>Ga0315336_1005481_pt1 | contig 13831 bp, 18 predicted proteins | sample ASW5metaG_FD_204512 | JGI IMG/M metagenome (GOLD analysis project Ga0315336, IMG submission 204512) | Ammonia-oxidizing marine archaeal communities from Monterey Bay, California, United States - ASW #5 | ecosystem: Environmental > Aquatic > Marine > Intertidal zone | place: USA: California...
ATGGATTCACTTTCGAACTCTGCTGCAAGCTCCTTCAGGGAGACTCCGACCACACTCGGCGCGAGACACAAGCCTACTATCGGCAAGCCTTCTCGATCGCGGCTCTGGCCATGACAATTGAGCAGCAGCAGGGGCTCGGGCCAAGCGTTGTCAACGTGTCCGGAGGAAGGCAATAGGAACGCTTTGGTTCACCACTACGCCGCCCTTCGCGCCCATCGGCCGCAGATAGACCGTTAGTTGGCCGCCGGTGATGCACCAGGCGCCGAATCAAGAACGATAGATCCTCAAGGGTCAGATCGGGAGTCGAGTCTCTCAAGACCCACCGGCTCCACGATCTTGCGTGATGAACCGTCGGCGCAACCCTTTTCTCCACCCGATATCGCCTGTTCCGAAAGTCCATCTCGCTCAAAGGTCCCGACGAGTGCTGAAAACGCGATCCTTACGGCGACCGTGACCGGCGTTCTTCTAGCTCAAGGTTTTGGAACGGTCTCGGCCCTGGCACTGGAACCCAGCCCTTGCAGTCCCTTGCGAGACCTCTCAAGCTACAGACTCCCGCTGTGTTGCCCCGCAGAACACTGTCAAGACGGCTTTCCCTTCATCCGCTCGTCGTACTCCTCCAACGCTACCTCAGGCAGCTTGTCGAGGTTTCCCTCGGTGACCAGCAAACCGTCTTACGCGCGGCGTGGATTAGGCGCGGATCGATTCTGGCCGAAGCCATCTCCTTGGCCAGGTCCTTCTCGATAGCCCGTGTGGTCGCGGGCAGATGTAAAATCGTCGCAGTGAAATCCCTGCTCGCGGTTGTCTGTCTGGTTTGCTCGCTCACGGCGTGTGGCCAGGAACAAGGACAGTTGACGCTTCACGAGATCAGGGCTGCCGCCGAGCAGGGAGATGTGGCGGTGCAATACAGCCTCGGCTCGATGTATGAGCAAGGTAGGGGCGTGGCGCAGGACTACGCCGCGGCCGTGAAGTGGTATCGCCAGGCTGCCGAGCAGGGGGATCCGGCACAATACGGCGGATTGCTCCCTCTTATATCGCAGGGGCGACACGCCCGGGCTAACCAACTCCGGCTTAGGAATTCAGGTCAATGAGGAGATTTCACGATCCGATGCGATCTGGTCGTCGAGGCTCAATCTCTTTAGGTGATCGTGGCCGCAGGCTCGGGCGAGGGCCTTCATTAGCTCGCCGCTTGTCTTCAGGTAGGTTTTGGGCCGCCCTGCCGATTGCTCAACGATCAGTCGGGGGCGAAGAACGCGAGTTGGAGCCGAGCGGCTAAGAGTGTTCTTGGTAAGACCGATGGGACCCTAGCGTCCCGCTGGGGGGGGCAGCGCCCCGCTTCCGGCGAGCAATGAACAAACCGGCCAGGCCAAGTCCGAAAAGGGCGACGGTTCCGGGTTCCGGGCTTTGCATGGCGGACAGAGGCGTAGAAGCGGGAATCGAACCGACCAGCACTCCATCCACGCACAAATCTTGACCTCCACTGCCGGCGTTGAGGCCTAGTCCTGGGTCACCACAACTAGTCCCACTGCTGCCGTCGTCGTTCCAGTTTTGCCCATTGACAGAACTGGAGTGCCCTCCCACGTAGAAGAGCTCTGTCACCGGATTGAAGTTAAAATTGAAGGCCTGCGCACCCACGTACGGATCGACGCCGAGCGTCCAGGCTCCCACGAGGGTGCCGTTCAAGTAGCCGGAAATCGAGAGTGAGAGCAGCTCCGTCTCGTCGATTCGTGCGTCGCCACCGCTGCTGGTGTCGAAGCCGAACGTTCCCTTCATCGTGTAGCCGCTGCTGCCCGTCCATAGGAACTCATACGAGATCGGAACAGCCGAGCTGGGCGCCGCCGACGCACCTGCAAGAACGAGCAGGATCGCGACGTTACGAAGTTTTTGTATGCGCAAGAACCGGTCCATTTCTTTCAGCTCGACACACTTCTAGAATCAGGATGCGGGTAACAGCACAGCTGCGCTATTAGCTGAAAGCCTGAATGGAGGCATTACGAAAGTCCTGTAGTCGCCGCACCGTTAGCTGGCGTCCACGCAAAGCCGGGCGACCATATCAGGCCGACGACAGAGCTTCGCTGAAGCTGACTGATCCGGAGCGCGCCCCTCGGCAATGTTTCTGCTTAGACCAGGATTGCCGTTTTGGCCATCCCGGCACGGAGAGCATAGCCGAGCCACGGCCGCGGCGCAACGGTGTTCGCACTGCTGCCACGTTCGATCCTCCTTTCTTCGCCAGTCCAGCCTTCAGATCGGGTCCGGTCAAGCGTTCCGGCAACGCCAGCGGCCACTCTGCCGACACCGCTCCGACCTTGCCTCTCGGCAGCTCTCCGCTCCGGCTGCCCCGCGCTCGCCGCGTTACCCTTCGGGCACAGGCAGCGCCCAGATCCTGCTCAGCATGTCACCGAACAGCCGCCGGTTCAGATGTCCCTGGGCCAACAGCAACCAGTAGTAGCGGGCATGCTTGACTAGACGGCCGCCGGCCTTCATCAGCCCGCTGCTGCAAGCTCGTCTCAGCGACCAACTCCTGATGCGCTTCGGCAGCCCAAGTCGCCGCCACAGGTTGCCCAGGTTGTAGGCCAGCACGCTGAGCTGCAGCCGTGCCTCGTTGGCCCGGAAGCGATGACACGACAGCCGCGTCCGGTGCGTGGCCTGCTTGCCTTCCTTGATCCACTGCTCGGCCGTGCCGCGCTTGTTGTAGAAGCGCACCACCGAGCGACTGGGCAGGGTCTTGCTCGTCACGATGAATCCGACGCGCGGGAACAGCTCGCCCTGGTGATGCTCGACCGTGCGTTTCGCGGCCCTGGAAGCATGTCGGCCTCATGCTCCCCGTTTGACTAGCTTCCCGATCACCTACGAGAAGACAGGCCGGAAGCTAAGAGCGGGGGGCTGCCACGAGCAAACCGTAAGCGAACGACGGTTACCCCCGTGCCACGCACCGGCCCCGTGGACCTCTCCTGGCGCACGAGAGCGCGAAATTCGGACATCAAGACGGCTCGCCCTTCATCCGCTCGTCGTACTCGTCCAGCGCCGTGTTCCACTCCTCCAATGCTTCTTCGGACAGCTTGTCGAGGTTCTCCTCGGCGACCAGCAAGCCAGTCTTGCGCGAGGCGTAGACCAGACGCGGATCGATGTCCGCTGCGGCGGCCATCGCCTCGGCGACATCCTTCTCGTAGCGCCCCATGTCGAGTTCCCGTGGCTCGTCGGCGTCGGGATCGAAGAAGACCGGATCGTCGGGGCCGGGCTCGCGACCAAACTTCTCGATGAAGGCTTCCGGCTGTCGCAGGAATGCCTCCTGGACGCCGGCGTGATCGGAACTTCGCGGAGCCGCGCGCTGCGGCGTCTTCCTCCCCTTTGGCGGATTCGCACGCGGGTTACTCTAACGGCTGATGAGCTGCGCGCCTTGCCCTGCGCCGGGCTCGGGTGCGGCGGCCATAGGACCTAGGTACCGGCGGGTACTGTCGTCACTCAGACATCAACCTGATAGCGTGGATGCTGCCCACGTCCTTATTCTGGAAGCGACATGTACGAATTCCCGACAGCACGTGGACGTACCGGCCGAGCGAGGCTACTTCAGTTGGTATGTCTATCAGCGGCGATTCTTGACGCTGCGCTACAGCCCGCGGGGCTAAACGACACCGTGATCCTGTCGCCGGGCATTGCGCTCGCTAACGCGCTCGGAGAAAAGGGTGACCAAACTTTGAGCGACGCCCTTGATCAATCGGGACTCAGCGCTCCCTATATCAGCTGGACGACTGATTTTCTTACGTACATTAGGACGACGACTAACGCTGACGGGAACAACAGAATCTTCCGGTCCAACAACCCAACAGGCTACCTCAACCTCGACCTCGGAAGACAGTTCAACATCACCGGGCTCGCGCTGTGGAATGCCAACGGCGATCGAGCCCTCCGCGACTTTGAGATTTTCGCTTCTGCTGACGCCACGTTTTCGACCTTGACGAGCCTGGCCGCTTTCGTGAATGTGGCTCAGGGCAACGGCGGGGCGCTCGAAGCACAGGCCCTCACCTTTTCCTCAAGCGCGCTCACGCGCTACGTTCGTGTCCGGATTACGAATAACTACGGGCACAAAGACCAGGTCAGCTTCGGCGAGCTAGGCTTTCAGGCAACGCTCGAGCCGTCACCCCTGGTGCTATATGCCTGCGCACTTGGGCTTTTCTTCTCTTGGAATCGGCATAAGGCTGTCTCCGCGTCCTAGCCAACAGGCTCCGCGCCCTCTTCGCTTCCGCCGCCGCGAGCCGACAGGCGGGCTACCAGGCCGAAGAGATGTTCTTGCTCGGCATCGCGGGGCTGTGCGACTCGTTCGTGAAGGGTCGGGTTGCGGCGGGCGACTCGATGCCGACGCCGCTTAGGCTATACAGCGCCAGGGTAGAGTGCAGACGCACCCAGCTCCCGAGCCCTTGCCAGGCGCTTAGAGAGTTTGCTCGGGCCTACGCCCTGAGCCTTTGGTTCTGCCTTGTAGCGTTCAAGAATCGCCACCTCAGCGGCAAAGCGGTTCTCTTTGCGGTAGATGATCGCGAGCTGTTCGTAGTACCAGGGTGCTACACCCCAGCCTCGACCCATAGCTCTTGCTTCCGCTTCTACCGCATCGACAAGTTCGAGCAACAGATCGCCAAGCATACTCGAACAGCTTCAACGCACCGGCAAGCTCGTTCTCACAGGGGGAAGTCCTGCTGATCAGCGGCATCTGTTTGCTGAAAACACAGGGGGTGATAATGGCAGGCATCATGAGTGAGGGTTCGCACATGCCCATACCCACCTTGTCGTTCCCGCCGGCGGGCTCTCGCTCGATCACGGCCGTTGGATCGATGCGCCGTCGGAGAACTTCTTCCTGCCCAAGCGGGTTCTCGCCGAAGTCTTTCGCGGCAGGTTCGTCGACGGCTTCAAGAAAGTGGGAAATCGCTTCAAGTCATCGCAGCATGAAGCTGGCGGTGACCCTCGAGTTAGCTGTCGCGAACAAACGATCCCACAAACGACGATTTCTTCGTTCCCGGGCGCCGGGCTCAGGGTTGCTCGGCCCTCGGTCAGCAGAGCCCAAGGACCGATCCGAAGCCATGGTCGCCGGACCTCGCATCAGGCGGGCTCAGCCCCTCGCTGGCGGAAACTCAGCGAAACGAGATGTTTCGCCAGTTTCCAGCGGATCACCCGTAAGTCCATTCGGTTGTGGAAGTTAGTCTATATGCGACCAAGGAGCCGTCGGGGATGGCAGAACACTCAGGTTGACCTAATGAGTCGCCTACACTAGCTCACCGCGTGCGACCCGGGCTTCGTAGTCCTCAACAGTGATCAGTCCGATCGACTGGGTCCGGCTTCCATTAGCCGCCCAAGTTCAGCAGCCGAATAAGGGAAACGGCGTATTGGCGCCTATTCAGCCTCGGCCGAATACTGCACATGAGGGAATTGAAATGGTGAACGACAAGCCGGCGATTTCGAGACAAGAGTTCCTGAGCCGAGCCGCTTGTGCTGCGTTGACAGGGCTCCTTAGCAACCCGGTAGCGCACGAAGAACATATCCGTTGGGAGGATCTCTCCGCGGAGGCGTGGTTGATCGCCGGCAAGATGCTGGAGGCGGCGCCCGCCGAGCTCGACTGGGGAATCCCGACCGAACCTTCGTGAACTCCTTTCTAACGGGAAGGCGCACAGGAGCGAGCCGTAACCTTGTCTTGGCCGCCGTTGCACCGCCAAGCGTCGTTACCGATTGTCTCGCTCCGGCTCGCCAGCTGAGCAAGTGGCGCGTTGCTGTTCCGGTCGCTGAACTGAAGACGAAGGGTTGTTGGCGCAACCGGCGCAACCCTAATCCGCCCTGGACCGGACATTCAAGAACGGGAACGGCGAAGACTACGAACGCGGGCGGAGCAACGCAAGGACGAGGCCCAAGTGGTGCATTGGGGAGGCCGAAAGAAAGCATAAAGATTGGAATCCGACATTTTGATCCAAGGAAAGCCAGAAAATGGTACTATGCATCTGGCACTGCGTGCGTTTGATTTGATCATTATTGCTGAAAGGATCTAGGACGATGACGAGATTCGCACTTCTTCTCCCCTTGATTTTGGCCTCGGTTCAGAACGCAGGAGCCGTCTCTTTTACGGTGACCCAGCTGACTTCGGAAGAAATGGTCTTCAACGCGCCGGGAGACACTCTGACGCCGACGGGCCTAAACAACGTGCTCTCGTTCACGGTTGAGCCAAGCCTGGGTGGACCGGCCGTGCAGATCGCAACAACGGATTACTTCGGGCTTCAGCCGGCCAGCATCGATACGCCGTTTCCGATTCAGTATCCCGGTGTGGGCGGTAAGCTTTTTCCGAACGACGCCGACTATATGTCCGCGGGCACGCAGGGGCTCTCGCTCTCGACGGGCATCAACAAGACGACAGCTCAGAGCGTCGAAACGCTCTTCTTTCCAGTCGTATTCATTGACCCGCTAGCTGTGGGCGACGGCACCGTGGACTTTTTTATCGCCGACATAGCGAATAACCAAAGCCCGGACCTGTGGGAATTGCTCGACTCGAGTGGATCGGTTGTCGCTTCGATAACTCCGGAAGGCCCGTTTACAGGAGGTGCCGACTGGAACCGGATCGGGACCCTGAACCTCGAACGCTATAACAACGCGACGATGATGGTGCAAGACTTCCCCAATCGGCACCTCTCAGCCATGGCGCTAGAGTTGACTGACTTCAGCGGCCTGACGCAAGCGAATGCCTCAACCGTAGCGAGCATGCGGATCACAATCGCAGACCCGGCCGCGTCTGATCCGAGACCGCGGACAGACTACGCCTTCATCTCCTCGGACATCAACTCCATTCAGTTTTCGAACCAGGTCGCGCCGGTTCCCGAGCCCGGCACCCTTAGCCTCCTGGCGGTGGCGCTTGTTGGCCTCGGTGCCCGGGTTTCGGCGAGCCGAAACTCGGCTGGGCGTCGCTGACGGAAAATTGCCCGCGGCGCGATGCCCCGGCCACAGCTCAGCAACTCCTCGCGGGTGATTTGATCGACCGCCAAGCGGCAGCGGTTCTGCGCGCCTCCGCGCGGAGATGGTTAGAATCTGGGCTCGTATGCGTATCTGGCCCGCCATTCTCCAGTTGGCGCTCGCCGAAATACGTTCACCAGAAGGGCAAGAAGTGTAGGCTTCTCGATGGGACATGAAATCGGTACCCAACCAGCGGCTTCGTTCTAGTCGGCTAGGGTTGATTTGGTCCATCTAACTTGCTCATTCGAGCTGGTCGTCGATAGCTGTCGGGAACAAACGATCCCACAAACGGCTCGCTCGGCCCCTCGACAAAAACACTGCGGCGTACTTGAGCGTATAGCTCCACGCGATACATCCCTCCGGTGTTCCACAAAACACCTCCGGGATGCTCGCGGACCACATCGGCGGTCTGGTTTTCCGGCGCCTTCCGGCACCTTCAAACCGCCGCCATGTGGTCTAGTTTTGCAGTGCCATTCTCACCCTCTGCGGGAGCAGCCAGTAGTAGCGGGCGTGTATCATCAGTCGCCCGCCAGTCTTCATCAGTGCTGCTGCAAGCTCGTCAGCGACCAGCTCTTGATCCGGTGGGGCAGTCCCAGCCGCCGCCTCAGGTTGCCGAGGTTGTAGGCCAGCACGCCGAGTTGCAGGCGTACCTCGTTTGCCCGGAAACGATGACACGACAGCCGTGTCCAGATCGCCGCCCTTCTCTAGGGCGATTCACAGCCAGCTTCTCAGGCAAGGAGCTGCCTAATCCGCTCTTGGAGCAGGGTGGGCCGCATCGCAGCTGGGCGTTTAAGATGCCCTCGGGCGCTGCGCCTGGAGTCTCTGCCATGTCTTTCACCGTTAGACGCTCTTCCCATGAGATAGCCGTCAAACAGCGTCTAGCGGGAGTCTCGCAGCTGCTAGGCGCCTCCATGTTTGCAGCGGTTGCCTGGCTTCTGTTCGGCCCTTCTGGCAATGCGGAAGTGCTGCATGATCTGGGCGACACCCTTCCTCTTACGCTGGGGCTTTCACTCCTTTCTGCATTTGGCCTCCTGCTGCTGCTCGGCATACAAACCATGCGCTATCCGGTCGAACTCGTCTTGGACCGCGCCCGCAACCGCATCCTCGTCCGCTTTCAGGCTGGAACCACAAAACTAGATTTCAATGGGGTCTTGAGCGACGTGGCCAGTTTCAATCTCGTTGACGTTGAGACGGCCAGGTACGCTGCATTGGCCCGGGCCGACAGGCTGGGTCAGCTGGACGGGCTCGCACCGACTTGGTTGAACAAGTTTCCAGCACTGAAGGAGTGGGCGTTTCGCACCCACAGCGCTAACGAGCGAATCGAGGCGGAGAGGCACATAGGATCTCGACTTTCTGGGCTGTTCCGCAAGACAAGCGATAATATCAAGCCGGTTCGCCTTCGCGTGACGATGGGCGACGGCGAGGCAATCATGCTTCCTGACCTGGTCGCTTCCCCGCAACTCCTAAAGACGATCGCTCAGGCGCTCAATGACTTCGTGTCCAATCGCTCGTAGCCGCTGCTCTTGGGTCTTGGATGCGCTTGAAGACACGCCTCCCCGGTGCGGGCCGGCAGTCCGGGTCAGAAAAGAACCGAATGGCTGGCCGAGGCAATCCCGATCCCTCGATCGCGGTTTGCCGTGTGGCGCCTGGTGCGGTTGTGTCTTTTCTTGCGGCGAAATGGGGTTGTACCGCTTGAGACTAGATCCGTCGCCGCGCAAGGCTCTCTCGGGTGGGTCCCCAACGGTACAACACTCAGATTTCGCAGAAGTTGCTGAGTAGTGCCTGCCGCTGGTCTCGAAATTCATCGCCTTCTTCGCGCTGGAGACTTTGATTCTCGACACCCCCGAGCGCGTCGATATCGGCCAGGAGACTCTACCCGTCTGCAAGACTCACCGAGTGAATCCGCAGCGAATTAGCCGTCTACCGAGTGCCCGACGACCGCGCCCTTCTTCACGTAGATCTTAGTCCGATGGCCGTCATTCGAGCTCTGCCAGGTGAATTCCGCGGAGAGTTCCAGCGAGCGCCTCTTGCCGACGTGAACTGCCCCATTGCGCACCGACTTCCACGCGGCCTCGGGTGTCAGCAGCCTTGTATTGGGCGATGCGAAGTGATAGTCGGCGTGGATCTCGATGATCGCGCGGAGCACATCGTTGCGGACTTCGGCCCACAGCGCCTCCGCGGCCTTGGTACTGCCGCCGAGTAAGTCGAGCCGACGGCCGTCTAGTATCAAGGCCTTTTGCACCGCGTTGGCCGGCCGGGGAAGCTCGGTCGATATTGGCGGGAGCATTCTTGCGAGGAGCCTAAGGAACGACACACCGCGTATTCTAGCTTGATGCGGTGGGGCAGACCGAGCCGTCGCCACAGGTTACCGAGATTGTGGGCCAGCGCCCTCCAGTTCCGGATTCTGTACTTCGTCTTGTGCTTGCGGTGGACTCGGCTCGACTGCCATGCGGCATGACGTCGCCCCCTCGATCTCCATGATGGATCGAGACCCCGAGCCGATGTCGATTCATGCACCAACGCCATTCCGGCGCTACAAATCAATTGTCGAAGTCGGATTCAAATCCAGGCTCAGGGCAATGAAGCAACCCAGGAGGCGTCCTCAAACCATTTTTCTTGCAGGCGGTCGAGAATGCTGGTGCCCTCCAGCGCGTTCAGATAGTTTTCGATGAGACTCTCGAGTTGCGGATCGTTGGCGGGAACAGCGACGCCGATCGGCTCGATGTTCAGAGGGGCTGTAAGGGTCGCTAGGCCTTGGCCCGGATGTCGCAGCACTGAAAGAAAGCAGATGGGCATGTCGGCCACCATCGCATCGACCTTATCATCAAGCAGCAACTTCACCGCCGAAGCGTAGTCCTCGGTTGTCGTCAACGGCGCCTCCGGCAGGTTCAACTCCGCGAACTCTTGACTGGTGGAATTTGCCAACGCAACGAGCTTGACGGTGGATGCATTGATGTCGTCGGGGGCTTCGGCGCGCGCCAGGACGTTCGATTTCGTGAGGATTGATTTACCCGAATACATGTAAGGGCCCACGAACTTGACTTCGACGCTGCGCTCAGCGGTGATCGTAACGCCCGACATCACGATATCGACTTCGCCCGCCTTGAGGGCCGGCAGCAACTGCGGAAAGGGCTTTTGGACCAGCGTGAGCTTTACGCCCATGGCGTCGGCGATGACCTCCGCTACATCGACTTCGAAACCGAACAGCAAGCCGCTGCGGTTCTTGGCGTTCAATGGCGGTTGATCGCCCGACATGCCGATCCGGATTTCGCCCTTTTCGATAATGCGCTCGAGAACCGGCGCATCCGCGGCGGACAGGGGTATAGATGTCGCTGTGAGGAGCAACGCGGCCGACAGGCCGAGGAATGCTCTACGGAGAATATTCATGTTCACGGATTGAACCTCGTAGTGTTGATGGAATCTGGGGAGAACCAGACGGATCGATCAAAACCGTCGCGCTGAACGCGATGAAGACGGTCCCTGATCGAGCTTCATTGTGCCTGTTCGGCAAAGTAATCGCCACCCCCGCCTCCCGTGGGGCAGGATACGTGGGACACCTGTCGTTCGCCAAAACGTCATAGCAGGTGTCCAAGGGAGTCGCTGAAGTCGAAACGTTCGCGACTGGTCGCCGCGTTTCCGAAGGCGGACTGGTGAGCAGGCGCCTCTTGAGCGAGGCGCAGGGGCGCATCGTGCGACCCTTCCATAAGCCGTCGCTTGTGACGGCCGGAGCTTGTTGGGTTCTCGGACCCGATCCGTCGTCTTAAGCGGCTCGTCGTTCGTAGCGATGGTGCAATCCGCCGACTTCGGGAAAGGCCACCACCTTACCGCACTCGGGGCCTTGCACCTGGCGCGGGATCGGCGCATCCTTGCCCAGCCCCAGATGCGGTCTCGCCCGATGATAATAATCGACGTAGCTCTTTAGGATGCGCCGCAGATGCCTGCGGTTGAGCACAATCACATGGTCGAGACACTCACGCCGGATCGACCCGATCAGGCGTTCCGCGAAAGGATTCTGCCACGGACTACGCGCAGCCGTCAGCACCTCCTTGATCCCCATCGCGGCGACTTGCTCGCGGAAGTCCTCGCCGTAAATACCGTCACGATCACGCAGCAGATAGCGCGGCGCGCTGTCGTCGGGGAAGGCTCCGCGCATCTGTTGCGCGGTCCATTCCGCCGTCGGATTACTGGTGACGTTGAAGTGCACCACGCGCCGACGCTGGTGAGCCGCGACGAGGAACACAAACAAGATGCGGAAGCCGAGCGTGGGGACGGTGAAGAAGTCCAGCGCAACCAGATCGCCAGCGTGATTGGCCAGAAACACTCGCCAGCTTTGCGACGTAGGCTTTCGGGTCTTGGGGAGCAGCCGCGAGATGGTCCGCTCGGAAATCTCGAAGCCCAGCTTGAGCAACTCGCCGTGGATGCGCGGGGCTCCCCAAGGCGGATTTGCCCGCTTCATTGTGCGAATCAGCGCGCGGACCTCAGGCGTCACACGCGGCCGTCCGGGCTTTTGCCCGCGCCGCCGGCTGTTCCAACGCCAGTAGCATCGGAAACTTTGACGATGCCAGGCCACGACGGTCTTGGGTCGGACGATGTCAACGATCGAACGCCAATCGGCCCAACAGCGAGACAACCAGATCCAGAACAAGCGATCGGTTGGACGCAGGCGAGGTCGTTTGGCGTTTCGCTTGTAGACAGCCAGTTGCTGGTGAAGCGCCAGATTCTCGAGGATGAGACTGCGGCGGCTGGGCAGAGCCAGATTGAGCAGTCGAACGAACCGGAAAACGAAGGGAATCACTTCTACCAGACTGCGCGAACGGCACCCTCTGCTGTCAAGCGAACTTGGCGCAAGCTCCTCAATCTAAATGGCTACGTAGTTTTGGCGAACCACAGGCCCTTAGACCGCGTAACGCCAATGAGAGAAAGGGTTTGGTGCAGAACCGCAGAGGCAGCGCCGTTGCCTCACGAGCAGGAGGTCCCGAGTTCGAGTCTCGGACCGCTCACCATTAGAATCAGTCGCTTGCGAAACATCCCATCCCTCCAGGACACCCGATTGTGACGCGGATTGTGACGTAACCGCCTCCAAGCGGCCTCTTTCAGGCCGCATGTAGACGGAGTCGAGGCCTGACCAAACACGTCCGGCAGCAGTAGTGGGAGATAGTCTCGTTCTTGAAGCTGCCGGACTCGTACCTATTTGCCGCGCCGATGCTTCACCGCGACATCCGCAATCCAAGTAATCTGTCCGGCGCGCCCTGCGTGATCACAATTACCCGAAGCAAACCGCCGCTTCCAGTGCTTTGCGGTGATCTCGAAGCATAGGGCCCGGAGCATCGCGGCTCGATCCCATTGCCCGAGTGCCTCGAGCTCGACCGCCCTACGGTACTACACCCCATACGAAAGCGCTCGCGTGATCGAGCCGTGACAATCCGAGCAAGGTCCAACGTACCGCTGGACTTCTCCTGTGGAACCTAAGTCGAATCGGGTGAAGCAGGCTACTCGAGAGCGAGAATGTGCAACGAATCGAAGTTCGAGTGGACTGGGCCAAATCCGGCGAGTTCTCCGGGAACAGGCTGGCGGACCGATGGATTACGGACACAGTGCGGACACAGCCCAGAGCCCGATTCGCGATCTGTCCGTAACTAATTGAAAACAATGGTCGGGGCGCGGGGATTCGAACCCCGGACCTCCTGCTCCCGAAGCAGGGAAGGGCTTTCCATGGGTTCCACGCAGTCTATTGTTACCTACAACTTACGCGGTTTCGGGGCTTCTGCTTTCGCTCGCAGTGCAAGTCCCAAGGGTTCAATAGGATGGAGTTTTGGTACGGTTTTGGTACGGTAGCCGCCTGTCTCTCGGGTCAAGGCGGCGTAGACTGGTGGTCCCCGGAGAGCTGCTGCTTTCAACGTATTTCCAGACATCCTTGGACTCGAAGTTGCAACCCTCCGGTTAACAGCCGGATGAGCGAGGCCTTGCACAACTCGCTTAACCAGAAGGACTTAGGTCGTGCATGACTGACACCACCACACTTACAGACCCTTTCAGGGAGACGTGAGAAGGGGGGGCGCCGCAGCTTAGGAATACGTTCCTGTTGACCCCCCTGCAAATTGTAGCTACAATTGTAGTTACGCAAATGAAAGGCTCCTGATCCGTGTTCGAGTGGGACGACGACAAGAAACAGAGCAATCTCGCCGAGCACGGTCTGAGCTTTGAAGATGCAGAAGCCGTGTTCTCCGGGCCGTATGTCACCAATGAAGACACGCGGCGCGAGTACGGCGAGCAGCGCTTCATCACCCTTGGCCAGCTCGACGGCCGTACGGTGGTGATTGCGCACACGCCGCGCGGGGAGAACACACGGATCATTTCAATGAGAAAGGCCAATAGCCGTGAGCAGAAAAACTATCAAGAGCGACTTGAAGCGTCTCGACGCGATGAAGGATGAGGATATCGACTATAGCGAGATCCCCGAGCTGGACGAGGCGTTCTTCCGGGATGCGCGGGTGGTGGTCCCGCCTGCAAAAAAGCAGCTAACGATCCGCGTCGACGCCGACGTGCTGGACTGGATGAAGGGCCAGGGCAAGGGCTACCAGAGCCGGATTAACGCCGTGCTGCGCGCCTACTACGAGGCCCATCAGGGCGAGGCGCGTTAGGCATCAGAGTTCCATCGATACGCGCGCCGGACCGGATTTGGCCGCACGCTTAGCACCGTCGTAGCCCAGCCTGTGCTCCGCCAAAACTACGTAGCCGTTTAGATTGAGGAGCTTGTGCCCGCGCACCCTTGACAGCCGAGTCCGCCGTTCGCGCACTCTGGTAGCAGTGATTCCCTTCGTTCTTCGGCTCCTTCGACTGCTCAATCTGGCTCTGC
>Ga0315336_1005483_pt1 | contig 13824 bp, 9 predicted proteins | sample ASW5metaG_FD_204512 | JGI IMG/M metagenome (GOLD analysis project Ga0315336, IMG submission 204512) | Ammonia-oxidizing marine archaeal communities from Monterey Bay, California, United States - ASW #5 | ecosystem: Environmental > Aquatic > Marine > Intertidal zone | place: USA: California...
AGAGCTACTATGCTGATCAACTCGAACAGGCCATGCGACGGGAAACGCAGTTGTTGTTCGAGGATTTGCTGACTCACAACCGCAGCGTGCTCAAGTTCGTGGATGCGGACTACACGTTCGTCAACGCCGCCCTGGCTCGGCATTACCGGATCACGGGTTTCCAGGGAGACGGATTCCAGCGTGTCGCTTTGCGGCCGGAACACCACCGAGGCGGCTTGCTTGGTCATGGCAGCATTCTGACGCTGACGTCCAACGGAGTGGAAACGCAACCCGTTGTACGCGGTGTGTGGGTGCTCGAGAATCTGCTGGGCACACCACCTTCGCCGCCTCCGCCCGACGTCCAACCTGTTGAGCCCGACATCCGTGGAGTGACAACCATTCGCGAACTGATGGCCAGGCACCGGGAAATTCCCACCTGCAATGAGTGCCACCGCAAGATCGATCCCATTGGCCTGGCATTGGAGAACTTCGACCACGTCGGCCGTTTTCGCACCCGCTACGCCAAACGCTCGCCGATAGACCCATCGGGCCAGATGCCCGATGGCACGCGGTTCGACGGGGGACGCGGACTGCGCGACTATCTGCTGGCGCGGCCCCGGCAATTCACGCATTGTCTGACTGAAAAAATCCTGACCTATGCGCTGGGTCGCCGGTTGGCTTTCACGGATCGCGGAGATCTGGAACGCATCGTGACGGAAACGGCGCGGGTGGGATACGGTTTCCGGAACCTCGTGCGGCTGATCGTGGCCAGCCAGACGTTTCAAACAAAGTGATCGCGCATGCTGAAAATCGTTTTCATTTCCGCGGCGGCCGTGCTCGTCGCCACCAGCGGATTTGCGGCTCCCGACGACCGGCCACCCAACATCATCCTGATCGTGGCCGACGACATCGGACGCGACTGGCTGAGTTGTTACGGGTCGGATCATGGGACGCCCCACGTCGACGATCTGGCGAAACAGGGCCTGCGATATCAGACCGTCTGGAGCACTCCCAGCGGAACTCCCACGCACGTCACGCTGTTGACAGGTCAATACCCCTTCCGCCACGGCTGGACGCAACAGCACGACGTGCGCCGCCAGGGGGGCGCGGGGTTGAGCTGGAAACGGTTCACAACCTTTGCTCGGGCCCTCCGCGACCACGGATACGCGACCGCGATCGCCGGCCAATGGCAGCTCAACGATCTGCGGCAACAGACCGACGCGCTGAAGCAACACGGCTTCGACGAACACTGCCTGTGGACTGCCGCCGCGCACGGGCGCCGGGACACTCGGCAGCGGTACCGCAACGGTCAGCTGTTGACGAACGGACGACGTGCAGCCGTGGCCTTTGGCCCCGACGCAGTGAACCGCTTTGCCACCGGTTTCCTGCAACGCCACACGCAGAAACCGTTTTTGCTTTATTACTCGATGTTGCTTGCCGGCGCACCCCGCGGATCGACCGCGTTGCCTGACAACTCGACACCGGGGGACGAGCGGGCAGGGTACGCGGGATACGTTACTCAGATGGACCAGCTGCTTGGCCGCCTGGTCGCTGCCGTGGACCAGGCGGGCCTGGCGCGCAACACGGTGATCGTCTTCACCAGTGACAACGGATCGGCGGTGGCGGGAACACTCGACGGCCGGCCCTACAATCGAGGCCGGGGGCAAACCGCCGACTGGGGAGTGCACGTGCCGTTCATCGTCCGCGCGCCGTTTCTGATTCCACAACCGGGATTGAAGTCTCCCGATCTGGTGGACTTGACGGATCTGTATCCGACGTTGCTGGAACTGGCGGGTATCGCGCTCCCCCAAACAGGACTCGACGGAAAGTCGCTCGTCCCCAGCCTGTCGGGCGACGAAGACCCCTTCAAGAAACGCAACTGGATTTTCACCCAGATCGGCTCGTTTCGCATGGTCCGCGACTGGCAGTTTTCACTGGATAACCGCGGGGGCTGTTACCGGCTTTCCGATGACCCTCTGCAGGCCAAGAACCTGATCACTTCCCAAGAGCGGATCATTCCTGGACGCCGGGCGCGCCTCAAGATGATCCTGGATCGATTTCCCCAGGACGCCAAACCTCCCTTCAACGGGTTTGGGGCAGTCCGAGGCACAAAGACCGAGTGACGCTAATCATTCGACGTCCACAGCCGGCTGCTGTCGAGATGCAACCTGTCAATCTCCGGTTGCCGACGCTGATTCTGGAAACGTCGTGTACACCGATGGGCTAAGATCGAGCGCGAACACATCTCTTGAACGGGAACCGAAGTTGTCGGTGATCGGTTGACTTCGGTAGCCGATCTGCCAGCCGACAACTGGTATGGACGCAAGCTGGTGATCAAGCTCCTGAATGCTCCCGAATCCTGAGCCACCCGGCTTCCCGTTCAGATGTTCGTACACGCTTGGAGTTCTGAGAACGCAGCCTGGGATTCGAAAGCGATTGCCTTCACTCAAGGAGTTGTCACCCCACGGCACATGGTGGCCGGTTCTCTGTTCCTGCTGGCCAAACCTGACCGTGCACAGCGTGCGGACTGGGATCGTGAAAACGCGACGCTGCCCCGGGGACGCTCCCTGGTGAAAGTCTATGTGGATTCGCGGCAGCGACTGGCCGACGATCCCACTGTGGTGCTCGGCCAACAGGATTTCTACGGTCAGGCCGAACTGAAACGTGCTCGGTGGCGCGCCGGATTTCGACACGCCGAAACGATCTCGGCCGCGGCACTCGAACGCGAATAGTGCGACGTCGCCGCGACGACCGCTGTCGTTTTAGCGCCGGGGGTTCCACACGGGATCGATCATTTCGCCGTTGACCTTCTCCCAGACTCGACGCAGTTCGTCCAACTTGGCTGGCTGCGTTTCCGCCAGGTTATTCTCTTCTCCGCTGTCGTCGGCCAAATTGTAGAGTTCCCATGTTGGCTCGGCTCGCCGTTGGGGATTCCGCAACAGTTTCCAGTCGCCGGCGCGGAGCGCGGTACGGTTCCCTGTTCTCCAGAACAACTGCTGGTGGGGGCGCGCCGTATTTTTTTCAGTCAGATATGGAATCAAATTGACCCCGTCGTAAACGCGGTCTCGTTTCAGCCGCGCGTTGCTCAGCGCGACAGCGGTTGCGAATACATCGAGTGAAATGACCGGATGACGGTAAACCAACCCTGCCGGCAGCCGGCCTTTCCATTGCGCCAGGAACGGTACCCTCAGGCCGCCCTCGTAAACCGAACCCTTGCCGGCACGCAACGGGAGGTTGCTCGAGGTCAGTTCCTTGGTGGGGCCTCCGTTGTCGCTGATAAAGAACACCAGTGTGTTTTCTTCGAGACCTTCGGCGCGGAGCTTGGCCAGTACCGCGCCGACGCTGTCGTCCAGGTTGGCCAGCATGGCGGCGAAGATGCGGCGCTGGATGTCCGGAATGTGAGCGAACCGCTGCATCTGTTTCTGTGCACCCTGCAACGGACTGTGAACGGCGTTGTAGGCCAGGTACAGCAAGAACGGGCTTTCGGCATTGCGGTCGATGAAATCAACTGCTTCGCGCGTGAGAGCATCCGTCAGATAGGCGGTCTCCTGCACAGGCTGGCCCCCGCGATAGATCGGGTTGTCGGCATCGTAGTCCGGCTCGGTGTAACCCATGTGAGTCGAGTAGATCAGCCGGCCGTCACTTGAAAGCCAGCGTCCCTGGCCGCCACCTGGCAAAACCTTGCGCCGCAGCCATGTCGTGACGCCCTGGTAAGGTGGCGGAACGTAGTAGTGGCCTTCGTGCAAGAATCCAAAGAACTCGTCGAATCCGCGGCGCAGCGGATGGAAACGGGCCGTGCCACCCAAATGCCATTTGCCGATCAGCGCCGTGATGTATCCGGCGTCCACCAGCACATCGGCCAGCGTCCGTTCGCCCAGTGGCAGGCCCGCGTCGAGGTCTTCGTTGTGCGCTCCCGTCGGATTGAATTCGTAGCCGAACCGAGTCTGATAACGACCGGTCAACAGACCCGCCCGGGATGCGCTGCAAAACGGGGCCGTGACGTAACCTTGTGTGAAACGGACACCGTTGTTGGCGATGGAGTCAATATGTGGCGTGGGAATCTGCGAATTGCCCTGGCAACCGGTCTCGCCGTAACCCAGGTCGTCGGCCAGCAACAACACGATATTTGGTGGCCGCTTTCCTGCCGCTTGCAACGCGCCGGGCACCAGGATGATTAGTAAGCACGTCAGCGTTTTCGTGGTCTGGGTCATGCCAGGTCTCCGGAGACAGCATACTCGGCTTGCCGAGCGGCAACGGTCATATCGGTCGGGGGCATCGTCTCCAGCCGGATGCTGGCGCGGCGATCCGACACAGGAAACAAATCGACGACTCGCGTTCTGATGTCAGGCCTCAAACCCTCGTTGACTGACTGTAGACAAACGTCGGTCGCAATGCGAATGCAGGAGTCCACTCAAAATCGACCATCAGTCTTTCTTGAGTGTTGTGGACTCCGTACAATTCAAGAATTCCAGCGATGCTCCGATGTGTTCGATTCGAGTGACGCTCCACGGCCCAACTTCCCGGACCGCCTGTGTGCAGCCCGGCAACAGCGGCGCGCCGCGGTGCTGCGCCACAATTCGCTGCTGAACTTGCAGGCGGTGCTGAACCAGCTGGTTCCGCTGTGGTGACGAAGATGAGGGTAATTTTTCGAGTGCCAGTCGGATGAAGAACCGGAGAAATTTCAGGATGTCCCGTTGGACAATGATCGGACTGCTGGCGATCCAGAGTCTGGCGAGTCTCACGAACTGCGTGCTGGCTGCCGACAAGCGGACAGCGGACACAGCGGATGCCGAGCGGCTGTTTACGCTCAAAGTCCTGCCGGTGTTGAAGGTCAAGTGCTTTGGCTGTCACGGGAATGATCCACAGGATGTTCGTGGCGACTTCGACATCCGCTCGCGGGCCGGACTGCTTCGGGGTGGCGAATCGAAGTCGACGGCTCTGGTACCCGGCAAACCTGGGCAAAGCCCTGTGTTTGCTGCCGTCAACTGGGACGGACTGGAGATGCCACCCAAGAAAAACGATCGACTGACCGCTGATCAAATTGCGAGTCTGAAACGCTGGATCGTCGCCGGAGCTCCTTGGCCCGACGCAACGCGTCAGCAGAAATACCGGGAGGAGAGCTGGAATCAGCCGGCGAACCAGGACGGTGTGCTGGTCAAGACCAGCGGTGGGACCTCAGACGACTGGACCTATCGCCGCTATCGTCCACAGAACATCTGGTCGTTTCAGCCACTCGCGCGGCCGCGTGTTCCGGCAGAGGGTGGTAACCCGATTGACGCCTTCTTGCGGGCCAAGCAGCGGCAGGCCCAGGTTGTGCCGTCATCGCGGGCCGACCGCTTGACGCTGCTGCGGCGCGCCACATTTGATCTCACCGGGCTGCCGCCCACGTCGGGCGAGGTGCGGGAATTCCTGGCCGATTCATCGCCTGAGGCCTGGCCGCGGCTGATCGATCGGCTGCTGGAGAGCCCACACTATGGTGAGCGCTGGGGACAGCACTGGCTGGATGTCGCGCGCTACGCCGACACCGCCGGCTTCTCCAACGATTATGAGCGTTCGAACTTCTGGCGCTACCGGGATTATGTCATCCGCGCTTTCAACGACGACAAGCCCTACAACCAGTTTGTGATGGAGCAGCTGGCCGGCGACGAAATCGACTCCAGCAATCCGGAATTGATCGTGGCCACCGGGTTTCTCCGGGCTGGTCCCTGGGGAACCGCCATGATTCCTCAACCCATCGCTCGCCAGTTGTACCTGGATGATCTGGTCAATCATGTGGGCGAGGTATTGCTGTCCACCGCCTTGCGCTGCACCAAGTGCCATGACCACAAATTTGATCCCATTCCCACGCGGGACTATTACCGGATGTACGCGGCCTTCGCGGCAACACAACCGGCGGAACGCTCCGCGGCCTTCGGACCGCATGACAATCGCATGGCGTTCATTGAAGAAAAACGACATGTGGAGCAGATGCTGGCTTTCGCGACCCGCAAGAAAAATCAGTTGATCGGCAAACGCGAAGCCGCGGCCCAGGCGTGGTACGAACAGCATCAACTCCCGTACAAGAATGCGCAACAACGGCGGCGGGACCCCGACGACAAGAAGCCTCCACGCCATGTGGGACTCGACTACGTCGATCAGGGCCGGCTGAAAGTCCGCGAGCAGGATGAGTGGATTTGGCAACGTCGGCTGGAACGCTTTCAACCGCTCGCACAAGCGGTCTACAACGGACCCGACTACAAGTACAACGGTCGAAAACTCCGCAGACCGTCGCGGATCGACGCGCAATGGCGGCCCGTCACGAAAGTTCTCGTGGGCGGCACACTGGAAGCACTCGGCCCAACGGTTTCTCCGGGAGTTTTAAGTGCTGTTGGCATTCCGATTCCCGGTGCGTCCGCTGAGGATCCGTTTGCCTTGCCGAGCGGATTATCGGGGCGGCGGCTGGCCCTGGCCCGTTGGATTACCGATCCGGCCAATCCACTCACGACGCGCTCGATCGTCAACCGCATCTGGCTCTACCATTTCGGCCAGGGCATCGCCGGCAATCCCAATAATTTTGGAACGACGGGCAAGAAACCGACGCACCTGCAGTTGCTCGATTGGCTGGCGTCTGATTTCGTCGAACACGGATGGCGGATCAAACGCCTGCACCGCATGATCATGCTCTCCCAGACGTATCAGCAGTCGAGTCATCATCCGCAACGCGAACAGCTGGACGCCGCGGATCCCGACAACGATTTGTTGGCTTATGCGCGCCCCAGACGCTTAACCGCCGAAGAACTGCGGGACAGTATGCTTTTGGTCAGTGGAGAACTGACGCGCCGCGTGGGCGGTTTGCCCGCGATGCCTGAAATCAATATGGAAGTCGCATTGCAGCCGCGGATGATTCAGTTTTCGATCGCTCCGGCTCACCAGCCCTCGCGGACTCCCTGGCTCAGAAATCGACGAACGATCTACGCTTATCGTGTTCGCGGGCAAGCCGACCCGTTTCTGGAAGTGTTCAATCAGCCCAACCCGAACACATCCTGCGAAATTCGCAACGCGCCGTCCGTGACGCCGCAGGTCTTCACATTGCTGAACAGTGACATGGTCAGCGATCGTTCGATTGCCTTCGCGTTGATGCTTGAAAAACAGACGGATGCATGGGACCAGCAATTGAACCGCGCGTTCTTCCGCGCCTTCGGCCGCAGACCCGTACCGCAAGAAAGCGACGCTCTGACAACGTATTACCAGGACATGCTGGAACATCATCGGAAAACGAAACCGGTGCCGGTCAAGTACGCCACGCAGATCACCCGGTCGCTGGTCGAGGAACTGTCGGGCCGGCCCTTTGAGTATGAAGAGGTGCTGCCTGTGTTTGATGACTACGTTGCGGACCGGAAGCCCTGGGACGTGGCTGCCAAAACACGGGCCTTGGCCGATGTTTGCCTGCTGTTGTTCAACAGCAACGAGTTCATGTATGTGTATTGACGGCTCTGGGCCGCGAAGAAGTCAACGGACGAAACTTGCCATGATTGAGACGCGTCGCGAATTCCTGTATGGCTTGGGCAGCTCGCTGGGAGCGGTCGCGCTCACCGACCTGTTGAGTCGAGAGTCCACCGCTGCGAACAGCCCCTTGGCGCCTAAGAAGTCCATGCTGCCCGCCAAGGCCAAGGCCTGCATCATGCTGTTCATGGAAGGGGGCCCCAGCCAGGTTGATACGTTCGATCCCAAACCCAAGCTCAATCACCTGCATTTGACCGAGTCCAAACGGACCGCCGGTCTGGCCACTGGAAAACGGTTTTACGTGGGCAGCCCGTTCAAATCGCGGCCGGTGGGTAATGCCGGAATCCACATGTGTGATCAGTTCGTCCATCTGGCGGATCCCGCGGTGGCGGACGAGCTGTGCATCTACCGTGGCTGCCAGGCCGAATCGCTCAATCACCCCGAAGCGCTGTACCACATGAATACCGGCAGCCGGCTGGGTGGCGATCCCGCGCTGGGAGCCTGGGCCACATACGGATTAGGCTCCGTCAACCAGAACTTGCCGGGCTACATCGTGATGACGGAACTCGCCATGCCGCAGGGCGGTGCTGGAAACTGGTCCAACGGGTTCTTGCCGGCCCATTATCAGGCCACACGACTGCGTTCCAGCGGATCGCCGCTTTTGGATTTGAAGCCGCAGATTCACAAAACCCGTGCGCATCAGCGGCGGAGCCTGGACGCATTGGCACGCTTGAATCAACGACATGCCCAACGGCATCCGCAACACCAACAGTTGCAAGCGCGGATGGAAAGCTATGAGTTGGCGTTTCGGATGCAGGCCGAAGTGCCCGGCGTTGTCGATCTCGGCCAGGAACCTCAGCACGTACAGCGCTCGTACGGTCTGGACAATCCTGAGACCGCCGCGTTTGGCAAACAATGTCTGATGGCGCGGCGGCTGGTAGAGAAGGGCGTCCGCTTCGTGCAGGTGTTTTCCGGTGGCTGGGACAGCCACGACTACCTGCAACGGGGACACTCGGCCCGCATCAAGAGTGTCGATCAGCCGATCGCCGCTCTGATCAAGGACCTCAAGACGCGTGGATTATTGCATGAGACCCTGGTGATCTGGACGGGCGAATTCGGCCGCACACCTGACAACAATCACCGTGGCGGAGTCACGTCGTTGGGACGCGGACACAACATCGACGCCATGAACATGTTCCTGGCCGGTGGTGGGGTCAAACGCGGCTCGGTCGTCGGAGCGACCGACGAGATGGGCGCCACGGCTGTGGAAGTGGCGCATCCCATTCGGGATGTGCATGTCACTCTACTGCGGCTGCTCGGACTGGACGATAACAAACTGACGTACTTCCACGGCGGTCGTTTCAAACAACTGTCGCAGTTTGGCGGCGAGGTGATTCCCGAGTTGCTTGCCTAGGCCGCACATACCCCGCCGACCAACGCCAACCTGGAACACGTTCGACGATTCATGACGCGCTGCTCGTCTCGGTCCACTCCGACTCGGCCCGTGCGAATCTCGGAGGCGGGTGTGGCGCCGGGGCGCTCGCCAACCAGGCGGAAGAACCCACGAATCAAATTGCTTCAATCGGAATCTGGAAAACGGGAGGTACGGATCTTGGACCGTCGAACATTTCTCAAGAACACAGCCGTTGGTGCCGGAGCCGTTACCGTAAACGCCGCCGTCGAGACCCAGGCTGCCAACAGGCGTCCCGACTCAGTCGCGGGTTATGATTATCGAAAACCGTCGCTGCCGAAACGCAGCCGCGTGCTGTTCCTGGGCGACTCGATCACCGATATGAAATGGGGACGTAACCAGCGCGACCGCAATCATTATCTGGGCCACAGTTATGTGTATTTGATCGCTGCGCGGCTGGGAGCGGACCTGCCGGATGCGGAACTGGAGTTTTTCAATCGGGGTGTCAGTGGAAATCGGGTTGGCGATCTCAAATCGCGCTGGCAACAGGATGCCATCGACATGAAACCCGACCTGCTCAGTATCTTGATCGGTGTCAATGACGTCAGCCGCGGCGGCGGTAAGGACGTTCCGCTGGAACGCTGGGAAAGGGACTACCGCTTCCTGCTCGACAGCAGTCGCCAGGCCAATTCCAATTTGCGGCTCGTGCTGCTCGATCCCTTCGTGTTGCGCTGTGGACGCTTGCTGAATGAGCAGGCTTGGACACGTTGGCGTGAACAGGTGGACCGGATGCGTGAGATCGTTGCTCGACTGGCCACAAACTACGCTGCCGTGCACATCAAGACCCAGGACATCTTCGACGCGGCCGCCGAGTCCGTGCGTCCGGATCACTGGATTTGGGATGGCGTTCATCCTTTGCCACAGGGGCACGAGTTGATCGCACGCAATTGGCTGCAACAGGTCAGCGTCCGCTGGCCCCGGTGAATGGCGATCCGTTTTCCGTGCGTCTGCCCGAATCGGTTCCGTCACAATCGTCAGTCCGCCACAGTCGCCAAACAGTGGCCTGGTTTCCCAACGGTTCCAATGGGACCGTGTTTGACTCTTGTTTCACCGGAATTTTCGTTTGTGTTTTCGACGTCAGGCCGTACAGGCCAACGGAAACCGAGCCTGACGTTGACCAGCCAGTGAGTCCAGCAAGCCATGCAGATCCAGGCCATCGACTGTGCGTTGTTTTTTGTTCCGCTGCCGCGGGTCCTGACCGACTCGACTCACGGCGAAATGACGCACTTTTCTCTGGTGACCGTCAGACTGTTGTGCAGCGACGGAACGGAGGGACTTGGCTACACGTACACCGTGGGCAAGACGGGCGGGCCGTCTGTGCTGGCCATGCTGTCACACGACCTGGTCCCCGTCGTGCGCGGTGCAGATCCTCGGTCGATCGAACGTCTGTGGGACAAGATGTGGTGGGCATTGCACTACGTTGGTCGGGGCGGCATCGCCTCGTTCGCCATCTCCGCAGTCGACATTGCTCTGTGGGATTTGCAGGCCAAGCAGGCGGGACAACCGCTGTGGCGGTTGCTGGGTGGTCAGGATGCACGCGTCCAAGCGTATGCTGGTGGGATCGACCTGCGGCTGCCGCTTGACGCATTGCGGACTCAAACCCGCGACAACCTGGCCCGCGGTTTCCGGGCCGTCAAGATGAAGGTCGGCCGCGATCGTCTGCAGGAAGACATCGAGCGGGTCGCGGCGATGCGGGAGCTGCTGGGGCCCAATATCCCGTTGATGGTCGATGCCAACATGCGGTGGACGGTGGATGAGGCGATTTGCTCGGCCCAGGCGCTCGCCGAACACGACGTCTACTGGTTAGAAGAACCGACGCTTCCAGAGGATTTTTCCGGGCAGCGTCGCATACGGGAGCAAGGTGGGTTGCCCGTGGCCAGTGGAGAAAATTTGAGGACTGTCGACGAGTTCCAGAAACTGATCGTCGCCGGCGGTGTTTCCTATCCCGAGCCGGATGTGTCCAACATCGGTGGCGTCACAGCCTGGATGCAGGTGGCCCGTCTGGCGGCGGCGCACAACTTGCCGGTGACCTCGCATGGCGTCCATGACCTGCACGTGCATCTGCTGGCCGCGGTTCCCAACGCGTCCTTCGTCGAAGTGCACGGCTTTGGATTGGAACCCTTCCTCAAGGAACCGCTCAGCGTTTGCGATGGTGTCATGCTGGCACCGGATCGGCCTGGTCACGGAGTGGAACTCGACTGGCCTGCGCTCGAGCCACATCGGGTCTGAATTTCGACAGGAGATTCAGGCCATCCGTTATGTCGAAATCCACATCCGCACAAAGTGTCGCGGTTGCCGAGGGTCGTCTTGGTATTCCGTGCGATTGTGGGCCACAACGTGATTGTTGACCCACAGTTGATCGCCGGATTTCAGCTTGAATCTCAACGCGAACCGGGGAGATTGCAGCAGGTCGTCCAGGGTGTCCAGGACGTCGAGTTCCTCGGGGGCCAGATCCAGGTCGGCTTCCCGATGTCCTTTCTCAATCCAATACCGCATGTAGCGAAACGACAGCTGTGGCGAATACAGACCCTGTGAGAACACGGGAAATCGATTGTTGATCAGCGCCTGCGACGTCGTACCCGCTCCCGGAGTCACGACATCCCGAATGAACTCACGGTACAGTCTGGTCAATGCCTGCGGATTGACGTGACGCAGTTCCTCGTGCACCCGCGCCCCGCTGACGACCAGCGATTCGCCTCCGGACCGCGCTGGCTGCACGCATAAGAGTGCGACGACGTCGGGCATGGTGTTGCGGGCACTGCTGTCCGTGTGAAAACCCGTTGCCGCGCGGGTCTGCGACACGGGAATCCGCTCCGTGGTGTGAGACCCGCCATAATCTCGGACGTCGTACAACCGTCCGTAATGGCCCATGGGTTGGCCCATCGCGGCACCCAACACCAGGTAAAACAGCTTCATCTGCATCACGCTGAACGTCGGTGCTGGGAAGCCTTGCAGCCAGGCAACACCCGAACCGGAGTGCAGTTCCGCGTGCACCTGGTCGGCCAATCGCTGGCAGCCGGGCAGCGCGATGTCTCCGTTACGATAGTTCTCCAGGAAATCCTGGTTCAGTTGGAGACCAGACACAGCCCGTCGAAATTCGCGGACTACGGAGTCTTCAACAGGTATTTTCCAGCGATCGCTGGACTGTTGGGATTCGGCATCCCAGGCAAACGAGTTGGGAACTTCACTCGCAACAGGATGCTGTTTTAATGTAACCAGTTTCATTCACCTCAACAGTTGATCCGAAAGGCAAGATGCAATGGCTTGTCTTTCAGAGGTGCAAAGAAGCCGGGGTCCATTTCCAGGTGTTTTCGTTGCGCGTGCAGTTCCCGTACCTCGGGCAATCTGGTGAACCCGGCAGCGGCCAGCGCGTGGAAATAGTCTTCCAGTCTCTTGTGAATGCAGCGAACGGGAACATCGGTACCGTCACGTCTCCAGATGCGGCCTTCAAACAGATCGTCCCGTGCCGACAAATATTCCGCATCGTTACGTTGGAAGAAAAACGGCGGCTGCTCCTCGTGCAAAAATGGAAAAAACGGATGCGGCACGGAAAACACAAAACGCCCTCCGGGACGCAATACCCGAAAGACGCCGCGCATGATGGCGGTCATTTTTTCGCAGTCGACGTAATTGAACAAGAAGACCGCCACGACCAGATCGAACGACCCATCTTCGAACTCAGACAATTCGGCCGCGTCCGAGACGCGGTAGCGAATCCCCATGGGCTCGGAGGCCTCGACCGCCGCAGCTCCGGCAATCATCTTTTCCGAACTGTCGATTCCGTCGACCAGGGCCGCGCCGCGTTCTGCGAGCTGCCGCGCGAAGTAGCCTTCGCCGCAACCCAGGTCCAACACCCGCTGTCCCTGAACCGGATCACACCACGACAACACGAACGGCCGTGCCGTAAAGTCGGAAAGCAGAACTGGCTCGGTGCGTTTCCAGTCCACCGCAGATCGATTGTACAAAGCAACATTGGATTCGATCATGATTCGTGACCTCGTTGGTTGGCTCGCTGATGCATCCAATCCCAGAACCGGCTGCGGTATCCCAGCGCCTTGAGCATGCCTTTGCGGAGATCGATGCGATTGTCGGCGTTTTCCGCAAAATCACGGGCAATGGCCAGCAGCGCTTCGTGATGGTCGTCGTCGACCTCGCAGTGCAATTCGAAGAATACGGCCTCGCGCCGATTCACAGTTCCCAAGCGTTCGATCGCTTGCACGATCGGCGCGTAGATTTTTCCCACCACGTTTTCCGTGCCCAAACCGATGGCGCCTACGGCCTCGGCTGCTGAACCGCTGGCCAGCAGGTTGTAGAACGACTCGCGCCAACAGACGACCTCCAGGTCGTCGGCGTTGGCTGCGCCATGGTCATCGATTCCCAGGGCATGTTGAAACCGTTCAAACAACTGCGGATGCGGAATCCCCTGGACCCACGCAGGATCAATCCCATGTTCGATGAGGACTTCAATCTCCTCTGCATCCAGCGTGCCGTTTTCCTCGGTCAAATTCTGCAGCAGAGTGTTCCGATGATCCGGAGACTCCAACTTGGAGATGACCATCGTCAGGTATCGGGGGAAATGTGCGCAGTAACCGGGATAATGCAGGGCGAAGTCGCGGAGAGCCCATTCCAGGTCGGGGACATTGCCAGCCGCCAGATCAGCCAGATAAGGATGACACACGGCGGGATGAGCGTGCGCTTCCCGGACAAGCTCGGCGAGATAGTCGTCGGCCGATTCGGTTTCGGAGGCCGCCAGACGCGTGTTCGCCGCACGGTTTGCAGATCCGCCGTTTGGTGACAGCGGTTGGCGAATGTCCTCGTGAGCGGCTCGGTCCGGAGACACAGACTGCTCGCCGTCGCGAATCAGAATGGTGCCCCGCGGTACGCTGAGGGGC
>Ga0315336_1005484_pt1 | contig 13824 bp, 12 predicted proteins | sample ASW5metaG_FD_204512 | JGI IMG/M metagenome (GOLD analysis project Ga0315336, IMG submission 204512) | Ammonia-oxidizing marine archaeal communities from Monterey Bay, California, United States - ASW #5 | ecosystem: Environmental > Aquatic > Marine > Intertidal zone | place: USA: California...
CGTAGGCCTAGGGCGGTGACTCTGAACGGAGAGGTGCTGAGATCTCCGAACGTGGACTACCCGATCCACCTGGACAAGGATGGCAATTTCTTTTCCAGCATTACCTTGCCCGTTACCAAGGCCGTCACAAAGGGCGGAAATCTAGAGTTGCGAGTCACCGACAGTGGCGGGCGCACCGGTTCGGTTTACTTGACTGCCCCTACCCCTAGTGTGACTTTTGACCCACCAAATGCCTTTCCCAGAGAAACATTACGCATTCAAGGGACAGGGTTTGCGGCCAGCAGCCCTGTCATTAGTGCAGAGAACAAAGTAAGGATCGATTACGAAGTTGTCTATAACGAGGGGAAGTCAAATCAATATTACTACCCCAGGCTTAGCACAGAGGCAATAGTCGACGGATCTGGCAACTTCAGCACCCAGTTCAAAATCCCCTGGCAGGCCAAGATCCCGTCGTCCAACCGAGTCTCCATCACGCCCAAGCATGGGGAGGTAGTTCACGTAATCCACAAAGTACCACCGCCATCGATCACGGCTGACCCGAACTTCGTTTTCCCCAACCAACAGGTAGAGATTACGCTTGGAGGAATCGGTGCTGATTACCAAATATATCCGGGCACAGTAACACTGGGTAGAATCACGATGCCGATTCCAGGGTACCTCGGCTATCCCGGACCCAGGCCGAAGAGCGACCAAGGTGGTAGGGTAACTTTCTCAAGCACCGTGCCCAAGAATATTCCGACAGGTCTGCAGTACCTTGACTTCCGTTTATCCGGTGACCGTCTGCTCCGTTCCAACATTGCGGTCTTGACTGCGGATCTGAAAATGACACCCGAGACTGCCGCTCCGGGCCAATTAGTAGTCGTTTCATCCCTCAACCTCAGTCCTGCCGACGAAAGTGCGCCGGGTCCATTCGGCAATCACCAGATCGTTGGGACCGGAACGAGTAATATCACCTTAGGGGGAAATAGGCTTGGGAGGCCACAGTTAGTCTACCCGGTAGATCTGGACCCCAAAGGCCGACTATTCTTATCTTTCGAGGTGCCAGTGAACGATGTGACACTAGCTGGTGGGCGACTGGAGATGCGGGTAACCGACACAGGTGGAAGAACAGGTATCGGAGCATTCAACCTCAAGACACCTGTGATGACCGTTTCACCCGTTACATCCATCCGTGGCAGTCTGGTCAAGGTAACGGGGGACGGTTTCGTTGTCGCAAGCTTGAATGACACATCACGTTATCAGATAGACATCGAATATAATCGGCGGAGAGTAGCAACTACGGAGATCGACCCCTCCGGAGCGTTCAACGTGAGCTTCAAGGTGCCATCGGATATTAAGATTAATTCGGAAAACGTTGTGACGGCCAAAGTAAGACAACTATCCTCTGAAACAGATGCCGTCCATACCGTCCCGGATACCTACATCGCTATTGAGCCGCCGAGTGCCCCGCGCGGCGGGAAGGTCACTATCACCGGGACAGGTCTCCCGGTTTTCCAACAAGTGTGGATACGGCTGGGCAAAGTAGACGGCTTCAATAAATGGATCTTGTTGTCCGGGGTTAACACGGACGTCAACGGCGCGTTCACGGCCGTGATTTCGATACCACAGGAAACCCCTCTGGGTGAACAAGTGGTTTTGGCAAGAACTCCCGGGTTATCTCAGAGCAATACCATTGACGTAACCATAAGATAGACTACACTGAACCTGCCTCTAACTTCACGACCCTGCGCCCGACAAACAATCGCCATAAAAAGTATAATGCCGTTGTGCGCAGTCTACTGCTTTTTTGATTGTTATTGACGGTGATTGGCGTAATTGGCTGCGTCCAGACCGAGGACGCCACACCTGTATCTGCAGTACCGGCGGCATTGACTACCCCTGTCGCTCAACCAGTCCAGCCGACGCCTCTCCATTTCATACCCATCGAAGTGGCCTCCATGGTCCAGTTAGATGTGGTCATAAAGCCAAGGCGGGCAGCAGAGGTGGTCTTAAGTCCTGTGCCCCTGGGGTCAGGTGGGTATATACAGGGACAGACGGTTACCGTATTCGTGTCGCCGAAGCCCGGCTGGGCGATCCAGGAATGGGTAGGCCCGGTATACCGCGTACTGGGTGAAACCGCCACGGTGGACACCGACACCAGCGCCATCATTATGGTGGCCATGGCAGAGAGCCAGCAAGATCTTCCAACCGATACACCTGTACCACCGACGCCTACCACTTTGCCCGTGCCGACGGCGGTCCCGAACCCAGTTCCCACGGCAGTGGTCCTGCCGTCTCCCACCCCGACAGCTACACCTGTACCTACCGATACCTCGGTACCGACGCCAACATTGGTACCAATCCTCACCTGGCCCCGTGTGAACGACTACCTGCTCAGCGTTAACAGTGAGTACGTGGCGTCGGGTCAGATGGTGATACCAGTGGCCAACGGTGAGGTGAGGGTGTACCCGATGACCAACCCAGACGGCGACTATGCCCAGGGCAAGACAGTGACTCTGGGCGCCTAGCCGGGAGCAGCAGGTTTCGAGATTTCCTGGAGCGGAGTAGATACTAACAGCGATGCCATAGCCACGTTGAAGATGGACCGGGACAGGGATGTCGTGGTTGTCCTCGACCCGGGATTGGCTCTACCAACTGTCACTCCGATACCTACCGCGGCGCCTGCCCTACCCCTTTGCCTGTTCCCACTGCAGTTCCCGTTCCCGTTGCGACACCGGTACCCACTGTGGAAGGCCCGCCGACTGCTACCCCGGTACCTACAGCCACACCTACACCTGTACCCACTGTGACACTAGGGCCACCCCCCACGTTACCCCGCACCTACTCCTACTCCATTGCCTACTCCCACGCCGACATCTGCACCTACTACCACGCCCGACACCAACTCCGACACCAATCCCCGGATTAAAGCGAATAGCGTTTTATTCGAGCGATAAAATATACACCGTAGACATCGACGGCACTGGATTGGCTAAGCTGACTAGTTCTAATAGGGTCAAGAGGTATCCTGATTGGTCTCCTTCCGGAAATAAGTTGGTTTATTCCCGTGACGGGAACATATACGTGATTGATTAGGATGGTTCGAACACCACGAAACTCACAAATCACCATTACTCAGGCGGTGAAGAAGCAACCGAAAGCAGGCCATCATGGTCACCTGATGGAAGTCTGATAGTTTTCTCTTCAAATAAACCCGGCAACACTGAAATATATGTGATGAACGCCGATGGCTCTAATCAAACCCGGTTGACCAACCATATGGAGCACGACGCGCACCCTACCTGGTCTCATGATGGGTCTAAGATTGCGTTTCAATCTGGACGAGACGGCAACCACAAGATTTACTCAATCGACTACCCTGGCGGATTGATTACGCAGACCACCCCAGAGAAAGAGTGGGACGAAGCTCCATCATGGTCACCGAGTACCGGCACTATAGCCTTTACTTCATAAAGAGGCGGCAAACGCCTTTGCTAAAGATATCGAAGAGGGTTAGCTCAAACCAATGTCGGCAAATGGTCTATCAGATTAGTTAGGAGAGGGAAATTTAGATACGGATTAGACCGGTGAGAGGGTAATGGTGCCGAGGGACAGACTCGAACTGTCGACACCGGCATTTTCAGTGCCGTGCTCTACCACCTGAGCTACCTCGGCCATCAGCTTTCATCTTAGAGCTACCCCTTTGAGCCTGTCAAGACGAACCAACCCTAAAAAGGGGCGCGGACACAGTGCGCCCCACGACTAGAGCGCCAATTGATTACCCACAACCAAGCATCGTATAATACGGCTTGAAGCGCCATATGATTTCAGCGCGTTGAGTCCAGTGCGTTATCCCTTTGGAGGCAAGTAGCAATGGTCGATATGTTAACCGGTACAGATACAGTTAAAGCAGGCCACGCCCAGATGCTCAAAGGTGGAGTCATCATGGACGTCGTCACTGCCGATCAAGCCCGTATCGCCGAAGAGGCGGGAGCGGTAGCCGTCATGGCTCTCGAGCGCGTACCGGCCGATATTCGCGCCGACGGAGGGGTTGCCCGAATGACCGACCCATCCATCATTTGCGCAATCATGGAAGCCGTAAGCATTCCGGTAATGGCAAAGGTCCGCATTGGCCATTTCGTCGAAGCCCAGATAATCCAATCGTTGAGTGTGGACTACATCGACGAGTCGGAAGTTCTGACTCCCGCCGATGAAACCCACCATATTTGGAAGCACGATTTCACGGTGCCTTTCGTTTGCGGTTGCCGTGACCTGGGCGAGGCTCTCCGCCGCATCTCCGAAGGCGCTGCGATGATTCGCACCAAAGGCGAAGCGGGCACCGGAGACGTGGTTGAGGCTGTCCGCCACATGCGGGCCGTGCAGGACAACATCCGTAAGCTACAGACGATGCCTGATGACGAGTTGGTCGTTGAGGCCCGGGACCTATCGGTCAGTCTGGATCTGCTGGTCAAGACTCGGGAGTTGGGACGCCTACCCGTGGTAAACTTCGCCGCCGGCGGCGTGGCCACCCCTGCTGACGCAGCTTTGATGATGCAACTCGGCGCCGACGGCGTTTTCGTCGGCTCTGGTGTATTCAAGTCCGGTGATCCCGTAGAACGTGGCTACGCCATTGTTCAGGCAGTAACCCACTACAACGATCCCAAGATTCTTGCCGAGGTCTCCAAAGGCCTGGGTGAAGCGATGGTCGGCATCAGCGCCAGGAGCCTTCCGGAAGAGCAATTGATGGCTACCAGGAGCGTATAGCAACACTCCGTGCGGTCCGACAAGCGGTGAATAACCAGAGTAGAAGGCAAAGTTGAAAGTAGGTGTTCTAGCCCTCCAGGGGGACTTCGCCGAACATATCGCCGTCCTGAAGCATTTGGGAGTGGAAGGCCATGAAATTAGGCTGCCCGAACATCTCGAGGGCGTAGACGGACTGATAATCCCCGGTGGCGAGAGTACCACGCTCAGCCGCCTCATGAGCATCTATTCGATGAGGGAACCCATCGAGCAGATGGCCCGCCAGGGAAAGGTCATCTGGGGCACCTGCGCCGGGATGATAATGGTGTCCATGGAAATAACCGAGGAAGACCCGGTGCCACTGAAAATCATGGACATTGGAGTGCTCCGTAACGGATTCGGACGGCAGGTGGATAGCTTTGAGCAGGATTTGGAGTTGGTTGACCTTGGTCCCACTCCGTTCCATGGGATTTTTATCCGCGCTCCGGTGATCACCCGGGTCGGTCGAGAGGTTAAAGTAATGGCGACCCTTCCAGATGGGCAAGCAGTGGCAGTCCGCCAAGGCAATCTTTTAGCTACGTCTTTCCATCCGGAACTTACCGGCGACAGTAGGTTCCATCAATACTTCCTCGACCTAATCCCCCAGGAGTCGTCCCCTTCGGTGTGATGATGCAGACCGTTCGCATCACCGATGCAGTACGGTGTTTTCTGCTGAACGTGCCCAAAGGGCCGAATCTCGTATGCCCTAGGGAATCTTCTCTCAGCGGTCAACAGCCTAACAACAAGGTGCTCTTGAAGGAGACGCTGGCCAGCCGCCGGGGCAGAATCTCTTTGGTTTCATGGAAAGGACTCCAGCTCAGCGGCCTTGCGTCGGCCCACGCCCTCAATGGTCACCGGGCATGGGAGATTGATCGTCTTTTTGGTCCCACAGGTCTGAAATCATGGAACCGTGCCTGCACGAAATTTCTGGAGAAATTGGTCCAGGAAGCTGGAGAAAGATTCGGAGAGCGGGTGATATTGCGCCTTCCCTCCGACAGTTCCACCGTCCACCAGGCTCGGCTTGCTGGATTTTTCCCTTATTTCGAAGAGGTGTTGCTGGTAGGACAGATGGCGGAAGCCGCACAGAACGGATCGGAGCCCTCACAGACTATGGGACCGCGGTTGCCCCAAGACGATTACAGCCTATTCCAACTGTACTGCGCTGCCACTCCCCAACAGGTGAGGTCCGGGCTGGGTTCCACTTTCGACCAGTGGCGCGACTCCCAGAGCCCGTCCCGTCAGGGATTACGAGAATTGGTAAGCAGAGATAAGGAACGTATCACCGGCTGGTTGGGACTGCGTACCGTAGACGGCTGGCAAGAAGGCCAGGTCATGTACCACCCTGACTTTCCAGATGTGCTACCGGCCCTTTTAGCCAATGGCCTGGCCGCACTGGGACCACACAAATGGTTGATTCCCGATTATCAGGAGATGGCGCAGGAGTTGCTGCTCAGGCGCGGTCTAGGTGAAACAGTTCGTTACGTGGTGCTAGTCAAAACGGTGGCCGCCCCGGTCAAGATGCCGGGTATGGCGGCGGTGGAGGCGTAGGATTGGCGATAGCGGAGGATTTGGTCCAGGGAGAGTTGGACCGGTTGCTGGACATCCTGCCCCAGCTGGTGGCAGATAATCTTAAAGCCCTCGAGAACGTGGATGAGATATTAGAGGTAGTCTTGGACTTGGGACGCTTGCCCGAGGCCAGATTCCCTTCGGGCGATATCGCCCTGGACAACCAAGACATCACCAGGTCTGACCTGGATAGTGTGGTTGAACGCATCGGCGACTTTGGAGCGGACAACCGGGCCGGGATTGAACGCACGCTACACCGTATCTCCGCTATTAGAAACCGAAGAGGCGAGGTCATTGGCATAACCTGCCGGGTAGGCAGGGCCGTCTTTGGCACCATCAAGATAATCGAGGACCTGGCATTTTCCGGAAAAAACATCCTTCTTCTGGGGCGCCCCGGCGTAGGCAAGACCACCATGCTGCGCGAAATGGCCCGTGTTCTGTCCGTAGAAGCACATAAGCGGGTAATCATCGTAGATACCTCCAACGAGATTGCTGGCGACGGCGACGTGCCTCACAACGCCATCGGTCGATCCCGCCGCATGCAAGTCGCAACCCCGGCCCATCAACATGGCGTGATGATTGAAGCTGTAGAGAACCACATGCCTGAGGTTATCGTCATCGACGAGATGGGCACCGAGTTAGAAGCATCGGCAGCCCGCACAATCGCCGAACGCGGAGTGCAACTCATCGCCACGGCCCACGGCAATACCCTAGACAACCTGGTGATGAACCCAACTCTGTCAGACCTAGTGGGAGGAGTACAGTCGGTGACACTAGGCGATCAAGAAGCCAGGTACCGCGGGACTCAGAAGACAGTATTGGAAAGGAAGGGTCCTCCCACGTTCGACGTAGTAGTGGAGATTCAAGATTGGAGCCGACTTGCCGTCCACGACTCAGTGGCCCATGTGGTCGACCAATGGCTCAGAGGTTACCCGGTGGCGCCGGAAGTTCGCTGGCTGGACGAAGAGGGGCAAGTGAACCGGGAAAAAGAGCCCGCCCGCCCCAGCGAAGCGTCACTGGCCCCTTGGAGGGCCAACCAGCCTAGACGGTCGGACCAATCTAGGCAGAACAATCAACCCCGGCAGGAACAACCGGGTGCGGCGCAGTTCAGCCAAGAGCCCGAAGCTGACGATAGCGAAATGGACCTGAAGATATTCCTCTTCGGCATCGGGCGGGATAAGCTGGAAGCTGCCGGTGTGGAAGCCGGTGTCCCAGTACAAGTAGCCAACGAATTGCGCCGCGCCGATGTAGTCTTGACCACCAAGACCCATTACCGGCGGGGCTCCCAACTGGTGCGTACCGCTGAGTCTACAGGAACGCCCGTTTACGTGCTTCGGAAGAACACCATGCCCCAGGTACAAGAGTTTCTCCACACCATCTCCAGAGAGTTGCGGGACAACGGGATAGGCTCCCGAGGAGCAGGAGAAGACTACAAAGCGACTCTTGAGCAGGCGATGGAGGAAGCAGAAGACGCGGCCCAGCGAGTGCTGAGCGGCGAGTTTTCCATCCAACTGGCTCCCCAGCGGTCCTACGTGCGCCGTCTCCAGCATATGTTGGGCCAACGATACAATCTGGCTTCCACAAGCAAGGGCCGGGAACCCGCCCGAGCCGTGCTGTTCTACAAGCCCTGAACCTGAACGCCTGTGGCAATCTTCATCGTTTTCGAAGGTGGCGACGGCTCGGGTAAGAGCACCCAAGCGCGCAACCTGAGCCAGCGGCTGCGTCGGCAGAGCATCCCCGTTCTATTGACCAGAGAGCCGGGCGGCACTCCCTCCGGAGAGTCGATTCGCCGATTGCTCAAAGGTCAACGCAACTTCCGACCGATGAGCGAATTGCTGCTGTTTGAGGCTGCCCGGGCCCAATTAGTGGAGTCAGTGATTCGGCCCGGACTAGACGACGGAACCACCGTGATCTGCGATCGGTATACGGCGTCAACCGTGGCATATCAAGGCCATGGGAGAGAGTTGGACCTGGCGCTGATTCAGCAGTTGAACGAAATGGCCACCGGAGGGCTGGTTCCAGACCTGACGGTGCTCCTGGACCTATCACCCCTGGTAGGCCTGTCACGAAGAGGAGCTCCGGGGAACGACCCTTTTGAGAACGCACCGCAGGAGTTTCAGAGCAAGGTACGGGAAGGATACCTGGCTCAGGCGGCAGAGGCCCCGGAAAGATGGCTGGTGTTGGATGGTTCCCGGCCTCAGAGTGAATTGAGCCGGGAGATTTGGACGAAAGTAAAACCCCTTCTCTAAGAGAAGGGGTTGTTGTTACCTAGGTATATCAGACTTCCCCATACATCAGCATGGAGTTGTCCGGAACGCTACTGGTTAGTTATCGGCCGGAACTGGTACTGCGTTCGCGATTCTCTCAGCGATGACTTCGCGCATCTTGCGGACACGAGCCAAGTCCGGGTAGATGTTGCCTTCGCTTTTCTTGTCAAAGATTCGCTCGCCGTCTACGAAGACTTCCATGATGCCTTGCCCGCGAGGGGAAATGCTTACGGCAACATCGGGTCCGAAGTGACGGAAGAACTCATTCGCCATCCACGTGGCGGTGCCTAGATGCTGTCAAGGTACGCAATAGGTAATCTCTAGTTGGACTTTTCCTTCCATGGAAGCAACTCCTTGAGCCTGAAGTTTTTTAGACTCCCCTAGTTTAACTGATTTTCCAGCACTGTCAACACCTAGAAGCCCGCTACGATGCGTAGTTTACTTCCCGCCTGTTTCAGATGATAGTAGGCTCTAACCGGATAATGACGCTACCTCGCGTCCGAACCGCTCGATTATAACGTCCGGTTTGGGGCCTATCGCAGTGGCCAACAGGACATCAACCCCAGCTTTCGCGATTGCCGCAACTTTTTTCCGGCATTCCTCCGGCCTGCCGACCACGGCGAACCGGTCCGCCAAAAAGTCTGTCAGGCCCAGTTCATCCGACAGAGTGGCGTTGCGGGTGTCGCCTAGCTGCTCATGCTCCATCGGCTCGTACTCGCGCTGAAGCACTGCCACGGATTCGTGGAGCTCTTCGGGGACGTACTTGCCTTCCAATGTATACCTGAAGGCGTGGTGACCGCTGGCGGCCAGAGCCATCTTAATCTCCTGCATAGCTTCATCCTGATCGTCGGCCACGTTGCACTTGGCGAAGGCCCATATCTCCACCGAACCCTGGGGTTTTCCGGCTTCATCCTCTCCTTCCCGAACCATAGCAATGGACGATTCCAAGATCTCAGGGGTAAGCCCCGTGTGTACCAGCACTGCGTCGGCTATTTCGCCGGCCAGCTTCAGAGTGCGCGGGCCTTCGGCGGCCATGAGGATGGGGACGCTCGAATTCGCCCAACGCACGTGGGTGTCCCGCCCCTGATACGAGTAAGACTTGCCGGTTAGATGAGTGCGTACAGCCTGCACGTACTCCTTGACCTGTGCCAGCCGAGCAGGGCGTAGGTCCAGATTGAGAACCGCGCTGTCTCCGCTGCCGATGCCCAGAAAGGCCCGTCCGTTAGATAGTTCGTCGATGGACGCGATGGCTGATGAGGTTACAGCCGGGTGGCGAGTCAGCGGATTAGTGACCGCAGTACCGATCCGGGCACGGTTAGTCACCTGGGCCACCACCGTCAAGCTCACATAAAGCTCACGGAATAGGGACTGGGAGTCGGCCACGCCGATGTAGCCATACCCTATCTGTTCGGCCAACCGGGCTCTCTCAGCCAGAGCGCCTAGATCGTCTGCAAGCAGGGTAACTCCAAATTTCATGACTCTTGTCCTATCTTGTGGTCAGGTTATTGCTAATATGGCTGGGTCTCCGGAGAGCGCAGCGGAACTTCGGCTCAACGGAAGCCAACATTGATTCACCGCCGTGATTCGACAGGCTCAACGCGAACGGGTAATTACTTCACCACGAACTAGGGAGAGCCGGTTCGTCCGAGGCCCGGACCTTATTGGTATCTCAGGCGGGGTCCGACGGTGGCCAGGTAGCCTTCGTAGTTGCGGCGGGTTTCCGGGATGGAGTCGCCGCCGAATTTTTCCATGAATGCCCCAGCTAAAACCAAAGCTACCATAGACTCGCCGATGACACCGGCGGGAGGAACTTGGCAGACGTCGGAACGTTCGTAATGGGCTTGGACCAGATCTCCTGTGTCCAAGTCCACCGATGGTAGCGGGTTGGTGATGGAGGCGATCGGTTTGATGGCGAAGCGGGCGACTAGGGGCATGCCGTCGGTCATTCCACCCTCGGTGCCACCGGCCCGGTTGGTCTCCCTCTGCCAGGGATGGTCAGGGTCAGTCACCGGGAGTATCACGTCATGAACCTGAGAGCCACGAAGGTCAGCGACCTCGGCTCCCGGGCCGATCGACACGGACTTAACGGCATTGATGGACATCAGTGCTTGGGCAACCAACGCATCAATCTTCCTGTCCCAGTGGACATGAGATCCGAGTCCGATGGGCACGTTCTCCGCGATAATCTCCACGGTCCCGCCCACGGTGTCTCCGGCTTCTTTGGCGGAGTCGATCTCAGCCATCATCCGGGTGGACGCTTCCGGATCAGAGCAGCGTACCGGCGAATCCTCAACCGCCTGCCAGTCGATAGTGTCCGGTATCTCCGCCTTGATGCCTCCGATGGATATCACGTGGCTATGCATCCGGATGCCAAACTCTTCCAGCAGACGGATGGCCACTGCACCAGCGGCTACCCGAGCCGCAGTTTCCCGAGCGCTGGCACGTTCCAGCACGTCTCGGACGTCATGGAACCCGTATTTCATCGCTCCCGGTAGGTCGGCGTGGCCGGGGCGGATGCGAGTCACTCGCTTGGAACGCTCATCGTGGCTGGTATCTCCCACGTCCTCCACCGCCATGGACGTTTCCCAGTTGACCCAGTCCTTGTTCTCTATCGTCATACCGATGGGACTGCCCAAGGTGTGACCATGCCGGACGCCGGACATAACATGGGCGTGGTCTTGTTCGATGAGCATTCTTCCGCCCCGTCCGTAACCCCGTTGACGCCGTGCCAGTTGGGAAACGATGTACGTCTCGTCGATGGGCAGAGCTGCCGGAACACCCTCGACGATTATGACCAATCCCTGACCGTGGGACTCACCTGCAGTAAAAAACCGGACCATCTGTGGCCCTCCCTAAGTAATAGCTACCGGACGGGTACGAAAATACATCTGGGGAACCCTCTTTTCGTTAAAAGGCTCCCCAGACCCCTGATATTCGTTAGAACCGACTAGGAAACGGCCGGAAATCATCGTGAGGCCATCGCCTTAGTTGCCGCTTCCAGCATCACCTCTACCGGAGCGTCCCGGCCAGTCCACATCTCAAAAGAGGCGGCTCCTTGGTATACCAGCATCAGTATGCCGCCCAGACACTTAGCCCCCACCTGCGCCGCAGCTTTCAAGAGCGGGGTTTCCAAAGGATTATACACCAGGTCGTTAACCAGCACCGTTGAAGTTATGCTTGCCGCAGGAAGGGGCGACCCTGATTCATCGGGGCCGTGGGACATGCCGATCGTCGTGCAGTTTACGATTAAGTCTGCCGCCCAGGCCGCCTCGATAAGGTCCCTGCCCCCCAGGGGAATAGCTATTCCCTTGCTATCCGACGAATGGGCTAATTCAGCCAAGCGTTGCGCCCTTTCCAGGGTACGATTGGCGATGATGAGGGTCGCCACCTTTGCCCGAGACAACGCCAGCACTACGCCGCGGGCCCCGCCTCCAGCGCCCAGAATCAAGACACGACTACCCTCGGGCACAAAACCGCCCTCGTCCTGCAATGCCCTCAAGAAGCCCAAGCCGTCGGTGTTATGGCCGGTGAGATGTCCATCCCGGTTGACTATGGTGTTTACCGCTCCAGCGGCAGTAGCCCAATCGTCAACTTCATCCAGATGAGGAATCACCGCCTCTTTGTGAGGAACGGTTACATTGATACCCCAGGAACCATCACGGCGCAGGTCGTTAACAAACCGGCCGACATCGTCAGACGCAACTTCATAAGCCTGGTAAGTCGCGTCGATCCCGCAGTGGTCCAAGGCGGCCTGCTGGAAGATGGGCGAGATAGAGTGGGCGATGGGGTAGCCTATGATACCCAGAGTGGCAGACAAAGTTAACGATCCTCACATCAGGACTTCGAATATCTCCCGTTCCGCGGAAACTCAGATGATGTTGACATGGTCGATCAGTTTCTGGGTGTCCGCGTCGGGATTCTCGTAGACTCCCCGCTGAAAGGCGAAGCACTGCTGGATATCGTCCACCTCGAACTCGTGGTACACCGTGTCCATGGGACCGGAGATATCAACCAAAATCTTGTGGAACTCGAGCCCACCGGCCTGAATGAAGCCAACGACTATATTCAGGCGTTCCAGGTATTCGGGCACCTTGCCGCGCTGACAGGTATATCTTTCGCGAATCATGTATTTCATAAAAGCCGCCTCTGGGCTTTATCTCAAAATTGGTGTACCAAGGTCTGGCTAACCGGCTACGCCTCGAGTTGCTCCAGAATCTCGTTCAGCCGTTGCCGACGCTCCTCCAGGGACTTGAGCCTCTCTTCCTCGGTTTCCACGACTTCCGGCTTGGCTTTGGCACGGAAATTGGAGTTGGATACCAACTTGCCGACCCTATCTAAGTTACTCTGGCATTCGACCAACTCCCCGCGTATGCGTTCAGCCTCCACAGCTATATCCACCACCCCTTCCAAGGGCAGGCGAACCACCAAAGGATCAACCACCAAGGTGATTCCCTTTATCGGACCTTCGGACCCACCGTCTCCGGTCACAATCTTGAGGGGATCAACCCGGGAGAGGTTCCGGATGAGCTCGGACTCTTCCTCAATGGTTTTTTGGAGGCCGTTGGCTTCCACGATAGCTTCCAGATACTCGTTGGCGGGTATCTGTAGCTGGGCGCGGGTGTTGCGAACGGCGCGGATCGCCTGCATCACCAGAGTTATTTCTCCTTCAGCCTCGCTGTCTTGGAGTCCGGAATCAGCTTGTGGGAACTGGGAAACCATGATGGACTCGGCTTGGTCTCCATCGTTGGGCAACCGTTCCAACAGGGTCTGCCAAATCTCCTCGGTTATAAAGGGCATGAACGGGTGCAACAGGCGCAGGGTGCGTTCCAGAACGTGGGCCAGGGCGGGCATTGGCGACGGGATTGCGCCGGAGCGCATCCGAATCTTCGCCATCTCTATATACCAATCACAGTAGTCGTTCCAGATGAAGTCGTACAGCTTCTGCTGCGCCTCACCCAGTTCGAAGGCTTCCAGGGAATGGTTGACCTCTTCGATGGTCTTGTTCATGCGGCTGATGATCCATCGGTCTTCCCGGTGCTCAGGGGCAGGCAAGTCGAACCAGCCGCCGAGGCCATCTTTACCCTGAACGCTGGTTAGCACGAACCGTGAGGCGTTCCAGACTTTGTTGGCGAAGTTTCGCGCCGCTTCAAGCCTTGACTCAGTAAAACGCAGGTCGTTGCCCGGCGCCGTACCGGTAGTCAGGGCAAACCTAAGGGCATCTGTACCGTATTTA
>Ga0315336_1005486_pt1 | contig 13821 bp, 6 predicted proteins | sample ASW5metaG_FD_204512 | JGI IMG/M metagenome (GOLD analysis project Ga0315336, IMG submission 204512) | Ammonia-oxidizing marine archaeal communities from Monterey Bay, California, United States - ASW #5 | ecosystem: Environmental > Aquatic > Marine > Intertidal zone | place: USA: California...
TGTGGGCATTGCCGCCTTGATGTCCAAAAAAATTGGGCGTCCCGTCATGCTTCGGGTCAGCCGGCATGAAGAGTACTTCATAGGTTCAGCTCGCGGCGGCTTTCAAGGCCGCATTAAGATCGGCTTTCGCGGCGATGGCCGGATTGCGGCTGTAGATCTTTATATCGTGCAAGACTCTGGGCCCACGGGCGGCTTCCCTGATGCCAACTCAGCCGCCAGTGCAATTTCCATAATCTATCAGCCGCTGGCCATGCGTTACCGCGGTATCTCTGTACTGACTAATACGACACCGCGTGGCGCTCAGCGGGGACCCGGGCAAAATCAGATCGCGGCAGCCGTAGAACCCATCATTGACAAAGCTGCCAGACAACTTGGATTAGACCGGCTTGCTATACGCAAAATCAATGCCCCTGACTCCGAGGCAAAAATTGGGGCCCGACAAGGACCAGTCACCAGTGCTTACATGGCCGACGCACTGGACAAGGGTGCCCAACAGTTCAACTGGGACACCCGCGTTCGACAGAGCGGCGAACGCAAAGGGTCCAAAGTTCTCGGGTTTGGTATCGGCCAGGCCTACCACTCGGCCGGGCGCAGTGGTTACGACGGCCTGGTAGTGTTGAGCCCAGATGGCAAACTGCACCTGCACAGCGGCGTAGGTAACTTAGGCACTTACTCTTATGTCGCCACAACCAGAGCCGCAGCTGAAATCTTAAAATGCGATTGGAAAAACTGCCTAGTCCATCACGGTATCAGTACAAAACACCTCCCGAACGCATCCTCTCAGAACGGCAGCAACACCTCCTACACCATGACCCGAGCCAACTATGTGGCAGCTGTGGATGCAGTTAACAAACTCAAGCAGATCGCTGCCATTGCCCTCGGCGGTTCGCCAGAAGACTACGACATTGGTGATCACAAGGTGTTTGCAAGTGATGAGCCGGAACGCCATCTTACTTACGCCCAGGCCGCCCAGCGAGCTATCGAGTTGGGCGGCAAATACTCAGGCATGAATGCACCTGAAGATATCCATGACATTACAAAGGCTTCCCTCGCAGGCGTTGCCGGTACCGGGCTGGTAGGAGTTGCCAAGGATAATCTGCTGAAAGAGGGTGACGTACCCGCGCTCTCGTGTGGTTTTGCAGCCGTTCAGGTCGATTTGGAAACTGGCAAGGTGGATATCCTGGACTACGTAGGCATAGTGGATTGCGGCACAGTTTTGCATCCTCATGGGCTTTCCCAGCAAATCAAGGGTGGTGCTGCATGGGGAATGGGATTCGCGCTTTTTGAACGGCAAATCTACGATGCCCAGAATGGCTTGCCTAACAACACAGGCTTCTACCAAAGCAAGCCCGCGACTTTTCTGGACGTCCCGCCGATAACGGAATGGGATGCTGTAAACAAAGCTGACCCCCAAAACCCGGTCGGAGTCCGGGGTATCGGTGAGCCTACTATGGGCTCTGCGGCAGCAGCTGTACTTTCAGCAATCTCTGACGCTCTGGCTGGACACCTGTTCAATCGATCCCCGATCGTGCCGGATATGATCGTGAACTATGTGGCTGGCCAAGCACAGTCAAATAAGCCACTCGAAATCCATACAGCTTGAGACAGCGTGGGAAAATGCCTACCGGACGCCGTGATTTTTTAAAACTCTCCGCCAGCGCTTTAGCCAGTTACTTCACACTTCCCGCCACCCGGAAAACGTTTGCGGCCTCAGTGGATCCCTTGGACTCTGACCGAGTAGCTTTCCCCCAAGGCGTGGCCTCAGCTGACCCCCAGCCCAGTGCCATCATATTGTGGACTCGGGTAGAACCACTCCCTGACGAACAAAAAACCCCAGTGGTGTTACAGGTAAGTCTGACGAATCAATTCGAGGAGTTGCTACTTGAGCAGGCCTTGGTCACGACAACAGAGAGCGATTTCACTATTCGTGCCATGGTCCATGAGCTGGAACCAGACACCACGTATTATTATCGGTTTATTGCTCCCGATGGCGCGACCAGCCGGGTGGGACGCACCTGGACGGCCCCACCCCCTGATGCCAAGCGACCGGTGATGATCGCCCTCGCCTCCTGTCAAAATTGGCCACCGAACCGGTACGGGGCCTACCGACGATTAATCCAAGATGATCAAATGGCGGACAAAGATAGTGGCATCGATTTGATCCTGCACGTAGGAGACTACGTCTATGGTCTGCCAGAAAATCCCGATGAACCAGTTGAACCAGGACAAGCTGGTGGTATGGGACGTGGCAGAAGAGGTGATTTGAATACGCAGGAAAGCATTTCAGAAAATTTTGATAGTTACCTGTCTGGGCATCGACAGATATACAAAACCTACCTCACAGACCCCGACTTGCAGGATGCCCGTGCGCTTTACCCCTTTGTTGCCATTTGGGATGACCATGAATACGGAAATGATGTATGGCAGAGCTATACAGACGGCCGCGCCAACCCCGAAAAACGGGCAGCGGCAACTCAAGCCTGGTTCGAGTTCGTGCCCCAAATTCTTACAGGTAGCTTGAGTGTGCCGGGGGTCCCTAACGAGGCTAGAGACTACAGAAAGCCCTCATCCATCGCCTATGCACCGATGACGAACTTCGGCGAGGGTTTTCTATCCGAGGAGCAGAACAATTTAGCTGCCATCCGGTCCCAGACCTGCTACAGGACTATTCGGTGGGGCGCTTATGTGGATCTCGTCATCACGGATAACCGTTCCTACCGGGGCCCAAGCGCCAACCCAGGATATTCGGTAACAAACCTGGAGGCAGAAAGCAGTAGCGTCAATGTATTTTCCGGGTTCAGCTTGTTCGAAGGCGAGACCCTCTACGCACTTTCGCAGGGAAGCAAGGCTAATAAAGGTAGTCCGCCAGAAACCGTGACAGTGAATGGTGAAGAGATTCAAAATCCTCGCGCTACCGATCCTGCCATATCACTCTTGGGTACCCAGCAGAAGCGGTGGTTTAAAGAGGTCATGATCAAAAGCAACGCCGCGTGGAAAGTCTGGGCCAATGCCGAACCCATTACAGGGTTTTATTTTGATCCGGGTCGGGTAAATCCAGAGGCCGGATCTGGTTTTCTTTGGACAGACAGCTGGGACGGCTTTCCGAATGAACGCGAAGAACTCATGCAATTTATTAAGGAAAATAAGATTTCAAATGTGGTTTCCCTGAGCGGCGATAGGCACGCTCATTACGCCGGACTTGTGGCCGAAAATTACAACGCCAAAACGCCTAATTACGTCATACCGGAATTTACCTGCGCTGCCATTTCATCATTTGCCCGCGCATCGCAGCTGGCGAGAACGTTGCGCAGATTCGGACTCTCTCATCTTGCCGTGTATGAACGTGAAAGTAACGACGGGGAAAAAGAATCCGTCTCCAATCTGAATCTCTTTATGCGCAAAGGTGCACGGGCAGCTGAGGAAATGGTGAAGACCAACGACTTAGCTCAAGCGTTGTCAGCTGCCGACCCCGCACCGAATCCCCACCTTGTTTATGCAGACAACGATGTGCACGGCTACTGCCTGTGCCGGTTCGATGCTGATCGCTGCGACACGGATTTCATCTCCGTAGCACGCCCAAACTGGGATCCGGACGAACACCCGGAAGGTCCGCCGACTCTCAGGACCGTCGGCTATCGGGTAAATGCATGGGAAGGAGGCGAAACACCGGAACTGATGCGCAAATATGCCCGCGGCGAGACGATTTTCGGGGAAGGTTGATTTCAATCTAGGCCCGGGAGCCAGATTGTCTATGAAAAATCCTGCCTCAAAGACCTACTCAATCACTACCGTATCACTCGCCAGCGTCACCGCTGAATTACCGGCATTGTCCTCATAGTAACCGACAAAACGGTTGGTCTCGGGTGCATCATATGCCCTCAGATTTTCCGCCCAACGATAACCGATGGTCTGGAACATAAGTTGAACCGATACCGTGGCAACATCATCAGTACCACCCAAATCAATACGGTAATGAACCTGATCACCACCGCCAATGAAATCACTGTCTTCCAAAGCGTTCCCATGGACAGCAATTTCCCAGGATGCACTTGCCTTTTCAAAACCCCGCGGTAACAGGCGATTGTCTTTTATATAGCTTACGCCCGAAAGCAACCCCGTTGTAACCCGGTCTCGATGGTCCACCATGATGGATTCATAAATCTGAACTTGGTCAGCATGCTCGATGATCGTGTAGTGAGGCTCAAAGGAGATTCCATTTTCATCATTACCGTTACCCGTGATAGAGCCATCAGGATTTAACTGGCCCGACTCAAAAATCGCTTCGCCGTCCTGCGAATGAACCCTAACGTAAAGCCAAGCCCGTCGGGACGGATAAGCCGTGGGTAACTTATGCCCGGACAAACTTTGAATAGTCACATCAAATTCCAGTATGTCGCCTGAGATCTCCGCCGAATCAATGGCAACACGCGCCGTCTCAGTAGAGAGAAACGCTCTAGTGCTTTGGACTGTCGCTTCGAGCTCCTGGGGTAGTGCGGTGACACCCAGTTCGCCACGATACTTGTTCAAAATACTGAGCATGAACGCATTACCACCGCGAAAAATATGTTGGGAGAACGCGGGCCTTGGTTGGCCTAACACCGAACTGATCGGCGCGTCCTCGACCAGTTCTGGCATGTGGCAACTTTGACAACTCCGCGTACTCCGGTATTCGCTCTGCAGCCACTCGTGATAAGGCACCTGCTCTGGAAACAGGCCTATTTCCTCGCCTGCTTCGTTAAGGGGCTCGGTAAAAAGCGTGTGGCAGGTTGCACAAAGTTCTGATTGCTGCACGTGACTTCCCTCAGTAGGGATGAACTGTCCCGAGGATTGCATCACAGCCTGGCGGCCGATATCTACGGAGTGGGGACCAAAGATTTGGCGCTCACCCAATACTTGGTCGGTATCAATAACGAAACCCCCTGTAAAGCTCGACTCGTCCCCTAAATTATCACTGCGAATCTGATGGCATACAGCGCAAGACACGCCATCTAAAGCTAAGTTGTTCCCTGAGCTAAGGTTTTCAAAAACCGTGCCCATCCCAGTACCAGAATTGGTAGCATGGAACCGCGCCATGGGCATATGGCAGGTCGAGCAGGTGTCCTCGATAGCGGCTTGCGCCCCGGGATGATCCATCACTTCCCGGCGGACTCCCGCCTGCCAATAGGGATCACGCGCGGAATTCGCCATCATAGAGGCGCGCCAGGTGTACCCAATAGAGATGTCCTGCCCAGATTGCGCCACCATGCCGCTGTGGCAGGCGATACACTGATCGGAGGTATGAAAGAAAGCCTGCTCTTGAGCCTGCAATGACGATAGAGGCCCGACCAAACAAAAAATAACCCCTATGAAGCGTGTCCCGTTTACCACCCTTCCAGCACCCCTCCGTCAAACCAATCCCAAAGCAGGTAGAACACAAACTGTGTCTCGCGCGTGGAGGAATCCGATGCCGGAACTCTGAAGCCAAAACTGCCTGTCACATGCTGGCGCGTATTGAGTGTCACCTGAAGCTGCGGCACCAGGTCCCAGTGAGTATCTCCACCGCTCCCCAAATCCTTGGACCCCAATACTCCAAGCATAGGTGTCCACGCACGACCAAAAGGACCACCCGTGGTCCAAGTCCGTCCGAAAACACCTTTCAATCCCAGCTCGTTGTCAAAACCACTTTCCGTCGGAAATTCAAGCAATCCCTGAAGCTGAAAAAATGAATCCCGGGGTAGAATCTTGCCCCAAGAAACGTAGGGCTCAAAAATAGCTGTGCCCTTACCGAAACCTCGGGAATCATCCCCTGAAGGTAGAACAAGCTCTCCACCTACGCTCAAGATGGTGCCGCGCTGCTTGTCGTATTTCAGGTTGTGCTTGAGGCCCAGCTCCAGGTCCCCAAAACCCTTCTCGCGACCCTCCGTACCTTTTAATTCCGCAATGTGGAGCGGCAGACTGACCTCAACCTGGCTGCGTGCACCGAAACGATACTCCCAGGTAAATTCATGGGTCAGGTGATCCTGGCCTTCTTCCTGGATGGTGGTAGTAATTACTGCTTCATCTTCGGGGTAGGCCTTCTCCACGAAAAGCGATCGCGGCAGATTGAATTCCCCAGGAGGCCAGGCCTCGTCCGTACACAGTGTCCGCACATGATCCAGGATCTGCTGAATCTGCTCACCGGTCAGCGCTTGGCCAAAGGCAGGCATCATCCGGTCAAATCCCCGAACCGGTCCCCCATCGTGGATAACGGCATACCAATCCGCATCCGGCTCCCTGGCGGCAAAATCACAGTCCGTAAAATCAGGTACCTCGATATCGAAACCAAGCTGGGCAGGTAAATTGCCACTTCCATCAAAGCCGTGACAAGCGGCACAGGCGGTACCGTACAAATCCGCATCCGAATCCTGAGGGTATGCCGGACGCACGAATACAACCATGAGGCTAAATACGATTAAAGAAAATGACAAAATTACTAGTTGATTACGGTCAGTCATCCCATATTTTCCCTTACAAACGTCGGCACCAAGGGAAGACCACACCAGAGGGGTGGCTAACGCCGCCCCTCTGGATATTACTTAAAAAAAAATCGAATCTACCGCTACTGATCACTGAAGCTGTAGTTTAGCTGTACACCATACCTGCGTCCCTGAGCAGGCCCGCGAATGGTTCCCGAGGGCTGATACGCGGTGAAGTTTTGCACATTAAACGTCACGCGCCCCTGCTCCTCATCGCCGAACCGGTAACCGTAGATAAAGTCCCACGTAGTAGTACTCCCATTTTCGGTAGCCAACGAAAGAATGTCTGGGCCATTGGCGACCGGCTTGATACTCAGGGAGTTGATGGGGGAAATGTGCCGCCCTGCAAGAATCGCACTATGCCTTCCACGGTCCCAGCCAAGATTTAGCACGGCTCGATACTCCGCCTGGCCACTCCAAGCAGCGCTACGCCCCACCTGATCCACCGGAAGACCATCATTAACCGCCGGGTTTGTAGACTCGTCTTTCAACAGGTAGATAAGATTCGGCCGGACTGAGAACGCCCCCCAACCGGTCTCTACCTGATAGTTCAGGTTGAAATCGACCGCTTCCAGTACCCGGCTGTCCGTGTTGTAGAAGGAATTGAAGGAATGACTGATCCCGATGTAACCATCAGGGTCGGCCGCTGTCACGTTGAAGCACATCTCCTGCCCATTCACCATCCGCGAGATCGGTATGTAGAGCGCCCGGCTACCGCCGTCCGGGTCCTTCTGCGTAACTGGATTGCCTGTTGCATCCTTCAGGTGACACTCCTGCCTTTCGATAAGGCTTCTGCGCCCGGGTGACGTGATGGCGTTCGAGAATTCATAGCTCAAATAGGAAGCTCCCAATGAGAGATTCTCATTCACATCAAAGTCAAACCCGAAGGAAAGATTATCCGACTCCTGGGGCTGTAGGGTCTCATCGCCCCGCGTAACGTAGGTGACTCGGGGGAAAAACCTCCCGCCACCACCTCCCCTGCCGCAATTGCTTGCCGGGGTAACCTGCAGACAGATGGCGTTACCAGCTACCTGGGTGGATGAAGTCTGCACAACCGTGGGCGCCTTAAACGACTGGCCAAAGGAAGCCCGTACACTCAACCTGTCCGTGGGCTGCCAGAGCGCCGCGATTTTCGGGCTCGTGTTGGAGAAACTGTCTTTATATTGCTCGTTACGCGCTGCCAACTGCACGCTAAAAGTGTCGGTAAACGGAAGCGCGAACTCCACGAAGGTACTGTCAATCACAGTTTTGCCTCCGAAATCATCGGCGGGCGAACGCGTAAGCCACCCTGCGGCTTCGTTGGAAATGGAATCAAGGTCCACGAACAGATCATCTGCACGGTGACCGATACCAACAGCAATACCGACAGGCCCACCGGCCAATTCGCCGATTTCACCCGTGAGAATCGCGTCTATAGTCGAAAATTCCGCCTTGCCATCAATCTGGCGAACCCCAACCAACCAATCAAGCAACTCCTGCGAATTGGAAATATCCACCTTCGCGGTAGCTGGATTACCATCATGGTCAACGACCGGATTGGGCAATACCTGACTCATGAAGGGATTGTACCAATGGCAGTTACCAACGCCGGATGCACCCGTCGTCGCATCGCAATCCGGCCCACCCAAGCCAAGCAAAGCATTGCGCCGAAATTGAGCCTTGCCGTCCGGCATTTCGCTCAGCTGCGTGGATTGAGACCAGGAGCCGGAGACCCTGAAGCTCCACCGGTCGTTAATAGCGCCTTCTATCTGGCCGCCTATCCGAAAGTTTTCCGCCTGGTAAAGGGTGTCCTTGGTTTGGAGATACGGTATGGACCGCTCCACTTTCACCAAGGCCGGGTTGGTCCAGATCTTCTGCCCCGGATCCAACACAGCGTTATACATCATGCCCGGGTTCGTGGCCGGAATCACCGTGTCCAGGAAATTACCGTTCCACTGGCTGGAGTTAGGGTTGGTGTACCCCACGTTTCTCGCCTGAGTTTCCCTCGCCGCTGCAAACTCACCACTAATAGTAAGATCGCTGCCTATGTCATGCGTAACCGCGGCAAAGACATTAACTCGCTGACGCTCGTACGTGTTGTCATATCGGGCGGAGTCGCCACTGGGATGATTGTTGTATTCGTAACAAGTTTTACCGCCCCGCCCCGATTTAACAAAACCCGCTAGAACGGGATCTAGACCCGTAGCCGGCAAACCGGTCAAGCCGATGACCCCGTCGGGATCCCCGCACAGAGGATCAGGCCGAGAGCCCTTTCCGTACTCCCAGTTGGTTGCGCCGCTGGCATAGGGAGTGGAAGTTGCCTTTGCCGGGTAGAACGTATTGACCCCCCTTGAGTTCGGCGAAGCATCTTGAGCCGTGCTCCGGTACTCGGGGCCCAACGCACCTGTGGGGATTGGGATTCCCGTAATCATTTGCGGCACTACTGGGTCCTCGTCGTGGAACTCGAAGGCCGCAATAACACTGGTTGTGTCGTTGCCGGCGCCGAAGAGACCCCCGATGGTGTAATCCTTCAAACTCATCTTCTCTTCGTACATCCGGTTATCCACGCTTAGCTCGAAGCCCCGAAAATCGTTGCGGGTCACAAAATTCACCACACCTGCCACCGCATCTGTCCCGTAGGTAGCCGAAGCGCCATCGTGGAGGATTTGGATTCTCTGGACTGCAATTCTTGGCACAAGGTTGCTGATATCAGCGTTACGCCAACCACTGGTATCCGGGTTAGGTGTATCGACTACGCGATTACCGTTGAGAAGTACCAGCGTATTCTCCGAACCCAGGCCACGAAGGTTGATTCGCGTATTACGCGCGCCGCTCCTGTGATTACCACTGCCTCCATCCTGGTACCTAGTCGCCTCAGCACCGAAATTCTGGGGTACCTCGTAGTAAAAGAAATCCGAGAGGTTGGAGGACGGCGTGTCAAATAACTGATCGCCAGTAATCACGTCCACCGGACTGGGAGAGTCCACCTCATTGAAAAGGTAACTGCCCGTAACAATCACTTCCTCAAGCGCATCGTCATCCTGAGCAAACGAAACCATGGGTAGAGCCAACAAAGCCAAGACAAAAACACTCTTGCACCTGATCATCATCACGAACCTCCGGTTACTTCAGCCTTAATTTTCTTATTTTTTATACCTAAAGTTTTCGTATATATGAAATTTTCGTATACATATGTAACACACTTACAACAAAATGCACTCGTTGTCCATTCCATGCCCACTTTAAATGCATCCCTAGTTGTTCATATTCAGTAATAAGGGGTTTTTCGCCGTCTTTTGGACTGAATGTCATAAAAAAACCACAATAAAAATCGGGTCGTAAAATACAGTTCCCAACAATTTTAAAGAAGATTTGCGTAATAAAAGGAACCAAATAGCACGAAACTCGCTAGGCTGACGGCCAACAACCTCGGCCCAGTGAGCCTCGACCAAAGTAGAATCCCAGTAATGGAAAGTACTACCATGGCACCTGAGAACGCATCAACAATAAGAATCCAGCCAAAACCACTTGCGCTAGCCAAGTGCAGCCGGTTCCACGTTGACAAAAGACCTCGCTCCGTATGCTCAACATCAATATAGGCATTGCCATTGATGTAATTGATGCTGAATACCTCGCCGGCTGAAGCATAGTACGCCCCAAAATGGCGTGGCTGATCCAACAATCGATCACCAATTTCTACGACAGCAGGCCGCACTGCAGCACCACGCGGTTCTGTGGCGGGGCCTTTGATATCAAGTTTTTCCTGCACAAAACGCTCAAACTCAGATTGCTGAGTGAAGCCTATCTGTGAAACTTCAACCTGATAGGTAGAAATAGAGGTGGGTAGGCGGCCGCTTAAAGTGGCGCGATGGTTCAAAGTGATCCCGCTAATTCCAATGACTACGCCCGCTGCTGCACCCGCCATTCCAAGCCAGGCATGCGTGCGCCGTAGCCAGCGCAGAAAATTCTGGGTCTGCAGAGTACGGGGTAAAAACGGGTGGGCCTTAGTAGGTCCACCCTGCCGTCCGAAAGCGAGTGATTTTCTGGATACATCAGGACCGTTGAAGACCATGGTGCTAAGCTCCTGCCAACCCAAAATAAAGTACAGCCAGAAAACCCGCACTCCCCAAGCCAATAGCAAAAAGCCGCGGGCCATCCATCTTGCTCCACAGCAATACTCCAGTAATCGCAAGCACCACAAGTACGCCAGAGAAAACATCCCCGAGTAAAATCCAGCCCAATTGAGCACCGTTACCTCGGTGAAGCCTATTTATGATCTCCAGAAAACCTCGCTCAGTACGCGTGATTTCAATATATTCATTGCCCGACACGTAACGCACATCCAGGGTCGTGCTCGGAGAGGTAAACTGCGTGATGTAAACAGGTCGCTTCACGCTTTCCCCACCAGCGATTGCAGTCCCCATACCCATGCCGACTGTACTCCCGGTCGGTCCTTGCTGATTCCTAGGACGCCGCCACAAAGTCTCTAGCCCAAGCTCGCTCTTAACGAATGCTCCCATTTCATCCACACTGCCAATTCCTGCCCCGACCACAGGGAGCTGTATGATACTTTGGACGTTTTCAGCTGTTCTGAACACCTCGCCGTGAACCATCATGATCGTCGTCAGTCCGAACAAAATGCCTGCCACTGCACCCCAAGCACCCAACCACCCATGGCTACGACGAAGCCATGTCAAAAAAATTGGAGACTGTAGGGCGTGAGGCAAAAAAGGATGGGCTTTGGGTGGCCTTTTCCGTGCTTTTTGGATCATGCTACCCCGCTATTGCTCGGACTCACTGCGACTCAAGCGACGAAAATATTCTGCCACAACTTCTTCAAAACCTTCCGCCGCCTGCCCAGGCGCCTCAATATGAACACCAGGGCTATTTAGGTCCTTAGCACCCTGGGCGCTAAGCTCAAGCTCTAGTTGCTCAATGAGATTTATCATATCCTGGAACTCTTGTTCCACAAGTTCTGGGTTACCCTCTAAGCCACGGCGCAACGCATCGCCAAGGAGTCGTACGGCTTCAATCTCCTGCTGGCCCAATCCTCTGGCCCTCAGCCGTGTCGCCAAAGTCATTAATTCCCCGCCTGCCTCCCGAAGCCTGTCCTGTAGTTGAGTGCCAACACGTTCATCCCATTGGAACCCCTGTGCGGGCATACCCCAATCTTCAACACCCCGGTAGGGACGTGAACCGCCATAACCTCTTTGTGGTCCACCAGTTTGTGCGCCCTGCGAACCAGCTGGGGCCTCTTCTCCGGGGATTGCCTCTTCCGTCAGATTGTTGAGTTCCCGTCTCAGTGCCTGAAGCTCTTCCAACAGCACGGCACTAGGACTAACCTCGGACTCGCTACCCTCTACAACCTCGCGCGTAGCCAACGAAAAAGCTTCTTGCGTACCTTGCTGCAGTTCCCGCAACGCCGATGTAGTGATGGGTTCGTGCGTCGCCGCTACCTGGGCGGCTCTTCCACGCTGAATGGCCTCTCCTGCGTCTCGGAGGATTGCAATGGCCTGAGATTGCTGAAGTTGTGTGAGAGTCTCTGTCAAACCCCTGCTGGCGCCAGGGGTATCGCTTCTGAACTGACGCGCAACCGACTGAATGTCTTGCTCTAACTCCTCCAAGTTCTGTTGCATCTCGAATTTTTGCATGGCTAATTCGTAACTCTCATCACGGTTCAGATTGGTTTGGGCCGCATCATTTTGTTCCCGTGCCTCTAATACATCACGCATGATTTGTTGGAGCTCAGCTGCTATTTGGCGTTGCTGCTCATAAAGATCCTGCGAACGATTTGCTAAATCCGAAAATGCGGCTGCAACCTCTACCTGTCTTTGGTCGGTCATTTGCTCTAAAGCGCGATCCAGCTGCCGGCGGGCCTGCTCAACCGAACGTTGCGCCTGCTGTGGACTTACATCAGTAGCGCTTTCATCCGTAGCCCGATTCATGGCATCAAGTGCCGCCTCCAGCTGACGGATAACCTCTGCCGTTAACTGACCCTGGGGGGTGCCCTGTTGATCAGGCTGCTGTTGACCGTTCGACTGACCAGATGGCTGATTGGCCGCTGATTGTTGTAGCTGCTGTTGCAGCTGTTGCAACTGCCGTTTGAGATCTTCCGTCTCGCGACGAAGTGTATCTTGCTCCCAACGCTCCCTTTCAGACAAACCTTGGCGGTTGTTTGCTTGTCGAGCAAGATCTTCCTGGCGCCTCGCAAGATCTTGGAGCTTGGCAATAGCTTCATCGACTTCCGGCTGCTGGCCATTACCGTCTAGAGAAACCGGTGCTTCCGTTTCATATTGATTTTTCTCTAGGTCCATCTCTAGCTCGAAGAGCTCCGATAGATCTCGACCAGCAAAGCCGCCGCCGCCGCCGCCGCCGCCGCCTTGGTTAAAAGCTACCTGGATATCTGTAAAAACCGCCTCTGCACGAAGCAGGTACTGGAGCGCTGACTGCTCTGAAGGCACAGCCTCTTCCAATTGCAGATCAGCAAGCCAGTCAGCTGCTGGAATCATTGCCTCTGCTGCGCGTTCCAAATTTTGCACAAAAGTTTGTATCTGGTTATCCACTCGGGTCAATTGGCGGGCGCGGGTTCGACTTGCAAGCGTCTGAGCCTGCTCAGCCAAAGTTCTTTGCAGGCCAGACAACATGGCGGCATTGTCCCGAAGTTGCTGGTCATCCAAGAATGTCGAGTCTTCTGCTTGTTCGCGTATTAAATTCCAAGTAGCCACAAGTATTTCTTTCTGGCGCTGCGAAATTTCATCCTGTTGCTGGCCACCACCACCACCACCACCACCCTGCATGGACTGGGAAAAACTGCGGTCAAATGGTTGAACTTCAACAAAAAATAAATCTGTGCGCGTAGATTGATCCCGGTCCTTTGCCTCTACATAATAAGAAATTAGGTCGCCGGCTTGAAGCTTGGATGTTTCTTGATTTTCCGCAACAACTTCAAAGGAATCATCAGCCTCATCGGTATTATTTCCCTGCAAAAAATCGATCGTAGGACCTGAAAATGAAAAACCCCTTCCCACATTTGCAACAGGCTCCGGCGGAACCAGTGTTCCAATCTCTTCTAGATACAGGATTTCCTCCGCCAACATATAGCTACCATCAACATCAAAAAGGCGCTCCTGTAATTCCCCACCATTGACGGAATAATGAAGCTTCAGGGAATCCAGGCCAAAATCGTCTCTTGCTTCTACCCGGACTGTTACCTCCTCTATGCTACTAGCGCGCCAGTCGCGTGCCGGCTTAACAAGACTCACGACCGGCTTATTGTCCGGAATCAACGTTATTAAGTAATCATCTGTCAGCCTTACGGGATCCCCATCAAAAAAAGTAGATACAAAAT
>Ga0315336_1005487_pt1 | contig 13821 bp, 17 predicted proteins | sample ASW5metaG_FD_204512 | JGI IMG/M metagenome (GOLD analysis project Ga0315336, IMG submission 204512) | Ammonia-oxidizing marine archaeal communities from Monterey Bay, California, United States - ASW #5 | ecosystem: Environmental > Aquatic > Marine > Intertidal zone | place: USA: California...
CGCTCAACGAAGAGTACTCTTTCAATGACAACGGCCAGATGCAGAACACCAGCTATCTGGACTACCGCATGCCAATCAGCACCGACCTGCCTATGATTGACACCCAACTGGTGGAGGTGCCGAATCCGGGGCATCCCACCGGCGTTAGAGGTGTGGGGGAGGTCTCGATAATCCCGCCAGTTCCCGCCGTCGCGAACGCGATCTACAACGCCATAGGCGTGCGGATGAATACTCTGCCCATGTCTCCGGGAGCCGTGCTTGAAGCCATTTGGGAGAAGGGATAGGGGTAAAGATGAATCGGTACTTAACTAACAAGCCAAAGTATCAATCTAGGGACTGATTCAAACCAACACTATTCGCCATTAGTATATCCGAACGGCTATGTCGCCTCAATTCCTGAACGCAACGTCCATCTGTCGTCGGAATATAACGCCCACCGCTAATCAGGCCAGTGAGTGGGTCATTGTGGAGATTGCTGACCGCCGTCTAAGTTAAGAAAAATCTGGGAGAGACAATCGAGGGACAATTGTTGAATTAAGAATCCGGATCAACGCGCGAAGCAACGGTTGCAATTGGAGGCAGGAGCGTTGGAAGCCTCGGAGTAGGTCGAGATTAAGTCCAACCGTTTGCAGGCGGATTAGACCATCGCCAATCTGATCATGGTCCCAACACAATCGTATATCTTTGTGGCATAGTGCTGCTTGCCTGGCCCGTTCGCTGGTGCATCTGAAATAGTCCTTGGGCGCTCAAGCTAGTTGCACTGGGATGCCGCTGGCGGCAGATCGGTAGGCCGCGTCCACGATACGCAGGGAAGCCAGGTCATCCTCAATCCCAGCGATGGGGGGCCTCCCATTTTGGAAGGCATCAATCGTATCAGCCACGAAGGCGGGGTAAGAGGCAGTGTTACCGTGAGGACCTTCCAGGTGGTTGTGATTGCCTAGCTGGTCGGACCAAATCATGCCATCCCGGCCCAATGATCGGAAATGGTGACGCTTGCTCTGCAGCGAGAATTCGAAGCCCGGCGTCCATGGGGCCACTGAGTGGGTGTAAGAGCATTCAATCGTGCATAATCGTCCGTCCACCATCTCCATCGTCACGTGGGCGAAGTCCTCCACCTCCTCACCGTAAACATCGTTGCTGGTGACTGCGTACACGCTTTTTGGTTTTTTGCCGGTAAGGTGAAAATAAAGGTCGGGAAAGTGAATGCCGACGTTGATCAAGCAACCCCCTCCGGACTCAGCCTTCTTTAGGTGCCACGGGTTATCGGTCTGGTAATAGCGACTGGCAGGGCCTGACGCAAATGTGAAAGAGGCATGAGAAATGTCGGCGGCAGACCCTTCCAGTTCCTTTATCTTACGCACCCAAGGGTTCATTCGGATCGAGAATGGCACCGCTACGAAGGCCCCTTTAAGATTCGCCAGGGCTGCCACTTCTTCTACTTCGCCGGCATTCAGGCCCATGGGCTTTTCCATCGCGAAGGCTATCCCTTCTTCCAGCAAGAATTGTGCGGTGACGGCCATATCGCAGTGCTTGCCCAGGGCGAAGACGAAATCGGGACGCTCTTTTTGCAGCATCTCCCTCCAATCGCCATAAAATCGTGACCCCAAGTCTTTGGCCACTTGTTGGCCTGTTTGCAGGTTTCTGTCGCTCACAGCTGCGAGGTCTACCAGTTGATGGAGCGTCTTGTAGTAGGAGGGGGCATGCCAATGGGTAACGTCAATGAAGCACACTTTCAACACAATATTCTCTCCTCCTTGCGCCTCTGTATGCGCTCGCTGGCCATTATGTGGGAATATTACGTTGAGGACAGGGGATTTGTCCACAGACTACGACAGGGGTTCAGAATCACGGAGAATTGAAACCACCGCCCACCGTAAATCAGGACGGTGAGTGGATTATTGGGGAAAGTGCTAATCGCTGTGTAGCCAGGTGACTTACACGGGTAGATTGGCCAGAGGTTACGACTGGTTGGCGTTCAAAATTGATCTTTGAACCGATCTCTGATCTCCGTCGGCAGGTGAGGGATTCTGGGTATACCTGGAACGGGCGCTATGCCGCACTTCACCAAGATTAAGTGAGGGCCGAGATTGGCGTCGCACGCTGACAGCGCGTCTTCCAGGTCTTTGAGGTTTTCTGACCTGTCGACATGAGGGTAACCACTGCTCTTGGCAATCTCGCCTAGATCAACCATCGCACTTATAGAGGGCTGGGCCCCAGTTGATTCATAAGCTTCGTTGTCCAGGATGACATGAAACAGGTTACTTGGAGATTCGGTTGCAATGAGGGGAATAGCACCTAGACTCATCAAAGCGCTTCCATCACCTTCTAAAATGTAGACGTTTTTTTCTGGAAACTGAATCGCCATCCCCAGCCCGAAGGATGATAGCAGACCCATGGAGCCAATCATGTAAAAGTTACCAGGTCGGTCTAGTGTGACGAAGACTTCTCTGGAAATCATGCCAGTTGTGCTGAGGACAAGGTCTTCAGGAGCGACCTTACGCAAGATGGCCCGGATCGCTTTGTACCTGTCAATCATGAGATCATTCCAGATCGGACGATCAATGCTCCGGGTACCGATTCATTTTTTATTCGGGTGAGTAGATCGTCCAGATGTTTTTCCACGCTTTCCGGTTCCATCACCTGATAAGGAACACGGAGCAGATCGAAAATCTCCGGGGTTTTCTCGCCCATAATCCAATGCTCAGGAGCGTCGTTGGGCGGACCTCCGTAGCCGCGCCAGCCGACTATAAGCAGTGCCGGGATTTTGTATATGAGGCTAAAAGAGGTCAGCGGGTTGACGATGTTACCTATGCCGGAGTTCTGCATGATAACGCCGCCCAGTCCACCGGCAAAATAAGCTGCACTGGCTACGCCCAGAGCGACATCTTCACGTACCGCGGGTACATATCGTATTTCCGGGTCTCGCACCATGAAGTTGTAGGCTTCGCCGAAGGTTGAATCAGGCACTCCGGAGAAAAAGCGTAAGCCCCGAGATTTTAGGAGATCCCAAAACGCTGTTGCATCCATCGTTGCTATTCTACCTATCTGGGCTGGAGCATGCAGAGGCTTTACGCCCACAGACCAACGTAAATCAGGTCGGTGAGTGGATCATTGGGGAAGTTGTTGGATGACTGTAACTTATTACTGGACGAGTTGCACTGACAACGCGGCTGCGGATTGGTAACTGGTAAACGGAGCATCACACTTTTGGCACTGTTTGGAGGTTTTTAAGTTCAAACATCGGCAAGCTGCACAACGCTTCACTTGACATTGAAGACAATGGCTTTACTTTCGAGAGGCTACTGCCGGCTTTTATCTATCCCTATTCAAAGCCCGGAAAGGTCTGGGGTGACAGCTCGTCGGCAGTCTCAGCAACCTCTGGGTTCACCGAAGACCACACTCTTTCCCCGGCCTGCTGTAGCGCCTCGCTGACCCCGCGTTCATCGACATTGAGAACTTGTCCCTCTCGCATAACCCAGGCGCCATTAACCATCACGTCTCTTAAGTCTTGGGATGTTGCGTTGAATACGATGTTCTTGATGGGGTCTCGCAGAGGAACCATGAACATCGAGGAGGCATCCCAGAACAGAAGGTCAGCCATTGCCCCCGTCGAGATTCGCCCCAAGTCATCTCGATGCAACATCTTTGCCGCATTGAGTGTGGCGGCGTTGAATGCGTCGGCTGCAGTGGACAGTTCCGTCTGACGAATCATGATTTTGCCTACAACCGTAGACCAACGCATGGCCTCAATCATGGATTGGGGACTGGTGTCTGTTGCAAGGCACACGTTCACGCCAGCGCCCAGGTACGCAGGAAATGACTCCATAGCAACGCCACGTCGGGCAAATACCCAGGCCGCATGGGCGACAGAAGCCTTGTGTTTCGCGAGTATCGCAAGGTCGTCGCCCGCGAAGTTGACCCAACTGTGGCCCGCGGGGTACATAACGTGGCCAAGGATGCACCTGTCGCTAAGAAAGTCGATCGACTCCAACCATTCAACCGGAGTCAATCCGTGCCGTCTGACAATCTCTTGAAACTCAAATACCGCCTGACTGGTGTGGAGAGCCAGAGGAACCTGCATCTCCTCCGAAGCCTGACTGCTGATGCGCAGCAGTTCCTCGGTGCAGTTGTCTAGCTGGGCCGGGCTGATGAATCCTCTGATGCGGCCGTTGGCTCGCCCGTCGATGCGTCCGATGAGCTCGACTGCATTCCTGAAGCCTTCTAGTCCCTTTGCCTCGTCCCATTCATAGCCAACCTGCTTCCCGTCAGAAACCCAACTGGCAGAGGCGTACATATTGCCTATGTAGGCTCTCAACCCAGCCTGTTCAACAGCATCGGCGACATAGTCTCCCATGCCGCCCAATTCCATTACAGTTGTCGTGCCCGTCCGGATAAGCTCCGCCACCGAGTAGTCGACGCAGGCCTTCCGGTCCGCATCAGTCATAGCACCGGCCCTCGCTCTTAGCATGGTTGGTAGCCCTGAAAGGTAGAACTGGCGGCTCCCAACATCTTCGATGAAGGACTTGTCCAAGGGAGAGCCCGCCATGTGACAGTGGGTGTTTATGAAGCCCGGCGTGACCACGCGATCGGCTGCATCTACGACGGCGTCAACAGTCCCGTCGTAGTCTTTCCCGACGTGCTGTATCTCACTACCGTCGATGACTACGCATCCGTCTCTGAGAACGCGATGCTCATTATCTTGAAAGGCGACGATAATCTTGGCGTTGATTCTGATGCGCTTAGGCACGGGGTGCCTCCTTAATACGGGACATGGCTCAAAGGTAAAGAATTCTGACGAAGAATCAGGCAGAGCGGGCCTCCACCTTTTGCGAACCGTGTTAGATCCGTCGAATATCCCGGGTCCATAATATGGTTAAATCGTTTCTACAACAACCGCCTCGGAGGAGCGCATGAAAGATGTAGCGGTCATCGCCGGGAACCGGACTTAATGACATGGAGGAGGGGGTAAGCTTAATGAAAATCTTGCTTATCGGAGCCAGCGGATTTATTGGGCATTGCCTGTCGCGCCGCCTCCGGCAGAACTCCGATTATGAAGTCACCGGCACTTACAATGCTCGGACTCCCCAGGACATCGACCAGTCTTGGTACCGGCTTGAAATCACCAATCACCAACGACTGGAACAGGTTTTTTCGCAGGCGCGGCCCGATGTGGTGGTGCTATTGGCCGCCATCGCGGACGTTGGTACCGTCGAGAGGGCTCCAGCATGGGCTACAGAAGTAAATGTTGACGGGGCCGCCCAAGTGGCACGGCTCTGTACCCAACACCATGCCCGGCTGATTTTTCTATCCAGCGAGTACGTATTCAGCGGTGACCGTGGAAACTACCGGGAGGATGACTCCCCTGATCCAAACACTCACTACGGCCGGACCAAGTGGCAGGCAGAGCTGGCAGTTGCTCGTGAAGCCGCCCAGTGGTGCATAGTTCGGACCAGCGTGGTGTATGGCTGGCCGTTAACCGGCCGACGGAATCTGGCTACCAGCATAATGGACCGATTGAAAAATAATGAGACTTACGCTGGCAATGCTGATACTTACCGTACGCCGATATATGTCGAGCATCTGACAGAGGGTATAGCGGAACTTGTGGCCAACAATCACCCTGGAATCTGTCACATCGCCGGTGACGATTGGATGAACATGTACCAGTTCGCCTGTGCGGTCGCAGAGGTATTTGATTTGGATTGCAGGCTGGTGATTCCGAGTCCGGCTTTGGAGAGTGCTTCGCCTGAAACCGGTTCGCTAGGAGGGCTAGAGCAGGACGTCAGGCCAGATATCCTAGGGTTGGACTGCACACAAACCAGTCAGCGGCTTGGGCTCAGGGCTTTCGACGTAGTTACTGGATTGCAAGAAATGTTGGCTTAGCATGGCGTGATTCTCAACACGGGGGGACCGCCTAGGAGTGGGGCTCCTTCCTCAGATTAGATACAGGCGTCTCGGACGGCTTGGGAGATGGCGGCCAGTCTGGCGTTGTTAGTGACGGAGCCTCGGAACCCGTTGGTGATGTAGCCCACGGCCAGCCCCGAATCAAAGTCGGCCCATCCGATGGATGTGCCGGCGCCGCCGTGGCCAAAGGTCTTCAACGGGTCTCCGGTGGATTTCCCCATGCGCTCGTCGCCCAGTGCTAGGCCCAGGGATCGCTGGGCGAAGGTGCCGGTGGATTTATCGACGCCCTCAACTTGAAACTCGACCGCTTCTTCCGTCGTGGCGGTCTGGATCACTGTGACGCCATCCAACGAACCCTTGCGCTCCATCATGGCGTAGAACCTGGCCAGGTTCCCGGCGGTGGCAACACCGTTTGCTCCGGGCACGACGGACCGGAGTACCGCCGGTTCACTGAATATCCCACTGTAGCCGCTGGTGTCCGCATCGTATTCCATCAGGTGCATGGGAGACACCCGGCCTTCCAGTCCCGCCGGCAGTCCCACATAGGTGTTGTCCATTCCCAGAGGTGCGGCGAGTTCTTCGGCTAGGAACCTGTCGAAGGTGCGGCCGTCGACTCGCCGAACAATCTCTGCGATGACCCAACCATAGTTGATGGGGTGGTAAGCCAGGGTTTCGCCGGGTGTGTAGATGGTAGGCGCCTGTTCCATGGCACGGGTTACTTTGCTCCAGTCCGGCCAGTCGGTCCAAGGTAGGGACTCGGGGGTCTTGGGGAATCCGCCACAGTGGGTCAGGATGTGCCGGATGGTCACGGTCTCTTTCCCGTTCTGAGCGAACTCGGGCCAGTGCTTGGACACCAGGTTATCCCACGTAATCTTCCCCCGTTCCTTGAGCATGTATAGACAAGAGGCTGTCAGAGGTTTGGTGGAGGACATCAGGACGAACATGGTTTCGGCGGTTACGGGTTCTTTGTCGGCGATGCCTCCGTGGATGTCCAACACCAGGTGGCCGTAGCGGTACACCGCCAGACCTGCGCCGGGATGGAGGCCCTCGTCGATCTGCCGCTGAAATAGTTGTTTGACCTGTTCCAGCTTCTGGCTGTCCATCGCTACAGCATCGGGTGTGGTCAGTGTGGCCATGATGTCTCCTCCGGTGTCGTTAGCTGAGTGCTTGGATTAGAGTTTCTTTACGGCGTCGCCCGGCCTTATCTCACCGCCTTGGACCACCTTGAGGTTGATGCCACGTAGTTGGAGTTCTCTACTGGTTGGCTCGCTTATAAACTTCAGGGCTTCGACGCCGAACCGCTCGGAGAATTTCTTGCAGCCGGTGTGGGGCTGGGTCGTGGTCTCCAGAATGGCTTCACCTACGGATATGCGTGTGCCGGGGGGCACGTTGGTTTTGCTCAGGTCCAAGTCCACAAACAACTGGTCACCGGCCAGCGGCCAGCGGTCCTTGGACTGGGCCACCAGGTCCGCGACCCGGGAGTTCATCATCGTGATTTGCATGTCGGGGTGGGCCTTGCCGTCGCCGCTGCGGATGCTAGGCCGGTCTTGCCAGGTGTCTCCCACCAGGCCAATCTCAACGTTCAGGTCGGCTAGTTCCATAACCTCACGTGCATCCTCTTCAGGACGGCTGACAATCAGGTCCAGAACGCTCTCGTCTTTCGGAGACTTGCGTATCTCATCAAGCCCGGCTTCCAAGTCGGTGGTGGACGGGTGCTTTATCTCTGCTTGCATGGTGTTGCTCCGGCGGTAGTTTCAGGTAGAGGGCTGGTGGGTAGTTTAGCATGGGTGGGGATACCGCTAAACCTCTATCCGCATCAACTCCTCTGAGAAGATTATTTGGCCGTCATACATGGAGGTCATCTCTTCAACATGACGGTCGAAGGGTGTGTCGTTGGAGAGACTGGGGCTCATGTGGACTAGAACCAGTTTTTTGACGCTTGCATCTTGGGCCAGTCGGGCAGCTCCGGTGGTACCACACTGGCCGTTGGCCGCCTCCATCACCGACTGTTCGTCCCAATACATGCACAGCATTATGTCGGCGTCGCGGGCTAGTTCACGGACCGTGTCGCAGGGCTGGGTGTCGCCGGTGAATATCACGCTGCCCTCAGGGATATCGACCCGGTATGCCAGCGAATCCAGATAGGCTTGAACGTGCTCCGCTAGAACCGCCGTGACCTGCCAGTTTTTGCCTGAGGCCACCTCGCCACACCAACGTCCTTGGCATTGGGGGAGGGCGGGATGCGAGGCAGAGTGCCGCCCCGGTTCACGAAGACCTGCTGGCTGTAGGTATGGTTCATCCGGGCCTGCCAGTCGGACTCGAATGCCCCTCCGACGCCGATTAATTTTTGCGTGATTTCCCCGGTCAGCTTAGGACCGTAGACGTTTAACTCTGAACCGTGGCCAGCCGCTTGGTCCCAGCGGCAGAGCAGGAAGCAGAGGTAGTCGATGTTGTGGTCGAAGTGGTGGTGGGTGAAGAAAAGGTTGTCCACCTGGGTGGGATGGAGACCGGCCTTGACCAACTTATGGGTGGCCGCTGGACCGCAGTCGAACATCAATACCTCGTCGCCTATGCGCCGCGCATGGGCGCTGCCGAACCGGAACTCGGTGGGTGAGGGAGTGCCGCCTCCCAGTACAAATAGTTCAACCATATGAAGCCTCCGAGTTACGTTTTCGTCGAAGGAGTATAGCGTACCGGCAAACCAGGGTTTCCGTAGCCCGGACCTTCCGAATGGATTCGGCCCAGCGATAATTGGAAGTTGTAAACAAATCCTATTCAAACAATCGTTTACGAAACTCCGTTTGAGCCTTATTCATATTTATTTGTAGTTAAAACTGGAGTGCATTCACGCAATATAGTTAAGGTGAGGAATGTAGAGACGCACGTTCTTCATGGCCGTTGAGTTTACCGACGTGTTCGAACACGTCGGTAACCCTTACTGAATTCCCCTTAATATGTTGCGCAACTTAGCTTTGCTCCCCTAGGCGGTGTCCCCAGAACTTCTCGCGATTCGAGCCGAACAGTTACGCGACTAATTGTGTGCTCAGGCATCGGGTCTTCTAATAACAACTTATCGTTCGAAGCGAGCAGTCCTTGATGATTCTCCCGATTGCACATGGGATTCTTCAAGCCCTAAGCAGGATCTAGGTGGTGGTAATTGGAAGGGGTCGCTCCGAGAATTTTACGAGTTCGGCAACCCATTTATGAGTAATGTGATCTCTAAATGTATTTCCAGAATTATCACCTCTTCAACCTAATTCTTAGCGCCTGCCAGATAATTCTCTATGGCATTTTCAAATCCATCAGGATGGAAAGAAATGGGACCGATTCCATGATTGAAAACCACGCGTCCGTCTTCGTTGATCAGATAGATTCGTGTCGGCATTCCCGTATAGGCTGTATTAACTTTGTTATCAATTGTATCGATATAAAGAGGCATCTCCACATTGACTAACTGTGTATTCGCCCTGGCCGCAACTGCATTGCGTTCTTCTTGAGTCGTAGGTTGCTTAATATCAACAGCAGCCCTCGAGCCCAACAGGTTGTGAAAGAAGCGAAAAGTCTTGCTTTCACATAACCACCATTCGTCTGTTGGATAAGGTTCGGCACCATACACAACAATGAATTCTATTCTTATAAATGTCATAAATCTCTTTGAGACGCACGGTCCCTTCACTAAAAACGGGGCAGGTATGTGCGCCTAAGATTAGTTCTACTGGTCGCTGCCCCTTAAAATCCGATAATCCAAATTCCGACGCTGTGTCACCCTTTTTGGGGATGAGTGTCATTGTCCAATTGTCAGTCCTTTTCGGCAGCAAGATAATGTGCGGCCTTAGTAGATAGAAGCCGAGTTCCCAATTTGGTGTTGTCAAACCCTTTAAAGAAGATAAAGGATGTTGAAATCATTGCTATAGAAATGGCCATACCCCTCATAAAACCACCTGGACGTTTCTGTACAGACGGTATTTGCTTTTCCTGATAAATCAGATAGAAAATTGCTATAAAGGCGGCTCCCCTGAAACCAGGAAAGGCATACCTAAAACAGATGGAAGTAAAAGCAGGATTCCTAATCTAATATTTACATACCCCAAAACCCTCCCGTGTACGTTATTTTCATAGATCACGAATCCGAAATCCCGCAGTCATTTGCTATTCTGGCCCGTATACGCAAGATTCAATATTCCTGCAAGTAGTCGGTATACTATGAAAAACCCTTGAACGATAGCAAAGAAAATGTGAACTCCATAACCGGCAATCGCAAAAGTAACCGTAGTGATATCCATCATAAAAGCAGACTATACCTGCCAACGCCGATCACGAACGGAATTGCCAGAATACCTAGAATAATTTCATGACGGTTCCGGCGCCTAAGGTCGCACATGAACTTCTCAATTTGGACTGTCGTGTCCATAGGTTCTCCATGTCATAGCTTGATTACCTCAGATTTGTCTGTTGTACCTCTTTGGATACGCGGAATACTGTCGGCACGCGCATCCCTCGCATGAGGCCTGCATTAGCCATGATAGGTCGACGAAGCCCTGATGTAATCGGGAAGACGGGCGATTGTGCCGCCACACTTACACACTTTAGAATCATGTCGGAATAGCCAATTCGCCGAGGGAGACCTGTTACTTTGTTAGGGCTTTCTGATAGCCGTTTCCTGCACTGACTCAAACCAGGATGGCAAATTACAAGATGATAAAACTGGAAATCAGTTGGAGGTTGGACTGGGTACGCTTGCCGTCGAGTGTACTGGCTGGCAAATCTTAACTGCCCGTGTGTAGATTCAGGCGCGATTCTCTGAAATATGAATAAGCCCCGTTTGTCCCCCCAACACTCAGTCTGCTACAATCGGCGGCAGTTAAGCCGGGACTTTCCCGGTAGGTTGATAGCTGAGGAGCCGTTTAATGGCGTGGCGTTTTGAGTTGCTTAATAAGCCCTACGGTGGAATCACCGAGGGTCCGGTGTGGGACGGCGAGGCCGTTTACTTCACCCACATCTCCGACCATCGAATCATGCGGTACGATCCCGCTTCCGGCGAGATTACCCAGGATCGGGATGGGACCAACCACACCAACGGACTGTGCCACGACGCTCAGGGGCGTCTCTACGGTTGCTGCTCCGGTGGCCGTGCCATCGTCCGTTTCAATCCAGACGGCACGACCACTACCATCGCCGACAGTGTTGACGGTCAGAAGCTCAATACCCCCAACGACCTGGCGCTGGACCTGAAGGGTCGCATCTGGTTCACCAACCCCTGGAACGCCGTCAACATCGACCCAAGCGAGATTGAGGAACTGGATAACCGTTCGGTACTTCGCGCCGACCCACAAGCCGACGGCTCCTACACCACTACGAGAGTGACCTTCGATACCACCATGCCCAACGGCGTCTTGGTGTCCCAGGACCAGAAGACCCTGTACGTCGCGGAAAGCAACAGCGCCCGGTTGGACCTGGATAGGGAACTTCGAGCCTATCCCATCAACGACGACGGAAGCCTTGGTCCCTACACGGTGCTTCATACTTTCGGCAAGGATAAGAACGCAGTTCATCGGGGCATCGACGGCATGTGTCTCGACGCCAACGGCAACATAGTAGCTACTGCCGGCTGGCCGGACGGCGGCCCGGGGCCGCTGGTCTATGTCTTTTCGCCGTCGGGCCGGGTGCTGGAAACCCATCCCGTCCCGGCCTCCAACCCCACCAACTGCTGTTTCGGTGGTCCAGACCGGTCCACCCTATACGTGACTTCCACTGACGGACACTTTTTCAAGGCGGAAACTGATCGAGTAGGCTGGGCCATCTATCCGTAGAGCGCCCCGCCCATTGGTCCGGCACCGAATCAGGGAGGAAACGACATGAGTTTGGGCAAATTCGGCATCAACAGGCAGCAGATTAAGCAAGGCGGCGGCCGCGGCACTGGCGATGATCATGTGGATGAGTTGTATGGCTGCGTCGAGCTTTTCATCTACCAGACGCCAAATGTCCGGCGTAAGGGCTTTGAAGGATTGAAGGCGTACCTGGAAGCTCAAGGTTGCCAGATTGCCTTCACTGCTGATGCTCCCCCGGAACTGAGCAAGTACGAAACCATGCGCGTTACTCACGGGAAAACTGAAGTGATACCGGACTTGGTGGTAAAGCGGGCTCATTCTTGGGCACACTCTCGAAACTATCTCCATAGCTTCTTCAAACCGATGTACCGATAATCTCCGGGTCTATGTACCACCTTTAGCCTTGTTCCAGCAGGTGGTTCGAAAAGCCTGTCTTGAGCACCGCCGAAGGACGCACCACGAACGGAGTGGGCATGCATCCCCGTTCGTCCTGAGCTTGTCGAAGGACCCAGCCTCGGCGTCAATCAGCTTCGAAATGACCGGTACTTCGCGGTCAGTCCACAGGGCTCCATGGCTCAACATCAAGACATTCAGACTTTCGTAATCGCAGTCGACCAGGGCACTACCGGGTCGGCCGCTTTTATTATTGACCATGACGGACGGGTTGTAGCGTCGGCCGACCGGGAAATTACCCAGTACTACCCCGAACCCGGCTGGGTGAGCCACGACCCGGAGGAAATCTTCCAATCAGCCCTGGCCGTCAGCCGTGATGCCATGTCCCTAGCTGGTGTCCAGCCTAGCCAGATCGCGGCGATGGGGATCACAAATCAGCGGGAAACAACGGTGGTGTGGGACCGGGCTACCGGTCAGCCGGTGGGGCAGGCCGTTGTATGGCAGTGCCGCCGCACTGCTCCACTGTGTCAGCAAATGAGCCTGGATGGGTTGGATCAGCTGGTTAGCGAGAGGACCGGTCTGGTCATAGACCCCTACTTCTCCGGCACCAAAATCAGATGGATTTTGGACCATACTACGGAGGGTCAGAAGCGAGGGAGAGCCGGCGAGCTTTGCGCTGGGACAGTTGACTCATGGCTTCTTCATCGCTTCACAGGTGGAAGGGTCCACGCCACCGACGTCACAAACGCCTCCCGCACCATGCTGTTCAACATCCACACAGGAATTTGGGACGACGATCTACTGGAATACCTGCGCATACCCAAAGCGATGCTGCCCCAAGTCCAGCCTTCCAGCAGCTACTTCGGAGAAACCGAACCTGCCATCTTCGGTTTTCGTATCCCCATCACATGTATGGCTGGAGATCAACACGCCGCTTTGTTCGGACAGGCCTGCTTTCAACCTGGAATGGTTAAGAATACCTACGGCACCGGGTCGTTCCTGCTGGTGCAAACTGGACAGCGCGCCGTCGCCTCAGCCTCGGGTCTTCTGACCACTATCGCCTGGCAGCAGGGTACTAGCCGGTTCCAATACGCTTTGGAGGGGAGCATCTTCAATACCGGCTCAGCGGTCCAGTGGTTGCGTGATGGGTTGGGAATCATCCGCGATGCTGCGGAGACCGAGGCGCTGGCTGAATCGGTTTTGGATACAGGCGGCGTGTTTTTCGTTCCCGCTTTTACAGGACTCGGTGCTCCTTATTGGGATGCTGAGGCACGGGGAATGATTACCGGCCTGACCAGGGGTACGAGCCGTGCCCACATTGTCCGGGCTACATTGGAATCCATCGCCTACCAGGTTCGGGACGTCGTGGAATGTATGGAGGCTGATACCGGTCTTCGGACACCGGTCCTTCGCGCCGACGGTGGAGGCTCTGCCAACGCGTTCCTGATGCAGTTCCAAGCCGACCAGTTGGCAGTGCCTGTAGAGGTGCCCGAAGTTGCTGAGACCACCGCTCTGGGAACGGCGTATCTGGCGGGGCTTGCCGTCGGCTTCTGGGACGATCAGGAAACGGTGTCGCGCCAGTGGCGAATGTCGCGCCGGTATGAGCCTAGGATGGAATCTCAGGTAAGGGACGACCTATACTCGGGGTGGAAACAGGCGGTGGAGCGTTCACGATGATGAAGTTTCGGCCCGGTTT
>Ga0315336_1005488_pt1 | contig 13820 bp, 17 predicted proteins | sample ASW5metaG_FD_204512 | JGI IMG/M metagenome (GOLD analysis project Ga0315336, IMG submission 204512) | Ammonia-oxidizing marine archaeal communities from Monterey Bay, California, United States - ASW #5 | ecosystem: Environmental > Aquatic > Marine > Intertidal zone | place: USA: California...
GCGTAACTGTGTCATCGGGACACCTCCTTTGGTGTCCCGACCTTACGCCCGCCTAACCGCCGCCGCCCCGACAAGGCGCACGCGAAGCGTCTGCCGACAGGCTTCGTTCAAATCTCGTTGTCATGATGAATCCGCCGCCGAAGGGCCTTGGATCAGCCGTCAGGCGCTCGCAGCGAGCCGGATACCTACTCGTTGCTGGGCACCCCGCCCGAAAGAAAGTTGCATCGCTTGTTTTCACTAGATAACCGTGGGAGGCGCTTCGGAGAAAATGGAGTCGTCCCGTTGTGGTGGGTACGACAGTTAGCCGGGACTGCATGGAGCCTGTCTCCCGAGGCCGTAACATTCTCGGATCTTGCCAGCAACCGCTCAGCGGCAGCCCGAGGTACTCTCGGCTCTCACCGGACGCGACCGGTCAGAGGGGCTGGACGGAGCACGTCCTGCCACATGCGGAAAGCCAGCGGTCTCTCCTCGGCCCCGGAAGCGTCGAGGTAGATCGCTGTCGTCGAAACCCGCGACATGCTCTTGCTTCTCGTCCGCAAGCCCCGCCCGGTCACCACCGTAGCTCTACGTGAGTCTCAAACGGACTCTCCCGGACCCAGTCATCGTCGAGTCATCTATTCGCCTTCCAGAGTCTCTGTCCACTTCTCGAGCTGTTGTGCGGCTATGTGCCTACCGCCAACACCGAACGCGATCGCCGCTGCAACCGCGAAAGCGCCCAAGGTCAAGGTGAACGCCGACTGGATGATCTCGTTCGCGATGCCCATTTGGCGCAGCGCAATGGCGCTGGTCAGGACTAGAATGGCGACCCGCGCGAAGGTGGCGAGGAGGGTCGCGTTCGGCGCACCCGCCGACCTTATCGCCGAGGCTACAACATTCCCTAGGAGCATTCCTACGCCGAACAGCACGACGCCAAACAGGACGTGACCTGCGACTCCTAAGAGTTCCCCAAGTAGAATTTCGAGCGACTCGAAGCCGAGCAGCCCGGCCGCCTCAGTGGCGGCGAACAGCATGATCAGCACCATCACAATCGAGCCCGCGACAGCCGAAGGGCTGCGCTGTCCCTCGCCCGGCGCCTTGCCGAAACCAAGCTTTTCGAGGATGGCGTTGAAACCGATGCTGCTCAACAGGTTCGTGACCAGCCCGGCTACCAGCCGCGCGATCAAGTACGAAACGCCGAGCACCAAAATCGCCCCAAAGATTCCCGGAATGGTCTCGAGGATTAGGGTGAGCATGTTGCTCAAAGGCGCTGTCAACGCGTCGAGGTTTAGCGCGCTTAGGGCGCTGATCAGGACGGGAATGAAGAAGAGGACGTAGACAACCGTCCCGAGGATCTTCGAGAGCTGCTGACCGCCCAGCACAGCATGAATTCCCACTTTCTGGCCAAGCGAGTCGAGTCCGGCGGCCGCTGCGAAGCTCGAAACGATGCACATTGCCGGAGGCGTGGATCCCGCCGGCCGAGCTGCGCGATCAGCGCGAGATGCTACGCCTGCGCATGTTCTTGTTGAAGGGCCGCACGCAGGTCAAAAACCGCATTCGGTGGCAGCTCGATACAGAGATCGGAGGGCGGACCAACGGGTACGCGGAGCTGTGTCTCCTGTTGATCGCCGCGACTCGCCCAACGTGCGGGCCTTGCCGCCGATTATTCGAAATTCATTTCTCGGCCGCTGCGCGGACCCGCTGTCGCTGCTTCTCAGCATCTCGGCCTGTTCGACAAAAGAGAGCTGATCGATGTCGAACAGAGCGGAGCCGGAAGGGGTAGGGGTCGGAACGTACGGGGGTCGACCCCGGGGACTTCCGGGCGTGACGACCGCAAAAAAAATGCCGCGACGCAGCAAAAAAAACACGATCGGGGGCCCACGCGTCCTAAGCCAGAAGCACCTGCAGTTGGTTGTCTTCTGCTATGAGCGCCCGGTCGATGAAACGTGGGCCGTGCGGATGAAGGCCTGGAACGAGGAGCATCCGGAGTGGGGATACCACGAGGTCAAGAACTCCATACGGGACGCCAATCAAGGTCTGAGGCGTCTACTCCGGCCAAACGCGCGATTTGAAAGGTCTACGGAGGATCGCGAATGACAAAACGCAGGGTAGCGGAGAGGGCTCGATCTACAAGGACAAGGACGGCCGCTGGCGCGGCAGCGTCCACTTGGGCTACCGCGGCGGCAAGCGTGCCCGCCGAGTCGTCAGCGGCAAGACGCGAGCAGCGGTGTCAGAGAAGCTCAAGGAACTTCTCCGTAGCCAACAACTCGGGCTGCCGATCCAGCCCGAGCGCCAGACCGTCGGAGCCTATCTGCAGTCCTGGCTAGAGCAGTCGATCAAGAACAGGGTTCGGCCCAAGAGCTTTGTGTTCTACGAAGGCATCATTCGGCTACATCTCGTGCCGGAGATTGGCCGCGTTCGACTTCAGAAGCTGACGCCGCAGCACGTGCAGCGACTGCTCAACTCAAAGCTCGAATCTGGGCTTTCTCCTCGCATGGTTCGGCACATCCGTACAACCCTGATATCGGCGCTACAGATGGCGGAGAAGTTTGGCGCCGTCCCTCGCAATGTTGCCAAGCTGGTAGACCCGCCCAGAGTCCCCAAGCGCGAAGTTCAGCCCTTTACGGTGGAGGAAGCCCGATGCTTTCTGGCGGCCGTGGCGTGCGACCGCCTAGGCGCGTTGTTCGTTGTTGCGCTATCGCTGGGCCTGCGACTTGGCGAGGTTCTCGGATTGTGCGAAGACGACATAGACCTCGACGCCTGTCGATTGACAGTTCGCCATTCGCTCGAACGTGTCACCGATCAACCCTTCCGCCTGGTGGAGACGAAGTCGGAGAACGGCAGGCGCGTGCTCGGCCTGCCTGCCGTGACCGTCGCTGGTCTCCGACGACATCAAGCTCAACGAGAGCAAGAACGCGACCTTGCGGGCTCAAAATGGAAGGGAAACCCATGGGGTTTGGTGTTTACCTCTAACGTCGGCACGCCGCTGTTTCACCGCAACGTCCATCGCCGCTTCTGCCAGCTTTTGGACGTGGCGGGGCTGCGCCGCATCCGCCCGCACGATTTGAGGCACAGCGCGGCCTCGCTGCTGATCGCGCAGGGAGTCCATCCGAAAGCGATACAAGAGTTACTTGGGCACAGCTCCGTCGCGTTCACGCTTCAGGTCTACGGTCATCTTTTCGACGAGGCGAAACAAGAGACGGCGGACAAGATGGACAGCGTTCTCACTTCAGTGGCTTCCACTGGAGACTCGAAGAGGGTCCAATAGCCGCTAGGTAGTTGAAGGAATTGGCTCCTCGGGTAGGACTCGAACCTACAACCCTCCGGTTAACAGCCACACCCCAAAGCCCTCCAGAGCCTGTCAGAGCTGTTCTTTCAACGATTTGCCCTGTCACAGGCTGTCCCAGCTGCCATCCATTGAAGCAACAATTGAGGCAACCGCACTACCCGGGACTTGGTAGGGCGGTTTTTGACTATCCGCAACAGGTGGCCTGAGATGCCTTCACGGCAAGCAGTGCCCGCAGCTACCGACGCAGAGGGGGTCAAGCGCAGTAGCTTCTTCCTAGCGTTGACCTCTTTCATCTTCGCGCGACGGTCCTGACGCTCGTCCTTCTGAGCGCGCAATGGTCTAGTGCTGCGCATCCAGACTAGCTCGCAGGCAGGAACGCGAGCTTCGGCCGCCGACCGGAACCCTTCTTCCTCCTCGGGCCCGTAGGAGCTGGTCTTATGCACGACCACGCGCGTTGGGGGTGTGTCAAGGGCAGAGCAAGATTAGACCGCTGCGGCACATACCGAAAGCGCTTTGGGCGCGCTTCAATGCAGCGGCAGTATCGCGAGTGGAGCGAACAGCACGGTCGCGCGACGGCGAAGCCGATCGATGCGACGTTTGAATCCGTTCTGCTGCATCACAACTACGACGTCTTCGCTACCGCAGCAGTCGGCAGATCCACGGCTCTCGGCGGTGAAACCCTTTCCACAACGGGGTTTCACCGCCAAGGCGAATAGGGTTTCACCATGTCCGTGCGCCAAATCATTCCGTCGCCTGGGCTTACGCCTGCCGTCCCCCGTCGTTTTGGCGGCCGAGCAGGTACGGAATTGGCGGGAGCGACCCCCGGTTTTCGACGGCTGAGCCGCCAAATCCCTTTCCGCAAGCTGGACTTGCTTTCAGGGTCGCTCCCGCCAATTCCGTCAGAATGCTCCGGCGAACCCGAGACTTCACCTTGGCTGCCGTCAAAGAATCGTCAGCCTTTGCCGGCAGCATTTCCATTTCGTTGCTAGTTCAGCCCGACGCTTCGTTGCTAGCAGCTATCACCGACTCCTTGCTAGCAGCTAGCAAGCTTAGAGCCACGGAGGCTATCACCATGTCCTTGATCGATCCCGAGTCAGCGCCCGTCAAGAAAGAGCATCTCAACGTCCGCGTCCAGGTCTATCGCTAAGGGGCGACTCACGCCCGTCAGATGCGTGAGCCTATACGCCCATCACAATGAAGCCCGCCCAGTACATCGGTTCTTCGAACGGCTTCCGCCCCTGATCGTGATGCTCGGCGGATCCTGGAACAACCACAATCCGAGGCTCCTCCGCTGCTCCTACCGCTACAAGCTTGTGCCGGTCATCAGGTGGCTCAACATTGGCTTCCGTTGCGTCCGGGAAGCACTGCAAAACTAGACCACATCAGCGGTCTGGTTCGGCAACGAGGCCAGCATGGCGTCGGACCCGGCTCCACGCCCCCTGGGGTCTGGGTCCCTGCGACGGCGAGGACGTAACGGGCCGCTGCGTCTTCGCCGGCAACAAGGAACGCACAGTTATCTGCCGTGAGGTCTGCGGCGTCGCGCGCGAGTCGGTAGTTCCGATTAGCATTCGAGGTGAAAACGTCTATGGCCTCGATCTCCGATCTGGCCGTAGGATCGTCGAGTCGTGTTGTTGACGGAAAAGCTTCGCCGAGCGCCGACCGACTCCGACGGTATCCAGTTTCTTCCCGACCCGGCCCTTTTCGAAGCTCGTTCGAGGTCTGAACCTGCTGTTAGCCAATCGGCCAGTCGTGCGGATGTTCCCCCCATGTCGCGACTGTTGATTGTCGAGGGCGAGGCGACCATCGCGAAAGACATTCACGACATGACCGCAGAGTGGGGATGGCACGTGATAGGACTGGAGGGGGACGCGACGAGTGGTCTCCGCCGAGCCCGGCTGAAGAGACCCGATGTAGCGATCGTCGGGCTCCGCCTGCCGGGCGAACTCAGCGGGATCGACGTCGGCGAGGCCCTGCGACGCGAGATGCGCGTTCCGGTGATCTACCTGACCGGACCGAAGGACGAGTGCTACTCGGCAATGGCCAGAGTCCGCCAACCTTTCGCGTTGATCGACAAACCGTTCGACGCTGCATATCTTCGGCGAGTGCTCGACCGTGCGTTTCGCGGCCCTGGAAGCATGTCGGCCTCATGCTCCCCGTTTGACTAGCTTCCCGATCACCTATGAGCAGACAAGCCGGAAGCTAAGAGCGGGGATCTGCCACGAGCAATCCGTAAGGGAACGGCGGTTGTTGGGAGAAATGCAATTCAGTTCACGGCGCTTCTAAGGCGTCCGCATGCCGTTGGTTACGTCATTCTGCGTTCAATAATCCGGCTCGCCCCACTTTTGGTGTCCACATCTATGGGGCTAGCATCGGTGGGGAACCTTGCATGAACCAGCCCCCGGAAGTCCCGGCGGTGACGTCGGCCGGGTCGTTCCTAGGTCGTCCTCTTGGACCAGAAAACACGCGAGCGAAAGACTAACGCGGCTTTCAACCGTGCAAACGAGTCGAAAGCGATCAAGATCGCCCTGGCGGATGATCACCCCATCTTCCGTGAAGGGCTTCGTCGGCTGCTGGCTCTCGAACCGGGCTTCAAGATTGTTGACGAGGCCAAGGACGGCACCGAAGTCATGTCCATCCTCGAGGAGCACGAACCCGACATCCTGCTCCTCGATCTGCGCATGCCCGGGGTTGACGGACTGACGCTGCTTCAGCTCATCCAAACCGACAAGCTCAAGACAAAGATCATCGTACTGACCGCTTCCGAGGACGAGGGCGAGTACGTCCAGGCGATCAAGTGCGGAGCTTCGGGCATCGTGCTCAAGCAGACCGCCACCGAGCTGCTCATCAAGAGCATTCGCAAAGTCTGCGAGGGAGAAATCTGGCTCGACCCACGAGCCACCGCCGCGGCCATGAGGCAGTTCGCATTATCGGGTGACCCCGGCGCACGCGAACGCGAGAAAGCCGCCATCAGCACCCGGGAACGCGAAATCGTCGCCTGCGTGGCGCAGGGCTTCAAGAACAAAGAGATCGCCGAGAAGATATTTATCAGCGAGCAGACGGTCAAGAACCACCTGCACAACATTTACCAAAAACTCGACGTCTCCGACCGACTTGAGCTCGCTCTTTACGCTATCCGGAACAACATCGGGTCGCTGTAAAGGACGGACTGCGCGCGAGGACCCACAACCTACCCGACAAGGTTCCCGCCACGACGAGTACGGACGCCAAAGAACGTCAACGAGATTCTTTAGGCCCTCCGGCGAAAGATCGGCGTCGTCAAAGACTCGGCTCTGGGCAACCGCGCCTCCCCAAGCGACCGCAGCGTGGCCTTCCACTAAACGTCTCTCTTCGTCCGTCCCCGAAACTAGATCGTCGCAGAAATCGGCGGGCCAAGTGTGCTCGACGTACCCGGCGGACTAGCCCTCAGGCGAAATCGTCACCACGTCGAACGGCAATCCCCGAGCCCATGCCACCACGGCGTCCCCGGATTCGCGACTTCGTAGTCCTAATCCTCGCTTCTGTCGGTCATTTCGGGGACGCCCCACTTTCTCTAAGCTCTTCCCACGTCTTCGGCTCCCACTCGCGCGCCAGCCGTTGGGCTTCGGCGATCGTTTGGAGCGTCATCTTTCCAGCGACTTTGTCGCGGCCTTCGGCCCGCGATTTTGCCTTGGCTCCACTTTCCCTGGACGCGGCGAGGTTGAACCACATGTGCGCCTGGATGTAGTCCTGCGGCACGCCCTCGCCGTTGGCGTACCTCAGGCCGAGGTTGAGCTGCGCTCCGGCATGTCGCTGCTCGGCAGCGAGCCGGTACCAGTTGACGGCCTCGGCGTCGTCCTGCGGCACGCCTTCGCCGCTGGCGAACATTCCACCGAGGAGGTACTGCGCCCTCGCTTCTCCTTGCTCGGCAGCGAGCCGGTACCACCTGACGGCCTCGGCGTCGTCCTGCGGCACGCCCCGGCCGTCGGCGTACCTCAGGCCGAGGTTGAGCTGCGCTCCGGCATGTCGCTGCTCGGCAGCGAGCCGGTACCAGTTGACGGCCTCGGCGTCGTCCTGCGGCACGCCTTCGCCGCTGGCGAACATCCCGCCGAGGAGGTACTGCGCCCTCGCTTCTCCTTGCTCGGCAGCGAGCCGGTACCACTTGACGGCCTCGGCGTCGTCCTGCGGCACACCCCGGCCGTCGGCGTACCTCAGGCCGAGGTTGAGCTGCACCTCGGCATCTCCCTGCGCGGCAAGCCTGATGAGATCGTCGTGCGCCGACTTTCCCTGTTCCTGGCCGCACGCTGTAAGCAAGCAAACCAGACAGGCAACGGCGAGCAGGAACTGCACTGCGACGATTCTACACCGGGCCGCGATCGAGCCGGCTATCGAGAAAGACCTCGCCCAGCCGATGGCCGCCGCCAGAATCGATCTGCGTCTGAAACTACGCCGCCCGCAAGACCCGCTTGCTGGTCACAGAGGAAAACCTCGACAAGCTGCTGGGGGGAGCACGAGAGGAGTGAACGCGGCGTTAGACGAGCACGACGAGCCGTCGCGACCACAGCCCGGAAACCTAACAAGACAGGACTCCCCAGCCCACCGACCTTTGCGAGCGAACAGCTCCGTGCTCCGATCCGCGCTACAATCTCTCTCGCTGGCTCAGCCCGCGCTGACGCATGGCTACGGAACCCCAGAGTCCGACGCCGGATCTCCGCGAAGCGGATCTGCTAAAGGCGGGTCAGACTTGGCGACATTTCATTCAAGCCGCACTCGCAGCGCGTTGTGCGGTCATCGTCTGGTCCTGTCATTCGGTAGAAAGCGACTGGGTGATTGCCGAAGCCGAGCAGGCTTTAAAGAGAAAGCTTGCGCTTGTTCCAGCTCGGATCGAAGATGTCGAACCGCCCTTCGGTCTCGAAAGGTTTTCAGGCGGCAGAGTTGGTGAATTGGGAGGCTGACGAGTCCTTGCCGGCATTGCAGGAGCTGCTCAAGGCCCTCGCCGCTGTCCTCGTTGCTGCACCCGCGTCACAGGAATCAACTCCTCCTGTAGTTCCTCCGGTGCCCGAGAAGGTGCCAGAACCGGAGACCGTGCTGGGCCGACTACGCGCCTGGCTTTCGCCACTCTGGCCAAGCGTAATCGTGATGGCAGCGGCGGTGGTTGCGATCGTCGTCGCCTACCTGGCGTCGCGGCCTTCTCCCGAATACGCGCGGATCCCCGGTGGGACGTTCCAAATGGGGGCAACGCCGGACGACCCTGACGCAGAAGACGACGAGAAACCCCGCCATCGAGTGGAGATCACGAGGGGATTCTGGATGAGCCGCACTGAGGTCACCGTTGCCGCGTACAAACGCTTCGTTGCGGCCACGAGCCACCAGATGCCTCAGGGTCCAGGGTTCAATCCCAACTGGAAAGAGGAAGATCATCCGATCGTCAACATCAACTGGAACGAAGCGGGCGCCTACTGTGAATGGGACGGAGGACGTTTGCCCACTGAGGCGGAGTGGGAGTATGCGGCTCGGGGAGGACGGGACGGTCTGAAATATCCCTGGGGGAATGAGATCCGTTCCGCGAACGCGAAGTACGACAACGACGATGGGACCGCTGCGGTCGGCAGCTACCAACCGAACGGCTTCGAGCTCTACGACATGGCGGGGAACGTTTGGGAGTGGACCGCGGACTGGCACGGGGCCTATTCGAACGCTGAACAGCGAGACCCGACAGGCCCCCCTGAAGGAAGAGGAAAGGTCTATCGCGGCGGCTCCTGGTACGTCGATCCTGATGACCTCCGCTGCTCCGACCGCTTCTGGGACGTGCCCGGTCTCAGGCTCAGCGTCATGGGCTTTCGTTGTGTCCGGGAAGTGATCCCTTAACTCTCTTTCCTCTTTTCTTTACCCAGGGGCAGAGCCCTTGGGCGAATTTTTCGGGTGACCCTCTATCTCGACTATCTCGACTATAGGCGAGTCCGGGAAGGACGGCTGGGGCATGGTAGAGTAACCCGCGTGCGAATCCGCCGAAGGGGAGCAAGACGGCTCGCCCTTCATCCGCTCGTCGTACTCGTCCAGCGCCGCGTTCTACTCCTCCAATGCTTCTTGGGGCAACTTGTCGAGGTTTTCCTCTGTGACCAGCAAGCCGGTCTTGCGCGAGGCGTAGATTATGCGTGGATCGATGCCCGGTGCGGCCATCGCCTCGGCTGGGTCCTTCTCAATAGTCCGCGCGATCGCAGTAGGTGTAGAATCGACGCAGTGAAGTTCCCGCTCGCGGTTGTCTTTCTGGGTTTGCTTGCTCACCGCGTGCGGCCAGGAACAGGGAAAGTTGACGCTTGACGAGATCAGGGCTGCCGCCGAGCAGGGAGATGCGGCGGCGCAGTACAGCCTCGGTGTGATGTACGCCAACGGCCGGGGCGTGTCGCAGGACGACTCTGAAGCCGTCAAGTGGTTCCACAAGGCCGCCGAACAAGGAATGGCCCAGGCGCAGTACAGCCTCGGTGTGATGTACGCCAACGGCCGGGGCGTGTCGCAGGACGACTCTGAAGCCGTCAAGTGGTTCCGCAAGGCCGCCGAACAAGGAATGGCCCAGGCGCAGTTCAACCTCGGTGTGATGTACGCCGACGGCGAGTGCGTGTTGCAGGACTACGCTGAAGCCGTCACGTGGTATAGCAAGGCGGCTGAACAAGGAATTGCTCAGGCTCAGTTCAACCTCGGGACGATGTACTTAAACGGCCGAGGCGTACGGCAGGACGACGCTGAAGCCGTCACGTGGTTCCACAAGGCCGCCGAGCAAGGCATCGCGCAGGCGCAGTCCGACCTCGGCTTGATGTATGACTTAGGCCGGGGCGTGCGGCAGGACAAAGCTGAAGCCGTCAAGTGGTTCCGCAAGGCGGCCGAACAAGGGCGTGCCGAAGCGCAGTACGGCCTCGGTGTGATGTACACCAGAGGCCGAGGCGTGACGCAGAACGACGCCGAAGCCGTCAAGTGGTTCCGCAAGGCGGCCGAACAAGGGCATGCCGAGGCGCAGTACAGCCTCGGTGTGATGTACGCCAACGGCCGGGGCGTGGCGCAGGACGACTCTGAAGCCGTCAAGTGGTTCCGCAAGGCCGCCGAACAAGGAATGGCCCAGGCGCAGTTCAACCTCGGTGTGATGTACGCCGACGGCTTGGGCGGGCCGCAGGACTACGTCAGGGCGCACATGTGGTTAAGTCTCGCGGCGTCGCGTTTGAGCGGCGAGGACGCAACTGCGTCTGCCGGATTCCGAGACAGTATCGCCGGTAGGATGACTCCTCAGCAGATCGCCGAGGCCCAACGGTTGGCGCGCGAGTGGAAGCCGAGGACGTGGGAAGAGCTTCAAGGAAGCGGAGCGTCCCCAAGGTGACTGACGAAACCGAGAAAGAGAAAGGTGCGCCGACTAGGACCGGGTCTTGTCCGAGTCTCCCCAAAACGACAGTTAGGCGGCCCGAGCCATGCGAATCGACAGTAGCAGCTTCCATATCGCGTACCGTGAGCTTGAAGAGCGGATGAAGGCGCTCGCGGAGGCCGACGGCGACGTCTTTCTCCCGAATCCTGAACCAGATGGCCCAGTCCAGTACGTTCTGATCTGCATGGAGCCTTCCCTGGGCTGGTGGGCTTGCTCGGCAGGCCACGCTAGGTCGAGAGTAGAAGCGGGATTTCGGAACTTCCTCTTCTCGATTGAGGATTTCATCGTTCACTTTTCCGCTCGGCGCTATCTGTGCGGGCCTGAGGAGCGATACCACATAACCAATCTGTCCAAGGAAGCAATGCTCGTCGATCGTTTGTCAAGGCCAGAGTAAAATTAGACCGCTGCGGCGCCGGAAACCTAGATCAGTTCGGGGGTGGAGCGGCGGCGTAGAAACGGACCTATTGGCGGAGGAGCCGGGGGTTTCTTTTTGAGTTTTTGTGGGACGGCGGGAACGCAGGCTGGATTGGTCTACGACGGGGAGAACGACATTCTCTATTTGCACGACAATGTCACGGATTCTCTGCACACCGTGAATCGCGCGGATGCCACGACAACCCTAGTCGGTGTGTCGGGCCAAGACATTTCTGGCTTGACCTACCTTGGCGCCGTTGTTCCTGAGCCTTCCACGTTCGCCCTGAGTCTGATGGGCATTGTGGTCTTGAGTTGGCATGCAATACGCCGGCGTCGACGCCAGGCCGCTGTTCGGAGTTCTGTCCAAAGACCGGCCTGAACGATTGGTTCGCTCAGCCTTCCGTGCCGAACCACCGCGTGCGCCGGTGCCGTAGTCCGAGGGGCTTCCCGTGCAACCGAATTGCCCAGTCTGTTGCACAGGCCACTCGCGAGTGACGCGCGAAATCGCCTCAGGGTGAACAGATTGCGGGTCGTCAACCCAAACGCGACGCCGGTCCGCCCTGCTATACTCTCGCGCCATGCCCGAGACAATGCGAGCGATGGGAGCGACCGGCGACGGCGTCGAGATGACCGACGTGCCGAAGCCAACGCCGCGCCCGGGCGAAGTGCGGATCATGGTGATCGCGGCGGCGGTCAACGCGGGGGAAGAAAGAGTAATCAGCGGAGACTTCGTCGGACGATTTCTGCATGCAAGGACCTCGCCCCTTGTGCTCGGATGGGATTTCGCGGGCACCGTGGACGCCCTCGGTGACGGCGTGAGTGACATCCACGAAGGCACCGCCGTGTGGGGCCACCTGGCGTACTCCCCGTTCACAAAGCAGGGCACCTTCGCCGAGTACGTCACGTTGCCGCGCGAGGCTCTCGCGGCCAAGCCCGAAGATGTCCCCTACCACGTGGCTGCGGCTGCACCCACAGTTGCGCTGACGAGCCTGCAGTCGCTGCGAGACCTCGGCGGGCTCGGTGAAGGCGGCAAGGCGCTGATCATCGGTGCGGGCGGCGGCATCGGCTCGGTCGCGGTCGGGATCGGCAAGCGCCTAGGCGGCCACGTCACCGGTGTGTGCAGCACCAAGGACATCGAACGTGTCAAGGCTCTCGGAGCCGATGCGGTCATCGACCGAAAAAAGTCTGACCCGCTCGATGCCAAATCGGCTTACGACGTGGCCTTCGACACCCCGGCTGTGTATTCATTCGGCCGCTGCGCTGAGATCCTGCGGGCTGGCGGCACCTACGTCACCACCCTACCGGATGTGGCCCTGGTCACTGGCATGGCGCGCGCACTGTTCACCTCCAAGCGCTGCTGCTTCGTCCAGGTCGCCTCGAAGCGAGCGGATCTCGAGCTGATCGGTGGCTGGCTGAGCGATGGGCTCGAAGTGCCGATCGATTCGCGCCATAAGATCTCCGACTTGCACACCGCCCTCAAACGTCAGGCAGATCGCGGGCGGATCGGACGGGTCGTCGTCGATGTCGCCGAGGAGTGGCCGTCGTGAGGGGCGGCTTCCGGGTGCAACAGAATTCCCCAGTCGGTTGCGTCGGTAGCGAGCAGCCTTTCGACCTAAGTCTTCGGCTCGGTGCGAAGCGCTTCGAGGTGCTCAATCGCGACTCGCGAAGCGCTTTCGAGCGATGACGGCGGCGCCTTTGCACGGAGCATGACGAACATGCCAAGGACGGAAGCCGTGAAGAAACCCGCCTCCCTACGAGGGGCTACGGATCGGCGCAACTTGCCCTTGCTTTGCGCGTTGTCCAGCGCGTAGTAGAACGCTGCGGACAGACGCTGGAAGTAGCGCTGGACGAACCCAGTCCCAGCGGGGTCATTGGGGCCGAACTCGACCGCCGTGTTGCATAGCAAACACCCGCGACCCAGCGCAGGGCTCTCTTCCGCCGCCCCGAAGAACTCCAACAGCGCCCGGATCTCATCTATGCCCGCCGTTGGGGTTTCAAGCGGACCGAAGTTCCGTTCCACCATCTCCTCGTCATAGCGTTGGAGCGCGGCGTCGAAAAGCCCCTGCTTGCTCCCGAACTCCGCGTAGATGCTATAGCGATTTACTCCGAGACCTTCGACAAGCATCTCCGCCGACGTGGAAGCGAAGCCGTGCTCCCGGAAGATCTCCATCGCCTTCTCGACCAACACCTCGCGCTCGTAGTTCTTCTTGCGGCCCATCAGCGGCTTCTCGTTGACATCGTAGTACTCCCTTGATAATATCTAAACGTTCGTTCAGAAATAGTCAACGAGGAAGATCTTCAAGACATGGAAGACAAGACAAAGACAGACCAACAAACAACCCTGGTGGTCACTGCGGTTCCCAACCCGAATGAGATGGCGTAAATGCAAGAGTACCTGCAAGGGGTGCTACCGTTGCTCAAGGGCGCTGGCGGCAAGTTGGTCAAGCGCCTCACGGTTGGCCAGGTGATCCACGGCAATCCCAGCGGAATGGTGCTGGTGATGGACTTCGACTCCGCCGATGCCATCACCGGGCTGTTCGAGTCCGAGGACTACGCCGCCCTGGTACCCGCTCGCAACCGAGGGTTCGCGGAGATGAACATCCTGCTGACTCAGCAAATGTAGGGTTCGATGCAACCCATCCGCCCCAGATCGTTGCAAGGCGACTGAGCCGATCGCTCAGGGACGATTCGAGGGGCACTGAGAGTTCACCCGCGTCGAGGTGAAGGTGCCGGGCGATCAGCAACCCCAGGGCACGG
>Ga0315336_1005489_pt1 | contig 13820 bp, 13 predicted proteins | sample ASW5metaG_FD_204512 | JGI IMG/M metagenome (GOLD analysis project Ga0315336, IMG submission 204512) | Ammonia-oxidizing marine archaeal communities from Monterey Bay, California, United States - ASW #5 | ecosystem: Environmental > Aquatic > Marine > Intertidal zone | place: USA: California...
GATTTTGATTAAAGAATTATCAGATGAAGAATTTCAGGTTGCTGTAAACGAAAAAAACTCAACAAGTCATAATGTAACCCTGACTGACGATACCCATCAAAATTTGACAAATGGAAAAGTAAGCAAAAAGGAATTAATTGAATTTAGTTTTAAATTTCTGTTGGAAAGAGAACCTAATACTTCAATTCTATCCTCATTTGAATTGAGTGTGATATCTGGATATTTTCCTGAGTATATAAAAACTGTTAAGGAATGGAGTACTAAAAATTAACATTAGATTTTAAAAAATAATAAATGTTGAGGAGTTAATGGTTCTTCAAATCTTTTTCAATATCTTCATGATCACCAACCGTTAGAACCCCCGGGTATTAAACTAAAGATTAGGAACTTACGCCCGATCGTTGCCAGGATTTACCAAATACTAAATCCTCCATCAACAACAAAGTTGTGTCCATTGATGTAGGTATTTTTTTCAAAAACAATAAACTCAATTAAATTATTTAAATTGTTTTTGTATCCCATACGACCTAAAGGTGTCATTGAAGAATATTTATTTATGAATTCTTTTTTTTGTTTATTTAAAATACCTCCTGGTGATATGCAGTTAACAGCAATTCCTTCTTTGCCATAATTTGCAGCTAACCATTTAGTCATTCCAATTATTCCTGCTTTTGTCGCTGTATATGATGCTGGCGTGTTGAAGTTTTCATGTTTATAAAGGTTAAAATTTGGACTAACAACTCCATATAAGCTTGAAAAATTTATAATCTTACCTTCTTTTTGTTTAAGCATAAATTTAATGGCTTCTCTACAACTTAAAAATGTGCCTGATAAATTTATAGAAATCGATTTGTTCCAGGTTTCAAGAGTATATTCATGAAATTGCTTAAAATATTGATCAGAATTTTTAAAAAATTCAGATGTTAAGGAAGCGCAATTTATTAAAACATCAATTTTTTTTAGATATTTGTATGCTTTATTAAAAGCATTTATAAATTCTTTTTCATTTGAAATATCTGCTTCAAAAGTTGATACATTTTTAAGTTTGTTATATTTTTTAAGTTTTGATGAAGGCAAGTCGATTACAGAAATTTTTGTATTTAATTTTGAGAGATGCTTAAAAATCTCTGCACTTAAGTTACCAGTACCACCAACTAAAATTATTTTTTTCATCAATTATTATTAGACAATTTTTCACAAATATCAAAATCAATTTTGTCATCAATATCAAAACTTTCTTTTCTTGAAATTTTATAACCAATTATCTTGGCTGAGGATAAATATTTGTCGCTTTTTAAAAATTTTTTTAGAATAAAATATGTACCGGCCACATGGTCAAAAACTTTTGGAGCTTTTTGTCTAGAGTGGATATTTTCTAATTTTTTCGAAATTTTATAGTATCTATTTTTTTTTTCAAACATATTAAAATATGGGTTTTTTCTTGATTCTGTAACAAAGAGTGAAAGATCAAAATCAATATTTTTTTTATAGTTGTTTATAGACCAATTAATTAATTTTTTGATTGAACTTAATTTTTGTAATGGGTTAGAGCAATCAATGTCAACCAAAGCATCAAACTCACAATTATAGTGATTACAGGCTTTTTTATAAGCATGTTTCCATACATCAATTTTAGAAGCAGTAGAATTTGATAAGTTTTTTGGTCTTGTAAAAATTATATCAATAGAATTTAATTTTGCTATATCGTGAATTTTTTTATCATCACTGGAAATTATTGATTTATTAATTTGTTTTAAATTTTTTAATTTTATTATTGACCAGTAGATTAGTGGTTTTTTATTAAATAATTTTATATTTTTGTTTTTTAATCCTTTACTTCCTCCCCTTGCACAAATTAAGCCGAGTATATTCATATTTATATCTTGCTAATATTAGATAATTTACAATTTACTGTTTTAAAATCATTAAAATCACAAATTAATTTAATATTTTTATTTTGTGCGGAAATAAAATTTTCTGCGTGTTTTATAAAAATATCATTTCTTTTAATATTGTCTTTAATCTTAATAATTTTATTCTTTTTTTTATTATACTTAGTAATTTTTATTTCTCTCAAATTATCTTCCCAAGAAATAGAACCTTTATCTAAAATAATCAATAAGTTACGAGTATAAGCAGGATTTATCATGTCTAAAATTATATTGCCTAAAATTTTTTTTGTTTTGTGTTTTATTATCAAATTACAATAATCATCTGCATCGTAAGTAATGTTTGAAAGTTTTGTCGAAACACTTTTTATTATATTAAAATCACCGATTAGATAGTAGGCTAAATCAATGTCATGAATTAGATCCCAATAAACACCACCACCATACTTTTTATATGCAGAATAATATTTTTTAGCTTCTTTTTCTCTCCATAAATTTAAATTTTGACCAACATAAGATTTGTAAGTAATTATTTTTCCTAAAATTTTTTTTGAAATAATTTTTTTTATTTTTAAAATTTGTGGATCAGATCTTAATTGACATCCAACTTGTATCTTCACTTTTTTAAAATTTTTATGATTAGTAATTTTTTTAATTTCATTAATTTTATTTGTTATAGGTTTTTCAAGATAAATATTTTTTTTAAAATCCAAACATTTTAATATATATTTTAAATGTGTACTTGTATTTGTGCAAATAACTGCAAAATCGACATTTTCTATTGTTTCATCTAAATTATTAGTAAATTTAATTTTATTAATTTTATTAATTTTATTAGTTTTATTAATTTTTTGATTTCTTTGTATACTTCTAGACCAAACAAAAACTTCACATTTGAGATTTAAAAAGTTTTTGGCATGTCTTTTTCCAATTGTGCCAAAACCTATAATAATACATTTAGAAATTTTCATTAATACATTTCTAGATTTAAATTTTCAACTTTTTCTAATTCATCTATAGATCCTAAGTCAAACCAGTAAGCTTTATCTTCATGATAAAAAGATACTTTATAATTTTTTTCTATTGCTTTATTTATTAGTTCGTCAATATCCAAATGATTTTCTGTACAAAGTTTTACAATTTTTTTATTTATAATATAAATTCCTCCTAAAATCTTACTTTCAATGACTGGTTTTTCAATTACTTTTAAAACTTTACTTCCTTTATGTTTTAAAACACCAAAATTAATATGAGTTTTGCTTATAGCAGTCAAAATAGTAATATCATTATTGTTCTTTGAATGATTATTAATAATTTTATGTATGTCAACATTTGTAAATACATCAGAATTTATTATGACAAATGTATTACAATTAACTTTTTTTAAAAATTTTATTGGCCCAGCAGTGCCGAGAGGTTTAGTTTCTTTTGTATAATTTAAGTTAACTTTGTGCTTTTTTCCACTTCTAAAATATTTTTTGATTTCATTTGATTTGTAAAAGGTAGAAATTATTATATTTTTTAAGTCAAAGTATTCTAATTTATTGATTAAATGCTCTAGAATAGGTTTATTTCTAAGTTTAACCATTGGTTTAGGTAAATATTTTGTTAGAGGCATTAACCTTTTTCCATATCCACCTGCTAAAATCATTACAAAGATTTCTCTATAATTATAAAATGTTTTCTTTTGAACATTTGAAATAAAATCAACAAGCACTCGATCTTTGCTTAATATAGGAAGATGCTTGACATCAAATTTATCTAGATATTTATTTTTGTTATTTAAAAAAACTTCGTCTTCAAATAAAAATTTAAAATTTTTATTTGCTATTTTTGTAATCTTTTCTTCTAAATCGTATTTTTTTAGGATAGCTCTTCTAATATCTCCATCAGTAATAATTGCCTTTACTCTTTTTTTATCATCGATTAAAAAACAGAACTGAAGTTTATTTGAGTTAATTTTAGTTAGTACCTCACTAATTGTCGATTTATAATAAATTAAAATTTTGTTAAATTTATTTTTATTTTTCATAATGTAATTTATTTATTAGAGTACTATCTAATTTTATTTTTGAAATTATATCAACTATTCTTTTTGCAGACTTTCCGTCACCGTAAATATTTTTTGAAGATCGAATTTTTTTTATAAAATCATTATCACTATTAATTTTTTTTATAGCTTTTTCTATTTCTGATATATTAGCATTAACATTAATTACATTACAACCCTTAGTCCTTCCTTTTTGCCTTGATCCAATATTTACTACTGGACACTTAAAAGACATAGTTTCTTTAATTCCAGATGATGAATTTCCCATAACAATCAGAGCCCGTGAGTTTTTTAGACATAGTTTCATAAAAGATAGATAATCATATCCTCCTAGTGATTTAAATACTTGAATTGACTTATTTTTTTTTATATTTTTGTTAATGTACTTAATTATTTCATTGCTTCCTAAGTCGTTATTAGGAAATGTTAATATTATATTAAATTTATGCTCATTTTTTTTTAAAAATTGAATTGGCCCTCTAATACTCTCTATATTATTTAAAAAATTCGACGTTAGGGGATGATAGGTAAATAAAATAGTTTGTTTTTCAATATCGATTTTATATTTTTTTTTTAAATAAAAAAAATCTCCGAGATTTTTATTTTTAATGTTATCAAGGCCTGTAAATCCAACATTAAAAATTCTTCTCTTTTCTTCACCAAGTTTTAAAACTATTTTTTTTGCTTCATCAGTTGAGGTAAAATGAATATGAGAGAGTTTTGTAATAGCGTGTCTTATGTTATCATCAAAAGTTCCTCCGTTTGTAATATCCCCCCCTTCAACATGAGCTACACAAATGTTCATCATTGAAGCAGCTATTACTGTTCCAAAAGTTTCAAAACGATCTGCAAAAGCAACAAATATATCAGGTGAATATTTTTTTAATAGTTTGGTAACATCCTTGATTATTAATGAGATGTTATTTGGAGTATATTCTATCTTTTGTATTTTATTAATTTTAACTTTCCCTAAAATTTTATACTTCTTTATATTAATTTCATTAATGGTTTTTCCAAAACCAGAGTCTAAATGACTTCCTGATATAATGAGTTTATAATCAAAATTTCTACGTTTAATTATTTCATCTATTACAGGTGATTGTAATCCAAATTCAGCTCTATTTCCTGTAAAAAAAACTATCTTTTTCATTTTAGATATTATCTAATAATAATTTACCATTATAAATCGGTTTCCATTTGAATATATTTCGAGTTTTCTTAATATGTTTATTATTTTTTAATTTGTTATCTAAATTTAAATTATTTTTGTTAATATCATTATTAAAATAACTATATAAATCTCTAACCAAGAATGGTTTTTCAGAAGTTACTCCAAAAATTCCAAAAGTATTAGTTTTAGTGCTTGCCAATTTTATTAATCTAATAAAATCTTTTATATGTAACAATTCCTTTTCAAATGTTTTGTTTATATATTTCATTTTCTGTTTATCATTAATAATTTTATACATAAGAGTATTTTTTTTTATAGGATTGCCAACTATTGTAGATATTCTGAAAACAATACCTCTATTTTTTAAAACAAATTTTTCTATAGTTTTTTTATAAAATATATAGTTTGTATTTCTTCTATTTTTTTTTTTTAAAAGAACATTCGAAGATATATATATTACTTTTTTGAATTTATTTTTATCAAGAATTAATTTTGTTTTTTTAATCATATTTTTTAATTTAATTGTATCTAATTTAGAGTATTCATCGATATCAGATAAATCACTTAGATATATTATAATTTTAGCTTTTGGTAGATTTATATAATCATCAATTTTAACTGAATTCTTTCTCCTTTTAAGTGAATAGCATAGAATTTTTTTATTGTTTTCTTTTCTAAAAAAACTACCAATATAGCCTGAGGCGCCTGTTAAAATAATCATATAACATATTCAGAGCTAGAATATTGAAGATTGTTTTTATAAAAATTCACAGTTTTTAGCAATGCTTTGAATATTTTCTTTTTTGTATTGTATTCTGGCTTCCAGCCAATAATTTTTTTGGATTTCAAATTTTTTGAAACTAAGTTAAGCACCTCGCTATTTCTTGGCCTCACCCTTTTATGATCTTTAATTAATTTTGCATTTGGATTAATTTCTAAAGTTAAAAACTCTGCTATTTCTTTCATAGAAATAGAAAAACCTGTACCAAGATTTAATACTTGTCCAATAGTTTTGTTATTATTTCCATTAATACATTTTATGTAACCATCAACTGTATCTGATACAAAAGTTAAATCTCTTTTTGTAGATAAATCACCTAATTTGATGATTTTTTTATTTTTAAGCAATTGATTAATTACAGTTGGAATAAAAGCTCTATTAGATTGCCTTGGCCCAAATGTATTAAAAGGTCTAATTATGGTAACATTAGTATTAAAAGAATTATAGTATGAAAGAGCCAACTGATCTGCAGCTATTTTAGATGCTGCGTAAGGTGATTGTGCATTTAAACTATGATTTTCATCAATGGGCACATATTTTGCAGTTCCATACACTTCACTAGTAGAAGTATGTATAACTCTTTTACCCTTGCTATTATCAAGTATATTCATCAAACCGATAGTGTTAGTTTCAAAATATGAACTAGGCGCGTTGTAAGAATAGGGAATACCAATTAATGCAGCTAGATTTAAAATAACGTCGTTGGAATTTATCAAATTTTTAACTGATTTAACATCCCTGATGTCGCCAAACTTAATTTTTAGCATATCCAAATATTTTTTTTCTAAAAATTTTAAATTACCTATGTCATTCTTGAAATTGTAAAGAACTAAAGCGGTTACATTTGCTTCTTCTTTTAGCAATCTTTCAACTAAATGTGACCCAATAAAACCTTCAGAGCCAGTAACTAGAATTTTTTTTCCTTTTATATTAATCAATTACATCACCTTTCTTTAGCTGAATGTTTTTTTTAATTTCTCTCTTTGCCTTTTTGCCTAAAAGTTTTTTAAAATCCTCTGACTTAAAGAAACCAGTACCTGGTCTTTTTATCCAAATATTTTTATGAGATAACCTTTCACCTTCTTTTATGGATTTAATTGAGACAACACTTCCAAAAGCAAAGTTCGAGGTTACTTTTTCTTCTTTTGCTGCAATTTTTTTTCCTTTATACATTTTATTAAACAAAAGAGCAGCTTTATTTATTTCATAAAAATCTTTCGGATCCATTGAGCAGCTAATATCTGGACCTTTTCTTTTTTTCGAGTCTGTGAAGTGTTTTTCTATTATTTTTGCCCCCATTGATATTGCAAAATAAGAAGAAAAATTATCTGTTGTATGATCTGATAAACCAATAAAATAGTCAGGAAATTTATTCATTATTTCTTGCATAGCTTCTAACCTTACTAATCTATGAGGTGTCGGATACAAATTAGTAGTATGCATCAAAGCAAAATTTGCTTTTTGTTTTTTTAAAACAGTAATAGTTCTTCTTATTTGGGCAATATCATTCATTCCTGTGCTCAAAATCATTGGTTTCTTGAAGGAAGCTACATACTCAATAAAAGGTAGATTATTAAATTCTCCCGAGCCTATTTTAAAAGCTTTAACTTTAAATTTAACGAGCCTATCAACAGCAGCTTTTGAAAATGGTGTACTTAAGAAAAATAATCCCTTTTTTTCAACATATTTCATTAACTCATACTCGTCTGATTCATTAAGTGAGCAGTTTTTAATTATTGAATAGATGTCTTTATTAGAATTACTTGGTTTAATTTTTTTTGACTCAACTGACATTTCTTCATTTGGAATATGAGTCTGATGTTTAATTATTAATGTACCAGCTTTTTTTGCAGCATCAACCATTTTTTTTGCAATTTTCAAATTCCCATTATGATTAATACCAATTTCACATATAATTAAGGCAGGAGAGTTTTTAGTTATTCTTAAGTTACCAAGTTTGATAATTTTTTTATTCATTATTAATCTTATTAAATTATTTTGAAAATTTCCATTTTTTTATGTTAATAACTAATATTTAATTAATTTACAAATTTTAACTTGAGTAATTTTTCATTAATAATTCCTATATTTAACGAGTCTGAAAATATTTTTAATTTGTTAAAAGAAATAGAAGAGCTCGATTTTAAATCACATAAATACGAAATCATTATTGTAAATGATGCTAGCACTGATAATTTCATAAGCATATTTGATTCAAAAAAAAATTCAAGACTGCTTAAAAACATTAATCAGAGTAAATATGAGTATGTTAATGGAAGTCTAAACAATAAAAAAAAACTAGAAACAATTTTTTCGATAAATAAATTTGATTATATTATAAATTTTGCAGCTGAAACTCATGTTGATCAATCTAATTATTTTCCAGAAAAATTTTTTAAGACAAATGTTCTAGGTTTTCTAAATTTACTAGAAATATATAATAAAAAAAGAAAAAAAAGTTCAAAATTTATTCATGTTTCTACTGATGAGATATTTGGCTCTTTGAAAAAAAATGGAAAATCCTTCTCAGAAACATCACAAATTCAACCTAATAATAATTATTCTGTTTCTAAAGCTTCATCTGATATGTTAGCATTTACTTATTCTAAATTGCACAACTTGGATTTGATTGTTACTAATTGTTGTAATAATTTTGGAGAATTTCAGCATCCAGAAAAATTAATACCTCTAACAATCATTAAATGTTTATTAAAAGAAAAAATTCCAATTTACGGAAATGGCAAAAACATCAGAGAGTGGATATATGTACAAGATCACTGTAATGCAATTTATAAATTATTAAAAAAAGGTAAATCAAATGAAAGATATTTAATTGGCTCTGGACAAGAAAAGAGCAACATTGAAGTAGTAAAGAAAATCTGTGATTATTTTAACTATTTATTTAAAGGAAATTTTAATTATAATAAACTAATAAAGTATACACGTGATAGACTTCTTCATGATTTTAGATATTCAATAAATAGTAAAAAATTTATAAAAACTGTTGATAAATTTAATTTTACTAAATTCGATAAAGCTCTTATAAAAACTATTGAGTATTATATAAACAATAAAGATTATTTCTTAAAAATTTATAAAAATACAAAATGGTTTAAACACCACTATAAAACATAAATGTTAAAAGTAATTTTAAAAACAATAAATTTATTAGAAATTAAGGAAAAACAAAAAATTTTTGGATTATCTATTCTAATTCTTTTTGCATCAATTTTGGAAATGTTAGGAATTGGTCTTATTCTTCCATTAATATCAATCTTCATAGATGAACAAAACATTCCTGAAAGTTTTCAATTTATATTTGGTTTTTTATTTTTTTTAGAAAGAGCTCCATCTTTAAATAATATCCTTATTTTAGTGTTGTTAATATTTCTTTTTAAAAATTTATTTCTTGGTTGTATAAATTTTCTAACTAACAAATTTGTTTACTCAGTTAGCTTGAGATTAGCTGTATTGCTTTACGAAACTTACATTAAAGGTCCATATGAATTTCATATAAACAACAATTCTGCAAAACTAATGCATAACATCGCTGGCGAAATTGGGCAAATAAGAACAATTATACAATCTGTCCTTTCACTTTTTTCTGAAATTCTTATTGTAATTGGTATTCTAATATTACTTATATACTTCGAACCTTTTGCCTCATTATCAGTTTTAGTTATAACCATCGTATCGGGTTTATTGATTAATTTTATAATTAAGAAAAAAATTATTCAATGGGGTAAGTCGAGACTTGTTCATGCATCAGAGGTTAATAAACAATTAATGCAAGGATTGGGCGCAATAAAGGATGTAAAAATTTTTCAAAAAGAAGAATATTTTCTTAAAAAATTTATTCCACATCAATCATTAGTAACAGATTATAATAGAAAACACACAACAGCTTTATATCTTCCTAGATTATTCTTTGAGATAATAATCGTTATAAGTCTAGTAATTTTAATTTTTATTTTAATGGAATCTAACAGTAATAATATTAACACAATTCCAATCCTCGGTTTATTTACAATTTCTGCTTTTAGAATGCTGCCATCTATAACGAGAATACAATCAAATTTTCAGTCAATTAGATATAATATTGCATCAATAGACAATATATATAGTGAATTAAAGAAATTAGAAGAAACCTATTTAAAAATTAAACAAGAAAAAAATGAAATAAATGAAGATGAAACTAGTAATTTTAAATCTAAAAATTACGTAATTAAACTTAAAAACATTTCTTTTTCTTATGGAAATAAAAAAATACTTAAAAATATAAATTTTGAAATTAATTCTGGAAAATCTATAGGAATCATAGGTAAAAGTGGATCAGGTAAAAGTACTCTAATTGATTTAATAATGGGGCTCCACCCAATTGAAAAAAATAGAATTTTTTTTAACAATATTGATGTAAGTTTATATAAGTACAGTTGGAGGTCTATTATAGGTTATGTACCACAACAAATTTTCATTACAGATGACTCAATTAAAAATAATATTGCTTTTGGAGTTGATGAAAAATTAATAAATGAAAATAAAATTGAAAAAATTTTAAAGAAAGTAGATCTTTTAGAATTTGTTCAGAGTTTGAAAGATGGGATAAATACTAATATCGGAGAAAGAGGATCGAAAATATCAGGAGGTCAATTACAACGAATTGGTATAGCACGTGCTTTGTATAAGGATCCTAAGATCTTAATATTTGATGAGTCAACCAGTTCATTGGATATACCAACTGAAAAAGAAATATTAAATTCAATATATAATAATTTGAGTGGGGATACTACACTTATTTTGGTCTCCCATCGTTTTGAAACTTTGGAGAGATGTGATAAAGTAATTAATATAGAAGATTATGTATTAATATGAATTTTAAAAAATTATCCAATAACAAATATTATTGTTATGTAATTGGTGAAGCTGGTAATCCTGCGATAAAAATTAAAGAAAGATAACATGGAAATTATTTATTCTCCATCTTATCAGTCTTTCAATCTAATTTTTTATTTTAAATATGTCAAAAAACAAGAGATATTAATAATTTCAAATAATAATGAATTAATTAAAATATGTTCTAAACTCGGAATAAAAAATATAAAATTTTTTGAAAAATATAAAAAATTTGAGTCGTTACTTCATAAAAAAAAAAAAATTGAGGAATTTTATGAAAGACATATTTCTAAAGATGATAATATATGGATTGTACATAACAATCATGACACTCTGGGTTATATTCTGGCTTTAAAACATTCATTAAAAAAATTAAATGTTTTTTTTTTAGATTTCGATCCAATTTTTCATAGAATAAATTTTATTTATTTAATCAAATTTTTTATAAAAAAACCTAAAGTAACAATTTATAAAATATATGATTATTTAGTTCTGAAATATTTATTTAAATTGTCAATTTCTTGGGGAAGCATTTACTCTGACGGTAATATGACATTTGTTCTGGACGAAGAAAATAGAATTAAAAATAATTTTTTAAAACCTAAGTTAAAAGCAGATGAAATAAGAAAAAAAGTATATTCTAATTCTGATATAAAATATTTAAAAAAAAATAATTTATCTATATATTTTGGAAATACTATACCTTTTCATCATGCTTATTTAGATAATGAATATTTTAATGATACAATTAAGCAATTAAATAATAAAATTAAAAATTTCAATTATAAACCACACCCAAATGTACAAAATTTTATTCCAAAATTTTTTCCAAATAATAAAATTTTGGATAACAAACTTCCTTTTATTTTATTATTTAATTCATGTAATTTAGTAATATCAATTTCTTCAGCAGTATTAGTTGATGTTTTAGTAAATGAAAAAATAAAATCTATATCTATGATTGAGATGTTGAAATGGAAAAGTTTAAAAGTTAAAGAAGATTTAAAAAAATATCTTTTCGATTTAATGAAAAAAAGAAATCTTCAGGGTGTCCATTTCCCAAAAAATATTAAAGAGTTGTTAAGTATTATTAATGACTAAGGAAATTTTATTTATATTTAAAAAAGGAAGAAAGATTGATAATCTCAACAATATTACGTCTTCTAAATTTTTTTTATGGACTTATAACATTAAAAAAAATACAGGCAGATTTTATTGAGGAAACCAAAATAGGTATAGGTGATATAAATAATATTTATTTTAAATTTTTAAATAAAATTGCAACAAAATTATTTTCAATTCCTATTTTATATCTACTGATAATTTTTTCTAAAAGAAAAGAATTAAATAAATCTAAAGTTTTGGTTCTTACAACAAATACACCAGGATTATTTTTTTCAATTGCAAAAAAATTAAAGGTCATAAAATCTGAGATTTATTATATCATTATGGGATCAATCAAGTATTGCTGATGTTTAAAATTAGATAAAATTAAATTTTTACGATATAAAATTTATTAGTTATGTACTTTAATAAAAATAATAATTTTTTTCACGGAATTATGTTTCATCATTTCCATGATGATGGAATACATACAAAAGGTCAAGGTTCTATAAATAAAGATGACTTTTATAAAATGATAAATTTTATAGGAAGAAATAATATTTTAGACGCTGATATATTTTTTGAAAAATTTAAGAACAATAAACTTAAAGAAAAAGAAGTTTGTCTAACTTTTGATGATGCCATAAAATGTCAAATTGATGTTGCCTTACCTGTCTTAGAGGAACTTAAAATTAAAAGTTTCTTTTTTGTGTACACCTCAATGTTTGAGGAAAAACCAGATAATTTAGAGATTTTTAGATATTTTAGAATGAACTATTTTAATAATGTTGATGAATTTTATAATAGTTTTTATCAAGTTTTAGATAAAGATTTAAAAACTTTTTTTGAAGATAATAATGATAAGATTAAAGCAACAAAAATTAAATTTCCTTATTATTCAATAGAAGATATTAAATTTAGATTAGTTAGAGATATTTTTTTAACTAAAAGTCACTATGAAGAAACAATGTTTCTAATGTTAAAGGAAAAACAATTTATTTATAAAGATTTTTTTAAAAAACTTTTCTTTCAAAAAGATGATTTAATCAGACTTGATAGTTTAGGACATTTGGTTGGTTTACACTCACATAATCACCCAACATTATTGGAAAAATTAAATTATGATGAACAAAAAGATGAGTATGAAAAATGTCTATCTTCAATTTCTAATATTTTAGATAAACTAAAAAATGAAATAAAGTACATGTCCCATCCTTGTGGAAGTTATAACAAGGATACTTTTGAGATACTGAAGGAATTAGGAATAGAATTAGGTTTTAAACAAATAATGACTATTGAACCAGAAAAAGGTATGAAAAAAATTAATAATTCTTTTTTAGAAATAGCAAGACAAGACCATGCTGAAATATACAAAATAATGAATTAATGAAGATTACATTATTTACTTCCAATAAAAACAGACATAATTATTTAATTAACTTATTGTCTACAATATCTGACGAACTTTTTGTCGTTCAAGAATGCGGTACTATTTTTCCAGGCATAATACCTGGTCATTACCCAGCATCACCAATAATGAAAAAATATTTTGAAAATGTTAATGTTGCTCAATCTAAATTGTTTGGTAACTCTTTTATAAATAATTCAAAAAAAAATATTAAAATTCTACCTATGCTCTCTGGAGATTTAAATAAATGTCCTATGGATTTATTATTAGATTTTCTAAAAAGTGATGTCTACATTGTTTTTGGAAGTAGTTATATCAAAGGAGAACTTGTAGATTTTCTAGTAGAACAACGGGCAATTAATATTCATGCTGGCATATCTCCATATTATAGAGGTACGGATTGTAATTTTTGGGCATTGTGTGATGGCAATCCTCATTTAGCAGGAGCAACAATTCATTTACTTTCTAAAGGGTTGGATAGTGGTCCAATGTTGTACCATGCTATGTCAAATATAAAAACTAAC
>Ga0315336_1005490_pt1 | contig 13812 bp, 8 predicted proteins | sample ASW5metaG_FD_204512 | JGI IMG/M metagenome (GOLD analysis project Ga0315336, IMG submission 204512) | Ammonia-oxidizing marine archaeal communities from Monterey Bay, California, United States - ASW #5 | ecosystem: Environmental > Aquatic > Marine > Intertidal zone | place: USA: California...
CCCCAAGCCAGTTTCAAGAGCGCGTCGACGCGCTCCACGGGGTCGACCGGATCGGCGCTCACCGCCGCCAAGTGTGCTTCGAGGTCAGGAATGGACGTGTCCACGCTTGCACCCTAACGCTCGAACGTGCCGATTGCGGCCCGTGACGAGGGTAGAGTGGCGCCATGGCCGAGGTTCCCCCAACAAACAACGAACGGCTTCGCCCGCTCCGTTCGACGCGACCCTCGACTGGTGGCCCGCGAACCGGGGCGGACGCGCTCTCGGATGAGTTCGTTGCCCACGCCGCGCGGCGGCTCGGATACGTCGTCGCGTTCTACGGTCTCGCCTACCTCGCTGCGACGTTGCCGGGACTTGCGATGCGGCTGGCAGGTGCGGTGCGCGGTGTTCCTTTCAGTGAGTCTCTGGGGGTGCCCGGGACGGTCATCCCGCTCTGGTTGCTCTGCTGCGCGGCCTTCTATTTTGCGCTGCGTTCCGAGTGGATGAACGCCAGGCGGAGCATCGAAACGGGTCTGGTGTTTGAGGTGGTCGGCTCTCTGATGATCGTTGCACCCTCGTTCTGGGAACATGCGACGACGATCGACTGGGAGACGTTTCGGCCTGCGGAGGTCACCTGGGTAGGCGTCTTCATCATCATCTGTGCGGTGGTTCTGCCGGCTTCGCGGATGCAGACCGCGGTGGCCGCGTTGCTGGCCGCGGTCAGTTCACCCATCGCCATCGTTGCGACGATCTGGCTCCAGGCGGTCGACGTACCGACGGATCGGTTGCTCTTTCTGGTGGGGCTCATGCTGCAGGGAAACCTGATCTGTGCTGCGGTGGCCTACGGTCTGTCGCGTGTGGTTTACGGGCTCGGCGTGCGACTCAAGAAGGCCGAGGACTTCGGGGCTTACCGGTTGACCGAGCGGATCGGAGCCGGCGGCATGGGCGAGGTATGGCGAGCCGAGCACCAGATGCTGCCCAGGCCCGCCGCGATCAAGCTCATCCTCCCGGACAAGCTCGGAGACTCCGGGTCCGCGGGCATGCGGGAGTCTTCCGCTCGCTTTCGACGGGAGGCGGAGGTCATCGCCAGCTTGCGCTCTCCCCACACAGTGCAGCTCTACGACTTCGGAATAGCCGAGGATAATTCCTTATTTTACGTGATGGAGCTCCTCGACGGCGTCGACCTGGAGCGACTGGTGAAGGAGCACGGACCCCTCGGGCCAGCCCGAACGGCCCATCTGATGATCCAGGCCTGTCACAGTCTGAGTGAGGCCCACGACGCCGGCATGATCCATCGCGATATCAAGCCTGCGAACTTGTTCACCTGCCGACTTGGACTGGACGTCGACTTCGTCAAGGTCCTCGATTTCGGGCTCGTCAAGCAGCGAACCGCACAATCAGCTGATCTTACCGCCAAGGGGATCGCGGCGGGAACACCGGCCTATCTGTCGCCGGAGATGATCGTCGGCGATGAGCTCGACGGCCGCTCCGACCTCTACAGCCTGGGATGCGTCGCCTACTGGTTACTCACCGGACGGCGGGTCTTCGACTACGACAAGATCTTGAAGGTGGTGGTTGCCCATGCAAACGAGGCACCGACGCCGCCCTCCGTCGTATCGGAGTTTGAAGTTCCCGAGGCGATTGACGCGATTGTTCTTCGCTGCCTTGCCAAGGACGCCGGAGATCGGTTTCAATCGGCCTCCGACCTGGCAGATGCGCTCGAGACGTTTGCCGGGGACCACCCCTGGAGCCCCCAGCAGGCGCGTTCGTGGTGGGATGCGCACCTGCCGTCGGTAGATTCCGTTCACGGTCGGCGCTCTAACCGGAGGAAATAGCGCTTGCGCCCTCCGGTTTGAGTGTCGACTGTGAATGGAATCTCTGCAGTGGCGCGCTTGCGCGTCACGAAACGGATGTTTCGAGGGAGACTATCGACCGGAGGGAGGTCGTCTGGCTCGACTCAGGGCAGGTGACGGGCCCACCAGACGCGCGCCTTCTGGGCGGTCCAGTCCCCGGCGCACTCGCACTGTTCGAGCTGCCGCAGGAGGTGTTCTGCGCTCTGCGGCCGTTTGTCCGGGTTCTTATGCAGGCAGGCCAGGATCAGGGCTTCCAGATCGGCCGGGATCGGCAGATCAGTGCGTTGGCTGGGCGGGATGGGCTCCCGATTGACATGAGCGTACAGGCACTGTTGGGCGCTGCCCTGGAACACCAGCTCTCCGGTGAGGAGAAAGACGGCGACCGCTCCGAGGGCGTACAGATCGGACCGGTGGTCTGTCTGCTGCATCGAGACCGCCTCGGGAGAAATGTACGCGGGCGTGCCGGCGACGGTTCCGATGGCCGTGATCTTCGAGTCCGTCGCGCTGCTCTCCGGGCCGTCGTCGGGCAGTCCCCCGAGAGCCACGAGGCCAAAATCGACAACCTTGACGAAGTCCACCTCGACGCCGAGCCGGCTGATGAGCAGGTTGGCGGGTTTGATGTCGCGGTGGACCATGCCGCGGTTGTGGGCTTCGGCCAGAGACAGACAACACTGCTGGAGCAGGGACAGGCAGCGCTCGGGTGGAACGGGTCCAAAGCGCTTCACCAGGAAGTCCATGTCGACGCCGTCGATGAGCTCCATGATGTAGAAGTAGCGGCCATTTCGGTCGAGGCCGAAGTCGAAGAGTCGGACCGTGTGTGGGCTCCGAAGCTCACTTGTCGCCTGGGCTTCGCGGCGAAAGCGCTTCTCGAGGTCGGTCTTCTCGCTTCGGGTCGACAGCGCTGACGGGAGAATGAGCTTGACCGCCGCGGGGGTCGACAGGAGTCGGTGCTCGGCCTTCCAGACCTCGCCCATGCCGCCGCCGCCCAACTTCTCCACCAAGCGGAAGCTGCCGATGCGATCGTCGTCCTTCTGGGTCACGATTCGCTCTACCCGCACCGTCACTGCAGCGGCGGCGATGTATGCGGGAGCGAAGAACAACACGGCCTGGGCCAGACCGGGGAACTCCTGCACCCCGACCCCGATGGCGACGCCGAGTGCCAGGGGACCCATGGATGCGGCGGCGATTGTCGGAAGGCTGCCATCGATCCGCGGGCCCGCCATGGGAAAGCCTACAATCCACAGGCATGCCCAGGAGATTCCCACGGTGAGAGAGCCCGGGGGCCAGGGCTGCCACTGCTCCACGACCGAGATGGCCAGTGCTCCGATCACCAGGAGCCAGGGGGCGATCGCCAGCGAAGCTTCCCGGTTGATCAGGCCCCGTCTCGCCGAGGTACCGAGCAGGAGCGTCGTGGCAATGGTCAACAGGGCGACCTTGTCGGCGAAGTTCAGTGCCGCGTCTCCGGTGGTCTGAAATACCGCCCACTTGAACAGGCCCGCCGCGAGGACAAAGACTGCGAAGAAGTGCGCGCAGACGGTCGCCAGTGCCCGCTGCTCGTCGGACAGGGGAACATCTGCAACGGGAGGGATCGTCTGCTCGGTCACGCGGCAGGGTAGCGCAGGCCCTGGTCAGACCCACCCATTTTGGTCACCTCCCTCTCAAAGTGAGTCGGTTGATCTGGCATGGCGTCGACCAGACCGACGGTGGGTATGGCCGATTTCATGGCTGACAAAGGGGTTGATGCCGCTTTTCGCTGGGGTGGCATGCCTCTTGCGAAGTCATAGGGCAGGAGGAATGAACAAATGACTACCAAACTCATCGCCCTGCCCCTCGCCCTGTCCCTCGGAGCTTGCCAGGTGCGCCAGGTGGACACCGTCGACCGCACGCTGCCGGCGAACGAGATCCAGAGATTGCTCATCAATACCGAGCAGGGCTACCTCGACATCGAAGGCGTCCCCGGACTGCAGGACATCGATGTGCACATCAGTCTCGTAGCCCCGGAGTTCACGACCAAGCGGGAAGCCAGAGACGATCTCCAGTTCCGCCTCGAAGACCGCGGCAACGGCGACGCCATCCTTCGCGTCGAGAGCGAAGACCTGACCCACGCGGATGTGTACCTCGCGGTCCCTGAGTGGCTGGATGTGGACATCATCGACGGGTCTGGCGCCATCGATGTCCGCGGGGTGAACAGCGTCATCATCGACGATGGCAGCGGCGAAATCACAGTTCGCGACATCGAGACGGACGTGGAGATCAAGGACGGGTCCGGGGACCTCACGGTCCGCAATGTGCGCGGCAAGGTCGTCATTGACGACGGCAGCGGCGACATCTCGGTCCACAACGTCGGCGACCTGCGACTCGGCGACACCGGAAGCGGCGACGTGCAGGTCTTCTAAAGAAATCAATGTCTCCCGGGCGCCCCGGCGGTGTCTTGGAGCTGTGTAAGGAGAAATGAGATGACCATCGAGATGAAGAACTCGAGTCTGATGCGCCCCAGCAACCAGTACCTGCTGCGCTGCGCCCTCACCCTCGTCGCCCTCGTTGCCCCGGCTACGGCCTCCGCCCACGGTGGACAGGCGGACTCCCACCAGCAGAAGCAGGTGGAGCTCCACGAGGGCTACGCCTACGAGAACTGCTACGTCGACCTGCACGAGGACCTGACTCAGCGGGACTTCCGCAAGTTCAACGCGGAGTTCGGGAGCGGCTTTGCCTTCACCTCGCAGTCGGGTCCCCGGACCCTGGGCGCCAAGCACGTCGAGCTCGGCGTGGTCTTTCGGCCGACCAACATCGACGACACCACCGATGCCTGGAACGAGACCTGGACCCACCCTGGCGACGACCACTTCCTCGGGCCGGTGAAGTTGCCGATTCTGCAGCTCCGAGTTGGCTTGTCCAAGTCCACGGACCTGGAGACGATGTTCAGTTTCGGAGGCTCCAACTGGGCGATTGGAGGCGTTGGCCTTCGCCACGCGCTCCTGGTGCAGGGCAGCGGCATGCCGTTGGATGTCTCCCTGCGCGAGAACGTGCAGGTAGCGCGCGGCGGCTCGGAGTGGACCATGGTCTCGCTCGGCTCAGATCTGGTGGTGGGCCGCAGCTTTGAGCTGGGTGCAAAGGCCATCACGGCGACGCCCTACGTCGCCGGTGGCGCGTCATCGGCCCTCGGGATCGAGTCCTCCGATGAAGTCGACTTGTCCAACGTCGTCACCTTCTCGCCGCGAGCGACCGCCGGACTGGACCTCGGACTCGGCCCCGCAAGACTCGGGGTCGAGGGAACGGTCGCTGATGTGTTGCAGTGGAACCTGCACGTCGGCGCCGCGTTCTAAGCTTCGCCCATCGGCAGCCTGACTGTGAAGCGAGTCCCGACACCGGGCTCGCTTTCCACTGTGATGGTGCCTCCGTGATCCTCGAGGATCTCCCTGGAGATGGCCAACCCGAGGCCGGTGCCTTCCTCGCCTCCCTTGGTGGTGAAGAAGGGCTCGAAGATCTGGTCGAGGACATCGGTGGCGATGCCCGCGCCGTTGTCCTGGACGCGAATCTCGACCTGGTCGGTCTGCTCGTCCGCCACGGCGACGATTCGGACCTCCGAGTCTCCCCCGTCGACCGCGTGACTGGCGTTGATGACCAGGTTGACCAGCACCTGCTCGATGCTGCCGGCGTTCATCCACACCTGGGGAAGGTCCGGCTCGACCTCGATCTCGAAGCGGGCGACGGTCTTGCCGATCTGTTTGCCGAGCAACGCCGCGACCCTCTGGACGAGAGGCTCGAGGGCCTCGAGGCGTTTCACCTCAGTGTCCTGGCTGCGGGCATAGCTCTTGAGGCCCTTTACGATCTGAGTGATTCTCGAGGAACCGTGCTGCATATTGTCGAGAAGCCGGTAGGTGTCCTCGACGAACTCGTCGTAGGGCAAGCCGCAGATCTCGAGGTCGGGCTGCTCGGCTGCGATGGGGTCGAGGAGGGGGCGGAGCTCGTCGAGGTACTGCCTGAGAATGGGCAGGTTGAAGAAGACGAAGTTGTTGGGGTTGTTGATCTCGTGGGCGACGCCGGCGACCAACTGCCCCAACGCGGCCAGCTTCTCGGCCCGCTGCATCTGCTTTCTGGCCAGCTTGTCGCGGTGTACGTCGCGGACCGACCCCTCGAAGTACGACACCGTGCCGGCCTCGTCACGAATGCCACGCAGGTTGACCGCGACCCACACCGGCCGACCGTCGCGGCGGCGAAACCGGGTCTCGAAGCCGGTCAGGGGCACGCCGTCGAACAAGTCGCTGTCGGTGAAGACCTGGGTGCGCAGGTCCGAGACCTCCTCGATGAGCTGGGCCTCACCCTCGTACATCAGGAGGCGTGCCATGGCCGGGTTGGCGCTCAGCAGACGGCCGTCGGCGGTCGCTTGGAAGATGCCGTCCATGGCGTTGAAGACGATCAGGCGGTGCTTCTCCTCCGACGCACTGAGTTCGTCGTACAGCTTGGCGATCTCGATGGATATGGCGGCCTGTGCGATGAGTAATTCCAGGGCTTGCACGCGCTTTCTGGTGAAGACTCCGACCGCGGCGTTGTGCTCGAGGTACAACACCCCGGTCAGCGCTCCGTGGTGGAGGATCGGCAGGCAGAGCACCGAGCGCGGTCTGCGTGCCGCGACATAGAGGTCGTCGACGAACGGCCCCTCGGTCGCCGCGTCCCCGAGGACCACCGGCTCCATGGTCGCCGCGACACGGAGGACGATGCCTCCGGACAGGTCCATGCATTGTTCCAGGGGGACCGGCGTCATGGGCTCGCCGGGCCCGTCGCTCTTCTCGGTTCGGGTGTGCACGACCAGGTCCACTGGTGAGCCGAGTACCAGCAGTCCGCGCTCCGCACCTGCGGTCTTGACGGCGCTGCGAGTGAGCTCTTCGAGCAAGCCGTGCAGATCGACCTGGGTCGACACCGATTGGGAGGCCCGAAGTACAGCTAACAGGCCGATGTTCAGGCGGTCGTGGGTCGAACCTCCGGTGGCGAGAAAGGGATCCAGCGTCGGCAGGATCTCCCCGAAGCGGCTCTCGATCTGGTCCACCTTTGCGGTGGCCCCCCACTTTCGGTACACGCTCTGGGCGCTGCGAATGTGGGCCTTCGCGGCATCGAGGCGACCCCTGGAGAGGTGGTGTCGGCCGGCCAGTTCCCAAGCCAACGCTTCGTCCTGCACATATCGATGTTCGTAGGCGAGCTCGATGGCGCGGGTGTAGGCCAGCTGGGCTTGCTGGTCGCGTTCGGCCAGTCGAAGTCGTTCCGCCTCGACCAGATGCCAGCGGTGGCTGAGGTTTTCCGGAGCGTTGACCGCCCAGCGTCGGAGGCGTCGCTGGTTGACCTTGACCTCACGCATCAGGCGCCGCTGGGTGCCCCTGTCCTGACTGGGATGTGCGGCGATGAACACCAGCGACGAGGTGTAATTGAACAGGGCCTCCCACACGGTTCCACGGAACGTCTGGACCAGAGGCTCAGCGGCTCGGATGTCGGTGAGGGCTTGGCTTGTCTGTCCGAAATGAAGCCCCAGCTGTGCTCTCAAGACGAGATCTTCGGCGAGGGCCCGCGACGGCGGGAGTGCAGTTGAAACTGGCGTATCCCCGGCCGTCATCCCGATCAATGCGCCGATGAACCGGCGATAGCCCCTCAAGCTCGCCAGCGGACCGGCCTGCTCGAGGCGAGCCAACGTGTATTCGTCTCGAGCGATGTCCCCGTCGACCCGGTTCAGCGCGGCACCACCGACGAGCAGGTGGGCGCACCAGGTCCGGGAACAGAGTCCCGCCGTTGCCGGCGACCCCTCCTCGAGGGCGCGGTCGAAACCCGCCCGCAGCGGAGCCAGCGTCTCGCGAAGGTGGCCGCTCCAGTGCGCGGTCAAGGCGCAGTGCAGGAACACGGCGCCCGGTTCCGTGGAGACGGGCCCACGCTCGTTGTAGTCGGCGAGGGTGTTGGCGAGCACCGCGCCGCAGGCCGCCAGAATCAAGCGCGATTGCGGACAGCTCCCTTGTGCGGAGACCAACTGTACGCCCTCTAAACCCGCCGATGCGAAGCGCCGATAGTCGACGTCGATCGCGACCAGGAGCTCGCGGGCCAGCTCCTCGACCTGCTGGAGGGTCGTGGCGTCTGCCATCGGAGGCAGAGCCAGCAAGCGCTGAACCTCCTTCGCGGTGAGCAACGCTCGGAGCCGCATCGCGTCCGACAGATGCAGGATCAGAGGGCGAGCCGCTGGCACCAGAGCGCCGTCGCTATGCGGCATCCGGCATCTCGGAATACCCAGGTGGCCAGCGGGGGACAGCGCGCATGAAGACCAGGGTTCTTGTTGTCGACGACGAGCAGGACTTCCTCGATAGCGTGGTCCGACTCCTTCGCATGCAGGGCTTCAAGGATGTCACGGCGCTCTCGGTATCGACCGATGTGCCTGCACTTCTTGTGACAGAGACATTCGACCTCGTGCTGTTGGACATCACCATGCCTGGCCTGGACGGGCTGGAGTTGCTGCAGCGTATCAAGGAGGTCAGCCCCGAGACCGAGTGCATCATGGTCACGGCGCTGGACCAGGTGTCTCAGGTCGTGCGGGCCATGCGACTGGGCGCCTTCGACTATCTGGTCAAGCCGATCCGGCCCGATCAGCTCACTCAGGCCTTGGAGCGCGCCCTCGAGCGCCGCGCCCTGGTGGCCGCCGTTCGGCTGCGGTCGGCGTCGCCCAACCGGTCGGTCCTCTCCAACCCCGAGGCCTTCGAGCCCATCGTCACCGCCGACGAGGACACCGTCCGGCTCCTGCACGAGGCCGAGCTGCACGCCGCGTCGAGCATACCTATCCTGATTACCGGCGAAACTGGTGTAGGTAAAGAGCTTCTCGCCCGAGCGGTGCACGATTCCAGTCGCCGCGCCCGGGGACCCTTCGTACCCGTGAACATGCTCGCCTTGTCGCCGACCCTGTTCGAGTCCGAGTTCTTCGGGCACGTCAAAGGTGCCTTCACCGGGGCGACGCGCGACAAGCCCGGCTATCTGGCGCAGGCCCGAGGGGGAACGCTCTTTCTCGACGAGATCGGGGACCTGTCGCTGGAGATTCAGGGCAAGCTCCTCCGCATCCTGCAGGAAGGGGAGTACGCCCGGGTCGGAGCCACGCGGACCGAGCTGGCGAACGTGCGCTTCGTCGCTGCGACCAACCAGGATCTGGAGGAGCAGGTCGAGCAGAAGCAGTTCAGGAAGGACCTCTTCTATCGTCTGCAGTACGCCCACTTGCACCTGCCTGCATTACAGGATCGGGCCGGGGACATCCCGCTGTTGTGTGAGCGGTTGCTCCAGCAGGCCGAGCGCCGCTCGACCGGCATCTCCCCAGACGCGCTCGGAGAGCTCTGCACCTACAGCTGGCCCGGGAACGTGCGTCAGCTCAAGGGCGTGCTCCAGGCGGCACTCAATCTGTCCGACGGCAAGACGGTGCGGCCGGAGCACCTGCGCTTGCCGGGGCAGAAGAGAGCAAAGGCCGGGGAATCAACTGCCGCAGCTACGGAGATTGCGGTCGAGCCCCTGGCCGACGTCGAGCGCCGGCACATCATCGCCGTGTACGCGAAGCTGGGCAACAACAAGGCCCGAACCGCTCGCGCGCTCCAGATCGGCCTCCAGACGCTGCATCGCAAGCTCAAGGCCTACGGCGTCTCGTAGCCGTACCAGAATGGGTTGATCGCGCTCAAAATGGCGTGACCGAACTGGTCCTGGCGAGCATCCCGAACCGGGCATGAGTGCCAAGAGGTCAGATTGACCCCGCACTACGGAGGCTCGAGGTGGGCTGGCACGTCGAGTGCACTGGTGGAGGGCAGAGAGTGGGTTGCCACTCCAAAGGAGAACAACATGACAACGAAATTCCTGGCCATGGCCGCGTTCGCACTCACACTGACCGCCCCTGCCGCCGCCTCCTGCCCCCTCGCCGACGGTCCGCGGGATGTTTCCGCCACGATGTCCACCGTCACCATCGATGGCACGACCTTCGACGTGCAGGGCGACTACGCCCGGCACCAATTCCTGGACACGCTCCACGCCTGCAACGAGACCCAGGCCGCGCTCTACTTCGACCGCTGGCGCAATGCCCGACTGGCGACCAACGCGACCGGCGTCGCCGGGATCATCGCGCCGGTGGCCTGGGTCGGAACCGCGGCGGCTGCCACGATCGCCGGTGACAAGAAGGACGCTCTCGTCAACCGCTTGCGGCGGCCCTCGACTCCGCAGAGCGTCGCGGTCCGAGCCGACTGAGGCATCCGACCACGTGGTGGCGGCCCCTGCCGAAGGGTTTGGGGGCTGCCGACCGCCAATTCGTGCCTACACTTGCGACGTCGCAACGGATCTCTCCCCCGATGTTTCCGACAACGTCCGTCATCAGAACGAACGAGCGCTCCCTGGCTTGGGGCGCTTTCGCGCTGCTGTTTCTGCTCATGGTGTCCCACGCCATGCTCGAGACCGCGCGAGACACGCTCTTCCTTTCGTCGATCCCCGCTTCTCGGCTGCCCATCGTCTACCTGCTCGTCGCCGCGGCGTCACTGACTGTCCTCCAGGTCCAGAAGGTGATGCAGGCCCGCATGCCACGGCGGATGTCGATGTCGATCTACCTGGCCGTGGCCTCCGCGGTCACCTGGGGCCTGTGGCTGGCGTTGCCTCGGCTCGGAGATCCGGGTCTGTACGTGCTCTACGTCTGGTCGAGCGTGCTGATCACCCTCGTTCTGGTGGAGTTCTGGCTCACCATGGGTCGATTGCTCACGGTGCAGCAGGCCAAACGGCTCTTCGCGTTCGTCGGAACGGGTAGCGTGGCCGGTGCGATCGCCGGTTTCGCTTTGGCTGGCGCCATCGCGACCCAGTTTGGGGCCACCGTTCTGCTGCCCATTGCCGCCGGCGTCCTCCTGGTCGCCGTCTTCGTGCCGCCGTGGCTGTGCCGCGACGTGTTGGAAGAGGAGATGGACGCCGTAGACGAGCGCGTCGACCCCACGACCGATCGCGCAAAGCTGCTCCTGTTGCCCTATGTGCGCAAGGTCGCTGCGCTCATCCTGGTGGGGACCGTGACCGTCACGGTGGCGGACTACCTGTTCAAGGCGAGCATCGCGGCGTCGGTCGCACCCGAGGAACTCGGCACCTGGTTTGCCGGGATCTACCTGGCACTCAACGTCGGTGCGCTGGTTGTTCAGCTCCTGCTCACGGCCCCGCTGGTTCGGTTCCTCGGTGTCACGCGCACGGCCACAGTGCTTCCCGTCGCGCTGTCCATCGGCGCCATCGGCACCATCCTCGGCTTCGGCTTGCCGGCGGCGCTGGCCCTCAAGGGCACCGACGGCACCCTCCGACACACACTGAATCACACCGCCCGCGAGCTGCTCTTCGTGCCGTTGTCGGAGCGGGTTCGGGCCCGGGTCAAGGGCATGATCGATGTCGTCGGGCAGCGCGGTGGGCAGGCGATCGCGTCGATCGGCATCCTCGGATTCGTGGCTGTCGGCGTAGACGATCGCGTGCTGGGCGGTCTTCTCCTGGTCCTGACCATCCTTTGGGCCGCCATCGCGGTGATGCTGCGAGACCCCTACCTGGCCGTGTTCCGACAGACTCTCGATCAGCTGGCTACGGGGCGACGGCTCGACTTCCCGGAGCTCGATGTGGCGTCTCTGGCGAGCCTGATAGAGGCGCTGAACAGCCCCGACGAAGGCATGGTCGTCGCCGCCTTGGACATCCTCGAGCGGGAGGGCAAGGCCAGCCTGGTGCCGGCGCTGCTGCTCTATCACCCCTCGACGGCGGTCGTGACGGCGGCGTTGGACGTCTTCACCCGGGCCGGGCGCACGGACTTCATTCCCATTGCCGACCAGCTGCAGGGCAACGCCAACCCGATCGTGCACGCTGCGGTGGTCCGGGCAAAGACGGCTCTGAACCCGGATGAAGAGTACCTGCGCGAGATGACCGAGTCCCACTGCAGGGCCACTCGAACCACCGCCGCGGTGTTCTTGCACGCGTTGGGCGCCACGTCCGAAGAGGAGGCCGCCGCGGGCCTGGAGTCGCTTCGAAATCACGAGAACCGCTCGACGGCCGAGATGGCCATCGCGAGCGCTGCACCACACGCCGACACGCCGCTCATCCGCCGAATATTGGTCGAGCTCATCCACAGTGACGATCTTCCGGTCGCATTCCAGGCGGTCCAGGCGATTGGGGACATCGGAGCGCCAGATCTGCTTCCAGCGCTGGTCCCGAAGCTGGCAGACCGCGGGCTCCGCGACCAGGTCATCGACGCTCTTCCGTCCTTCGGGTCCGCCGCCCTCGCGTACCTCGACGAGGTGCTTGGGGACAGCAGCCACCCCAGCGCCGCCCGTCGCGAGATCCCCAAGGCCCTGGCGCGGTTCTCTCCCGTGGACGCAGTGCCGGTCCTCCTCAAGCGACTGAGTTGCCCGGATGGAATGGTGGAGTACCGGATTATTCGGACGTTGGAACGCCTATTACAAGCAACGCCTGGCCTCGCGGAGTCCCCAGAGGGCTGGGGTCCGGACAGCAAGGGACAGACCTACGTGACGGACGCGATCCGGACCACGCTCACCCAGCTGTACGAGCTCATGGACAAGCGCTTGATCCTGACCCGGGGAGGAGACCTGGACCCGTCTCGACAGACGGATGCCCACCGGTTCCTGATCCGCCTCCTGAGCGACAAACAGCTGCACGCAGAAGAGCGGTTGGTGCGGCTGGTGGGTCTCCTGCACGCCAAAGAGGACTTCGGAAGCATCTGGCGGGGCCTGCACAGCAAGCAGTCCCGAATCCGCGCCAGCAGCCAGGAGCTGCTCGACCACCTCCTGGTGGCTCCGTTCCGTCGCCCGGTTGGCGTGCTGTTTTCGGACGGCGGCGACGACGAGCGTCTGGCGGCAGGCAGTGCCCACTACACCCCGGCTGCAAACGACTATGCGGTGGTCCTCTCCCTGCTCGTCGATAGCGACAGCGCCTCCCTGAGCGCACTGGCCGTGGCGCAGGTCGGAGAGCTGCGCCTCACCGACTTCCAGCCCCAGCTCGAGAGCATGCCCGAGGCGAGGACGGGCCTCCTGGCCGATGTGTTGGGTCGCACGCTGCGTTTACTCGCGGGTCCGGTGCCGGAGATGGGCTCGTGAGCGCGAAACACGAAGCGCGGTTTGTCGGGCCGCTCGACCTTCTGCTCTATTTCCGCAGTCTGGGGTTTGTCGCAGGCGTCTCCAACGCCGATCTGGCGCTGATGGCGTCGCAGGCAGTCGAGCGCTTCGTTCCCGCTGGCACGCTGCTGCTCGACGCCGATAAGCCGTTGGAGAAGGTATATATCGTCGTCGAAGGCAAGTTCGAAATCGACGCTGGTAAGTACACCGAGGTCGTCGAGTCGCCCAGTGGCCTCAACTGGTTGCGGCTCCAGGGTGGCTTCGAGACGAACCACAGCGCGCGGGCATTGGTGGACTCGCTGGTGCTGGAGATCAACGCCAATGAACAGATCGAGTTGCTGGAGCGCAACCCGCGCATCGTCGATCTCAGTCTGCGCTCCTATGCCGACTACATCCTGCTCCTCCGCGACGGCTTGCCCGGTCATCCGGACACCCTCGGCCCCGCGGAGCCGGGCGAGCCGCCGACTCGAAAGCTCACCCTCGTCGAGCGGCTCAGCCAGGTGACGCGGCAAGGCAGCCTGTGGGAGCGCGCCAACCTCGACGCCGTGTTCACGATCGTGCGGGCGATGGACGAGGTGCAGTTCAAGAAGGGAGACGTGCTCTGGGAGGCCGGAGCGCGGTCGCCGTACTTGTGGAACCTGGTGCACGGCACGGTGGCCTGTACGAATGCGGATGGCGTGACCGTCGAGGTCGGCGCCGGTTTCACCCTCGGTATCTACGACGCGATTGCCCACGCCCCACGCGCTTTCCAAGCGGTGGCGACCCACGACGGCGTCGCGCTGCGCTCAAACTTCGACGAGGTCATGGCGGTGGTCGAGAATCACTCGTCGATGGCGCTGACGATCTTGAGAGTGGTCGCCCGG
>Ga0315336_1005492_pt1 | contig 13809 bp, 15 predicted proteins | sample ASW5metaG_FD_204512 | JGI IMG/M metagenome (GOLD analysis project Ga0315336, IMG submission 204512) | Ammonia-oxidizing marine archaeal communities from Monterey Bay, California, United States - ASW #5 | ecosystem: Environmental > Aquatic > Marine > Intertidal zone | place: USA: California...
CGTGCATCCATTCGAGCGGCGAGAACATTGCGTCGCGCAGCAGGCTCGTCAGCTGGCCGCGGCTATAGGGCCGGCCATGGCCGAACGGGGTGGCTTCCAGCAGCGACCAAATACTGCGCCGGTTGGGAACCACCAACAGCACCTTTCCCTCGGGCGTCAGCACCCGCCAGACTTCGCGCAGCAGCGCCCGTACGCCATCGGTCGTCTCCAGATTATGAATAATGAGAATGCGGTCCGCCGAAGCGTCGGGCAGGGGCAGCTTTTGCTCATTCACCAGGGCGGTCTGCATCGGCCCCAATTCCGGCCACGACACCACGCCCTGATCCGCCGGCATCAGCGCGCCTACCCGCACCGCTTCGCCCCGGAATACAGCAAGATAAGGCGATGCATATCCGAGCCCGAAGACGTTCATGCCGCTGACGTCCTGCCAAGCCTTGCGGATATGCTTGCCGATCAGGAGCCGGGTCACCGCGCCAAGCGGTCTGGAATAAAACTCTCGCAAGCCGATCACATCGTGATGCATCTGCGGTTCCCTTTAGCGCGCCCGTCCAAACTTAGCACCGACACCCATCCCGAGGCCGTTTGATTATCCATAGCGGGATGCTAGTTTTCCTGTCCGCCGGCAGTATCCCAACCCTGATTGAGGCATCAAGAATGGCAAATCTCGAGATCTTTCAGTTTCCGTGTCTCAGCGATAATTATGGCGTCTTGATCCATGATCAATCGCAAAATATCACGGCCGCGATCGACACACCGGATGCGGCAGCCGTCCAGCGCGCGTTGGACGAAAAGGGTTGGACGCTCACCCATATCCTCAACACCCATCATCATTGGGACCACACCGGCGGCAATGAGGAGCTGAAGGCATCATCGGGCTGCACCATTGTTGGCCCCGCCAACGAGGCCGATCAGGTGCCTGGCATCGACGTCGAGGTGCGGGAGGACGACACCTATCAGCTTGGCTCCTTCGAGGCCCGTGTGATCGATACAGGCGGCCATACCCTCGGTCACGTCGCCTATTGGTTCCCCGAAGCCGGGGTAGCCTTTGTCGGCGACACCCTGTTTGCGCTGGGCTGCGGCCGGGTTTTCGAGGGCAATCCCCAGCAGATGTGGAGCTCGCTCTCCAAGTTGATGAAGCTTCCCCCCGAGACACAGATCTATTGCGGCCACGAATACACCCAGAACAACGCCAGATTTGCGCTCACCATCGAGCCTGAAAACGATGCCTTGCAGGTGCGAGTTAAGGAGATCGACGCCCTGCGGGCAAAGGACCAGCCGACGGTGCCGACGACGATAGCGCGCGAGCTCGAAACCAATCCGTTCCTGCGCCCCCAGAGCGCGGCTATTCAGGCGCGCCTCGACATGCAGGGCCGCGACGACTGGGAGATCTTTGCCGAAGTTCGCAGGCGCAAGGATAACGCTTGATGGCGGGGGACCACGGCACCGCCTCCCCCCTTTCCGCCGAACAGATTATTCGCCAACTCGAACTGAAACCCCATCCCGAGGGCGGCCACTTTCGTGAAAGCTTTCGCGACAGCGTGGGCCATGGCGACCGCGCCCACAGCACCGCCATCTACTTCCTGCTGGCCGAGGGCGAGGTTTCCCATTGGCACCGGGTCGATGCCACTGAAATCTGGCATTGGTATCTGGGCGCGCCGTTGGAGCTAGTAGTCGAGACTCCCGGCGGCATCGAGCGGATGGTCTTAGGGCCAGGCCTCGACCGGGACGAGCAGCCCCAGCTCGTGATTCCCAAATTGGCTTGGCAGAGCGCCCGCAGCCTGGGCGATTGGACGCTGGTGGGCTGTACGGTCGCGCCGGGCTTCGAGTTTTCGGGCTTCGACCTGGCCCCGCCGGACTGGCGGCCGCCCGGCGCCTGACCGACGGCCAAGCGCCTTTAGGTGATGTAGTGGCCGCCATTCACCGTCAGCGTCGATCCGGTGATGAAGGCGGCGTCGTCGGATGCGAGAAACGTAACGCAGCGCGCGATCTCGTCCGCCTCGCCCAAGCGGCCGACTGGAATGTGCGAAATAATCGCCTTTTCCAGCACGTCCTGGGGCACCGCGGCGACCATTTCGGTATTGATATAACCCGGCGCAATGGCGTTGACCGTGATCCCCTTGCGCGCGGTCTCCTGGGCAAGCGCCTTGGTGAAGCCGATTACGCCGGCCTTGGCGGCCGAGTAGTTGGTCTGGCCCATTTGGCCCTTTTGGCCGTTGATCGACGAGATGTTGATGATCCGGCCGAAGCTACGATCGCGCATGCCGTCGATCACTTGCCGCGACATGCAGAACATGGAGTCGAGATTGGTGGTGATTACAGCGGACCAGGCCTCGAGGTCCATTTTGTGGAGCATGGCATCGCGGGTGATGCCGGCATTGTTGACCAGAACATCGACCGGCCCAACGTCCTTTTCGACGTGACCGATGCCCTTGCCGCAGGCATCGAAATCGCCGACGTCCCACTTAAAGACGGGGATTCCCGTTTGATCCTTGAACTCTTGCGCAGCCTTGTCATTGCCGGCGTAGTTGGCCGCGACATCGAATCCCGCCTCCTTGAGCAACCTCGAAATCGCGGCACCAATGCCACGGGTGCCTCCGGTTACAACTGCAACACGAGCCATTGCTTCCCCCTTGGATTGTCGGGCCCACTCCCGATACGCCTAGTTTGCGGAAGTCGGGGCTCCGCCGATAGCGACACTTTCGATTGACGCGCGGACAATCGCGCTCGATCGATTGACGGGCGGTCAATCGCGCTCGATGCACATGGCGATGCCCATGCCGCCGCCGATGCAAAGCGTGGCCAGGCCCTTCTTGGCATCGCGCTTTTGCATTTCGTGCAGCAGGGTCACCAGTACCCGCGCGCCCGATGCGCCGATCGGATGGCCGATGGCGATGGCGCCGCCATTCACATTGACCTTTTCGGGGTCGAGGCCGAGATCCTTGTTGACCGCGCAGGCCTGGGCCGCAAAGGCCTCATTGGCCTCGATCAGATCAAGATCGTCGACGGTCCAGCCGGCCCGCTCCAGGGCAGTTCGGGAGGCCGGAATCGGTCCGGTCCCCATGATCGAGGGATCGACACCCGCATGGGCCCAGGAAGCGATTCTGGCGAGCGGTTCTATGCCCCGCTTATCGGCCTCTTCAGCAGTCATCAGCACCACAGCCGCGGCGCCATCATTGATGCCGCTGGCGTTGCCCGCCGTCACCGTGCCTTGTTCTCTGTCGAAGGCGGGCCGCAGCTTGGCAATCTGATCGATCTCAACGCCTTCGCGGATATATTCGTCCTGATCGACCACGATTTCGCCCTTGCGGGTCTTGATGGTCACCGGCGTTATCTCGTCAGCAAACTTGCCGGCGTTCTTGGCGGCCTCCGCCTTGTTCTGCGAAGCGACCGCAAACTGGTCCTGGTCCTCGCGGGTGATCTGCCACTGGCGCGCCACGTTTTCCGCCGTATTGCCCATATGGTAGCCGTTGAAGGCGTCCATCAATCCGTCGGTCAACATGGTGTCGACCATCTCGAGACTGCCCATCTTGACGCCGTCGCGCAGATGGGCGCAATGCGGCGCCTGGCTCATGCTCTCCTGGCCGCCCGCCACCACGATGTTCGAATCCCCGAGCCTGACTTGCTGCGCGCCGAGCGCCACTGCCCGAAGACCCGAGCCGCAAAGCTGATTGACACCCCAGGCGGGCGTCTCGACCGGTATACCCGCCGCTATGGAGGCCTGGCGCGCCGGGTTCTGCCCTTGGCCGGCAGTCAGGATCTGTCCCAGGATCACTTCCGAGACGTCTTCGGCCTTGACGTTGGCGCGCTCGAGCGCCGCTTCGATCGCCACTTGGCCTAGGGTGTGCGCCGGGACCGAGCTCAGCGCTCCATTGAACGATCCGACCGGGGTCCGCGCCGCGCCCGCAATGACGATCGTCTCCTTGTCACTCATGACTGCCTCCGTTTTTTGGGAATGACCTGCTGGCCTCGAGAAATACACGATCCGCCGGGGAGCACTAGGCTACTCGCGAAATCCTTCTGGTGCTATGCACAAAATTCATGATACCTATTTCGCGGTGCGGCATAATTGCCGGTTTGATCGGCAAAATTGGTCCTGGAGACTCCCAGAAATCGTGGCAAAAGACGACCGATCGCAATCCGAGCCGATTATCATCAAGAAATACGCAAATCGGCGGCTCTACAACACCGATACCAGCACCTATGTCACCCTGGATGACCTGGCGCAAATGGTGCGCGCGGAGCGCGATTTCGTGGTGTTCGATGCCAAGTCGGGCGACGACCTGACCCACGCGGTTCTGACCCAGATCATCGTCGAGCAGGAGAGCCGCGGGCAAAACCTGCTGCCGATCCCGTTTCTGCGCCAGCTCATCCGATTCTATGGCAACAGCATCGAGCAGCTGGTCCCCAGCTATTTGGAGCACAGCCTTACCTCACTGACGCGCCACCAAGAGCGTTATCGCAAGCAATTCGAAAAATCCTTTGGCTCGGCGGCCATCGAAGCCGTTCAGGAGCAGGCCCGGCAGAACCTGGCCATGTTCGAAAAGGCCATGGGCGTATTCAGTCCCTTCGACCCCAGCGCACCGCCCGCAAAGGAAGCAACCGAGAAAGCGAACGCGGCTGCGGCAGAGAGCTCTAAGAAAAGCGCCGGTCCCGGCGGCGGCAATGACGAGATTGCGTCACTCAAGGCCCAGCTAAGCGCCATGCAGGAACAGCTCGACAAGCTCTCCCGGCGAACCGACTGAGCCCGCTAGGCTTATCCCGACAAAGGGTAGAATCAGATCAGCGCCCGTCGGCTGCGCCTTACTGCGCGCCAGGTCCGATCGCGAAATCGCGCCGGGCGGCGCGGATGGTCACCGAAAATCCGGCGATCACATCAATCAGCGTCACCAGCGTAATGAAGAAAAACAGTGACGTGGCGGCCTCGGGGATTACCAGAAACTCGATCAGGCAGAGAATGAAGACGATGGTCGAGAGCGCGTGATCCACCAGCGAGTTGCCGCCAATCCGCGTGGCCTTGAGGATCTCCACGAATAGCAGCAGCAGCGTTGCCGTCACCAGCGCATCGCTGACATGGATTGTCCAAACCGCGCCCGAGATCATCGAAACCCGGGCAAGCTCGGTGTCGAAGGCGACCCCGGCACCGAATACGATGACGTTATAGGCGATCAGCGAAAGCACCAGCCAGGGAAGGCTCAAGACCATGTCATCCTCCTGCCGATTGCGGCCCCAAGATCAGATTAGTCATGCGCGAGTCGTCGTGCGGAGACCCGACTGCCCGTGTCCCAAGTCTAACCTTTAGGATGGTATTGGTATCAAAGGATGGCGGGGCCCCTAGAGCTCTTCTTCGGGCTCCAGAACCTGACGGCCGCGATACTTGCCGGTTTTCAAATCGATGTGGTGGGGACGGCGCAGCTCGCCGCTGTCCTTGTCCTCGACATAGGTCGGACGCTTCAGGGCATCCGCCGAACGCCTTGTTCCCCGCTTAGAGCGAGAGACCTTCCTTTTGGGTACAGCCATGACTCACATCTCCTCGCCGTTACCTTGGGGGCGCTTTTCGGGGCGCTCCGGCACGTGGTCTACGGCGCAAAAATCCCGGATTTCCGCCCGCTGCGGGGCGGGCCGCCGTCCTTATACTGATATTCCAAGCGAATTGCCAGATGCACCAACTATTCAGCACCGATGCATTTGAGCCAAGGGCTCGCCGAGGCCATGCGCTTTTCGATGCGGCGCGCCAAGCGGCGGGTTTTTGGGCCCGCGCGCCCCGCATGTCTTACATAGGGATTGGGAAGCGCGGCCGCCAGCAGCGCCGCCTCGCGCCGGGTGATCCGTTTGGCGCTTTTCTTGAAGTGATGCCTGGCCGCCGCCTCGGCGCCATAGACGCCCGGCGCCCATTCGGCGATGTTTAGATAGACCTCGACGACACGGCGTTTGGGCCAGGCAGCCGTGATCGCATAGGCCAGCGGAATCTCGGCCGCCTTCCGCAGATAGCTCCGCTGGGGCCACAGGAACAGGTTCTTCGCCGTTTGCATCGGAATCGTACTGGCGCCCCTTGGATGGCCACCCCGCTTTTCCGCCTGCTCAATCGCATCTTCCACCGCGCCCCAATCGACGCCTGAGTGGACGCAGATGCGATTGTCCTCGTTGGAGACCACCGCGGCGATCAAATGGGGCGAAATCCGTTCCAACGGCACCCATGTCTGGCGAACCGATCCCCCGCTCAGATACCGCCCCACCATCAGGGCCGAGGCCGGCGGATTGGCGAAGCGATAGAGCAGGATGAGGCCGAAGGGCAGCGCCAGCAGGGCGAGCACGATCAGGATCAGCCAGCGCTTGAAGCCCAAGCTGCGCTTCCGGCTCCTGCGGCGCCGCGATGGACGGGCAGATTTCGATTTGGCCATGGCGCGCCTTGTACTCCCTAGTTGGCGAGCTTTGCAACGTGGTATGGAGCAATCATGGCGCTGAAGAAAAAGCCGATTGCCCGATCCCCCGGCTTCGAAAAGAAGCTCGAGACGGTTGCCGCACGCCTCGAGATTCGCCTCGAGCGGCTCTTGAGCGCGCCGGGCGGCGGCGCCATCAGCCCCTTGGCAGAAGCGATGCGTTACGCGGTTTTGGGGGGCGGCAAGCGGATCCGCCCTTTCCTGCTGATCGAGAGCGCTGGGCTATTCGCAAGTCCCGACGATGGAACCTACGGGGCAGCGGCGGCGCTGGAATGCGTCCACTGCTACTCGCTGGTCCACGACGATCTTCCCTCGATGGACGATGACGCCTTGCGGCGGGGCCGGCCAACGGTTCACATGGCCTATGACGAGGCCACCGCGATTCTCGTCGGGGATGCATTGTTGACGCTCGCCTTCGAAACCTTGGCGCGGCCCGAGACCCATAAGGATGCGTCGGTTCGCGCCGAGTTGATCCTGGGCCTCGCCCGCGCTGCGGGCTGGCGCGGCATGGTGGAGGGGCAGGCGCTGGATCTGGCGGCCGAGGGCACGCAGGTCAGCAACGACGAGATTGCCCGCATTCAGGCCCTCAAGACCGGCGCGCTGATCGAGTTCGCCTGCGACGCCGGTGCGGTACTCGGAAGCGCTTCCGCCGATCAGCGCCATGCGCTTCGCATTTACGGCAAGGCGTTGGGGCAGGCGTTTCAATTGGCGGATGATCTGCTCGACGTCGATGGCGATGCCGGTCAAGTCGGCAAGGCGACCGGCAAGGACGGCGCGGCGGGCAAAGCGACCCATGTGGCCTCGCTCGGCGTCGAGCGGGCGCGGGCGAGGTTGGAAGCTTTGGAATCAAAGGCGATCGAAGCGCTGAAGCCCTTCGGGTCGAACGCCGAAGCTCTAATCGAGGCGGCGCGCTTCGTCACCCGCCGGAAGCATTGAGCGCCGGCTCATCGGGGGTTTGTTCGGCATCGCTAAACCGGCGCGCGATATAGTCTTCGACCAGTTGCTTGAACTCGGCCGCGATATTGGGACCCCGCAGGGTCAGCGCCTTCTTGCCGTCGATGAAGACGGGCGCGGCAGGCGCTTCGCCGGTTCCAGGCAGCGAGATACCGATATCGGCGTGCTTGCTCTCGCCTGGTCCGTTCACGATGCAGCCCATCACCGCAACGTTCAGGGTCTCGACACCCGGATAACGCGTCCGCCATTCCGGCATCATCTCCCGGATATGATCCTGGATATCCTTCGCGAGCTCCTGGAACACCGAGCTTGTGGTGCGCCCGCAGCCCGGGCAAGCAGCAACCACGGGCGCGAAGCTCCGCAAGCCCATGGCCTGCAAGATCTCCTGGGCGACCCTGACCTCTTCCGTGCGGTCTCCGCCGGGCTCAGGCGTCAGCGAAATCCGAATTGTGTCGCCGATCCCCTGTTGCAGCAGCACGGCCAAAGCGGCGGTCGAGGAGACCACGCCCTTGGTCCCCATGCCGGCTTCGGTGAGCCCCAGATGCAGCGCATAAGCCGAGCGTTCGGCCAGCGCGCGGTAGACGCTGATCAGATCCTGAACCGCACTCACCTTGGCCGAGAGTATGATTTGGTCTGTGCCCATGCCGAGCTCTTGCGCCCGCTCGGCGCTGAAAAGCGCTGAGGCGACCATCGCTTCATGGAGAACCTCTTGGGCGTCCTTCGGCGACTTGGAGGCCGCATTCTGGTCCATCAAATGGGTCAGCAATTCCTGGTCCAGGCTGCCCCAATTCACCCCGATCCTGACTGGCTTGCCGTAGCGGAGCGCAATCTCGATGATCTGCGAAAACTGCTTGTCGCGCTTCTCCCGGAACCCGACATTTCCGGGATTGATCCGGTACTTATCGAGGGTCTCGGCACAGCCGGGGTGATCCTGAAGCAGCGTGTGCCCGATATAGTGAAAGTCGCCAACCAGCGGCACCTCGACGCCCAGCTTTTGCAGCCCCTCGCGAATCCGTGGGACCGCGGCTGCCGCCTCGGCGCGGTCCACCGTAATACGCACGAGTTCCGAGCCAGCGCGCGCGAGCGCTGCCACTTGGCTCGTGGTCGCCGCCACATCAGCGGTGTCGGTATTGGTCATCGACTGCACGACGACCGGCGCATCGCCGCCGACCCGCACGCCGCCGACCATTACGGCAACGGATTTCCGCCTGTTCTGTGCTGGACCAGTCATGGCTCGATTGCCTTGATACTCCAGTTCCGCCTGTTCTGGCCAGAAACCGGCGCCAGCCTCAATTGCTGGCCAGGCGAAACGATTGAAACAGGGAGAGGGTAAAGAGCACCGCCAACGCCATCACGATCGAGGGCCCGGCGGGTGTATCGGCCGTAAGCGAGGCGCCGAGCCCCAGCACCACGCCGAGCGCTGCCACGACCGCCGCGATCACCGCCATTTGTTCGGGCGTCCGGGCAAACGGCCGGGCGGTGGCGGCTGGAATGATCAGCAGCGAGGCGATCAGCAGAATCCCCACCAACTTCATTGCGAGCGCTACTGTGAGCGCCAGCAACAGCATGAAGGCGGCACTGATCCAGCCGGCTGGAATGCCTTCGGCGACGGCTAGCTCCTCATGCATGGAGACCGCCAGCAATGGCCGCCAGATCCATATTGTGAGCGCTAAGATCACCGCCCCGCCGCCAAATATCCAGTAGAGGTCTTGGTCTGTCACTGCGAGGATATCGCCGAACAGGTAGCCCATCAGGTCGAGGCGTCCCTCGCTCAGCAGGCTGGCCGCGATCAGACCGGCGGCGAGCGCGACATGGGCCAGAATGCCGAGCAGCGTATCGGTGGGGAGCAGGCGTTGGCGCTGCAGGCCCAACAGCAGCGCCGAGAGCGCAAGGGCTACGGCGATCACGCCGATGGTGAGGTCGATCGAGAGCGCCAGACCGACGGCAACGCCGAGCAGGCCGCTATGGGCGATCGTTGCCCCGAAATAGGCCATGCGCCGCCACACGATGAAGCACCCCAGCGGCGCGGCTACCACGGCGATTCCGACACCGGCCAATAGTGCTTTGAGGACAAATCCTTCGAACATGGGTGCGCCTTAGGAACCCTCGGCCCGGGCCTTGTTGTGTTCCCGTTCGCTCACTGCGCCGGAGAGACCGTGAACGTGGTCGTGATCATGGGCATAGACGGCATAGGCCTCCGCCGCGCTCGGCCCAAACAGCCGCATATATTCGGGATGCTGGGCCACGGACTCCGGTACGCCGGAACAACATATATGGCCGTTCAGGCAGATCACGCGGTCGCTCTCACCGAGCACAATATGCAGGTCGTGGGAGACCAGCAGAATGCCGCAACCGCGGCGCGCCCGGATCTCGCCGATCAGCCGGTAGAGTTCGGCCTCGCCTGCATAGTCGACATTCTGCACAGGCTCATCGAGCACCAGAAGCGATGGCGCGCCCATCAGCGTCTTGGCGAGCGCAACGCGCTGGAATTCGCCGCCCGACAAGTTCGCAACCTGGGCGTCGGCCAGTGAGCTCGCACCGACCTCATTCAATACCTGGCTGATTTCTCCGTTCGACGCGCTGCTCGATAGGGTGAGAAAGCGGCTGACGGTGAGGGGAATCGTGGCGTCGCGCTCGAAGCGCTGGGGCAGATATCCGATTTTCAGGCCCTTGGCGGTGATGATTTCGCCCTCATCGGGCGGAATCAGCCCCAGAAGAACCCGCACCAGCGTGGTCTTGCCCGCGCCATTGGGGCCGATCAGGGTAACGATTTCGCCGGCATTGACGTCGAGGTCGACATGGTCGAGCAGCCGCCGCCCATTGCGCGAGAGGGAGACGCCCCGGGCGCCGATGAGGCTCTCGGCCTTGCTGGCTTCAGCCGCCATGATGGGCGCAATGCTCACACAAGCCGGTCACTTCCATGACGGTGTCGCTCAGCGCGAATTGGACCGCGCCCGCCACCCGGTCGAGGGTCTCTTGCAGCTCTGGCGCCGAAGATTCGGCGACGGTGCCACAGCGTTCGCAAACCAGAAACAGTATCGGCCTGGCGCTGTCATGGGCGGCATGGCAGGCCACATAGGCGTTCTGGCTCTCGATCCGGTGAATCAGACCGACTTGCAGTAGGCTTTCGAGCACCCGGTAGACCGAGATCGGCGCCACGTGCCGGCCATGTGCGCCCAGCTGCTGGATAATGTCATAGGCGCCGAGCGCGCGGTGGCTTCCGGCCAGCTCACGCAGCACGCTTTCGCGCAAATCCGTCAGCCGCGCGCCGCGCTCCCGGTAGGCCGATCTGGCCCGGTCGAGGCTGCGGTTCATGCAGGCGCCATGATCATGGCCGGGTTTTGGAAATTGGGGTCTCGCCATCGTCAATTGCCAGTATAGGGACGGGTCCAGGAAAGCAACACTATAACATATCATTGCGCCTGCCCAATCCGCGATGGGTACGGGCTTGCCGGCCGCGGCTTCGAAGCCGAAGATAGTCCTAGCCAACGCCAGAGGGCGGGATAGTTATGCGCGACAGGCTTGAGGTCATCGAAGCCGATATCACCACGCTTTCGGTGGACGCGATCGTGAACGCGGCCAACAACTCGCTGCTGGGCGGCGGCGGTGTCGATGGCGCCATTCACCGCGCGGCCGGGCCGCAATTGCTCGAGGAATGCCGTGGACTGGGTGGCTGCGAAACCGGCGAAGCCAAGATCACCGCCGGGTATGGCCTACCCGCTTCCCATGTGATCCACACCGTTGGACCGGTTTGGAGCGGGGGCGAGGCCCGCGAGGATGAATTGCTTGGCCGCTGCTACCGCAATTCGCTCGATCTGGCGCGCTCTGCGGGTCTGGTTTCGATCGCCTTTCCCGCCATTTCGACGGGCGTCTATGGCTTTCCGCCCCAGCGCGCTGCCTATATCGCGGCCCGCAGCGTTATCGAGGACCTCGGCCAGGACGATCATTTCGCCCGCATGGTGTTTTGCTGCTTTAGCGCCGAGTCCGCCGAACTGCATGAAGCGGCGCTCAGCACGCTTATTGAAGACAGCTAAGCCGCGTCAGCGGCGGGTCGGTTTTCAGCGCCATTCGCGGCTGTTAGAAATATCCGGGTAACCAGGGAGGACGTTCGCCCATGGCGAAGCTCAAGGAATACAACGTCTATATCGATGCCGAGTGGCGCGAAGCTGCCTCGGGCAAACGCTTCGAAAGCTACAATCCGTTCACGGGCGAGCCCTGGGCGAGCGTGCCCGAATGCGGCGAGGACGACGTAAACCGCGCCGTCGAAGCCGCCTATCGCGCATTTACAGAGGGCCCCTGGCCGGCAATGACGCCGACCCAGCGGGGCAAGCTGTTGCGCAAGATTGGCGACCTCTACGCAGAGCGCGCTGAGCATCTGGCGAAAATCGAAGTCCACGACAACGGCAAGCTGATCTCCGAGATGCTGGCCCAGACCCGCTACACCTGCGAGTGGTACTATTATTACGGCGGCCTGGCGGACAAGATCGAGGGCGCAGTTCTGCCCTCCGACAAGCCGGATATCTTTAATTACACCTTGCGCGAGCCGGTCGGCGTCTGCGCCATGATTGCGCCGTGGAATTCGCCGCTGATGCTGACGTCCTGGAAGATCGCGCCCGCGCTCGCAGCGGGCTGCACCGCCGTGATCAAGCCATCGGAGTTCACCTCTGCCTCCACCCTCGAACTGATGGAGATATTCGAAGAGGCGGGCGTGCCGCCGGGCGTGATCAATGTGGTGACGGGCTATGGTCCCGATGTGGGCGAACCGCTGGTCTCGCATCCACTCGTCTCCAAGGTCGCCTTTACCGGCGGCGGCGAGGCCGGCCGGCGGGTCTATCAGGCTGCGGCCGCTGGATTCAAGCGGGTCACCCTGGAGCTTGGCGGCAAATCCCCCAACATCGTCTTTGATGATGCGAACATCGATCACGCCGTGAACGGAGCGATCTCGGGCATTTTTGCCGCGACGGGTCAGACCTGCATCGCGGGCTCGCGGCTATTGCTGCAGGAGTCGATCCACGACCAGTTCATGGAACGCCTGGTCGAGACGGCGAGCGCTGCGCGCATGGGTGACCCGTTGGAGTTCGAGACCCAAGTGGGTCCGGTGACGACGCCCGCGCAGTACAAGAAAGTGCTGGACTATATCGAGGTCGCCAAGTCGGAGGGCGCCAAATGTGTCTGCGGCGGCGGCCCCGCGGCGGAAGCTGAGGGCGGCGGCAAGTGGTTCGTGCACCCCACCATCTTCACCGGCGTCACCAACGACATGCGGATCGCCCAGGAAGAGGTGTTCGGACCGGTGCTCTCGGTCATCACATTCAAAGACGAGGACGAGGCGGTCGAAATCGCCAATGACGTGCTCTATGGGCTGGCGGCGGGCGTGTGGACCCAGAGCTTGAAGCGGGCCACGGTGATGGCCAGACGTTTGCGGGCCGGCACGATCTGGATCAATACCTATCGCGCGGTCTCCATGACCTCGCCCTTCGGTGGCTACAAGGAGAGCGGCATCGGGCGCGAGGGCGGCCTCGAAGGCATCGAGGAATATCTGCAGACCAAGAGCGTGTGGGTGAACACAGCCGAAGACACCGGCAACCCGTTCATCATCAAGATGCCCCAGCCTTCCTGACCGGCGCAGGCGCGCGGCCCGCTCTTCAGCCCGCCAGGATGTAAAAGAACAGCGCGAGCGCAAGCATCGAGAGCAGGCAATAGGGCAAATTCCAGTTGAGCGCGATGACTGCAGGCCGGTAGCCGGAGATCCTCGATAGCAGCAGGACGATTGAGGAGAACGGCGATCCGATCATCGAGATCGCCCAACCCGACCCGAGCGCCAGGGCGACCAGTGTGGCATCGGTGGGAAGCTCCGGCAGGGCGCCAAGTACGGTGCCAAAAATCACCCCCACAGTGATCGAGGTCAGCCCGACTTGCGCGGCGGCAAACATGAAGACGGGGATTGCCGTCAGGAAGGCCCAAGCGGGCAGCGGGCTTTGGTTCAGCAGGGCGGCTACCGTATCGATCGGAACGATCGCGGCGATCGCTATGCCAATAAAACCGGCAAGGCCCAGGATTAGGACCTCGATCGATGAATCCGGGATTGATCGGCTCGCGATTTGGCCAAGCCTGCGGCGAGTTCGCCGGACCATTCGCTCCATGCCCAGATGCCGGCTTTGAGCCAACAGCCAGGCCACCAGCATTATCGGTGCAGACAACATCAGCGCGGGCACGGTTCTGACCGAGGCCAAGTATCCGACCGCAATGACGAGCCCGATCAGAGTGGCGCAAACCAGTGCGAAATCTAGGAACGCGCGCGTGGGAAACGGCAGCCGCTGACGATCAACAGGCTCGCCACTCGCCGCCAACCTGCGGCGTAGCGGCCACCAGCGGAGCCGGTCCTCCAACCAGCCCACGGCGAGCGTAATCGCAACCACCG
>Ga0315336_1005493_pt1 | contig 13805 bp, 13 predicted proteins | sample ASW5metaG_FD_204512 | JGI IMG/M metagenome (GOLD analysis project Ga0315336, IMG submission 204512) | Ammonia-oxidizing marine archaeal communities from Monterey Bay, California, United States - ASW #5 | ecosystem: Environmental > Aquatic > Marine > Intertidal zone | place: USA: California...
TACACGATGCCTGCGCGCAAACAGTCCTGGACGTGAAGAATTCCTACTGGGGTCTTGTCATCAAGGACAAATAAACACGTGATAGCGCTGGCGTTCATCATTCCCAAAGCTTCAGCGGCTAAGGCGCCAGGGCGGATGGTTTTCGGATTGGGTGTCATGACATGATCAGCGCGCAAGGTGAGTAACTCCGGTTTCATATGACGTCGCAGGTCACCGTCTGTAATCACGCCCTGTACAATGCCTGCCGGGTCGCAAACTCCTGCACAGCCAAAGCCTTTCGCCGTCATGACCAATAAGACTTCACTCATGGGCGTGTGCTCCTGCACCAAGGGTAAGGAATCGCCGGTATTCATGATGTCTGCAACCCGGATCAGACTTTGACCAAGTGCGCCACCAGGATGCAGGACTTGGTACTGATCCGGCGAAAAGCCTTTACGCTCCATAAGTGCCACTGCAAGTGCGTCACCCAAGGCCAGCGTCATGGTGGTGGACGTGGTTGGCGCGAGACCCATGGGGCAGGCTTCTGGCGTAGACGGTAATAGTAAAGGCACGTCTGCCGCTTCCAATAACGCACTTCCGGTGCGGCTGGAAATACCGATGGTGGGAATTGAAAAACGCCTTGTGTAGGCGATAAGGTCCCTCAGTTCAGCGGTCTCGCCCGAGTTCGACATCAGCAGAACAGCGTCGTCGCCAGCGATCATACCCATGTCTCCATGGCTGGCTTCGCCAGGGTGTACAAACTGGGCAGGCGCACCCGTGGAAGCAAAGGTAGCCGCTATTTTTCGCGCAATATGGCCGCTCTTGCCCATTCCGCTGACGATGATTCTACCTTTGGCGCTGGCGAGCAGTTGAACCGCCTCACCAAAATTCGCATCCATCGAATCCGCAAGCGCTTTCAATCCCTCGGCCTCAAGCATAAGGACTCTCCGGGCTACTTCGGCATCCTCAATGCTCTGGCTGCCTCGTGTCACGGCGGCTACTCTGGTAGTGGTTTTGCTTGCCATAATGTGAAAACCCGTACGCGTACAAGAACGGCACTGACCTTAGGGCTGCACCCTACAGAGGCCAGCGAAAATCATGCCAAAACGGTAGATATTAGTTAAGTATGGGAACTGTCGGGGCTTAGGTCAACTCAAGCGAAACCAGTCTTCGGCGAGGCTCAAGAAGGAAGCCCCAAAATCCACAAGCAATCAGTGGTGAAAGATATCCTCATTTCCCCAGCCCTGAAGGTCCAATTGGACCCGGGTAGGTAGATAGGCAATAGATGCATTCAACAATTCCCGGCGGTTCTCCCGGTCGATCATGTTATCTAGCCGTTCCTGAAGCTGATGCAAGTACAGCACGTCTGAAGCCGCATAATTCAACTGATCTTCACTCAATTCGGCGGCGCCCCAGTCCGAGCTCTGCTGCTGCTTTGAAAGTTCGATCCCAAGTAGCTCGCGGCACAAATCTTTGAGGCCGTGCCGGTCAGTGTATGTGCGGACCAGTTTCGATGCGATCTTAGTGCAGTACACAGGCGCCACGCTGATGCCTAGGTAATGATACAACACCGCCATATCGAAACGGGCGTAGTGAAATAATTTCAAGACTTTGTCGTTGGTCAGGAGATCGCGCAGATTTGGCGCGTCAAAGTTGCCGTCAACAAATTGTACCAAGTGGCATGTTCCGTCACCGGCCGACAGTTGAAGAAGACACAACCGGTCCCGCAATGGGTCCAAACCCATGGTTTCGGAGTCTATTGCCACTGCATTACCGAATTGAACATCGGCAGGCAGGTCACCTTTATGAACGAATATGTTCATACGACTTTGCGCCTCGGTTCCAATGTCGTCACTATTAGCGTCCGACAAAAAGTGGTGCCCAGGAGAAGACTCGAACTTCCACGACCATAAGGCCACTAGCACCTGAAGCTAGCGCGTCTACCAAGTCCGCCACCTGGGCTCAGAATCAATCAATAAAATCAATTACTGAAGGGTGCTGTCGATACCGCCCGAGGGGCTGACTGTCAACCCGGCAATCCGTTTCGCAATCAATCCCTGCCGCGAAAGCAATGTTTATCAAGAAAAGCTCCTTTCCGCCCCTTTTACACAGGGGGGTCTGGCGCTATGATGCCCGGCGCCGGGGGGAGCAAATTACCAGGGAAGAGGCGCGGGCCTCTCCAGACCCGGGAAGGTTCCAAAAGGCTCCAGGAGGATTTTATGGCGACGGGTTTAGTAACAGTTTTCGGCGGTTCGGGATTTGTCGGCCGACATGTGGTCAAGCGCCTCGCTCAAACCGGAGTTCGCGTGCGTGTCGCGGTCCGGCGACCGGAAAAGGCCCTATTCCTCCGGCCTATGGGGGATGTTGGCCAAGTGGAATTAGTGCAAGCCAATATCCGCGATGACGCTTCGGTTGCGGCAGCAGTTAGTGGTGCGGACGCGGTAATCAATCTGGTCGGGCTGTTGTATGAATCCGGACCGCAAAAATTCACCGAAGTACACGCCAAGGGCGCGGCGCGGGTCGCTGCGGCGTGTTCTGCGGCTGGCATCAGGCGTTTTGTGCAGGTATCGGCCATTGGTGCAGATGAGGATAGTGATTCCGCGTACGCGCGCACCAAAGCAGAAGGTGAAGCTCGCGTCCAAGAGGCATTTCCCGGCGCGACAATTATTCGGCCCAGTCTCATGTTTGGCGCGGACGACGATTTTTTCAATCGCTTCGCCTCGATCGCGCGCATGCTGTGGGTAATGCCTTTGCTGGGGTTTGGCGAAACCCGGTTTCAGCCAGCCTATGTGGCGGATGTCGCAACCGCAATCGTTACGGTAATTGAAGACACGGGAGCTGCTGGCAAGACTTTCGAATTGGGCGGCCCAAAGGTCTATAGCTATAAGCAGCTGATGGCGTTGTTGTTGGAGGCTTGTGGGCGCAAACGATTCCTAGTGCCGGTGCCGCCTCAGATCATAAAAATGTGGGCCTGGTTCCTGCAGATATTACCGTCACCCATTTTGACCGTCGATCAAGTTAAAATGTTGTCGGTCGACAATGTTGTGTCCGAGGGTGCGGCGAATTTCGATGACCTGGGGATCGCGCCCACGTCGGCCGAGGCTGTTCTGCCGACTTATTTATGGCGCTTCCGGCCCGCGGGTCAGTTTACCGCTCCTGGGGTTCATTCAGGGCCTTAAAACACGCCATAAGACCAGACCAGCAAGCCCGCACCTAAAAGCAGCCGGTATATTACGAACGGCATAAAGCCCGATTGCTGCAGCCATCGCATTAACAGTGAAATGGAGCCAAGGGCAGCAGCAAAAGCGAGTACTGCCGCCAGCAATGCGTCCGCACCCAAGTTAGGATTGCCGGTTTCGATCAATTCGATGCTCGCTAAAGTGCCGGCCGCAAGAATGGTTGGGATCGACAGCAGCATTGAAAACCGGGCGGCATCCGGACGCTGATATCCCAGCGCCCGGGCGGCCGACATTGTTACACCGGACCGGCTCGTCCCTGGTACTAGCGCCAATATCTGAGCAAAGCCGATCGCCAAAGCGTCGCGAACACCAATAGAATCCATTGACTTCGATTTCGAGCCCAGCCGGTCAGTCACGTAGAGGACGACCCCAAATCCCAATGTTGCCCAGGCAATCAATTTCACACTGCGCAGATTGTCCGTCAGATCAAAATGCACGAGGCTATACCCGGCGATGATAATCGGCAGGTTCGCAATTACGATCAAAAAGGCAAGCTTTGCGCCACCGTCCCGCTTGCCACGCACGAGGTCACCCAAGCCCAAGGTCATCGCCGCAACATCACGCCGAAAATAGAGTATGACCGCAAACAATGTGCCGACGTGGACCGCGATGTCGATCACAGGACCCTGGTCCGGCCAATCTGTTAGGGCCGGCACTAAAATTAGATGTGCTGACGAACTGATTGGCAAAAACTCGGTAACCCCCTGCACCAGGGCGAGTATCGCGAGATGAAGTAAAGCCACAGAAATAACCCTCGCGATAGGAACGTTTTGCCGAAGGCTCCGGGGCCTTTACCGGCCCAAACCTGACCGCCAGATTTATATCAGTTTCGCCATTAACAGGCCAATAACACTAAATAAATCGAGATACTGTTAACTCGGGCTTCGGTTGCATGGTGGGTTTCGGTTAAACTCCGGCGATGCGCCGCCTATATCATCTCCCCCTTTCGCCCTATGCCCGCAAGGTGCGCTTGTTTCTGTCTGAAAAAGTAATCGACTTTGAGTTAGTCGTCGAAAAAGTGTCCCGGCGCAGACCTGAATTCTTGGACATGAACCCCACGGGTAAAGTTCCCGTTCTGGTCGAACCCGAAGGTTTAGTTTTGGCTGAAAGTTCGGCAATCTGCGAGTACCTGGACGAGGCTTATCCGGACCCGGCACTAATCGGTAAAGATCCAGCCTCGCGCGCTGAAACCCGACGGCTTGTGACTTGGTTTGATCTCAAATTTGGCAAGGAAGTTACGGCAAATCTGGTATTTGAAAAAGTGACCAAGCGGCTGGAAGGCCTGGGCCCACCTGATACCGTGGCTATTCGTGCGGGCCGGCGGAACATTGGGGCCCACTTGGAGTACATCAGTTACTTGACCGAGCGTCGCCGATGGCTCGGGGGTGACTTTTTCAGCTTCTCCGACATTACCGCAGCTGCTCACCTGTCATGCCTCGACTATTTGGGGGATGTTCCCTGGGCGGCTCACCCCTTGGCCAAAAATTGGTATGCGCGGATTAAGTCCAGGCCATCTTTCCGACCACTTTTACTGGACCGCCAGCCCGGAGTGACTCCTGCGGCCCACTACGACAACTTGGATTTCTGAGTATGACCCAGGCCCAATCAAGTGCTCCGCCACTGACTGACTTGCGTGCCGGGATAGTTGGCCAAGCGTTGGAGCTCGGCTTCGATAGTGTTGGTGTCGTTCGCGCGAACACGATTGTAGGAGCAGGTGAACGACTCGCTGGTTTTTTGGCTTTGGGTTGGCACGGGGATATGGCTTGGATGATGGATAACGCCGATCGCCGCGCCGATCCCCAAATTCTGTGGCCGGCAGCCAAAAGTATCGTCGTCGTTGGCATGAACTACGGCTCGAGCGAAGACCCGCTCGCCGTTTTGGAAGAGACTCGACGTGGTGCTATATCCGTCAGTGCTCAGGGGCGCGATTATCATGATTTGATCAAAAAGCGACTGAAGCAGCTGGCTCGCTGGATGATCGAAGCCTACGGCGGTGATGTTAAAGTGTTTGTCGATACAGCGCCTGTGATGGAGAAACCTTTGGCAGCGGCAGCAGGTCTCGGCTGGCAAGGAAAACATACGAACCTTGTGTCCCGCAACCATGGCTCGTGGCTGTTTATCGGCTCCGTATTTACAACGCTGGAAGTGCCGACAGACTTGCCGGGGCAGGACAACTGCGGCAGTTGCCATGCGTGCCTCGATATATGTCCGACCAACGCCTTTCCTGCACCGTATCAGTTAGAGGCGCGGCGCTGCATTTCGTATCTCACCATTGAACACAAGGGCCATATCGCGCGCGATCTACGTACCGAAATTGGCAATAGGATATTCGGGTGTGACGACTGTCTGGCAGTTTGCCCCTGGAACAAATATGCGAAGCAGGCGACCGAATTGCGACTGCAATCACGGTCGGAATTGACTGCGCCAAGTCTTGCGGAACTATCCCGTTTGGATGACGCGCACTTTCGCACCTTATTCAGTGGCTCCAACATAAAGCGCACGGGCCGCGACCGGTTTATCCGCAACGTCCTCATAGCCATCGGAAACTCAAACTGCCTTGACTTGGCAGATGACGCCCGTGACCTTCTGGATGACCCCTCGCCACTCGTGCGTGCCATGGCGGTATGGGCGCTATCAGAATTGCTGGACGAAAACGCGTTCCAACTTCTACGTAACGATCATTACCCCCACGAACGCGACAGCGCGGTTTGTGCCGAATGGGAATGGGGACAAGGCAATGTCGAGTAGGTCGAGTTTGTTCTGTTTTGGCATGGGGTATTGCGCCGAAGCTCTGTGTAAGTCCCTTGAGACAGATGGCTGGCAAGTATCAGGCACAACTCGTGAAGCGAGCGAGCGAGCGGATGTATTTCCGTTCGACCGCGCCCGTCCCTTGGAAAATGCCGTGGCAAAGCTCGCTGATGCCAGCCATCTGTTGGTGTCGATCCCGCCTGACCGGGAGGGAGATCCTGTGCTCGACTGTCACCATGCCGAACTTGCGGAAATGGCAAATTTACGCTGGGTGGGCTATCTGTCTACAACCGGCGTTTACGGTGATCATCAGGGAGGTTGGGTCGATGAATCTACGCCCACAGCACCTACATCTGACCGTGCTCGCAATCGCGCTGACGCTGAGGAGGCTTGGTTCAGGCTAGGTGAGGCCATAGGCGTTCCCGTGCTTATATTTCGGCTCGCGGGTATTTACGGGCCGGGACGCAGCCAGCTCAATAATGTCCGCAGGGGTACCGCCCATCGAATTCGCAAACCGGGACAAGTATTCTCGCGTATTCACGTGGATGATGTGGTTGGCATTTTGCGGGCCTCCATGGACCGGCCCCGGCCTGGCGCAATCTACAATGTTTGCGATGATGAAGCAGCGCCGCCGGACGAAGTAATCGCTTACGCCGCCGAATTACTGGATGTCCCGCCGCCGCCGTTGATCGCGTTTGACGACGCCGACTTGTCGCCCATGGCCCGTAGCTTTTATGCCGACAACAAGAGGGTCCGGAACCAGCTTGTTAAAAGCGAACTCAGATATGAGTTTAAGTACTCGAGCTATCGAGAAGGGTTAAAATCCATGGCTAATTAGTCCTCATCGGCTCTGGTGGCTAGTTCGTCGATGGCGTCTGTTAGCCGTATCAAATCAGCAGGTTCCGACAGTCGATGATCGCCCTCTTTCACCAGCGACAGCACCGCATCGGGGCATTCGAGTTTTTCGATGAGGCGCACTGCATGACGCCATGGCACGTCCGGGTCCGCCATGCCTTGCAGAATTCTGACGGGGCAGGTAACTGGGATCGGGTTGTTGAGCATCAGGTGATTGCGGCCTTCCTCGATCAGGTTCATCGAGATTACATAAGGCTCATCCGAGTATTCCGACGGCTGGTAGTAGACCCCGCTTGTTTTCAGGTCATGGCGAGCTGTTTCATCAAGCTCAGGCCACATAAGCTCTTGGGTAAAATCCGGCGCCGGCGCGATGCATACCAAACCAGCAACTCGTTCTGGCTGGGCTACCGTTGCCAGAAGCGAAATCCATCCGCCCATACTGGAGCCGACCAAAATAACCGGGCCGTCAATCACATTGTCCAACATGGCCAACGTATCGTCCCGCCAGCGCCCAATAGTGCCGTCAACAAATGCGCCACTCGACTGCCCATGGCCATAATAATCGAAGCGCAGGAAGGGTCGTTCGACCTTCTTACAATGAACTTCGATTGCCGTTGCCTTGGTGCCGGTCATGTCAGACATAAAGCCACCGAGGAACACCACGCCGCAGCACTGGTTTTGCACGCGAGACTTGGGGCCCGAGAAATGGTAAGCGATGGTTTCCCCATCGGGGCGGTCGAGAAACTCGGTCGATGAATTGGATTTATCCGCGTCAGCCATACCAGGTCAGTCGTTATAGTGTCGAAGACAAAAGATTAATGAGCGGGGACAGGCAATCTAACACCGCACCACCGAACCGCAAGCCCGGTTTGAGGCGGTCAAAGACGCCCACGGTCATGCAGATCATCCCGGAGCTTGAAACCGGAGGCGCCGAGCAAGGCACTGTCGACGTTGCAATCGCCATTAAAAGGCTGGGCTGGAATTCGATTGTGGTCTCGAACGGTGGCGCCAAGGTGGCCGATCTCGTTCGCGGGAATGTGACCCATATGGAGTTACCGGTTCACAGCAAGAACCCCTTCGTGATCTGGCGAAATACGAGCCGTTTGGAACATTTGATCAAGGCCCACAATGTGGATGTGGTTCATGTGCGCAGCCGGGCCCCGGGCTGGAGTGCCTTTCTTGCTGCGCGGCGTACCGGGCGGCCCTTGGTTACTACTTTCCACGGCACCTATAATGAAAATGGCAGACTGAAGCGGCTATATAACAGCGTTATGACCCGAGGCGATCGCGTAATCGCGATATCGGATTTCATAGCGGATCATGTACGCGAGCAATTCGGAATTGACGACAGTAGGTTGATCACCATTCGCCGCGGCATCGACCTCAGGCGCTTCAACCCGGGCGCAGTTACCGCCCAGCGCATTATTCAGCTTTCAAGCTCGTGGCGCTTGCCGGACGGTGCGCCGGTTGTCATGCTGCCGGGCCGATTGACCCGCTGGAAGGGTCAATTGGTCATGATCGATGCTTTGAAGGAACTGGAACGCGATGACGCCGTCGTACTGATGGTGGGAGACGAGCAAGGCCGTTTCGACTACCGGGATGAACTGGACGCTCGCATTCGCAATTTAGGCCTCGGCGACCGAGTACGCATTATTGATGATTGCCGAGATATGCCGGCCGCTTACATGATGGCGGACGTGGTCGTGTCAGCGTCTACTGACCCGGAAGCTTTCGGCCGCGTCCCTGTTGAAGGTCAGGCCATGGGTCGGCCGGTTGTTGCGACCCGCCATGGCGGTGCGAAAGAAACCGTTTCCGATGGCATCACTGGTTGGCTGGTACACCCGGGTGATCCGAAGGCTCTCGCGTGGGGTATTCGGCAAGCTTTGGACTTGCCCAACGGCAAGCGCGCCGAAATGGCCGAAGCTGCCCGCATTTGGGTCGAAGAGCGATTTGCGGTCGATCGAATGTGCGAACAAACACTCGATGTCTATCGTAGCCTGGTAGCGGACCTGTAATCATGTCCGGCAAAAACATCTCTACGCAGATACTAGTGATCAAGCTCAGTGCCTTGGGCGACTTCGTGCAGGCGCTGGGGCCCATGAAGGCGATCCGGGACCATCACACTGACGCTCAAATTACGCTGCTAACGACGGCGCCCTATGCCGATCTTGGGCGTGCAACCGGCTATTTCCATCAGGTTTGGGTCGACGACCGGCCCAGCGTTTTCAATCTTTCGGCTTGGTGGTCCTTGCGGCGACGATTGGGCGGTGCTGGCTTTGCGCGCGTTTACGATCTTCAAACCTCAAGCCGCTCCAACTTCTATTATCGAGCCTTATTTGGGGAAAAGCCTGAATGGTCGGGGGTCGCCTCCGGCTGTTCACACCCCCATAACAACCCGCAAAGGGATTTCATCCATACCCTCGACCGGCAGCGGGAGCAGATGGAACGCGCCGGGATCGAACAAGTCCCACTGCCTTCTCTCGATTGGGCTGACACTGATTTGTCTCGTTTAGGACTGACAGACCGATTTGGCTTACTAGTGCCGGGCGGTGCTGCCCACCGGCCAGCAAAAAGGTGGCCGATCGATGCCTATGGCGATCTCTCCTGCCGACTCGACGCTGCTGGTGTTCAGCCGATTGTCATTGGCGCGCCGGGCGAGGAAAGCCTGGGCCAGGAAATAAGCCAAGTTTGCCCTTCCGCACGCGATCTTGTCGGTCAGACATCGTTGACCGAACTTGCAGCCTTGGCTTGCCGTGCCGAACTAGCCATCGGAAACGATACGGGCCCCATGCATATGGCGGCGGTCGCTGGCTGCCGGACAATTGTCTTGTTTTCAGGAGAATCAGACCCAACGCTGTGCGCGCCACGGGGTTCCCAAGTGAAAATTTTGCGCCGAGATAACTTGGCAGATTTGCCGATTGCTACGGTTGTCGGTGAGCTCGAATTATAGAGTAAATTGGGTGACCCACCTTCGCTCGCTTGACACCACCGTGAATCAAACTACTTTTCGCCCTGCTCAGCTAATTGAAGCTGCGTGCAACGTTTAAAACACGGACACTTATGAGCCAGTTAGAGACCCCATCCGCACCGGTTGCTATCACCTTACCTGATGGCAGTGTTCGCAATTTTGACGGGCCGGTCACCGGCGCGGGCCTTGCTGCCGATATCGGCCCGGGCCTCGCGAAGGCGGCACTTGCTGTGCGTGTCGATGGCGATTTGTGGGATTTGTCCCGCGAAATCGAGTCCGATGCTCGAGTTGCGATCATCACTGGCAAAGACGACGAGGGTTTGGAACTATTACGGCATGACGCGGCCCACGTAATGGCCGAGGCGGTCAAGGAGCTGTACCCCGAGGTTCAAGTCACCATTGGCCCTGCCATTGAAGACGGGTTTTTCTACGATTTTTCCCGGTCCGAACCGTTTACGCCCGAAGACCTCGAAAAAATTGAAGTCCGCATGCGTGAGATTGTTGGGCGCAATGAGGAAATTAAGCGCGAAGTGTGGGAGCGCGATAAGGCTATCGAGTGGTTTAAATCCCAAGGTGAAAATTACAAAGCCGAAATTATCGAGGACTTGCCGGGAACCGAGGTAATCACCCTCTATCGTCAGGGCGAATTTGCCGATCTGTGCCGTGGACCCCATTTGCCGTCGACCGGGAAACTGGGGTCCTCGTTCAAGTTGATGAAATTGGCCGGTGCTTATTGGCGCGGCGATCATCGGAACGAGATGCTTCAGCGCATCTATGGCACCGCGTGGCGCAACGATAAGGAACTCAAAGCCTATCTGACCCGCCTCGAAGAAGCTGAAAAGCGCGATCATCGCCGGCTCGGGAAGGAAATGGATCTGTTCCATTTCCAGGAAGAGGCTGCCGGAATGGCGTTTTGGCACGCCAAGGGCTGGACCTTTTACCGCTTGCTCGAAACTTACATGCGGGCGCGTCTAGACAGGGCCGGCTACGTGGAAGTGAAGACCCCACAGCTGGTTGATCGCACCCTGTGGGAGCAATCTGGGCACTGGGAAAAATTCCGAGAACATATGTACACGACGGAACTCGAAGAGCGCACTTTTGCACTCAAACCCATGAACTGCCCGGGTCACGTTCAGATTTTCCGGCAAAAGCTAACCAGCTATCGCGAGCTGCCGTTGCGCATGGCCGAGTTCGGTAGCTGTCACCGATACGAGCCATCGGGCGCGCTTCACGGACTGATGCGCGTGCGCGGCTTTGTGCAGGACGACGCTCATATTTTTTGCACCGAAGATCAGATCACTAGCGAGACTGAGCAGTTCTGCAAGTTACTGTTGGATATCTATGAAGATTTTGGTTTTGACGATGTCAAAATCAAATTTGCCGACCGGCCCGAGGTACGTGCAGGCGAAGACGCCGTTTGGGATCGGGCCGAGGGGGCATTGACCGAAGCGGTGCAGGCGATCGGCCTCGACTACACCCTCAATCCAGGTGAAGGCGCCTTTTATGGACCGAAGCTTGAGTTTATACTGACTGATGCGATCGGTCGCGACTGGCAGTGCGGGACCCTACAAGTAGATTTTGTTCTACCGGAACGCTTGGACATCAATTATGTGGGTGAAGATGGTGACCGCCACCGCCCAGTGATGCTTCATCGCGCGATCTTGGGCTCGCTCGAACGATTCGCAGGCATCATGATCGAAAACTACGCGGGCCGTTTTCCGTTATGGCTGCAACCTGTACAAGCGGTGGTCGCGACCATCACGTCAGATGGGGATGAATACGCTAAATCAGTATTCGTGGCGCTTGAAGAAGCCGGTTTGCGGGCGGAAATCGATCTGCGTAACGAGAAAATCAACTACAAGGTGCGGGAGCACTCTCACGCGAAGGTTCCGGCCTTGTTCGTCGTTGGCAGACGCGAGGCTGAAGAGGGAACCGTCTCTATTCGGCGTCTCGGCAGCAAAGAGCAAGAAACCCTTGCGCTGAATGAGGCAGTGGCTAGACTTAAGGAAGAAGCGGTAATGCCCGGCCTTTGATCGGGACGCCGTTTGCGAGCATTTGAATCAAAACTGAAACAATCAGGAGCGACCTAAATCGCTAGACCACAAGTAACTGCGCCGCCGTCTCGCGAGGGACCGCGCGTTAACGACGAAATTACCGTCCCCGAAGTCCGCCTCATTGACGATACTGGCGACAATCGCGGCGTCGTCTCCATGGCCGAGGCCATGCAACTTGCCCAAGATACCGGCTATGACCTTGTGGAGATTTCTCCTCACGCAGACCCGCCCGTCTGCAAATTGCTGGACTACGGCAAGTATAAATACGAGGCCCAGAAAAAGGCCACCGAGGCGCGCAAGAAGCAAAAAACCATCGAGGTCAAAGAGATCAAGCTTCGGCCCAACATTGATCAGCATGATTACGAAGTGAAAATGCGTTCGATGACGCGGTTTTTTGAAGCTGGGGACAAAGTGAAAGTAACGCTTCGTTTCCGGGGCCGCGAAATGGCGCACCAGGAATTGGGCATGAAAGTGCTGGACCGGGTTCGGACTGATATGGTCGAAATTGCCAAGGTCGAGCAATTTCCCAAGATGGAAGGCCGTCAAATGGTCATGGTACTGACCCCAAAATAGCGGTCGGCCGCCTAACCACCTGATTTGGCTTAACCCCCGGCAAATACCGGGGGTTCTTGCCTTTCCTAAACGGTAACGTTATAACCCACGCCGCTGGGTGTTCCGGCCTGAAAGGGCATGCCGAGTTCACCCCTAAGCTTTTCGTGAAACCAATTGATAAATGGAAAAAGCAAATGCCCAAGATTAAGACCAAAAGTGGCGTTAAGAAGCGGTTCCGCCTAACCGCTTCGGGCAAGGTTCGCGCCAATCAGGCCGGTAAGCAGCATGGCATGATAAAGCGTACCAACAAGCAGATTCGCAACCAGCGGGGTACCACCATCTTGGCGCCCCAGGATGCGAAGATCATCAAAAAATTCATGCCGAACGGCTAAAGGGGCGGGAACATGGCTCGGGTTAAAAGAGGTGTGCAAACTCACGCACGCCACAGAAAAGTAATTAAGGCTGCCAAGGGTTACCGCGGCCGGCGGAAAAATACCTTTCGGATTGCGGCCCAGGCGGTCGATAAGGCGGGTCAATATGCCTATCGTGACCGGCGCACAAAAAAGCGCAATTTCCGCGCACTGTGGATCCAGCGGATTAATGCGGGTGCGCGTCAGCATGGTCTGACATATGGTCGATTTATGAACGGCCTTAAGCTCGCCGGCATCGAAGTAGATCGCAAAGTTTTGGCAGATCTCGCGGTTCGGGAGCCTGAGGCCTTTAAGGCCCTGGTGGAACAGGCGGAAGCCGTTCTGGCCAAGGCTGCTTGAAGCGGCCTCCCGAAAATCACCCGATATAATGTCGACGAAGGGGGCTCCGAAGCGCGCCCCCTTTTTATTTGGGTAAAGTCATGCAGGATATCGACGGACTAGAGCAAGAGCTGACAGCAGCGATCAATGCAGCCGCTGATTTGGATGCACTCGAAGCTTTGCGCGTGAAAGCGCTTGGAAAAAAAGGTCAGGTGACCGAGTTGATGAAGGGCTTAGGCGGCATGTCGCCTGAGGAACGTAAGTCAGCCGGCCCACGCTTAAACGGTTTAAAATCTCATCTCGCCAATGCCATCGGTTCCCGCAAATTCGAGCTGGAGACGATTGCTTTAGATGCTCGTTTGGCCGAGGAAACCATCGATGTCACCTTGCCAGTTCGGCCGGAAGCAACCGGCCTCATTCACCCGGTCAGTCAGGTAATCGACGAAGTTACGGCCATTTTTGGTGATATGGGTTTCACCGTCGCCGAAGCGTCAGACGTCGAGGAAGACTTCTACAATTTTACTGCCCTTAACATCCCGCCCGAACATCCGGCACGGCAGATGCACGACACCTTCTATTTTCCAGCTGGCGCGGACGGTGATGCCAAAGTTCTACGCACCCACACGTCACCAGTTCAGATCAGATCCATGATGGCGTCTGA
>Ga0315336_1005494_pt1 | contig 13803 bp, 9 predicted proteins | sample ASW5metaG_FD_204512 | JGI IMG/M metagenome (GOLD analysis project Ga0315336, IMG submission 204512) | Ammonia-oxidizing marine archaeal communities from Monterey Bay, California, United States - ASW #5 | ecosystem: Environmental > Aquatic > Marine > Intertidal zone | place: USA: California...
TGTCTTGCAGGATGTATTTCGATTCGACTTCAATCGCAAGCTTCCGGCGGTCACACGTTTGGATTCCAAATCGTCGGCGATTCCATCACCGGCCCCGAAATACATCTCATCCGGTGTTTGTCCGCGAAATGCTGAGTGCGGGAGCTTTGCGTTGTATTCGTTGATGTAGAACGCGATGAGCTTCTTCACCGAACTCAATGAATCGAGTGTGTTCAAGAACAGCCACTGATCCCACTGGTGAACAGAAAACGCCGAGCGCGCGAGTGCCCGGCGTCTTTTTTTTGCGCGTCGCCAAACCCGCAACACGTCAAACGGTTTGCGGCGATTCGTGCGCGGCGAGAACTCGAGCGGAAAGGTGCCAAAGGTCGGGGCGAACAGCAGGGGAAAGTCCCAAGGAGTCTGGGAGTCAGCACGGTTGCTTCCGGGGAGGCTCAAAGCGTGAGTTTGACGAGTTCCCGCTGTGAGCGAATGTAGATGTGCGATTCTTCGATCGCTGGCTCTCCGAATGTCCACGACTGAGCCGTTTGTTCGATTGATCGCCAGGAAATGACGTCCGGTGAGAAAGATCTGGATGTATCGATGATGTAGAGCAGGCCAGCGCCACCCTGCCAGTAAAGTATTTCGCCGTGTAGGACTGGCCAAGCGGGGTTGGTGTGACCAAAACCACCTCGCTGGATGCCTCGGACCGAGCCAACTCGTCGATTGACCACCTGTCCCCGTGAGTTGAGGATTCCGGCTGTGAACCGAAAGTCGACTCTGTTCCAGACAGTTCTGTCGGGCACCACCTGTATCGGGACCTCGACGAGAACGGACTTCCCGGTTTCCGTATTGATGCAGCCGATGTCTCCACTGTCGTAGCGCCAAAAGTAAATCCGGCTGCCGACCACGTGAACCGTGGATGGCGTCGGCTGGCCTTTGCCGCGGAGAGTCCGGTCGGTGTACTCAGGTTGAAACTTGCTTTCGACATACTTTGTGCCGGACCAGGCAAAGTACACATCAGGTACTTCAAACGAGAAGTCGTCTGTCACCTCTGATGTCTCCGGATCGACAAGTTGAAACTTCGTATTGCGGCGGGCCGGGGCCGTCACAAGGAATTTGCCGCGACAGAGCTGGTTCTTCTGATGCGGTATCGCCGGCGGCAGATCGAATTTTAAAATCGGCCGTCCGTCATCGAGTGACAGCAGGTAACCGTGGCGACCGCTCTTGAATTTCCAGTGAGACAGGTCGATCATCGACGCAACGATCACCGGCTGATTCTTCCACCGGCCCATGCTGTACTGTGTCGCGTGTGTGATCAGAACGGGCGACACCCAGTTGTCTTTTCCGGTTTTGATGTCGATCGAGTGAATCTGATAAAACGGCAGAGCCGGATGTTTGTTACTGACCTTGATGGCAATCCTGTCGGAGGGCAATGCTACCAGCAACTGCCCGTGTTGCAAAAACATGCGGCAGTTCTTGATGTCTGGATCAGGCGCCTGCCACGTCCGCTTCCAGATCAATTCGCCACCGTGAGAGCAGCAGGCGAGCATGCCATTCAGATTGTGAAACACGACATGCGTCTCATCTGCAACTGGAAGCAGGCTGGTCGAGTCGTGCCACGACTCGAGGACCTTGCCGTCCCAGGTCGCAGGCAGATCAACTTCCCACAACAGCTTGCCGGTGGTTTTTTCAAAACACTGACCGACGATGTTTCCGTTGTAGTAGAAGCCACCCTTCAGTGGTCCTTCCAGCTGGGAATGCACAGTGAGAAACAGCCGCTCTCCGTTGAGGCAGATTCCCGACTGTCCTGCTTCACTGAGTGGAGTGCGGTAGAGAACTTGAGCATGGAGCGAAGTGGGCAACAGTAGGAAACCGAGTGTGAGGATCACCGTATTCACGCCAGAATCTCCTGCATGACACGCGTGCTGTCAGAGAAGTTCTTTGCAGGGACGTCCATCAATTGCAGGAACGTCAGGAACAGATTCGACAGCGGCACGCCGGATGTCGTCATATCGTGAAAAACCCCGTGGCGGATTCCGAGGTTGCGCCCACCGGCGACCATCAGCGGGTAGTCGCGATTCACGTGCGTCTTACTATTGCTCGTCCCGTAGAACACGATCGTGTTATCGAGCATGGAGCCTTCACCTTCGGGCGTGCCGGCCATCTTGTGGAAAAATCTGGCCAGCAGTTCTGCCTGAAACCGATCATAGGTCCCCAGGTTTTCCATCGCTTTAACCCCAGTGCCAGCAGCCGCGTGAGCGAGGCGGTGGTGACCAACCGGCAACCCGAGCGCATTTCTCGGCATGTCGTTCCATGGACCGTCAATCATGCTCTGCAGCATGTACGTGACGAATCGAGTTGAGTCGGTCATGAAAGCAAGGTAGATCAGGTCGTACATCGTTTGAATAAACAGACGCGGTTCATTGACTGTCGCCTTCAATGAAAGGTCGCGGGCGTCAACTTCCGGCTTGGGGGTATCCGACCATCGCTGCATGCGTTCGATGTTCTTCTCGACTGCCCGCACGGATTCCAGGTACGAGTCGATCTTGCGGTTGTCAGCCGCGCTGACGCGCCGCTGCAGGCTCTTTGCAGAACTGAGTACACGATCCACGAGTGCACTGTTTCGTGCGAAGAGTTCTTTCTCTTTGCGAATGATGGTCGGGTCGGAGTTAAACAGTCGGTTATAGATGTCGGTCGGATTGTTATTGGATGGAATCGCCCGCCCGGAGCGATTGTACGACAAGGTGAGCGAACTGCCGCTTGCTCCGAGGCCGCCTTCGTTGCCCAGGACAAGACTCGAAAAACGCGTTCGCTGTCCGTACGTCATTGCCGCGACCTGATCGACGGATGGGCTGATCACGGAGCCCTCCGGATTGCTCCCGGTAAGAAATGAATCCGCCGACGAGTGACCGTTCGTTGCCACGACCTGCGGGTGTTCCAGTCCGTGGATAACTGACACTTGTTCCGAAAACGGTTGCATGGCCGACATGGACGTGCCGAATTGCATTCGGCCGTCGATGATGCGCGGATACCAGCTCCAGTCGCGGGCGGGATGGTCGTCCTTCAATGTGACCGCAAATCCATGGCCTACGTAGAGTCCGAGGAATCGCTTTGGCGGAGTCGATGTGTCAGTCCCGCCATCATTGGCCGCCAATGATTCAAGACGCGGCAGCAGCATGGCCACACCCGATCCGTAGAGGAAATGGCGGCGGCTGAGGATGCCAGAATTGTTCATAGGTCATATCCGATTTGTTCTGTGAGTTTCGACGGCAGCGAAACACCGCAGGACCGAAACTGCCGGCGCGTGTCTCTGCTACTGATGCAGATGTCGAAACTCAGCTCGCAACACGATCGCCTTGATCAGGGCGGCCATCTGGTGGTGATTCTGTGTGAAATCCGCAGCGAGTGCTGCAACGGCATCGTCTTCTCGGTAACTCAACGGTCGTCCGAGGGCGAAGGACAGCATTGAGCGGCTGAAGCCGCGAGAAAAATCGTCGGCATGGGATTCGCGAAGAAGCTGCCTGAGAGCATTCATTCCTGACAGATTCTGGCCGCGAATCTGAGTCTGATTTACGACGGGACGGAGCCAGCGCTTGCGGGCCAACTCCGGAGTCAGACGCATAACCTTCTCGCGAAATTTCCCGGCGGCGTCGAATGACTCCATCGCGACACCCCAGGGGTCGATGTCTCGATGGCAGTCGTAGCAGATGCCAGTCCGATGCAGCGCCAATCGGTCTTTCGTCGACAGGCTGACCGCGTCCGGTTGCTCTTCAACGAGGTCGTCGAGCGTAGGCACTTCGGGGGGAGGACTCCGTGGCGGATCACCGAGGAATCGCGATCGCAGCCAGACTCCGCGGTTCACAGCGTGAGCATCTTCTCCGTCTCCGTGAGCCAGCAGGAAAGCCGGTTGTGTGAGAATGCCACCTCGATCCTTCGGGGCCGGGACGCGTGAGAATTGGTGACCGCCATCGGGCACGGGAAGACCGTAGTATTTCGCCATGACGTCGTTGACGACGATGAAATCCGACGACAGACAGTTCAGGCAACTCAGGTCCTCGTGGAGCAGAATTGAGAAGAACGCGATGGGCTGAAGTTTCATATAATCCTTGAACTTGGGATTCCACCACCGGTAGTAATTGGGATTCACCGCGATTTGATCCAGCTTGTGAAACGCCATCCAACTGGACGTGAAGTCGGCCACGAAACGGGCAGAACGCGGGTCGTTCAGCATGCGTTCAACTTGAGCGAGGAGTTGCGAATCCGTGATCAACTCGTCGCTGTCCGCGAGTTCGAGCAGCCGGTCATCTGGAACACTTCGCCAGAGAAAGCCGGCCAGACGTGAAACCAGCTCCGAGTTCTGCAGGCGAGTCGTTTGTTCGACGTCCGTGTAGAACAAGAATCGTGTGTCAGCAAGCACAACCATCAGCAAATCGCGAAGGGCGTTAGTTTTGGATGTTGATTTCCGCAGCTGTTTGGCGATCAACTCGTCGAGCTCTCTGGCCTCAGTGCTCGTCAGCGGGCGACGCCAGGAGTTCTGAGCGATCGATCTGATTTCCCGACTGATCGCGGCGTCTGTCAGCCGGCCGTCTTCGAGAAAAGGTTGAACACTCGCCGGGGGCCATTGCCAGGGCATGTCGAATTCGATCCGCTCGATGACGACATAGCCGGTGTCCTTCATCACCTCCTTATAGACGGACGGTTTGCCTCGGGTGTCGTGATTGCTGCCACCATGAGATCGCTTCAGCCAGTTCTTCCTGCCGAATTCCTCGCCCCACGCATCAATCCATCGTCCGTCCGCCCGGACGAAATGTCCGCCGCCGTGAATCACCCAGTCCCTATTCGTCACTGGCTTGTCGGCAGGAGACCTGAGTGGCGAGCAATTCTGGAAAGTCAGAAACCGATACTTAAAGTGAGCAGTCACCCCGTAGGGGGCTTCGCCTTGACTCAAGGGAGCCGGGTCAACGCCCGGAAAATCAAACACATTGCCAAAGACCTCGAACTCCTGCGTTCCCGGCCTTGCTTCCACGGTGAAGCTGTCGATGGTGTGCTGAGGTGATTTGAAGCCCTTATCGAAAAAAACGGAAAACTCGTGCTTCTGTCGCTCACCGCCGTCCTGCGGAGGTTCGTTCCGAGCAAAGATGCGAATCCGAAACTGGCCTTCCGAACGATTGTCGTCGATGTAGATCCGAAAGAAATGATTTGGTGGAAGAGGCACTTCAAATTCGTCCTCAAGCCATCGCGGACCGCGGTAGCGTTTGTGATGGCGACGCGCACCGTGAGCCAGATCGTTGCGGTTGAGGTAGTGCTGCTTTTCCCAATCGTTGCCGTGCAGGCGATAGGCACTCGGTGGGTTCTCCAGATTCGGAACAGCGAGGTTGACGGCTTTCTGCAGTGCCGTGAGGTAGACTTCCATATGCCCCGCGGTCAACTCGAGCGTTGACTGCAGCGATTCCCCGTGCTGGCTCACCGGATCCTCGATCAGGTCACCGCTGAAGTCGCGGTCAATCTTCAGGATATCGCGCAGACTCCAGGCAATCTGCTGATTGGTGAGCCGGATAAATCGAAAGTCGCGTTCATCCGAATCCGCATAAAGACGATCGAGTCTCGCGCGAACGAGCGACAGAAACTGACGCCGCTGGTCGGTCGTTGGCTGCCGGGCATCTTCCGGAGGCATGTCGCCCCTCTGGATGTTGTCGAGGACATCCTGCCAGTGCGACGCCTTCTCCAGTGAGAAGCCGGTGGACTCGGCGAAGTTAATCCCGGCCTTCGTCGTCTTGGAGTTGTGACACTCCGAACAATGCGCCTTAAGGAAGTCGGAAACAGCAGCATCATCTCCATCCGCGGGACAGTCCCCACAGACGAAAGTGGCAACCACAGCCCAGAGAATCATGACGGAATACGGTTTCACAAACATTCTGCTCCTTGTCAGTAGCGATCAGCTCCATCGATGATAACGTCTATCGTCTTCTGTCAGCAACGGTGCTGTTACTCATAGCATTCAGGGCTTCGATGAAATGCTCCTGACGCGGATTGACCCGGATTGACGCGGATTGACGCGGCGCAGAGTGCGGTGAGCAGGATGTGCCAGATTCGAGAATTCAGGACGTGGTTACCGCCGGAGATCAGCCAGTTTCCGGGGCTGGCCGATGAAATCAACCGGATGAGCGCAGAGAATCTGGGGGGCGTAAATCGTGTGCAAAGCGGCACTTTGAGTTCGGCCGAATTGTTTGATGCCACGGGGAAGCCGTTCGCAGTCGACATGCATCTTCCTCAGCCCGCGTTCGCGAGATAGAATCACTCATTGTCCCTAGGCTCTTCCTTTCGTTCTTTCGTTGACAACGGCGACCGTTTTGCGAGCCGTCAGGCGTTCGATGTGATGCACACCACCACGCAGTACGACCAGGATCGGCGTTTCCGTGCAATGTCATGGCGTCTGCTGCTGGTTACCTTGCTCGTTATCTGGTTCTGTTCGATATTGGGTCCGCTGAGCCCAATCACCCCAGTTGTTTTCGTGGGTGTGATGGGGTACTTCCTGAGTCATCGGCGATTTTTGCTCGCCGTACTACTTGTTGGTGCCACGCCTGCGTCGTTGTGTTTCTGCTGGGGAGTCTCTGACTACATGAGTGGAAACGCGATACTGCAGTATCCCGGCATTCCCGGGACGAAGTCTGGCAACCTCGATCCGGACCTGCGATGCGGTCGTTCGTCGACTGGCTGCTTCGTGGTCGGCAATGAATGGGTCACCCAGACGCCGTACAATTGCGCGGTACGTCTGTGTACCACAAGTTTTGGATGGATGAGCGGCACCTACGAAGGCCCGTACCCCACTGAGACGGAGGCAAAGACGGCAGTCGCGAATGGTTCTGTCGTGAGTGTTGGCGAACTCAGAAGCGACCGAATCTCGTTTGATGGCGTTTCGTATCAACTCGACAACGGAGTCGGCGGCCGGCTATTGGATCGTCTCAAATTCCCGGACATGTATCTTTTTGAAGACGAAGGCGAAAACGCACCAGACATCACGGCCGTTGTTTGGAAACAGCAATGTCTCGTGCTCCACATCCCGGTCGTATCTCGCTCGGAAAACACTCCGTCTTCGGCAGCAATTGTCTTGATCAGTCGGTCGGCCGGTCGACCATTTGCCTACTACAGCGAAGGCGATTATTCCCATTACCGTCCCCCCGTGGCTTGGAAGCGCGTAGGGGCAAAGAACTCCGCCGACCGAAAAACGCTTTGACCCTACGGGGCTCGACTGAGGCGTCCCGGAAGTCGAATGGCGTATTGGTGTCACGAGTTCAGGACCGTAAGAAGCCTTTTGATGCCAGCATCTTGATGACGGTATGCGCACATTCATCAACCGATTGCTCACCCGTTTTCAGCACCAGGTCAGGCGATTCCGGAACCTCGTAAGGCGCAGTGACTCCAGAAAATTCCGTGAGTTTGCCTGCATCGGCCGCTGCGTATTGTCCGCGAGAATCACGCTCGCGGCACAATTCGATCGGAGCGTCGACGTGAACGGTTAGGAATCTGTCGGTGCCGACGACTCCAGCCACTTTGTTGCGAACGGTTGCGTTCGGAGCCACAAACGCGGCAATGCAAATGATGCCGGAGTCGTTCAGGATTTTTGCAAGGTAGGCCGACCGGCGCAGATTCTCTGATCGTTCCTCGAAGCTGAAGCCAAGGTCTTTACTGAGTCCTCGGCGGACCTGCTGTCCGTCCAGAACCGTGACCGCTCGACCGCTGTCGAACAACTTGCGTTCAATCGACTTCGCAACCGTTGTCTTGCCGCTGCTTGTCAGACCAGTCAGTAGTACGGTGACTGGCTTTTGGCCGTAGCGAGCTTCGAGTTCTTCAGGGGTCACTTCGCTGAGGTCGCCCGCCTGCTTCGCGTCTTCTTCTTCGTCGGCCATCTCCTCTTCCCACGCTGCCAGCTTCTTCCCACCGGCAGTGCGATCCAAAATCATGGCCGCCGCCACAGTCGCGTTCGTGATCCGATCAATCAGAATGACAGCGCCCGTGGAACGATTGTTCTTGTAGGGGTCGAAGCAGATGGGTTCGTTCAGCGACAGCCGGCAACGACCAATTTCGTTAAGGTTCAGCTGCGGCGAAGGACTGCTGCGCAGGGTGTTCATGTCGATTCGGTAACGCAGTGATTCGATGGATCCGGTGATTAACTGAGCCGAGTGCTTCACCATGTAAGTCTTGCCGGGGACCATCGGCTCTTCAGCCATCCAGACCAGCATCGCTTCAACAGTATCAGACGTCGTGGCAACGTTGCCGGGTTTCACAATCATGTCGCCTCGGCTGGCATCCACTTCGTCTTCGAAAGTGAGTGTGATCGCAAGTGGTGCGTAGGCTTCATCCATGTTGCCGTCATGGGTGACGATCTCTTTGACATGAGTTGTCTTCTTGCTCGGCAGGACCATCACTTCGTCACCTTTGCGGATGATTCCTGATGCAATGGTGCCGCAGAAGCCGCGGAAGTCGAGATTCGGTCGGTTCACCCACTGGACGGGCATCCGAAAGTCCAGCAGATTTCTGTCTGAACCAATGTAGACAGATTCCAGCCGATTCATCAATGTGCCGCCGTTGTACCAAGGCATGTGTTCACTGCGGTCCACTACGTTGTCGCCGTTTAACGCCGACAACGGGATGAAGTGGAGGTCGGGCAGATCGAGACGTCGAGAAAACGTGCTGTAGTCGGCACAGATTCTGTCGTAGGTGGCTTCATCAAAATCAACAAGGTCCATTTTGTTGATGGCAATGATCACGTGACGAATACCGAGCAGCGACACGATGAAACTGTGTCGCTTGGTCTGAGTCATCACACCATTCCGGGCGTCAATGAGGATGACGGCGAGATCTGCGGAACTGGCTCCCGTTGCCATATTGCGAGTATATTGTTCGTGACCCGGGGTGTCCGCGATGATGAACTTGCGTTTGGCGGTACTGAAGTAGCGGTAGGCCACGTCGATTGTGATGCCCTGTTCGCGTTCTTCCTTCAGTCCGTCTGTTGCAAGCGCCGGGTCAAACTTGCCGCCCACGGTGCCCTGAGTCTTGGAATCGTCTTCGATCTTGTCCAGTTCGTCTTCGTACAGCATCTTGGAATCGAACAGCAGGCGTCCGATGAGCGTGCTTTTTCCGTCGTCGACGCTGCCACACGTGATGAATCGCAACAGCTGCTTTTGCTCGTGCTGCTTCAGGTACGCTTCGATGTCAGTTGAGATCAGGTCTGATTGATGTGACATGGATCTTGTTGTTTGTAAATGGGGGGCGGAGTGGGCCGGTGTCCGGTTGAGGCCTCAATTACCAATGTGATGTGCCAGAAGGAATGCGCAGAATGACTTAGAAGTATCCGCGTTCTTTTTTCCTCTGCATGCCGGCGCCGCCTTCGTCCTGGTCGATCACTCGCCCCTGACGTTCGCTGGTTCGGGTGAGCAGCATTTCCTGAATAATCTCCGGAAGCGTTGTGGCTTCTGATTCGACGGCACCGGTTAATGGGTAGCAGCCGAGTGTGCGGAAACGAACGACCTTCTCCATTGGCTCTTCGCCGGGAAGAAGTGCCACTCGCTCATCGTCCAGCATAATCAACACACCGTCGCGTTCCACAACCTTACGTTTGGCCGATCTGTACAACGGAACGATCGGGATGTTCTCAAGATGAATGTATTGCCAGACATCCAGTTCAGTCCAGTTGCTTAGCGGAAAGACACGGATGCTTTCGCCCTTGTTGACTCGCGTATTGTAGACGTTCCACAATTCCGGACGCTGGTTCTTCGGGTTCCATCGATGATTCTTGTCGCGGAAAGAGAACACGCGTTCTTTAGCGCGGCTTTTTTCTTCGTCGCGACGAGCTCCACCGAATGCCGCATCAAAGGCATATTTGTCTAACGCGTCTTTCAGCGCATCGGTTTTCATGATCTCCGTGTGCTTTTCGCTGTCGTCCAAGGGGTGAATGTTCAGACTTCTGCCTTCTTCATTAATGTGCACGAGAAGTTCCAGCCCCAGTTCCTCGCGCACGAATTGATCACGGAAGGCGATCATGTCCTTGAACTTCCATGTCGTATCGACATGCAGCAAAGGAAAGGGAGGCTTGGCCGGATAAAACGCTTTCATGGCCAGATGCAGCATGACTGCGGAATCTTTTCCAACTGAGTAGAGCATCACCGGATTGTTAAATTCCGCAACGACCTCCCGAATGACGTGAATGCTCTCGGCTTCGAGCTGCTTCAGATGGGTTAAGTTGTAATCACTCATATTCTTCTTGGAGCGGGCAGTCTATTGGGGCTATGGGGGAAGGTTGTGGCGAGAATAAGTCGCACGCACGGATAGGTTTAGAGTTGTTTCGATCTGCAATCAACCCCGTTCGTGACGAGGGGCCGCCTGTTGGCTTGAAGAGCTGATCGGCAAATACCGGGCAATTCGGCACTTAACCCGATAATTGTCAATTGCTTAGTGCACCGGCAGACGCGGGCAAGCCGATCAACATCGCGTATCTTATATCCTGTTTTTCACGACGTTCAGCCGATGGCAGCAGATCGACGGCCAACTTCCAACCGCGGCTCTGGTGCCCCGAAGCGTCGGCTTCAAAACGAAGGCTCACGGTGCTCGGCTCGACTTCAGCCGTCCAGGAAAACCCACGGATAATTCCCTCATGGAGTCATTCAACGGTCGCGTTCGTGCCGAGTGCTTGAACGAGACCTGGTTTCTATCGTTCGACGATGCCCGCACGAAGAGTGAAGCCTGGCGTCAGGATGACAATAATCATCGCCCATATAGCGGTCTGGGGAACCTGGCTCTCAGGGAGTTCGCTCGATCCAGCCAGGTCACTGAGGACAGATGAAGCCCTTCGATTTTCTCGCACCCATTGGTACAGCAAACCGGGGCGGGTCAACCGGCTGTGATGCTCTCACTCATCGTGGAACAATTAAGGGGGAACAGGTCCCGGGGCGGGTCACTGAAGATCGAGTTGCCCCGTTGTTTGTACCAGGCAGCTGAGCCGGTGATCGTACTGCTTCTGGTCATGGCTCTTGTCTGACATGCCAAAAGTGTCATGTCAGATTGGTTCTACCGAACGTCAATTCGTCCACAGACCGCTGGAGTGATGAGAACTCGCTGGGTAAAGTCCCGAATGTTATGATAAACATCATGGCCCTGGTTTAGATTCATGGCGGCGGACGAAAAGGTAGACCGGCACGTGTCCAGCAGCGTCCGCTGAGTTGATCCCGCTACCTCCGGGAGATTTCAGTGAGTTGTCTTGTTCTGATGTTCAAGCCACTTGGCGAAGCCATGCGTGTGGCAATGCTCGGGCTGATCGAGGAGAGCAGATGACGAGTTGGAGTCAGTCTATCGTGTCCTTCCAGCTGGCTTTGCTGTGTCCGCTGGTCGCTTGTGGGGGGCCGTCGATCGCGGAAGGCACCGATGGGTATGATGCTCGTGTGAGGCCGTTTTTTAAAGCGCACTGCATCAAGTGTCACGGTCCGGATAAGAGCAAGGGCGAGCTGTCATTGCACACATTGGATGGCGACCTGGCGTCGGGGCGGGGGCTCGAACGATGGGAGGATGTCCTCGATGCGTTGGAATCTGGCGTAATGCCGCCGGAGGACGAGCCTCAGCCGGATGCGGCCGAACGCAAGGTCGTCACCGACTGGATCAACAACGGCCTGCGGACCTACGCCGAAAAAGCAAGCCGGGAAGCCCCGGCCACCACCGCACGCCGGCTTACCAATTTCGAATACGAGAACACCATGAGGGATCTTCTGGGCGTCGACCTCAACCTCATCGAGGACCTCCCCCAAGACCCGCTTAAGCCCTACCACTTCAACAACACTGCCGAGTTCATGCTGCTCGGCCCGGAACAAATCGACCGATACCTCGAAGTCGCCCGCCGTGCCATGGCCAGTGCAATCGTCGATCCGGAAAAACCTGAAACCCACAAGTCCCGACAGGAATGGGATTCCGGGGAATCCAACAAAGGCTTCGCCAAAAGCCTCAAGCGCAACGAGATCGCCATCCACAACTCACGCCGTGGCACCCCGGGGCAGGGCATGGGCGTCAAAGATTTCCCCAGGACAGGTGAATTCCGCATCCGCTTCCAAGCCTCCGCGGTCTTTCCGAATGGCGCCACCGAACTCCCACTCCGCTTTGTCATGGGCTACAACCTCAATATCAATAGCTCAACCCAGGAGGTCACTCCCGTCGGTGTTGTCCACCTGCGCAACTCACCCAGTGATCCGCAAATCTACGAAATGCGCGGGCGCATCGAAAACTATCCCGTTCAGTTGGGCAAGGTGAACAAAGGCAGACGTGGGCCGGACAGGTTGACGATCACTCCCCAGAATATCTACGACGACGGCACCCTCAACGATGACAACCGCTTCCTCTACTGGCCGCGCCAGCCGGACATGCCACGCGCCGTGATCGACTGGATCGAATTCGAAGCTCCGATCACCGAAGTCTGGCCACCAGCGCACCACAAGCGCATTTTGTTCGATTCAGCTCTTCGCCAAAGTGAGCCGAGGAAATACGTTCACAAAGTCCTCTCGCGTTTTATGTCGCGCGCCTACCGCCGACCCGCGACCACTGAGGAGGTGAATCGGTTCTTGAAGGTTTATGATCTGTTAAAACCGGAGTTAGACACGGTCGAGGCCACCATGCGCGAAACCCTCGCGATGGTGTTAGTGACACCTCAATTTCTGCTTCACACGAAAGCCGACGGCGAAGTCATCGGCCATGAGTTCGAGCTTGCCTCTGCGCTCTCATACTTCCTCTGGGGCAGCATGCCGGACATGGGGCTCATTGAACTTGCGTCGAGTGGTGACCTCAACGATTCTGCGATACTCGCCGAGCAGGTCCGCCGGATGCTCGCCGACCCACGCTCGAACGATTTTGTCTCGAACTTTACCAACCAATGGCTCAGTTTACCGAAAATGAAAACCGTCCCGATTAACCGGGACCTGTTTCCCAGATTCCTCTACTACGTTGAAGCCGGCGAACGCGCCGGCACCGAAAAACCCTACATCCCGACGATCCGTGACCACATGATCGATGAAACCGTCGGATTCATCGCCGAGCTTATCCGCCGCAATGCCAGCGTGACCAATCTCGTGGATTCCGATTTCGCCATGCTCAATCAGCCCCTCGCGGCTCACTACGGCGTCGAGGGAGTGGAAGGGCAGCGCATTCGCCCCGTTCCGATCGAACCCAATCATCACCTCGGCGGCCTGCTGACCCACGGTTCCGTGCTCATTGGCAATGGCACCGGCTCCGCCCCACATCCGATCTACCGCGCCGTCTGGCTGCGTGAAGCCATCCTCGGCGATCAAGTAAAAGCACCTCCCGCCGAAGTTCCCGCCCTCTCGGACTCGGCAGGCGACTCCGCCGAGCAGGCCCTTGCCATCAAGGACCTGCTCGCCAAACATCGCACCAAGGAAAGTTGCAACGACTGCCACGTCCGCCTCGACCCCTGGGGCATCCCCTTCGAGCGTTACAATGCCATCGGCAAATATCAGGCCTTCGTTCCCAAAGAGGGGACCCGCGTTCGTGGACTTAACAAAAAGAAAGACAATGATCTCGCCGGTTACGCCAAGTACCTGGAGAGCGTCAACACGCAGGAAGTGCAAGCCGACGCCCGGGTACCGCGCGGCCCTGAAGTCGATGGAATGCCTCAGCTCAAAGCTCATCTGCTCAAGGCCCGCAAGGACGACATCGCCGAGAACGTCATCCGCCGCCTGCTCACCTATGGCATTGGCCGCGAACTCAATTACGGCGACCGCTATGACGTCGAAAATATTTTCGTCCAATCCAGGAAAAACGGTTTTCTTGTCC
>Ga0315336_1005496_pt1 | contig 13801 bp, 14 predicted proteins | sample ASW5metaG_FD_204512 | JGI IMG/M metagenome (GOLD analysis project Ga0315336, IMG submission 204512) | Ammonia-oxidizing marine archaeal communities from Monterey Bay, California, United States - ASW #5 | ecosystem: Environmental > Aquatic > Marine > Intertidal zone | place: USA: California...
GTGGTTTTGCTGGAACCACTATGGCGGTTGCCATGCGTTACGGAATCGCGAGAGGAATCTTCTCCAATGAATCGGGCCTGGGGTCTGCCGGTATTGTTGCAGCAGCAGCCCAAACACAACAGCCGGCGCGTCAAGCGTTAGTCTCAATGACCCAGACTTTTATTGATACATTAGTAGTATGCACTTTTACTGGAATCGCCATCATAGCTACAGGCGTTTGGAATTCTGGTGAAAACGGCGCCACCCTTACCCAACTTGCATTCAGTAACAATTTTCCGGTTGTTGGCCCTGCCATTGTGGCCGTCGGACTCACCATGTTTGCATTTTCAACCATCCTGGGATGGAGCTACTACGGCGAACGAAGTATTCAGTACATACTGGGAGAATGGTCGATCATCCCTTACCGTGTGGCCTTCGTGTTAGCAGCATTTTATGGCTCAGTGCGAACACTTGACTTTGTATGGCTGTTCTCTGATGTGATGAATGGCCTAATGGCATTGCCGAATCTAATTGGATTGATTCTTCTGAGTGGCGTAGTAGTCCGGGAAACTAACGACTTTTTTGGAAAAACCAGACGCTGAACAAAAAAAGGGAGCGCAAAGCTACCCACACGCACAAACAACACCTGGAAAGATCAGCGAATGAATTTTCTAGTGTCAGGTTTTAGAGGGCGTGTACTCTGGTGTTAGGTCTGACTGACCTCCCGGCGCAACAATGCGGCACCAGATAGCAGCCAAGCACAGCAAGAGCTGGTAACCCCCAATCAACGCAAAGGGCGCCCATGGAGCAACGGAATCGAACTTCTGGCCACCGTACCACATGAACCACATAATAAAGACGGCGGTCACCAAATTCGACATGGCAATAACGCTACCCCGCTCCTTTGCAGACGCTTCCTGACCAATGAGGGTATAGGAAGCGTTGACGGAACTTGCCGTAGCCATGAAGAGCAATGCCATCAACGGCAACATGGCATAGTCAAGCGGGTTCGTAATGAACACCATGGAACAATAGCCTATCCCTGCAATCGCCATTGCAATTGCAAAAGCCGTAATCCGCAGGATCCTGTCCATAATGACACCAAAGATTAAGCCCCAAGCGATCCGTGCGATTTCTGATAGCGCAATGATTATCCCAAACCGTGCCAGTGCCTCAGCCTGAGAGAAACCCATGTCTGCTGCTGCAACCGACGCCCACGCCGCGAGAAAAGTGTTCTTTACGGCCAGATCAGAGCGGCCTGTCATCATGCCGAGATAGGACAAGGCAATCCGCGGGTTCCTTGCAGCGCGCACTCCGCTCATGGCCAGTACGCGCCAAGGTGGTCTCTGGTTAACCGGGATTGCATTCCAGCCCCTCAGCCCAATCCAAACGGCCACCCACGCGCAGAATGCAATCAGTGCTGAAGTCAGAAACATGACTTTACCAGCAGCTACAGGATGCCATCCCTGGCCTACAAGGATTTCGGCAATGCGTACAACAGTGACACCATAGAGTGCATGCCCAAGCGCGATCGTCGCGCCATACACACCGACAACCTTCCCCCGACTGCCTTCCGCAGTTAAGTCATTAGCCAACGCAATCGTGACGCTACCCATACCGCCCACACCAGCTGCGAAAAACCCTCGAATCACAGCCAGCTGCGAGAAAGTTTCAGCAAATGGATAGAACACAAAAGTCAGGCAGATAATCCCGATTGAGAGAAGCAGTATGGGCCGCCGGCCAGATTTATCCACCAACAATCCCAGAGGTATGATACAGAGGATAATGGCAATCTCTTGCACACTCATCAGATTCCCCGATACCGTCCCCATTTCGGACCTCGGGATCAGAAGGTGTTCGGCAAGAACATACGCATTCATGGTCTGCAGCTTGCTCATCAGTGGCACACATAAAAGTGCGACTAAAACAAGCGTAAGAAAATGTATTGCCTTTACGCCATCATTTAGCTCAATCGGACCTATCCAAACACGACTCGGCGTAGCCATTGGCATCCCCTATTAATGTTGTTTATATGCCAAGTAACCAAGGATCAGACTTAGTATGCACCATTAACAACAAAAAAACCTGCGTGCCTCTCGCAGAATAGTGCCGGTAAGGCTACTATTCGGTGCAACTATGATCGATGCGCCACGACCAATAGCGACTGAAATCCCGGTATTGCCCGACGCAATGGTCTCCATCCTGACTCATATTCCTGAAGATGCCATGAGTGCTGGCTTATTAGGCACGGAACGGACTGGCCATGGTGTGCGCATTCGGGAAGACGGTTTGATAGCAACTATTGGTTATGTAATAAACGAAGCCGAAAAAATCTGGATTACAACAAGCGAAGGCGTAGTAGTTCCGGGTTTTATAGTTGGCTCCGACTTCGAGAGTGGACTCGGTTTAGTTAAGCCAACAATGCCCCTCACTGGTCCAGCTATAAAAATTGGAAGCTCTTCTTTTTTAAGAGTTAACGATCCTGTCACTATCTTAGGAAGCGGATCTGAAAATAAGACGACTGCTGCGAACGTGGTAGCAAAACAAGAATTTGCAGGTCGCTGGGAATACGTCCTAGATGAGGCGCTCTTCACTTCACCACCACACGAAAACTGGTCCGGGGCGGCATTGATTGACAAAAATGGAAACCTCTGTGGTATTGGCTCGCTAGTTATTCAAGGTTTTGAGACCCATAGCTCTTCTAAGACGGTTAATATGTTCGTTCCAATAGATCTCCTGATACCGATTATTGATGAAATTTGTGAGCGTGGTCAGCGTTTAGCTCCAGCTCGGCCCTGGATGGGTGTGCTTGTACACGACAGTGATGAGTCTCTCACAGTGGTTGGTGTTTACCGTAACTGTCCTGCTGACAAAGCCGGCTTGCAGCCTGGGGATGTCGTGTTGCGTGTGAACGAAAAGCCTGTATCAACCCTGGCTAACATGTTCAGACGAATATGGAGCCTCGGAAACGCGGGGGTTGAAATTCCAATGACTGTTTTGCGGGACTCGGAAAGGTGTGAAACTATTATCGAATCAGCTGACAGGACTGCCTTTATGAGAAAGGGGACCCTGCAATAATTCAAAACTGGAAAAGGTCGCTCCTGCGAACAAGCATCACAAAACCTATAGAAGCTCCTCGCTGGCATCTTCTGGCAAAGGTACACGGAAAGTTTTTATCGTAAACGAAACCAATGAGTAATAACCGAGGATTCCAACAAGATCAACGACTCCTCCTTCTCCAACTGAATCCTTTATACGATTAAAGAGTGAATCATCAATTTCACGGTTTTCCAGCAAATGTATAGTGAACTCATACACGGTAGCTAAGTCCGCGTCATCAAAAACAGGCACCTGCCCCAAACGGATCTGCTCAACAATTTCAGGGGAAAGCCCAGCCTCTATCGCTATTGGTTTATGGGCCCACCACTCAAATTCCGCACCCCAAAACCGGGCTACTATCAGCACTGCGAGCTCAGATATTTGACGGCCTAAGGAAGTCTGATAGCGTGTGTATTCTCCGAGGCGTTGCGCTCGATCCATGAACTCTGGTCTCGGAAGCCATGCTGCCAAGGGACCCGGGACTGAACCCCTAGGCCCCGCTACTATGACATCAAAGACCTTCCGTTGCGCATCATTAAGTCCTTCCCTCACGGGCTCTTTCATTCTTCTCTGATCAATTTTTTTTGTCATAGCTTGGCCTGTATTATTCTAGTTAAAAATCAAAGCCGGCTTTGTAAGCCTCTCCCTACTAACGCACCGGTTATACTATTTTATAATGCTCGTTTTAGCTAAACTCTTGGAATACGCTCCAAGCAAGAATATCGAGACAACACCCAGCTAAGCAGAGGGAGATAAACCAAATGGCGAATCGTAGAGAATTCCTGCAAATGGGAATTGCGGCTTCAGCACTACCGATTTCAACAGGGCTTATGCTACCGAATAAAAGCTCAACAGCCGAAAATATCTCTCCCTCGATCCCGATATACAGGACAATTTTTGACAACCGCTATGCGGTGGCTCGTGTTTTCGCCAAAGACATAGAAAACGCGGGAGGGAAAACTTATGGTATTGACGGGGATGTTACCAATCTGTGGTATCACGACCTGCACCACCGCTGGAAGAAGGGCCCTGCAGCCATTGCTGGATTAACGGATGCCAATGCATTGTTTTGCCTAGAGCAATTGGCTTGGAGTGCATGTCAAATGCATCTCATATACTGCGCTGAACACAAGCCGACAGATGGACCCAAGAAATTGATTGAGCCTTTTCTAGAATCCTCATTTTTGGCTGCAGAAAAAATAATGCACTACCCCAAACGTGAAGCAGTCGCCCTCCCACCCTACTCAAGTCTGTCGACAGATGATATTAACTCTCTGGTTTCTTGGGTGATTGCGCCAACCAAAAGAACATAAAAACTAAAACTAAAGATTTTTGAAAGGAGATACTGATGCCGATTCTTCCACCAGGCATAAATGAAACCGATTTTTCCGCTGCACTCGGACAGTTCGCAGAGACCGTGGGAACAAATTGGGTTTTTACCAGTGATGAGGATGTTGCGCTATACCGTGACGCGTATTCCCCTTTCTGGGGCTCCGACGAAGAAAAATTGGCTTCGGCAGCGGTGGCTCCTGAAAGCGTTGAGGAAGTGCAACAGATTGTCAGAATCGCAAATCGCTATCGCATACCGCTATACCCCATCTCTACAGGTAAAAATTACGGTTACGGTGGATCAGCACCGGTACATTCCGGTAGCGTGGTAGTTGACTTAAAGCGAATGAACCGCGTACTGGAGATCGATGAGAGAAATGCCACCTGCTTAGTAGAGCCCGGGGTAAGTTATTTCGATCTCTACAATGCTATTCAGGAAAAAGGTGCAAAACTTTGGATCGACTGCCCGGATCCGGGATGGGGAAGTCCCATCGGTAATGCTTTGGACCACGGGCTTGGGTACACGATAGGCCACTTTCGTGATCATTTTGGATCGCACTGCGGCATGGAAGTCGTACTGCCCAACGGCGAAGTTCTGCGAACCGGGCCGGGAGGTGTCCCGGGATCCAAAACCTGGCAGCAGTACCAATATGCATTTGGGCCGCAACTTGATGGTATTTTTTCGCAGTCTAATTTTGGCATCGTGACCAAAATGGGATTCTGGCTCGCACCGGAACCAGAGGCTTTCCGTGAAGATACCGTAGCCGTTTATAACCATGATGATCTCATCCCGCTGGTAGATGTAACCTCATATCTGACAAATTCATCCATCAGTAATGGACTCCCCGGTTTAGGGAGCCCGTTACTTCGAGCAATCGGCACCAGTTGGGGTGGACCAGACAGCGACCCGGAACACATCGCGCTCCTGCAAACCAGTGACCGTCCAGCTTTAGAACGCTACGGGCGAGAGAAAAACATCCCGTACTGGACATGCAACATAAAAACTTATGGACCAAAGGAAGTCATAAACGCTCAATGGGCGCACGCTCGGGAAAAATTTGCCAGTTCGATTCCTGAAGCTACTTTCACCGAAGGGGAAAAACTAGAATTTCCACTGACCTATGAACAGGGAGAGGAATACCAGCAGGGCCGTATAGCTGGAGGGAGAGTAGATTTTGGGATCCCGAATTTGTCGATTTTCCAGATTATTTCCCGGACACCATGGAATCCGGATCCAAAGTTTGGGCATTATTATTTCTCACCGATGATTCCTAAAACAGGTGAAGCTATCTTTGAAGCTTCTAAAGTATTCACGGAAGCCTATGACCAATTAGGCCTGCCACGACCACCGCAAGGAATCACCTCCTTGCCTGCCCTGTATTACCAGCGATCCGCTATGCTGCTGATGGCTCTTCAAGTTACACGTAATGTTGAGGTGGATCGGAAAAACCGGTCAGCCTTTAAAGAGCTGGTCAAGATAGCAGCAGAACATGGTTGGGGAGAATACCGCACACCACCAGCTTTCCAGGATGATGTCATGAATGCCTATTCCTTCGGCAACAACTCGCTTAGGCGCTTTAATGAAACCATCAAGGATGCCATTGATCCGAACGGTATCATTTCCCCAGGAAAATCGGGAATATGGCCTAAAAATATGAGGAAGGCTTAATCATGATCCGTCGTATTATTGCTGGTATCTTGGTTTCGTTAAGTCTACTTGTTGCGGGACAAGCGCTTGCTCAGGATATCGAAAGGGGAAGGGAAGTCTTTCAATACTGGTGTGCGCCCTGTCACGACGATGGAGCAGGACGGCCGGGCACTATAGCATTACAGATTTTATATAACGGGGAAAAGCCCGCGCCGCTTGAGGAACGCACAGACCTCTTGCCTGAGTACACCAAAACAATTGTCCGCACTGGTATCTCGGTTATGCCATTCTATCGAAAGACCGAAATCAGCGATGCGGACTTAGATGCTTTGGCCGCTTATTTAGCACCGTGATTTTTTAGCCGATACAGGAAAGCTCCACTATTTGTGGTAGATAAAAGCTTCGTAAGTATTGCCCTAGAGCTAACAAAGGTCACGCAATGGGAATGGAAGGGTCAATCCAGCACTGATGTGAGGGATACAGGGTATGACCGATAAGGCTAACCGGTTTGTTTCGCCTGACAACCATTTGTTGCATCTAATAACCGAAACAAATCCATCACTTTTTGATGAGCATGACCTGAAAAAGACGGGCCTCTGCCTTCTGGATTGGGCAGCTGTAGCGGTTGCTGGCTCCAAGGAACCCTGTGCAAAAATCCTCTTGGATCATGCGCAACAGGAAGGAGGGGAAGCGCAATCCACCCTAATTGGCACCGGTAAATGCGGCACAGCCCGCCAGGCTGCACTATTCAATGGAACTGCTGCGCACGCCCATGATTTTGATGACACCTATCCGGCCATCCCAGCACATACGACCGTACCGGTTGCCAGTGCAGTCTGGGCTGCGGCCGAAAGAGATGGGCGTACGGGCCTAGAAATCATCACCTCTGTGATTACCGGTATAGAAGTAATATGCCGACTCGGGCTGGCATTATGTCCCGACCACTACAGGCGGGGTTGGCATGCTTCCGCAACTTTAGGCGCTATCGGTGCCAGTGCAGCATGTGCAAAGCTTCATGGCCTTAAAGATAAAACGATGATGGATGCCTTGGAGCTGGCAGCATGCCGGGCTGCTGGAACTAAGGCAGCATTTGGCTCCATGGCAAAACCCCTACAACTCGGACAAGCTGCAGCCTTGGGTCTTGAGTCGGCGGATTTGGCCCAGAGAGGATTTACTAGCTCAAAACGCATACTCAGTGCAGCAGATGGCTTTTACGCACTACATTCGAATGACTTCAGCGATACCCCACTGAAGAAACCTCTAGGAGAAGAATTTCATATCCATGGTAATCATTTTAAATACCATGCTTCTTGTTTTTTAACCCACGGTGCAATTGAAGCTGCAAAAACCTTTTTTGCTAATCATAGTGGTCATTCGCCAACGTCTATAAAACAGATACACGTGCATGGACACCCGGAGCTTCTTAAAGTTTGCGACAACCCTGAGCCCCAGACCGGCCTAGCCGCCAAATTCAGTGTGCAATTTTGCATTGCACTGGCACTAACTGGAAAAGATACATCGGCCCTAGCCACATTTGGGGAACACCTGACCCAAGATAGCGAATTACGTAACCTCATGAATAAAATGACGCTGGAAGCGTCTGCAAACCTCAATCATGAGGAAGCGGAAGTCATTTTCTCCCTCAAAGATGAAAGCACCATAAAGATTTTTGGGAAACCGATCAGCTCGACCGAACCCGACGAGGAAAGGCCGGCAATCGAAGCCAAAGTACGAAGCCTCTGTGAGCCAATCATTGGAAAAGAGGGTACATCTAAACTCATACAGTTATTTAGTGCCTTGCAAACCTTAGATCGCATCCCTGATTACAGTGGTGTGTAAAAAAGGTGAGTACTTGACCGACAGAAAAATACCGCCGGTTAGCCCTTGGGGCGTATTGAATGGGGTCCGAGTGATTGATTTGACGCAGATACTCGCAGGGCCCTTCTGCACAGCAATGCTGGCCGATCAGGGTGCCGATGTAATCAAAATAGAACCAACTTCAGGCGACCTTACTCGAACATTTGGACCCCACACTGAAAAAGATGGGGACCAGGAGTACGGGGGATACTTTGCAAGTGTTAATCGGAACAAGCGCGGTTTAGCGCTAGATCTAAAAAACCCCCAAGGAAAAGAAATCATTTTCCGATTGATCAAAAACGCGGATGTGCTAGTGGAAAATTTCCGGGCCGGTGTAATGGATCGGCTCGGACTTTCCTATGAAACTCTGCATAAAAAAAACCCAAAATTAGTTTATGCCACAGTACGCGGATTTGGAGATCCTCGCACAGGAAAGAGTCCCTACGTCGCGTGGCCCGCATTTGATATCGTGGCTCAGGCCATGGGTGGAATGATGGGTATTACCGGGTCAGATCAGAATGATCCCACTAAGGTGGGGCCGGGAGTAGGCGATTTGATTCCTGCCATGATGTTGGCATTTGGCATCGTGGCCGCTCTTCGACACGCTGAGCGGACCGGTCAGGGCCAATTTGTTGATGTTGCAATGCTAGATGGTGTGCTGGCAGCCTGCGAGCGAATCATCTATCAACACTCGGTGACGGGACAAACTCCCGTTCCCGAAGGAAACCGACATCCTTTGATCTGTCCGTTTGGGATGGTGAAGACCAAGGACGGCTGGATCACACTGGCTGCGCAATCGGCTGAAGAATGGAGATGCTTATGTGAGCTGATTGGGCGGGCAGAACTAGTGCATGACCAACGCTTCACCGATAACAAAGCTCGTATCGCGCATCAAGATTATGTCTATGAGCAAATCGAAGCCTTCACGTCCCAGAAAACAAGAAAACAGTTGGTCGCGTTGTTTGGTGGAAAAATCCCATTCGGCCCTGTTTATGACATCAATGACATCCTAGAAGATGATCATTACAGGAAAAGAGAGATGATCATATCTGTTGATCGGCCTCACTCTTCCGAGTCATATCGAATCGCTGGTGTTCCAGTGCGCATGACTGAAACACCCGGGGGTGTTTACCGACGCGCACCCCTCCTCGGGGAGCACACCGACGAAATTTTGGAGAAACTTGGCCTTTCCCAGCAACAAATCAAAATCTGGCGTGATAATGGCATCATTAAGTAGGCTAACTATGCAATCCGCGCCGTATTTCGCTCCAGAAAATTAAGTACCAGCAGCCCCAAAAAAATGCCGGCGGGCCAAAAAACATGCGAGCAAAGGCGGTATAGCCATCTGTAAATGGATTATCTCGGCCCCCATGCTGGGTGCAGCCAGCTCTGCCATAAAAGGTGTTCCCACCCAAAACGGCGCGTAAAAACCAAGCATGAGAACAAGCATTACCCACCAGGTAACCGGATTGCGAAATCTGGGAGCCGCAAAAAGTATGATCAAAATTGCGGCCATGGCACCAAAATCCCCGAAGACCTCCCGAAAATAGTGGTGCCAGCTGTGCGTCTGAGCCAACCGCGAATCAGGAGTGAGGATCATCAATTCATTTCCAATGTGCCGAATGGTGGACCCGACGCTGCGCATCCCCAGAATGAACCCCAGAATGACCAGTGCACGGGCTAACCAGAGATTCGTCAAATACTTCAACATTCCAATTTACCCCTCAACGCTCAACTCCCATAAAGCATAATCAACTGGACCCCTAGGTGGCAAAAAAATCAAAAATTAGTGAAAGCCTCAAGAGAGCCAGCAAAGGCTTCGCAGTCAGGGGGATACGCTGCACTCCACAGCTCTGAGATATTGGACCAAGACGCAACTGGCCGGGCGTTGCGCCTGTAGTGTGGCACTTCCAGCTGAACTAGAGAGTCGACACGGGCTGCCTCAAGTTGCCAATTGCTTGAGAGTACCTCGTTAGAAAATCCGTAACGCAAATCCGTTATGAACACAGTGCTCTCATCGTGATAGGCAGCTGTTAATCCCCCGGCAAACCACTCAAAAATGCGGCCTTCCCGGGTATTGCGAAGCACTTCTGCCACAGGACTGTAGTCCCGCTCATTTCTCGACCAATTGACTGGACATGGCTGCGCCATGGACACAAACCCGACCCAGTCCTCTTTTTCAGTACGTACCACGAGACGGCGCAAATGTAACTGGAGCAAAGTGGGAAAAGCGTATACCTCAGTGGCCACCACCCCCCTCGATAACAGGTCTTGCTGGGCCCACTTCTCCGCATCATGGTTGATTTTAAATCCGTACAACAAATAGACACATGACAAACAAATAAAAAAGAACGTGGCTGAACGTGCCCGACCTAACACCGACACTCCGGCTATCAACAAACCCACAATTAATAGGGATGTATAAATTGGCTCGATAATAGGAAGTGCTGGAAAAGCAAACCGATGCTGTGAGAAAGGACTGAGAAGCTGCGTACCGTAATGTGTGCAGAAATCCAATATAGGATGTGACCACAACGCTGCTGTAATCAAAACGATCCACGGCCAAGGGCTGGTCTTGGGGCCATCTCGTGCCCAACGCCATAGAACTAGGCCCCATACCGGACCAACGACTGGCGCAAACAAAAGAGAATGGGTAATGCCTCGGTGGTGCAGCAAACGCAACAGGGGATCATCCGTGATTGCGTTCACAATCAAACCATCGATATCGGGAAACATGCCAGCAAAAGCACCCCAAAACACGGCTCGACCGTAGCCGAGAGTCCTGCGTGTGCATGAGTGACCAACCGCAGCACCGAGTGCGGCTTGCGTAAGCGGATCCACCAGCTAGATCCTTTTCAGCCCACCCATCAACCAAACAACGGACACACTAGTGTCTCTGAAGTTGTGCGAATCCCTGCCCAGCCCGCGCTTTACTGAGTCCTAGTAAAGAACGCTCTCGTCCGACAAATCCTGCCAGTGCACGTTCGTAGTTTCTGGCCGCGAGTTCAGGATCACCCAGAGCCAGATAGGTATCTGCCAACAACTCCGCTGAAGGCTGTGCTGGTATTGCAGGGCCATAGTCGGGGGAAAGTCCATCTTCCAGCTCCGCCGCCCCTTCCAGTAGAACGAGCGCTCGATCAGTATTGCCTTCAACCATCTCAATCTGAGCCTGCAATGACATGCGCAAAAGCTTTGGTGTCATCGCACTCCGTTCCCGGCTCTGAACTGTCTCCTCACCACCAATGCCTGCTAACGCCTGTAGGGCCGCTTCCATATCAGCCCGATGGAGGGCCACAATTCCACGAACATACTGATCCGTGGCCACAAAGAAAGGGGCCAAACCCTCATAATCCACCGCAACTTGGGCAAAGTGACCGGAAAATTCCTGTGTGTCAATCACATAGGAAGCGCGCGCTGAGATAAAATTCTGGCGATGCTGGGGACTTTTGAATTTTTCAACCTGATCTTCAATGATGGCTAATTTTTCGCGTGCCTCACCGCGTTTGCCTTCCTGGGTCAAGCTATAAATCAACCAAGTCAAAGCGTGATAGCCCTGCCGAGGAATCGGATCATCTTGGCTAGACCTACGAATCATGGCTTCCTCAAAAGAACGGGCATTTCGTTCTGAACCCTTCTCCCACATTCCAAGTGCAAAATAAATATGGGAGCCCATGTGAAGTGCATGAACTGCCGAGGGAGCCACCACCGCGTAAGCATCAGCCGCTCTCAAGCCTAATGGTGCGTGGACTGGATCGTCAAAACTATGGATGTTGTAATGCAACGCACCCGGATGTCTAGGATTCCTATCTAAAATGTCCTCTGTAATCGCCCCAGCCCTTATGTATAGAGAGAAATCGCGTCCCCCGTGGCTAATAGTCAACAAGGAAAGAGCGTGTAACGCAGCGGCGTCGATATCATCCGGGTATTGCCTGTAAATTTCTTCTAACGCAGATGAATATGCAATCTCACGCTCCTCTTGACTACCCTCGCCAAACAAAATATTGACGGATCGCAGGTAGGCTTTTTCGCGCTCTGTGGGTGCTGTGGCTACCCGTTGTTCGGGAGTGGACCCTAATTTAGCCAATGCCGACCTAGATGCCTCTGTATCAAACTGGCTCCACAGCGGATGCTCGTAAGTCAGTGCTTCTCCCCAATATGCCATGATGAACTGGGGATCAATTCTTTGGGTCTCCAGAAATGTGTCGCGAGCATCTTCGTACTCGAAATTATGTAACTGCAAAAGCCCTTTCAGAAAAATCTGGTGTCCTTCTTTTGAGCCAGAAGCTTGGAATTCAGTGTGTCCATATTCTTCCTCGGCCAGCAGCGGCCCAAAAAAAAGTATGTTTCCGAAAATAAGCGTAATCAGTGGTATCAAAATCTTCACGGTATCCCTCCGGAGTAAAGATCTCATTTGAATTATTGATGAATCATAAAATAGAGCCCAGCTACGCGCAAAAGAAACATTTCTTTTTTAAATAGACTCGGTCTCTAAAACACATTAAACGAGTTTCCTCAAAGCCTCATCGATAACAAATAGATCGGTAAGTAGAGCACGCACATGAATAGAAGCATTTAGATTATCAATCAGTTGAGAACTGATACCAGGTTGAATAAGCACTAACTGGATTGCCCCCCGAGTCTTTTCCCCATCCGCTGTTAGAGCATCCAAAAAAGCCCGTGACGCTTCTACCAATTCACCGCCATGTTGGGCAACTGCTGATAAAGCCACTTCACCAAGACCATCCAACGCCTTGTTCATCTTCTGTAGATACCCCCGAATCTCTGAACCAGTTGCCCCATCCCCTTCATCGCTATCACGCCCCTGAGCTGCGTAAGCTAGCATGTATTCGTAGCCCTTTTCGATTGCATCTATCCGTTGCCTGAAGTCTTCTTTAGTTTCCATATTCATCCATTAGACCTTATCCGATACTTTCCAACGCTGAGGATCATGATGTTCAAGATATTCTTTACGCGTAATCCAACCCAGTAACATGGAGCGTAAAAAAAAGAGCTTTTCTGGGCGGACCGAAAAATATATATGGACCATAACTAATGTGATTAAACACATTGCAGTCAAATCATGCACCACATAAATAAAACCCCAACTAGATTCCTCAAGCAAATATGGATTCCGCTCCCACCATGGTGTATCAATTTTTACGAGCATAATAAGACCTGTCACTACCACCAATAGAACTATCAAAGTCATCACATGATGAATTAATTTTTGTGCTAAGGAATATTTTCCGGGCTTCCCGGGTATGGCTGGAGACAGACGAAAGTTCCAACGGGCGAGTTCTATTAAATTTCTCAAATCTTCCGAGCTAATCCACATAGTTTTTAGGTCTTGAAAAAAAAGCGCGCGCGCCATGTGAAACAAAACCGCTGCGGTTAAAACTAAACCGGAGATCCAGTGCGCCGTAACCCAGGGAAAATCTAATCCCAAGATAGGAAAGAACGCCGTACCCAGAAGAACAAGTACAGCGCCAGCCATAACCCAGTGAAAGATACGGTCAGCCAAAGTGTGTCTTAGAAGTTTGTCCCCCACCATGGCTCCCGAAGCAACCCTCTTTGGAGTCCATTGAATCACAGGGCTAACGCTTTATCAGCTTAGGCGCGAAAAAGAACCTATACAGCGCGTGAACAACTATGCAAGCAAGACCTAGGCCAAAAAAAATACCAATAAGGTCCCAAGACATACCCTGTAGCACTTCTTGCCCCCATACATTGCGAGTGAACCGAAAAAACTCCATTGACAACCTCAGGCATCCCTAATCGCGCGGGTTACAAGGTTCTGCAACAATGGAATCTTGAAGTGATTGTAGTTAAAAGGCGTTGCACCGCGTACTGCCGATTGTCCGGCTAGCTGTGCTGTTGCTGCGTCTTTAG
>Ga0315336_1005497_pt1 | contig 13801 bp, 12 predicted proteins | sample ASW5metaG_FD_204512 | JGI IMG/M metagenome (GOLD analysis project Ga0315336, IMG submission 204512) | Ammonia-oxidizing marine archaeal communities from Monterey Bay, California, United States - ASW #5 | ecosystem: Environmental > Aquatic > Marine > Intertidal zone | place: USA: California...
AGAAAGAGCGCAATTGGCGCTAACTGTTCCTTCATACCTGACCCCTCCAGAAATCAAGTTCAAGGGCGGTCTATCGGCCGGTCGATAACTGTTTCTTCATACCTGACCCCATCTGTGGGCTCAGTAGAATCGGCCGCCTTCAGCAGCCATCGTCCGGAGAATCTCAGGAGGTGAAAACCGCTCGCCAAGCTCGGCGGCCAACTCGTCGGCGCGGGCCACGAAAGTCGAGGCGCCCATCGTGTCGATATATGACAGTGGACCTCCGGTATAGGGCGCGAAGCCCCAGCCCATCACGGCGCCGACATCCGCATCGGCGGCCGCCAACAGAACGCCTTCGTCCATACAGCGGGCGGCCTCGACGGCCTGGGCGAAGAGGAATCGCTCGACCAGGGCGGTCACCTCGGGTTGTTCTCCGTTCGGATAGAGCTCGGCAAGCCCGGACCACAGGTGCTTGCCCTTGTCCGAGTACTCGTAGAATCCCGCGCCCGTGCGTTTCCCGGCCCGATCGTGGTCCTGCACCATCGCTTCCAGAACGGCGGTCGACGGATTGTGAGGTGCGGCGTCGCCGAGGTCCGCTCGCGTCTGGGCGCCGACCTGGTACATGAGTCCGAGGCCCACTTCATCTGCCAGACCCAGGGGAGGCATCGGCATTCCGGACCGTTTTCCTGCGTTCTCGATGAGGGCGGGCTTGATGCCCTCCTGGAGCATGACCATGCCCTCGGTGATGTAGGTGCCGAAGACGCGGCTGGTGTAGAAGCCGCGGCTGTCGTTGACCACAATCGGTGTCTTGCCGATCGCCTGAACGAAATCCAGCGCGTGGGCGAGGGTCTCGTCCGAGGTCTTCTCGGCGCGGATGACCTCGACCAACGGCATGCGCTCAACGGGACTGAAGAAGTGCAGGCCGACAAAATTCTCCTGGCGGGAGGCGGCTTCTGCGAGCCCTGTGATGGGCAGCGTCGACGTATTTGAGGCGATGAAGGCGGATTCGGCGAGCTGCTTCTCGGCGCGCTTGGTGACCTCCGCTTTGACGCCCCGATCCTCGAAGACGGCTTCGATGACGAGATCGCACCCGTCGAGGTCGGCGTAGTCGGTTGTCGGATGGATCTTCGCGAGTAGCGCCGCCTTCTTTTCCTCGGTGCTTCGCTTTTTGGCGATGGCTTTGTCGAGCCGCTGAGTGGCGTAGTCCACGGCGCCTTTGGCCCGCTTCTCGTCGGTGTCGATGACGACGCAATCGATGCCCGCCTTGGCCGAGACGAAGGCGATTCCAGAGCCCATGAGCCCGGCGCCGAGGATGCCGATCTTCTTTGGCTTGAGCTTGTCCGGGCCCTCGGGTCGCCGGGCGAGCTTGTTGGCGTCCTGCAGACTCATGAAGAGGGTGCGGATCATGTTGCCGGCGACCGGGTCGGTGAGCAGGGACACCATGTACCGGCCCTCGACCTTCAGGCCGCTGTCGATGTCGAGGCGGAGCCCCTCCCAGAGGCAGGAGAGAATCGCTTTTCCAGCTGGATAGTTCCCGAACGTCTTCGCATTGAACATCGCGGTGGCAACCATGAAGGTGCGCCCGACATTGGCGTCGCTGGAGTCTCCGTTTGGCACCTCGTAGCCCTTCTGATCCCACGGTTGGATGGTGTTCGGGGTCTCCTTGATCCAGGCCTTCGCGGCGTCGATGAGCTGGTCGGCGGGCACGACAGCATCCACCATTCCGAGCTTCAGAGCGGCGTCCGGACGGAGCTGCTTGCCCTCGAGGAGCAGTGGCATGCTCGCTTGGATCCCGACCATTCGGGGGAGGCGTTGGGTTCCGCCTCCGCCCGGTAGGAGTCCCAGTGTCGCCTCGGGGAAGCCCAGCTTGATCCGGTGGTCATCGGACACGACCCGGTAGTGACAGCCGAGACAGATCTCCATGCCTCCGCCGAGGGCGGTGCCGGAGATTGCGGCGACCACGGGTTTCCCACACGTCTCCATGCGGCGGATGATCCGGGAGAGATCTCCAACGCTCTGGTTGAGCTCGGCAACACTCCGATCGCCCGCGCAGATCGCCTCGAGCATCTTCAGGTCGGCGCCGGCGATGAACGCTTTCTTCGCGGAAGCGATGACGATCCCGGTGACGGACTCATCTGCTGCGGCCTCCTTCAAGGCGGCGTCGAAGGTGTCCATGGATTCTTGATTGAGGACGTTCTGGCTTCTCCCGGGCAGATCCCAGGTGAGCGTGACGATCCCGTCTGCGTCGCGGTCTACGTCGATCATCAGACCCTCTCGATAATGGTTGCGGTGCCCATGCCGGCGCCTACACAGAGCGCCGCGAGGCCGGTTTGTTTGTCGGTTCGCTCCATCTCGTCGAGCAGCGTTCCGAGGATCATGGCGCCTGTGGCTCCCAAGGGATGGCCCATGGCGATGGCGCCGCCGTTGACGTTGACGATGTCGTGGTTCAGACCGAGCACATCGGCAAAGCGGAGAACGACTGCCGCGAATGCCTCGTTGATCTCCCAGAGATCGATGTCTCCGGGATCCATGCCAGCGCGCTTCAGGGCTTTCAGGGCGGCATCTGCGGGGCCGGCGAGCATGATGGTGGGCTCTGAGCCGATGCTCGCGAAGTTCTTGATCTTCGCCCGCGGCTTCAGGCCCAGGCGCTCACCCATCTCCTTGGAGCCGAGAAGGATGGCGGCGGCACCGTCGACGATTCCCGAGGAGTTCCCAGCGTGGTGCACGTGGTTGATCGACTCGAGCTCGGGGTATTTCTGGAGCGCGATGTCGTTGAAGCCGTACTGCCCGAGCTTGGCGAAGGACGGCCTGAGTTTGGCGAGGGCCTCGGCAGTCGAGGTCGGACGCATGTGTTCGTCGCGATCGAGGACGACGATTCCGTTCTGGTCTTCGACGGGCACAATGGACTGGGTGAAGCGGCCTTCGGACCAGGCCTTTGCGGCGCGCGCTTGTGAGCGGGCGGCCAGCTCGTCGCAGTCCTCGCGGGTGTATCCGTACAGGGTCGCGAGCAAGTCGGCGCTGATGCCCTGGGGGATGAACGCGGTGTCAGAGGCGACCTGGGGATCGGTAGCCCAGGGGCCGCGGCTGGCGCCCATCGGTACCCGACTCATGCTCTCGATGCCGCCGCCGATGGTGAGATCGGCCTGGCCGGACATGATGTTGGCCGCCGCCATATTCGTCGCGACCAGCCCCGATGCGCAGTAGCGATTGATCTGCACGGCCGGCACCGATTGGTCGTAGTCCGAGTACAGCACTGCGATGCGCGGCAGGTTGCCGCCCTGTTCCTGGACGGGTTCCACGATGCCGAGGATCACGTCGTCCACCAGGGCCGTGTCGAGCTCGTTGCGGTCGCGAATGGCCTGCAGAGCGGTTCGCGCCAGATCGATGGGCGGTATGGAGTTCAAGGAACCCCCGGCCTTTCCGCGTCCGCGTGGCGTGCGAACGGCGTCGTAGATGAAACAGTCGGGCATGGTGGCTCCGTTTCCGGTTAAGTAGAACGTGTTCTACTAGAACATGTTTCACTCCGACGGGCCACCCATCTCATGAGCGAATTCCGACCTTTAGAGGGCGTCACCGTCCTCGACCTCTCTCGCTACCTGCCCGGGCCGTTGGCGACCAAGATCCTTCGGGACATGGGAGCGAAGATCATCAAGGTCGAGCCTCCCAATGGAGACGCACTCCGCTACGTACCGCCGATGATCGACGGAATTGGCGCCTCGTTCACGGCCCTGAACGCCGGAAACCAGTCCATCGCGATCAACCTCAAGGACCCGGAAGGCATCGCGCTTCTTCGGAAGATGGTCACCGAAGTCGACGTCCTGGTCGAGTCCTTCAGACCTGGGGTGATGGGCAAGTTCGGGCTGGGTGCCGAGGCCCTTCTCGAGATCAATCCGCGTCTGATCTACTGCGCGATCACCGGCTACGGGCAGACGGGACCCCTTCGCGATCAGGCGGGCCACGATCTGAACTACCTCGCTCGCGCTGGGATCCTGGGCACTTTCGGGCCGCCTGGGCTGCCCCCGACGACTCCCGGCGTTCAGATCGCCGACATTGGCGGCGGGTCCCAGCCCGCAGTGATCCAGATCGTCGCAGCCCTGCTTCAGCGCGAGCGAACTGGTAAAGGCGCCATCCTCGACATCTCGATCACCGATTGCGTGAAGATCTTCGGTGTACTCGGAATGAGTGAGGACCGCGGCGCGGGCATGCTCACTGGTGCCGCACCCTGCTATCGGAGCTACGAGACGGCGGACGGGAAGTACGTGTCGATGGGCGCCCTGGAACCCAGGTTCTTCGGCGCATTCTGTATGGCCATCGAGCGGCCTGATCTGATCGCCGCCCAATACAATCCCGAGGCCATGAACGAGATGGAAGCGCTCTTTCGCACCAAGACCCAGGATGAATGGGTCGCAACCCTCGCGGGCGTGGACGCCTGTGTCGAGCCGATCGGTGATCCCCTGCCTGCGGCGGCGGGCGTCGCGCCACAACTGGGTGCGGACCGAGACGCCATTCTCGCCGATCTGGGAATCGAAGCATGAACATGAAACGACCGGATAAGCCTCACAATCCGGACAAGCCCTACTTCCCGTGCACCACCTTCGACCACGCTTTCTACGATAGCGCGCCACAGGTCTACATCAACTACGTGGACCTGCCATGCACGCCCGAGCAGGCCTTCGAGGTCTTCGCCGACCCCGATTCGTGGCCCAAGTGGGCCTGGCCCGGCATCTCCAGCGTCACCTGGACCAGCCCGAAGCCGTACCGGGTGGGAACAACGCGCACCGTGGTCTTTCCAAACGGCATGGAGGTCTACGAGGACTTCATCGGCTGGGAAGACGGTAAACACATGGCCTTCTGCTTCTACGGAGTGAGCCAGGATGACGTCTTCAGCGCCTTCGGAGAGCGATACGACGTAGAGGACACGGGCAATGGCACCAGCAGGCTCAAGTGGACCGTGGCCTACGACCCTGCTCCCGGCTTCAAGAGGGTGCACATGCTGGTCAAGCCGTCGATGATGCTCACCTTCAAGCTCTACATGTGGCAGCTAAAGCGATACTGCCGAAAGCAGTTCGCGTAGGATCACGCCGTCCAGTCCCCAGAAGCGGGCGTATCCCCAGAAAAGCCCGGTCAAAAGCAGGATGTGTGGCAGGACGTGGGTGACGAGGCCGGTGCGGCGAATGGTGGCCACGGTCTGGTTCAGGCCCCAGCTCACCGAGCGTTGAAAGACGACGAGCAGACCTCCAAAGACGCCGACGACCAGGGCCATGCTCAAGACGACACGAACGGCGCCGGGTAGTTGGCTCTGGGCGACGATCCACCCATGGGCGGCCATCTGAGCGAGGCCGGCGATGAGCAGTGCCTCGGTGAGGATGAGGCGACGGTGGCTGAACCACTTCATGGCACGATGACGGGGAAGAGGGAGAGGAGAGGGGAGGGAGCTTGAGTCTACTCGACGCAATCAAGAATGGCGATCTCGCAGCTGTGGAGCAGATCCTGGACAACGAGCCCGGTGCGGCCTCCAGTCGCGACGAGAGCGGCGTGTCGGTGGTCATGACGGCGCTCTACTACCGAAAGACCGAGATCTCGGCGGCACTGCTGGCAGCCGATCCGGTGCTGGATGGGTTCGATGCCGCGGCGCTCGGTCGTCTGGGAGGGCTTCCGGCCGAGCCCGGCGGGCGTTCTTCAGATGGATTCACGCACCTGCATCTCGCCTGTTTCTTTGGGCACGACGAGGCCGCGGCGGTGCTCCTGGAGCGAGGCGCGGACGTCAATGCCGTGGCCGATACCACCAGTCGCGTGTCCCCTCTCCATAGCGCAACTGCGGCCGGGTCGTTGGCGGCCATCACCCTTCTCCTCGAAGCCGGAGCTACGGTGGACGCCCAGCAGGAGGGAGGCTGGACCGCGTTGATGGCGGCGGCGCTTCACGGTCGCGTCGACTTGGTGCGTGTCCTGTTGGCTGCTGGCGCAGATTCCCGTTTGAAGGGGCAGGACGGTCGCGATGCATTGGCGATGGCCACCGAGAACGGAGACCCCGAGCTGTTGGCGCTCTTCTAGATTCGGCAGTACCTGGTTCCGATGAACTGGCTCCTCCTCGCCCTCGGTGCCCTGGGTCTGATCCTGGCGATCAACGCGTATCGACCGGTGCGATGGCCCGCTGCCCTTGGCCTGGTCAGCTTCTTCGCGGGCTGGCTCGTCGGAGATCTGCCAGTCGTGAACTTCCTGATCCAGGGATTTGCGGCCGTCGGCCTCGTCTCTCAGGGGGCGCTCGTCGGGTGGCAGGGCTGGGCGGGCATGGCGATGCTGGTGATCGGATGGGCCGGTCTCATCCGCGCCTATGCCGAGTCCGTCGCCGCCGAAGACGCCATGGACGAGGCGCTGGCCTCGGTGGGCGTGCCGCCGCGACAGGAGTCCGGATGGTCGTGGTCGACGCATCTGCTGCCGTTCTTCTTCTGGCGACGCAATGTGCGCAGAGTCGGCGGAATTCCCATTGAGAAGGTCGGGATGTGGACGCTCAAGGCCGACGTCTACCATCCCAAGGAGAGCACAAAACCAGGTCCCGTCCTGGTCTTTGTGCACGGCGGAGGCTGGGTGGTCTCGTTTCGCCAGTTCCAGGGACTTCCGGTGCTCACCCGCCTGGCTGCGGCGGGCTGGACCTGCATCTCGGTCAGTTACCGACTGAGCCCCGTCGCCACGTTCCCGGACCACCTCATCGACGTGAAGCGCGGCATCGCCTGGGCCCGAAATAACGCCCACAAATACGGTGGAGATCCGTCCTTTCTAGCCATCCACGGAAACTCTGCGGGAGCGCATCTATCGGCACTCGCGGCCCTGACTCCGAACGACCCCCGGTATCAGCCCGGGTTCGAGGACGTCGACACATCGGTCGATGTCTGTGTACCGGTCTACGGTCCCCTGGATCTCGACGAGCACATCGGCGGGCACGTGGACTTCCGACTGATGATGGAGTGGGTCGTCATCAAGGCGAACCGGCTCAAGAACCCAGAGATCTTCAAGGAGGCGTCGCCCGCAGCCCTTCTCCACGCAGACGCCCCGCCATTCTTCATGGTGCATGGAAGCTCGGATTCCCTGGTACCCATCGAGGGGGGCCGCAAGTTCTTCGCGGCCTGCAAGGAGATCCTCAATGCTCCGGTTGGCTTCGCAGAGATTCCGGGCGGACAGCACGCGCTCGACATCTTCCACTCGCGACGGGGAGTGGCAGTCGCCGAGGGCATCAAGCGCTACTTAGAGCATTCCTTCGCTACTTTCGCTTCACGCGGGGATCGGCCGTAAGCGCCTGAGAGTCGATTTCGGCCCCCTCGGGACTGGCGATCGTCACGCCGCCGTCGGTCTCGATGATGGTGCCGGTGATGTAGCTGCTGGCATCGGTGGATAGGAACATCGCAGTCTTGGCGATGTCCTCCTCTTTTCCCCAGCGCTTGAGGGGGATGGCCTTGGTGATCTTGTCGACGATGTCCTGGGTCGGGGAGGCGACATTGGCCATTCCCCACGAGCCCTCGATCGGTCCCGGCGAGATGCCATTGACGCGGATGCCCTTGGGCCCCCACTCCAGGGCCAGGACCTTGATGAGCATGTTCACGCCGGCTTTGGCGGCACACACGTGAGCCTGGAAGTGAAGGGGACGCACGGCCTCAGGCGCGGTGATGGCGATCAGTGAGGCGCCCGGCTTGCTGAGGAACTCGTAGCTGGCCTTGAAGACGTTGAAGGTGCCCACCAGATCGATGTCGACGACGGCCTTGAAGCCGTTGGTGGAGAGGTGCGTGACGGGCGCGTAGAAGTTGCCAGCCTGTCCGGCGACGACGATGTCGAGGCCACCAAAGGTGCGCGCGGTCTCGGAGATGGCCTCGTAGACGCGATCGTAGTCGCGGGCATCTCCTGGGAGGCCGAGGGCTTCGGTGCCGAGTGCACGCAGCTCTTCGGCGGCATTGGCGCACCGCTCTTCGTTTCGGCTCATGACCGCGACCTTGGCACCCGCTCGGGCGTATGCCTTGGCGATGGCCAGGTTCATTCCACGGGTTCCGCCGCAGACGAAGGCGACTTTGCCGGCGAGGGCGTCTTTGGGGAAGAAGTCGGACACGGCGGGCCTCCAGGCACTTGTGGAGGAGGAATAACACGAAAACTAGAACGTGTTCTAGTCGCTATTTGACGCCGCCGGCGACGGTGACGTAGGTGAAGCTGGCAGCTCTTGCGGCGTCGATGGCGCCGATGACGAGCTCGTAGCCGACGTCGGGGTCGGGCACGAGGATCCAGTTCTCGGCCACCTCGTGGGTCTTCCGAATGTCCGCAAGGGCGTCGGTGATCTCGGAGGTGCGGGCGAGCTCGATCGGGTCGTCATCGGGCAGATGGATGAAGATGCCGTCGTTGGTGAGGGACACTGTGGGGACCAGGACCTGGCCGCCGTGGTGTCCGCCTCAAAGGGCGGGTAGATGCGTTTCGATGACGGAGATCTCGGCCATCCACGCCATCAGGGCCATGGGGATGAGGATGGCGCACAGGCTCATCATCGGGAACATGTTGAAACCGGCGGCGTGCTGAACTCGGCGCATGGGCAACCTCCTGTAGAAATGGACGCCGAGCCACGATCTGGGTTCCGTCAGGTCTGTGTCAGTACATATTCGCGGCACCAATGTCGCACGCTGCGCGAATTCTCCAGTTTTGAGCGTGGTGTTTGTGGTATGTAGTTTGCACGGAACTGACATTCCCACCTCTGTGGAGTTCTTGATGTCTATGCGCTTCGCCACGCTCGCTTTGGTCCTTGTTGGGTGCTCGGAATACGACCTCGCAAACGAAAAGGACGTCCCGATCGGTACGGAGACGACCAAGCCAGCAACCGGGGCGATGTGCGCGACGGACGTCCCGGCGGAGTATTCGACGACCGTCGATACGGAGTGCGCCCAGGAACCGGTGATCGGATCTTTCGACCCGGTCGCCGAGTGGACCTGGACGGTGAACCCGATCAACGCCGGATACGAGCAGATCATGGCCACGCCGGCTGTCGCGAATCTCACCGACGACAACGGGGACGGGCTCATCGATGACGAGGATGTGCCCGACGTGGTGTTCACTGCCTTTACAGGCAGCGCCTACAGTTCCCCTGGCGCTTTGATTGCGATCAGTGGCGTCGATGGAAGTACGCTTTGGAGCACGACCAACGCCGGTGGATACCTGCCCATGGCCACAGGGGGCGTCGCGATTGGTGACCTCGACGCCGACGGTGTGCCCACCGTGTTGGTGTCCGCGAGCGGCGGACTGCTGGCGGTCGACAACACGGGTGTCTTCGAGTGGTACGCGGTGGTCGAGGCCTCGAGCTACGGCTGTCCAGCCATCGGCGATATGGAGGGAGACGGCATCGCGGAGATCGTCTTCGGACGCACTGTGATCGAGGCGGATGGCAGTGTGCGGTGGGTCGGGGCGGGCGGAACAGGCGGGGGAACGTTCGGTGCCTTCCCTGCAGATCTCGATGGCAACGGTCTGATGGAGGTCGTCGCCGGAAACACCGTCTACGAATACGACGGCACGATCCGCTGGCAGGACGGCGGTTCGGACGGGTGGGCCGCGGTCGCCGACATGGACGCCGACGGGCAGCCCGAGGTGGTCAAGGTCGCCGGCGGGGTGGTGTGGTTGACGGACACAGACGGCTCGCCGATGTGGAGCTTCACACTGACAGATGGAGGTGGTGGCCCGCCGACGATCGCCGATTTCGACGGAGATGGACTGCCCGAGATCGGCGTCGCGAGCCGTTCGGTCTATCGCGTCATCGACACCGACGGAACGGAGCTTTGGGCCAACGCCGTCGAGGACTTCTCGTCGTCGGTCACGGGGTCGTCGGTCTTCGACTTCGAGGGCGATGGCGCCGCCGAAGTGGTCTACGCTGACGAGGAGACGCTGTGGGTCTACGACGGGCTCACCGGGACCGTCGAGATGGCCTGGGCGAGCCACTCCTCGGGCACGCTCTACGAATACCCCCTCATCGTCGACGTGGACAAGGATGGAGCGGCCGAGATCGTCGTCGCCTCCAACGACTACTCCGGACACAACGACTCTCATGGGATCACGGTCATCGGAGATGCGACGGGTTCCTGGTCGCCGGCCCGACCGGTCTGGAACCAGCACTCCTACAGCATCAGCAACGTCGACGATGACGGGACCATTCCGGTAGCGCCAGTGGCCAATTGGACCCAATGGAACAGCTTCCGGGCCGGGAACTCGGAGACGGCTGTCGGTTTTGATCTGCCCGATCTGCGCGCTGGCGAACCGGTCGTGTGCACAGACGAGTGTTGGGCCGACCACATCATCGTGTGGATTCCGGTGGAGAACGGCGGCATTCTCGACGTGGAGAATGTGCCGGTTGCGCTGTACACACTTCAGGACGAACCGGAGCTCGTGGACATGCAAGGGGTGACTGCGGTGGCGTCAGGCAACGCCGTCTGGCTGGGGCCAATCACCCTGAACCGCGGTGATTTCGGGACGAATGGCTTCATGGTGCGCATCAACGACGGCTCCGTTTCGACGCCGTTCCTGGAGTGCGACGACACCAACAACGAGTGGACCTGGTTCCAGTTCCCCTGTCCCCAGCTGTAGCTCACCCCGGGTTCAGGGCCTCTTCCACGGCGAGGATGCCAGAGATCGAGCAGAAGCTGACCCACTGGCCTGGATGGGTCGCGCTGCCCACGAGGTGCAGGTTGTCCGCGACAGGGCTCTGGTGGGCGATGCGTCCCTGTCGCATGAACTTTGCCGTCATGACGGGGTTCATGCTCTCCCGGTACAAGTGGTACTGTCGGCCCCATTCCTGGGGAATTCGGGTTTGAAGAACCCGATGCCTGAAGACGCCCTTGCGCCACCAGCTCTCGGCGAGGATGAACTCGAGGAAGTCCCGCTGGCCGGCTGGGCCCACATCGGTCGCCCAGGTGTGTGGCGTCGGGCTCACCAGGCGACCCTGACCGACGCGGCCCGGATCGTATGCGCCGGGATTCACGAGGACTCGGGTCCAATCCCGTGGCCCGGACTCCGGTAGCCAGAACTGGAGGAAGGGCACGGTGCTATCGGCCTCCATGTCCAGATAGGCAGCAACACCCGGAGACTGTAGGGGCAAGGCCCGTAATGCGTTGGATAGCCCCGCATCCGGGGGCTGTAGCAGGTCGACGTAGGTGCCGATTCCGGGTGCATTGGAGAACACGCGATCTGCGGAGATCCGCTCTGAGCCGATCTCTACGCCGAGGACCCGGCGACCGTCTCGAACGATGTGATCGACCTTCTCGCCGAGCCGAAACTCAACGCCGACGGCGATGGCGAGCTCGTGCAGCGCGGCGACGATTCGGTTCATGCCACCGCGGGCGACGAAGGCCCCGTGGCTGTGGATGATCGCGGGTACGAAGGCCAGGGGAGCCGGCGCCTCCGACAAGGGCTGGCCGGCGATGTGGGTCCAGATTCCGAGGGCGTTCTGGACCGGCTTCGGCAGACCGCTTCGCTCCAGGTGGGTCTGCAGGCCTTGCAGCAGGAAGATTCCCTCTTTCAACCGGCCCTTCTTGAGGAGCTTCCAAGGGCCTGGCTTCGGATCTCGCTGCAGGTCGACGAGGTTGTCGTAGATGCCGGACATGCGTCCGATCCAGTCCCGATAGGCGGCGCCACTTCCCGCCCAGCAGGTCTCGAGCTCGTCCGCGGTGCGGTTCATGTCTCCGTAGATGGAGACCGACTCGCCGCCCGTTGTGGTCACGCGGTACACCTCGTCGTCGAGACGGATGAGGTCGACCAGAGAGCCGAGGTCCGCGCCGAGACGCTCGAAGACCCATTCCAACCCGGGCCGATCGAGGAGGATGTAGGGCCCCCCGTCGTGGATCGAACCCTCGAGCTCGATGCCGCCAGCAAGCCCCCCAACCTGCTCTCGCCCCTCGATGATCAGGGCTGGTTGCCCAGCGCGAACCAGGGAGATGGCCGCTGCGAGTCCGCCGACTCCGGCGCCGATGACGACATTCATGGCGACGACTCCAGGAACGCAGAGATGGCGGTATCGACCTCGGTTGCGTGGGTGAATGGCATCCAATGCCCGGCCCCGTCGACGATCTCCAGCGAGGCACTCTGGGTCAACTCCACCAATCGGCGAGCCTGGCTGACCGGGAAGTGACCCTCGTTTTCAGCCCACAACGCCAGCGTGGGTCGGTCGACTCGCCAATACAATTCGGGAAGGTCCGGGAAGGCATCTTCGACGTCGGCGCACAGGTCGGCGAGGAACTGTCCGACGGGCGCGGCTCGAAAGGCGGGCAGGAAGTCGTCGTCCAGCTCGGGGGGCCAGTGGTCACGGCGATCGAGGAAGGTGCGCTTACACTGCGCGTAGACGATGGATGGTGCCCTCGTGAACGCGAAGTTGTTCAGTCCGGAGCGACGCATCAGTGCGATTCGATAGCTGGTCTCGCCGTCTCCGAACAGCAGGCAGTTCATGACCACGAGCTTGCGCACGCGTTCCGGCTGCGTGGCGGCGAGGGCGAGACCGGGATGCCCTCCCATGTCGGTGCAGACCAGATGGGCGTCCCCGATCTTCCAGAGGTCCATCAGGGTGGCGAGCTGTTCGGCTCGAGCGACAGGATCCGCGCCCCCTTTCCAGCGGTCGCTGTACCCCTGGCCCGGCCAGTCGAAGGCGATGACTTCGTGGCGCTCGGCCAGCAGTGGCACCAAGTGGCTGAACAGCTGGAGTGTCTCCGGGTAGCCGTGGAGAAGGATGACCGGATCCCCGCTTCCGACGCGGGTCATTCGTACTCGACCGCCAGGCGTATCCAGCCACTCTGTAGGTAGAAGGCCCATGAAGTGCGGCGCGTCGCGGGTGATCTGTCGGACGACGCGGCGGGCGAGCTGTGCCCCGAGGCTCGGCTTCTGGATGGCTGGAAATGCCGCGGTGTCGAAGTCGGGGAGAAACAGGGCTCCTCGGGCGCTCGCGTGACTGTAGACGGGCAATGCCAGCCGCTTCAGGAGCGCGGTACGCGTGGAGTGGGCTGGCGGTATCCATCCGTCGATTGTGCCGTCGGGCCCGTCGACTTCGATGGTGCCACGCGGGTCGCCGAACCAGTCGGCGGCGACGTTGACGAACATGGGATCGTCGGGCTTCGCGCCGATGTGGCGCGCGACGACGGCGTCGAGGCTGACGGCATCTCGGCTGCCGTAGATTCGGCGGGGACTGCGGGGATGTTCGGTCCCCATCATGCCGAGGAGCCCGTCGGCCACGCACTCACAGGCATCGACCAACGCCACATCTGGCGGAAAGGCATCCAGCAGCATGGCCACGGTGAGTTCGCGATCGGTGCGGCGGTCTCCGAAGGTGTGCAGATCGTGGCGGTCGGCGAGGCCCTCGGCGGCCTCCATCGAGAGCATTGCGGTGGATGTCGGATGGCTCCGCAGCTTTCCGAAGAGGATGCGCAGATCGGCATCTCGCCAGGGTGCCGCGATGGTGTGCTGATCCAGTCCTCGCTGGTATTGGTGTTCAACCTGTACCTTTCCGGCGTCTACCATGTCGTAGTGCGCCGATGGGACTCCGAGGTACTCCGCGACCTCAAGCACTCCGCGGTTGGCGTGGAAGCGGTCGTAGATGTTTCCGCCCTCCAGCATCGTGACCTCGGCTCCGCGTTTGCCGAGCCATGCGCCGAGCTCGTGTAAGAGCTCCACAGCCACCATGTTGGAGCGGTCATCCCGGTCGGTGACCATCATGAAGCTCGCTTTGATGGCGACCTTCATGCCCTTCAACACCTGAAGATCGAGTGCGTCGAGGACCTCGGTGAGCAGAGCGGGACCCTGCCCGTTTCCCGTCCCCTGTCGAACAAAG
>Ga0315336_1005498_pt1 | contig 13791 bp, 8 predicted proteins | sample ASW5metaG_FD_204512 | JGI IMG/M metagenome (GOLD analysis project Ga0315336, IMG submission 204512) | Ammonia-oxidizing marine archaeal communities from Monterey Bay, California, United States - ASW #5 | ecosystem: Environmental > Aquatic > Marine > Intertidal zone | place: USA: California...
TTCCCTCAGCTTGTGGATAATCTGTTCGCTCGTGTATCGCTTCCTCGTCATTTCCTGCCTCCTTACACACACCCGAATCCTTCGATTCTCTCTCAAGATTCGGATTCGTTTTCAGGGGGCAGGTCAGCAGGCCGCCGCCGCTCTCGACCACCCTAACATTTGCACCGTCTACGAAATCGGCCAGGCTGAGGATCAGAGCTTCATCGCCATGGCCTACCTCGAAGGCCGCACGCTGAGCAAGAGAATTGCCGACGGACCTCTAAAGCTGCCCGAGGCTCTCGCCATCGCCATCCAAATGGCTGAGGGACTCGAAGCGGCCCACGAAAAAGGTGTGAGCCTTTGTGCCGAACTAGTGCTTGATTATGCACACCGGGGTTCGCTACCGCAACAAACGTGAGTGCGCGCACCCTTTCGTGAGACGCCGCGCCGCGCTTAGTGCGTATCGTGGCAAACCTCGCAGTCGTTCGGCGCCTTGTACTGCTCGTGGCACTTCATACAGGCATACATGCCCACCGAGCGCTCTTGAAACAGCACGTCACGCGACGCCACATCGCCATGGCAAGCCGCGCAGTCAACCCCAGCCTCGCGGTGATGAATTTCGTGTGAAAAATATACGAACTCCTTCATCCGGTAGACACGATTCCACTCGATGGGTGTGCTCGTCTTCTCTGCTTCCGCTAGCTTTTGGATGTGCGGGCTATCCGCTTTCACCGCGGCATGGCAGGCCATGCATTTCGCTTCCGCCGGAAAGCCCGCGAAATCACCCGGGTCTTCGATCGTGTGGCAATCGAGGCACTCCAGGCCCAGCCCGACGTGCTTCTTATGGCTGAACGGCAACGGCTGCTGAACCGGCTCGCCTGCCTTGAACTCCGGCGGCGGCTTCGGCGGTTTGCTCTCCACCTGCCCCCACACCAGCCCGCCCGCAATCAACAGAGCCCCAACAACGAACGAGATTACCTGGTGCATTACGCCGGCAACGCGAAGGCCGTGAAGCCTGCTTTGGGTCCTTGGCCCTTCACCTTCGAATTGGGACTTGCGGCCGCGATCACGAACTGCCGCCCGTCCACCTCAAACGTCGACGGCGTCGCCAATCCGATGCCGCCCATCTGATGTGTCCATAGCGTCTTGCCGTCATCTTGATCGAACGCCCGCAGCCGACCATCTTCCGCCGCTGCCGAAAACAGCAGCCCGCTCTTTGTCGCGATGTTGCCGCTACGGTTATACGTGCCGGTCAGTGGAATGCCGCGCTTCGTCAGCTCGTCATACTCACCGAGCGGCACTTGCCACAGGATCTTCGACGCGTTCAGATCAATCGCCGTCAACTGCCCCCACGGTGGCTTGATCGCCGGATAGCCCTCTTCATCCTGAGGCCGCAAGTAGCCCGTGTGCTCGTACTGGCGATACGACCCCTTGGCCGCTTTCATAAGCCGAAGACTCCAGGGAATCTCGTTGTGGTTTACGAACAGAACACCCTTCTCCGCCACCCAGCTTCCACCGCCCCACAATCCGCCGCCGTGATATCCGGGGAATACGACGACTTCCTTGTCCAACATCGGTGGCGTGAACATTGGCGCCAACATCACGTCCTTCATACGCTCGTTGACGAGATATTCGTGTGACTCCTTCGATAGATGCGCGATGTCGTCTTTCGTAAACGAGAGCCTGCTGAAAGGCGGAGGCTTCGTCACCACAGGTTGCGTCGGCCAAGCCTGCTCCCCCGGAACGGTAGACTTCGCCACGGGACGCTCCTCGATCGGATAGAGCGGTTTACCCGTCTCGCGGTTCAGTAGGAATACCCAACCCATCTTCGAGACTTGCGCCACCGCATCCACGGCTTTGCCTTCGTGCTGCACCGTCACGAGATTCGGCGCGCAGGGAAGGTCGTAGTCAAACAGGTCGTGATGAACGGTCTGGTAGTGCCATACGCGCTCGCCGGTTTCCGCGTTCAGGCACAGCACGCAGTTGCCGAACAGGTTCTCGCCGATTCGATCGCCACCCCAGAAGTCGAACGCCGGCGAACCCGTAGCGACGAAGATGAGTCCGCGCTCGTGATCGATGCTGACGCCGCCCCAACAGTTGGCTCCGCCGCAGGTCTTCCAAGAATCCTTCGACCAAGTCTCATACCCGAACTCGCCTGGATGCGGAATCGTGTGGAAGATCCAGCGCCGCTTCCCGGTCTTGCAGTCATACGCGCGGATGTGTCCCGGCGGCGACTTCTCCGGTCCTTCGCCAGGTACCGACATGACGATCAGCAAGTCCCCGTAGACCGCCGGAGGGGTGCGTGAAACGATGGATTCGCCATCGTCAACGTCACGGTCGAGGTCCTTGTCCAATTCAATTGCGCCACCCGTTCCGAAGCTGTCGATCAGCTTGCCTGTCTTGGCGTTCATCGCGAAGATGTGTTCGCGGACCGGTGCGAAGATCAGCTCCTCCGAGCCGTCCTTCCAATAGGTCACGCCGCGCGACGTGCCTGCTGCCTGTCGCCGCCGCTTGCCGTCGTCAAAGCCGGGATTCGACCAGATGAGCTTGCCCGTTTGCGCCTCGATCGCATGGGAATGCAATCCATGAGCCGAGACGTACATGATGCCGTCCACCACAATCGGCGTGCATTGGATCGTACCCTGCGCCCGCACCCGCGGCGGCAGCGTCTCCAACTCCCATGCCGGCTCGAGATGCGCGACATTCTCCTTCGTGATCTGATCGAGCGGCGCATATCGGCTGGCGTGCGCGTCGCCCGCATACTCTTGCCATTCCCAAGACTTGCGCTCCGCCGCCTTCGCCTGTAGCGACGCCGCCAGCACCGAACCCGCCCCCGCCAGAAAAGCCCTACGCTTCATTCCGCCTCCGAGAAAACCTTCTTTGACAAGCCTAGCAATTAGTCGCCTCCGTGGCGCACAGACTGCGCCGCGCTGAGCGTGAGATCCGGGAGGGGCCGAACCTCGATCTCTCACAAAGGGACGCGAACGGACCGTTAGATCGGTGACAATAGCGGGGATACGCGCACCTGCCTCTCATGTCTAGCCCGAATCCATCCTATGATCCATACGCGCCGCTACCGTACGTACCTCCTTCTTACGCTCTTGGTTGCATCCGCCTTGCCGGCGCAAGATGATTCCCGCTGGGCCGTCGTCCCCAATATCAATGACCTCGCCGACTGGAACGTCCAGCCCAACTCACCAGCGCTCGCCAAAGCCATGGGCGACGCCGCCGAATACGTACTGCGTTGGAAGGCACCCGGCAACGCTGAGGACTGGCGTGTCCGCCGGCCACAGGTCGAGCGCGCTCTCAAGAAAGCGCTGGGACTAACGACTCTTCCCGAACGTACATCGCTTAACGTTCGCACCGTTTCGAGCGACGACCGTGGTGACTACATCGTCGACAACATCATCTTCGACAGCCGTCCGGGCTTTCCCGTCACCGCCAATCTCTACCGGCCCAAAGCCAACGCCGGACCTCGCCCCGCCATCCTCTCGCCCATCGGCCACCTGCTGCACGATGGCAAACGGGACACCGAAGTCCAGGCGCGCTCTATCAAACTCGCCAAGATGGGATTCATCGTTCTCAGCTACGACGCCATCGGGCATGGCGAGCGCATGGTCTCCGGCAACAACCATCACGAGGCCGGTTTCGCTCTCATGCCTTTTGGCGAACACGTCACCGGCTGGATGGTCTGGGACAGCATGCGGGGCATCGACTACTTGCTGAGCCGGCCCGACGTCGATCCCGCGCGCATCGGTGTCACCGGCAACTCGTGCGGCGGACTCAATACGCTCTACACAGCCGCCGTCGATCCGCGAGTGGCTGTCGCGGTCATTACCGGCTACACGCTCGAGTTCAATAGTTGGATCAAGTATGGCGGCGCACACGGCACATGCTCCTACATTCCCGACTTGTTCCACGAGATGGAATGGTTCGAGATCGCGGGCCTCATCGCGCCCCGCCCGCTACTCATGCTCAATGGCGAAGACGATGGCATCTTTCCGCTCAGCGGCGCACGCAAAGCGACCAACAACACCGCTACGATCTACTCCGTCCTGGGGCACGGCGACCTAGCCCGCTTCTATCCCGTCCCCAAACAAAGGCACGGCTACTCGCGCCCCTATCGCGAGCAGATGTATGGTTGGATGGCCAGGCACATGCTCGGGAAGACGCATCACGGACCGGTCGCTGAAGGTCCCATCGAGACACTCCCCGAGGACGACCCCCGCCTGCTCTGTGACCCCCAGGAAAAGCTGATGTCGGTGGCGCCTTCGGTCGTTACGCTGGCACGGAAACGAGGGGCGGAGTCTGTCGCGAAGATGCCCGCCAAGCTGTCGGCCTCAGCGAACGACGCGCTGCGCGATTGGGTGAAGGATCTGGCCGCGTCGCCCGATCCTGAGCCGCACAATCTCATGGCGCGGCACGTCGAAGACGGTGCGGGACCAGGCGCGCCCGAAAAGGTCTACTTCGTCAGTGAGATCGGGCAGCACATCCCGAGCCTGCTGTGGAAGCCGCCGGCCGGAGCCGTCACGAAGCGAGTCGTGATCGTCGCTGATGGGGAAGGGAAGGATTCCGTTGCTGAATCCGATTGGTTGGAGCCGCTGCGTCTTGAGGGCAACGCCATCCTCGCCGTCGATACTCGTGGACGCGGCGAAACGCTCGGTCACATGGGCAAGCGCACCAACAACTATCACCTCGTGTCCATCTCACTGATGGCCGGACGTCCGCTCGCCGGACGCCGTGCCTTCGACTTAACACGGGCCGTCGATTTCGTCGCCCGCCGCGACGACCTGCCGCTCGAAGACGTCACCGTCATGGGGCGCAATGGTGACGCCCTACCAGCGCTACTCGCCGCCGTTGCGGATCCTCGTGTGAAGCGGGTGATCGCGGAGGAGTACGTGAGTAGCTTCGTGTCGCAGATGATCCCGCCCCACCTGCCCACCCGCGAACAGATCTTGCGCCATTGGAATCAGGCCCTGATGCGCCGAGGAAAGATTGAAGGCGAGCACTACACCCTGGACTTGGCCTCTATCATCCCGTCCGCGCTGGAGTATGGCGACATCCCCCACATCGCCCAACTCCTTTCCGATCGCAAACTGTTATTCATCGACGGCCAAGACCGCCACGCCGACGACACCGAAGCCCTCCGACGGCGTTTTGAAGACAGTGCATGCAGCGTCCCAAATACCGCCTGCCGGCCCGATCAGCTTATAACGGCCGATCACCTCATCGAGTGGCTCATGGACTAAGAGGAGACCATCCGTAAGCGTCAAGGCGAACTTCGCAGTCTTTGCGAGAGACACTAATCCCCCCTCAATCGAGCCAATCCAATGACCTGTATTCGACGCAATCACACGCTATTAACTGTCCTCGCTCTCGCCACCCTTACGTGCCTCGTAGCTGCGCTACCCGCCCAGCAAACCTACGACCCGCTCGACCATTACACCTGGCACCCCGGAGGAACGCCCGAAGCCGAACTCTGGCAAATCATCATCCTCTTCGGCGTCGGCGAGACGACCCCCACCGCGTGGGATGGAGCCCTCGAAGTCACCTCCGGCGAGGTTCAACATCTGCAGGGCTACCGATTCGAACCACCCGACCGCGCCCTCGGGCTCGACCGCTGGCGTGTCCACACCCGCGTCGAGCGCATCTATCCGCGAGCAGGCCTTTCCGGTCATGGCCCATCGGTCACCGACCAACAGGTCCTACCCAAAGGCATTCTCGTCCGCGGACAGGGAACATCGGGCACCCGTCTTACAATCGAGACCGCCCACGGCCGCTTCACCGTCTTGCCCATGCAACTCGCATTCGGCGACTGGCGCTCGGAACTCCAAGGCCGCGCCGCCATCCAGCGTATCCCGCCCGTCACCGATCTTTCGGGAACCGAGCAGCGACAGCATGACTTCCCGTCGATCGCCGCCGACGCAGACGGCGCGCTGTGGACAACCTGGTCCAGCTACCACGACCGCCGCGAGGAGCTAAACTTCCGCCGTTACAAAGACGGCCAATGGACGCGCCTCATCCCGGTCGGCCGTGCCGCCGAGGATTTGTGGCGACCGCACATCACGACGGACGCCGCGGGAAAGCCGTGGCTCATCTGGTCCCAACGCCCCTCCGACGATGGCCCGGGCAACTGGGACATCTATGCGATGGCCTGGGAGGACAACGAGTGGGGCCCCAAGCATCGCCTCACCGACAATCCGCTTCCTGACATCGAGCCCCACATCGCACGCTCGCCCAACGGAACCGTCTACGTCGTGTGGCAATCGCTCAGCGGGAGCTACTCGCAGATTCGCCTCAAGTATCTCCGCGACGGCAAGTGGTCGGAGACCGTCTCGGTCACCAATACCAAAGCGAACAACTGGGAACCCGCCGTAGCCGCCGGCCCTGACAACCGCGCATGGATCGCCTGGGATCGCTACGACGGCAACTACGACGTCTACGCCCGAGCCTTCTCACCGGACGACGGCCTCTCACCCGAACACAAAGTCGCTTCTACCGAGCGCTACGAAGCCCACGTCTCCGTTGCCGTCGACAACAACAGCCGCCCCTGGATCGCCTGGGAAACCGGCGGCGTCAACTGGGGCAAAGACCTCGGCGCGTTTCTCGGTACCGATGCGCCCGGCTCACCACTCGGCGACGCACGCGACGTCGAAATCGTTTGTCTAGACGGTGGCGTCTGGAAGGCTCCCGCCGGGCTCGATTTCAGCGACCCACTGAGCAAAGGCGCCACCAGCACCAGCCGTCCCACGCTGTATTTTGATTCCGACAACAATCTCTGGCTCTCGTTCAAGCGCCGCTTTAGCCGGCGCACATTCCGCCCGAGTATTTTTTGGGAGTACTATCTCACGCGTCTCGACGGCGACCGCTGGACGGACCCCGTGGTCCTGCCCCAAAGCTGGTCGCGCAAAAGCACGCGCATGAGCATGGCAGCTGCTCAAGGTCGTCTATGGGCTTTCTGGCCACATGAGAACCGCGACTGGGAATTCTCCAGCCGGCCCCATTCGAATCGTGTCGTCGCGGGCTCGATCGAGTTGCCCGGACCCGGTAAAGCGCCGAAGCTCTCCGCTTACAAGCCACTTCCCACTGTCGTTCGTCCCGTCCCGCCCGGCGAAGAAGCCGACGTGCGCGCCATTCGTAGCCATCGCATCTCCCTCGCAGGCAAGCCCCAGCAGATCGTCCGAGGCGATCTCCATCGGCACACGGAACTATCGCAGGACCAGGGCGGTATGGACGATGGTTCGCTGCCTGAGTTCTACCGCTACATGATCGACGCCGCCGCGATGGATTTCGGCGCGTCAACCGACCATCAGGCCGGCGGTACCGACTACTGGAACAACGTCACCCAAAAGCTCGCCGACATGTACCACTTCCCCGAGCGCTTCTCGACCCTCTACGGCTATGAGCGCAACCTCGGCAACCCGTTCGGCCACCGCAACATGATCTATACCCACCGCGACTACCCCGTCGTGCCCTTTTACCAGTCGATCCACCCCGACTTCATGCTGCCCGACTCACCCGATGGTGAGTTGCTCACCTTCAACAGCATGAGCTTCGGCAGCGGGATCCGAAACGACACCAAGCTCCTCTATGACATCGTGAAGGAAACCAATGGACTCGCCATTCCCCACACTTCGGGGAGTTCCGGTATGGGTACCGACTGGTCCGACAACGATCCCGAAGTGGATACCGTGGTCGAGATTTATCAAGGTGCTCGCTTGAACTACGAGCACGAAGGCGCTCCACGCGGCGCGGGAAGCGACGGCAGAGGCCTCCGGGGGGTTCAAAAACCGGGTGAGGTTTGGAATGCCTGGAAAAAGGGCTACCGTATCGGCGTGATCGCTAGCTCAGACCACTACTCGACGCACATCTCCTACGCCATGGTCTACACGCCGAGCACAAGCCGCGAGGACATATTCAATGCCATCAAGAAGCGGCACACCTACGGCGCGACCGACAACATCGTGCTCGAGTTCTGGCTCGGCAATCACTTTATGGGCGATGACTTTTCCGCATCGGAAAAGCAAAACATCCGTGTGCGTGTCCGTGGGACCGGCACTATCGCCAAAGTCCATTTGATTCGCGACGGCGAATACATCCACGCCGTCTCCCCCGGCAAGCCGGAGGTGGAGTTCCAGTACATCGACAACGCCGTAGGCAGCGGAGAACACTGGTACTACGTCCGCGTCGAGCAGGAAAACCAGGAACTCGCTTGGTCGAGCCCTATATGGGTGAGGTACCGATAGGGCACAAAAAGCCGCGTAGCGTCGGCGCGGCCGCGGCGGCGCATGATGATCAGCGCCAGCAACACAACTGCCAGAACACCGCAAATGATGCTAATAACTGATGGGTCCATGATGTCTCCTTTACTGCCCACTGTTTCAACATAGCGACGACTCCGGTGTAGTAAGAGACAACCCTTACAGGGCCATAGGGATTCTCCTGGAGAGCCCGGTAAACTCGTAGTGCCGTGCGCGAGTCTTGCGGCTCGCGAGCCACTCAATCAGCACCGACCACCGCTTGTCCTACAATCCAGGTTCTCACTCGTGCCCAGTCCTCACATTCACGTCGGTGTCGACACGGGTGGTACGTTTACCGACTTCCTCATCTGGGACGGCGAACGCTACTTCACCCGGAAAGTTCGCTCCACGCCTGACGACCCCGCCCGCGCCATCCTAGAAGGACTCGGCGATCTCGCGCTCTACGAGGTCGTTCACGGCGCCACCGTCGCCACCAACGCCCTTCTCGAACGCAAAGGCGCACGGGCCGCCTTCGTTACGACCGAAGGATTCGAAGATACCCTCCTCATCGGCCGCCAGAACCGCCCTGAACTCTACAACTTTCTTGCCGCCGCGCGTACCCCCCTCGTTCCCACCGACCTCACATTCGGCGCACCCGAACGTATCCTCCACGATGGCTCTGTCGAACGCGAGTTGACCGCGGCCGATGCCGAAGATCTAGCCCGCCGCATTCGCGACTCGGGAGCCGAGTCCGTTGCCGTCTGTCTGTTGCACTCCTACGCCAATCCCGCGCATGAGCGTCTTCTCGGCGAAAAGCTCGACGGCCTCTTTGTCTCGCTCTCTCACGAGATCCTCCCGGAATACCGCGAGTACGAACGCGCCTCCACAACAGTCGTGAACGCCGCCGTCTCACCCCTAATGGACCGCTACCTCCGCCGGCTTGACGAGAAACTCGCCGCCGGCCGCCTGCGCGTCTTTCAATCGAACGGCGGCTCCATCTCCGCCCGTGGCGCAGGCCACAATGCGATCCACACCGTCCTCTCCGGCCCCGCCGGAGGTGTCCTCGGAGCAGCGGCGGTAGCCCGCGCGGCGGGCTTCGACAAGGTCATCAGCTTTGACATGGGCGGTACCTCCACCGATGTGTCCCTCTACGATGGCGGCTTCACTTACGCCACCGAATCGCAAATCGGCGACTTCCCGGTCCGTGTCCCCATGCTAGACATTCACACCGTCGGCGCCGGCGGCGGCTCGATCGCCTACCTTGACGCCGCCGGGGCTCTTCGTGTGGGACCACGCAGTGCCGGCGCGCGGCCCGGTCCCGTCTGCTACGGCGAAGGCGACAAGATCACCGTTACCGACGCCAACCTGCTGCTCAGCCGCCTCGACCCCGACAAATTTCTCGGCGGTCGCATGCAACTCGATACTGATCGCGCTCGCCGCCACATGGCGAGCTTCGCCGAATCGGCCGGCGCATCTTCGGACTTGCTTGCCAAGGCCATCGTCCAGGTCGCCAACTCCAACATGGAGCGCGCCATTCGCGCCATTTCCGTCGAGCGCGGACATGACCCGCGCGACTTCGCCCTGCTCGCCTTCGGTGGCGCGGGACCGCAGCACGCCTGTGAACTTGCCGCGCAGCTTGAAATGAAGACCGTCATCGTCCCCAAGCATGCCGGCGTGTTGTCCGCTCTGGGGATGCTCGCCGCCGACTGCGTCCGCGACTTTTCGCAATCCACCCTCGGCCGTGACCCCGATGAAGCCTTCCGCGAACTCGAAGCTCGCGCCGCCCGCGAGTTTGCCGCCGAAAAACTTCCCGAAGCTCACTTCGAGCGTCAGATCGACCTGCGCTACCAGGGCCAGTCCTTCGAAATCACCGTCCCCTACGCCGACCGCGACCGCTTTCACGACGCGCACCGCAAGCTCTATACCTACGACCATCCCGACCGTGCTGTCGAGGCCGTTACCGCTCGCATTCGAGCCGTGGCGCCGCTTGAGAAGATCGACCTCGCCGCGCCATCCGACGCCGAGACATTCGCCAGCGTCTACATCTCACCCGGCTGGACCTCCCGTGAAGACACCGCCGGCAACCTCATCTTGAGCCACACACCATGAGCGGACTCAACCTCGAACTCGAAGTCTTCCGCAACATCTTCCTCTCGATCGCCGAGGAGATGGGCATCGTGCTGCGCCGCACTGCTTTCTCGGCCAACATCAAAGAGCGCCTCGACTTCTCCTGTGCCGTCTACGACCGCCATGCCGAAACGATCGCCATGGGTGACCACATGCCGGTCCACCTTGGCGCGATGCCTTTTTCGGTCGCCGAGGCTCTGCGCTCTTACACGCTCGAACCCGGCGACATCGTCATCCTCAATGATCCCTTTCGCGGCGGGACGCACCTGCCCGACATTACATCGGTCTCGGCGGTCTTCCTCGGTGACGCACCCGAGCCCGCCTACTATCTCGCCACGCGTGCCCACCACGCCGACGTCGGCGGCATGTCCCCTGGCTCGATGCCGCTGGCCCGCGAAATCTATCAGGAAGGCCTTCGCATCCCACCGGTCAAGCTCTACCGACGCGGCGAACTTCAGCAGGAAATCTTGGACATTATCCTCGCCAACGTCCGCACGCCCGACGAACGCCAAGGCGACATCCGCGCCCAGACTGCTTCCCATCGCGTTGGCGAACGCCGCCTGCTCGCCGCCTCTGAGAAATACGGCTCCGATCGCATCGCCCATCAGATGGACGCACTCAAGGATTACACCGAACGCATGATGCGCGCCCGCATCGAGCAGATCCCCGACGGCGAATACGAGTTCGAAGACTTCCTCGACGATGACGGTTTCGGTTCGCCGCCCGTCCGCATTCATTGCCGCCTTACGGTTCGCGGCGATCAGGCCGTGGTCGACTACTCGGGGTCCGCGCCGCAACAGCGCGGCGGCGTTAACGCAAACCTCTCAATCACCGTCGCCGCGACTATGTATTGTTTCCGGTGCCTCATCGAAGACAACGTACCGTTCAACGCCGGACTACTGCGGCCCATCGAGATCATCACGAAGCCCGGCAGTGTCCTCGACGCCCAGCTGCCCGCCAGCGTCGCCGCGGGCAACGTCGAGACGTCGCAACGCATCACCGACACCTTACTCGGCGCATTGCAGCAGGCTCTGCCGGACCAGATCCCCGCCGCCAGCGCCGGCACGATGAATAACCTCTCCTTGGGTGGACTCGATCCCGCCACCGGACGCCCGTTCGCCTACTACGAGACCATCGCCGGGGGCATGGGTGCGCGCCCCAACGCCAACGGCATGGACGCCGTCCAGAACCACATGACCAACAGCCTCAACACACCTGTCGAGGCCCTTGAACATCTCTATCCGTTAAGGATGCGCCGCTACGCCATCCGCCGCGGCTCGGGAGGTAATGGCAAATTCCGAGGCGGCGACGGGGTCATCCGCGAATTCGAGTTCTTAACCGACACCGACTTCGCCCTCCTCTCCGACCGCCGCCAAACCCGCCCTTACGGCGCACAAGGAGGCCAACCCGGCCAACCCGGCGAGAATCTTCTCAACGAAGAACCCATCGCTGCCAAAGGCCACTTCAGCGCAACCAAAGGTGACCGCCTAACCATAAGAACCCCCGGCGGCGGCGGGTTTGGGGCGTTCGTCGAAGACTTGTAGCGCAGACCTCGCCTTCGAGGTCCGCAGCCTTTCGTTCGATCCAAGCAATCAACCTGCTTGGATCTAAGTGATTGGAGCTACGGGGGATGAATGTTCTCTGGTTCCCTGCCGGCGTGGGACAGGCGTAAAACAGTGAGTGCACAGGCGGATTAGCAACATTGGCAAGCGAAACCGGAAAAGTCAGTGGACTGCTCGAGAAAGTGCGGCGGGGTGAAGAAGGCGCGCGGGAGCAGTTGATGGAGGCCGTGCATGGAGAGTTGCGCCTATTGGCTCGGCACTATATGCGCCAGGAGCGCCTCGACCACACGCTGCAGCCCACGGCCCTCGTCCACGAGGCCTACTTACGGCTCTTCCCCGACCAGCAGGTCGACTGGAAGGACCATGGGGACTTTCTGCGTTGCGCGGCCCGGGCGATGCGGCAGATTCTGGTGGACCATGCGCGCCGCCGCAATCGGGCCAAACGCGGCGGTGAACTGAACCGGGTTCCGCTCGATTCGAGTGTGGCGGTCGCCTCCGACCAGCAGCCCGGCATCCTGCTCGCTCTCGACGAAGCACTCACCCGGCTCACAAAGCTTGATCCGCGCCAAGGCGAAGTCGTGGAGTTACTATATTTTACGGGGATGACACAGGGCGAGGCAGCCAAGGCTTTGGACGTCTCTCCGCGCACCGTAAACCGTGAATGGAGGCTGGTGCGTGCCTGGCTCCACGAAGAGATCGCCAACCCAAATCCGGCATGACGCCCGAACGCTGGCAGCGAATCAAGCAGATTGCTCTCGAGGCGATGGATCTCGAGCCTGGCCGGCACGCCGAGTTTCTCAGCGCGTAGTGCGGCGGCGACGAAGAATTGCGCGAGAGCGTCGAGAAACTGCTCAGAGCCGACGCAAAGTCGGGCGACACGTTCGAGCGGGCGATTGCGCACACCGCGCAAGAGGTCCACAATAAGTCTGTGCCTGAGGGCTCCAAGTCCATCTTGAACCAAACCATCTCTCACTACCGCATCACCGAGAAGCTCGGAGAAGGCGGGATGGGTGTGGTCTATAAGGCCAACGACACCAAGCTGGACCGCCCGGTCGCGCTCAAGTTCCTGGCCGCGCACGCCATTGACGACCCTGAACACAAGGCCCGCTTCATCCGCGAATCCAAGGCCGCGGCGCGCCTCGATCATCAGAACATCTGCTCCGTCTATGAGATCGACGAGGCCGACGGGCAAACCTTCCTCGCCATGGCCTTCCTGGAAGGCCAAACCATCAAGGACAAGATCGCGGAGCGTCCCTTGAAGGTGGAAGAGGCCTTGGACATTGCCATCCAAACGGCGCAAGGGCTCGAGGCGGCACACGCAAAGGCCATCGTCCATCGCGACATCAAGAGCGCCAATTTGATGCTGGCCTCGCAGGGTCAGGTCAAGATCATGGACTTCGGCCTGGCGCAGCTTGCCGATCTCAGCAGGCTCACCAAGACAACGACCATGATGGGTACCCCGGCCTTCATGTCTCCCGAGCAAGCCCTCTGCGAACCAACCGACTAGCGTACCGACATCTGGTCTCTCGGCGTGGTGCTCTACGAAATGCTCGCGGGACACTTTGCTGCTGGTGGTGAAGCGAATGGGAAACCCCAGTAAAACTTCTGTTATCTATCTTTTGAATCAGTAACTTATATCCGTATTCTGCTACACCCTTGCAACGTGCCGTAACGCGGTGTATCCTCTATGTAGACGTAATGGTATAGACATAAAGGAGACACAGTGCTAACCGACAAGGATGTCCGCTCGTTGGAACCCCCCGGGGAAGGCAACGTGATTCGCTACGACGGCGCGAGCGGGGTGCCGGGGTTTGGCTGCCGTATCACTGCGAGCGGGGTTCGCTCGTTCGTTCTTTCGTATCGAGCGCGGGGGATTGCCAGAC
>Ga0315336_1005499_pt1 | contig 13786 bp, 10 predicted proteins | sample ASW5metaG_FD_204512 | JGI IMG/M metagenome (GOLD analysis project Ga0315336, IMG submission 204512) | Ammonia-oxidizing marine archaeal communities from Monterey Bay, California, United States - ASW #5 | ecosystem: Environmental > Aquatic > Marine > Intertidal zone | place: USA: California...
CGGGAGCACGTGAGCACAACCTGCAGGGAATATCCGTTCGGATTCCCCGCAATCGGCTTACTGTCATTACCGGGCTCAGCGGGTCCGGCAAGTCGTCTCTTGCATTCGATACCCTGTATGCGGAGGGGCAGCGTAAATACGTCGAGAGCTTATCCGTCTATGCCCGGCAGTTTCTGGAGCAGATGCAGAAACCGGACGTGGACACCATCGAGGGGCTTTCGCCGGCCATCGCGATTGAGCAGCGCACTGCGGGTGCGAATCCTCGATCCATCGTGGCCACAACCACGGAAATCCACGATTACCTGCGTCTTCTCTTCGCAAACATCGGGCTAACCCATTGCCATCAGTGCGGCCGCCCGATTGCCCGGCAAAGCGCCGAGGAGATCGTGGAGCAGTTGCTGCGAATGCCTGACCTGACTCGGATCATGATTCTCGCCCCTCTCGTGCAGAGCAGGAAAGGGGGGCACGAAGATGTGCTGCAGGGAATTCGGAAGGATGGATTTGTCCGGGTCAGAGTCGACGGCGATATTCTCGACCTGGACCAGGTTCCCGCGCTGAGCAAACGGGCAAGACACTCGATCGATGTGATTGTAGACCGCCTGGTAATCAACGATAAGGTGCGGTCCCGGATTACGGACTCGGTAGAGACCGCGTTGAAGCAGGGGGAGGGAATGCTCATGGCCCTGGTGCAGACGGGCGCCGACCAGTGGCAGGAGACCCTGCACTCGACAAAAAATGCCTGCCCTACCTGCCGGATCAGCTTCGACACCCTGACGCCCAGGCACTTCTCGTTCAATAGCCCCTACGGAGCCTGTACCACCTGCTTGGGCCTGGGGACGAAGGAGGAGTTCGATGAAGAGCTGATCGTCCCGGATGTCTCGAAATCCCTCGCCGATGGCGCCATCTCGCCCTGGAACCGGGGAGGGCGGCTGTTGATCGTCTATTATAAGAAGCTGATCAAGGCCATTGCCGGTCACTACAAAATCGACACTGCGATTCCCTACGAGGACTTGCCCGGGGACTTCAAACAGATTCTGATTCACGGATCAGGGGATGAGATCGTACCGTTCAAGTACTATCGCGGCTCCCGTTTGATCACCACCAAAAAGCCTTTTGAAGGCGTGATCCCGAACCTGGCCCGCCGGTATGAGGAGACGGAAAGCGAGTACACGCGCCAGCGGCTGCGGTCCTGCACAAGTCGCCAGACCTGTCCCGCCTGCGAGGGTGCCCGATTGCGGCCGGAATCACTCGCATGCACGGTCCGCGATGCCTCCATCACGGATTTGACCCGGATGTCCATCAGCGCCGCGCTGGGGTTTTTTGACGGCCTGGACTTGACCCCGCACGAGGAGCACATCGTTCGTGATGTCGTGAAGGAAATCAGGCAGCGACTTCAGTTCATGACCAACGTCGGTCTGGACTACCTTACGCTGGACCGGGAAAGCGGCACCCTCTCCGGTGGCGAGGCGCAACGCATCCGCCTCGCCACCCAGGTAGGCGCGGGCCTGGTCGGGGTCCTGTACGTGCTCGACGAGCCGAGCATCGGATTGCACCAGCGCGATAACCGGCGACTTCTTGAAACGTTGCATGGACTCCGGGACCTCGGGAATACCGTCATTGTCGTCGAGCACGACGATCAGACCATCCGCGAAGCGGACTACGTTGTGGATCTCGGCCCCGGTGCCGGTGTCCACGGCGGGCATGTCGTGTCGCAGGGCTCGGTCGAAGATCTCCTGGCTTCTCCCCGGTCCCTGACCGCCCGCTACCTGAGGCACGATGTATCCATTCACCTGCCGCCGGAGAGGAGGAAGGCGGAGAATGGAACTCTTGAGATCATCGGCGCCTCGGAAAATAATTTGAAGGACATTGATGTGCAGATTCCGCTGGGGTTGCTGGTTTGCGTGACCGGCGTATCCGGCAGCGGCAAGAGTACGCTGGTTGACGACATCCTCCGGCGAACCCTCTTCCGCCATTTCTACGCATCCAAAGACCGCCCGGGCCTGCACCGGGAACTGGTTGGAATCGAATTGGTGGATAAGGCCATTGTCATCGATCAGGCTCCGATTGGGAGAACGCCGAGAAGCAATCCCGCAACCTACACGGGGGCGTTCTCCCTGATCCGGGACTTGTTCGCCCGGCTGCCGGCATCGAAGGTCCGTGGATATGGGGCGGGCCGCTATAGTTTCAACGTCAAGGGCGGCAGATGCGAATCCTGCCGGGGTGATGGTGTGCTGCGGATTGAAATGCATTTTCTCCCGGATGTCTACGTGACCTGTGAGCAGTGCCGCGGGCAACGTTACAACCGGGAAACACTTCAAATTAAGTACAAGGGAAAAAGCATTGCGGAAGTGCTGGGGATGACGATTGACGAGTCGCTCGAATTCTTCCGATCCGTTCCGGGGATCGAGCGTAAGCTTCGGACCCTTTCGGAGGTCGGGTTGGGGTATCTCCGTCTGGGGCAGCAGGCGACGACCCTTTCGGGCGGAGAAGCGCAGCGCCTGAAGCTGTCTTCGGAGTTAAGCAAGAAGTCAACCGGCCATACCATGTATCTTCTCGACGAACCCACGACCGGGTTGCATTTTGCCGATGTGCATCGATTGATCCTGGTCCTGAACCGGCTCCGGGATGCCGGGAACACGGTGATTGTGATTGAGCACAACCTGGATGTAATCAAAATGGCGGACCATGTGATCGATCTGGGCCCGGAGGGCGGAGACGGTGGGGGAAACATCGTGGCGGAAGGCACGCCCGAAGAGATTGCCGCCGATCCCGGTTCGCACACCGGCCGGTATCTTGCCGAAGTGCTTGCACAGGTTCACAAGGATGGAAGCGACAGAGTCGCGGACAATGAGGATGTCGAGAGCGGAAAGCGCCGCCGCCCGCGTGGCGCATCGTCGGTAGGCACCGCGGCCCCGTGATCAGAGAGGGTTTTACGTGAGTGATTGGATGAGGAAGAAACTGGCCGGCGTTGTTTTCGGGGGGTGCGTTGCGCTGCTTTTCGCGCCGCCCGCGCAGGCGGACTTTGTACCCTGGGGAAAGGCGGACGAACGCGCTTTTATCGCCGGTCGTGCCGCCCTGGAGGACGGGATGTACGAAGTGGCCCGTCAGAATCTCTCGGCATATATTGCCGAGACCCGGGGCAAGCAGGAAAAAGCAAGGGCGTCAGTTCTTCTCGCCGAGTGTCTGTACGCACTCGAACAATATGAGGAGGCGATCCGGGTATTGGACGAGTATCAGCGCGGAGCCCGGCCCGCGGGCATCGAGGCTGATTTTCTCTATTGGAAGGCTCGCTGCCGTCAATCCCTGGGAGATTCCGATCTTGCCCTGGAACTGTTGGCCAAAGCACAGCGGGATGACTCGAAGAGTCTTGCGATTCCGGCGGTGATGCAACTGGCGGCCGCCATTCTTGTCGAGAAAAGCGATCACGATGCCGCGGCGGAAAAGCTGGACGAGTTTCTCGCCGTCTACCCCGACCATGGCGATGCGGCGGCGGTCGCCCTGGAGAAGGCGAGGATTCTCGTGGAATGCGGACGCGGGGCAGAGGCGATGGAAACGCTGATGAGGCTGGGCGACAAGTATCCGGATACAGAGGCCGCGCAGGAATCGTCTCTGCTCATCGGCAAGCTGCATCGGCGAATGGAGGATGCCGGTGCGGCAAAGGCCTTGCTCTTTCCCCTGGCAACCAACCGTCTTGTACATTCGGAGTTGCGGGCCGAGGCGTGGCTTGAGCTTGCGGAGATGGAGAGAGATGCGGGCGGATTTGAGAAAGCGGACAAGGCGCTCGAACAGGGAATTCTTCTTGCCGGCAATGAAGGTACACGGGCCAGGGCACAGGCGGACCGCGGCCGGATTCTCGTACTGCTGAGCCGCGAAGAAGACGGGTTCTCGCTCATGCGGGAGTCGGTGCTGAACCAGCCCGACCGCACCGAGGCAGCGGCGACGCAGATTGCGTTCGCCGAAATGCTGCAGCAGCAGGATAAACACCAGCAGGCGGTAGAGGAATACCAGGTCTTCATGGAGGCGTTTTCAGGGCAGGGCATGGATTCGCGCGCACTGTGGGGGAAGGGATGGAGTCTCTGGAACCTGGGACGATTCACGGAGGCCGCCAGTGTGTTCGAAAAAGTTCACGAGTTGAGTCCGGATCCTGAAAGAAAGGCCGAATCGTTGCTGAAGGCGGCGGATTCGTATTTTTCGGAGGGGCAGTTCAGTGGCGCGGCGGAGGCATATCGCCGCTTTATTGATGAATATGGCAGCCATCGATTGCGCGGGCAGGCCAGCTTTCAGGAAGCGGAGGCTTACGCGCAGGCGGGCGAATTTGGCCGTGCCATCGAACTGCTGGAAACCATCGGTCGCGACACCGCGGGGACTCCCGACTCCGGGGTGGCCGCGTATCGCCGCGCACTGATGCTCGAACGCGCAGGCCGGGATGAAGAAGCGGTGCTGGCGTACACCGCGCTGTTGGACACGGGAGGGAAGGGTGAAGTGCCGGTCGAGGCAATGCATCGACGGGGTATTGTCAGGTTCGGGCAGCGGGAATATGAAACCGCGTTGGACGACTTCAACGGTGTTGTTGAACTTGCGGAGCCGGGACTGATGATCGACGAAGCCAACCAGATGCGGGGGGAGGCTTTCTATATGCTTCAACGGGACGCCGAGGCTTTGATCGCCTGGAAAAACTTTATCGAAACGAATCCCGAATCTCCGCTTGCGCCCGCAATTCGATACAGACTGGGCGCGTACCAGTGGAACATTCCGGACTACGTAAAGGCCGAAGATCAGTTCCTGGCGTTGTTCCAGACCCACCCCGAGAGCGAGCTGGCCGCGATGGCCCTGTATCTCGCCACCCGTGCCGCGAGAAAGCAGGGGAAGTACGGCGCCGCGCTCGATCATGTCAACCTGCTCATTCAAAGCTATGAGACCAGTGAGCTGATGCCGAAAGCCCATCTCCTGCTGGGCGAAATCCTCCGTGACATGGGGAAGTATTCTGGAGCGATCAATTTTTTCGAACAGGTTACCCGGAACTGGCCCGAATCAACGCTGGTAGACAATGCATGGGGTTTGATCGGGGATTGCCAGCGCACTCTGGGGACGGGAACGAACGGGGCCACCCGGGTTGCCCGTCTCGAGGAGGCGTTGGATTCTTTCGGAACCGTGGTCGATAGCCCGACAGCGCCCCCGGAACTGAAACTGCAGGCGAAATACAAGATTGGGCGCGTGAGAGAGCACCAGGAACTCGTGGATGATGCGCTCGACGCTTATACGGAAGTGGTTTATGCATATCTTGGCGAGTGGGCAACGAGTCACCGGCTGGGCGCGCTCTATTTTAAAGAGGCCGCGTTCCGCAGTGCGGGAATGTTGGAAGATCGCGGAGAAACGGATCAGGCCATCAAATTGCTGCAACGGGTAGTGGATGGGAAGGTGGAGGGGGGCGAGCTTGCAGAGAAGAGAATTCAGAAGATTCGACAGCGGGACACGGGCGAGTAGCCCCGTGCACAAGGGCGGAACCGCATGATCCACCCTCCGGGGTGAGAAAACTGGACGTATGACTTCAGAAAGAAGATTTCGATGTTGGATTTGATTCAAGCCGGAGGGCCCGTGATGTGGCTCCTGGCCGGTTGTGGTTTCGTGGCGGGCCTGATTTTTTTTGAGCGTCTCCTGCACCTGCACCGGGCGCAGATCAATGCCGGCGATTTTCTTCAGGGGATCTATAACATCATTCGGCGCAACAATATTGTGGAGGCGGTCAGCATCTGCGAGGAGACCCCGGGTCCGGTAGCCTATCTCGTCCGCTCCGCGGTCCTTCATCACGATGAGCCCCAGGAACGCCGGGTGGAGGCGGTGCGCGAAGCAGGTCTTCACGAAGTCCCCCGCCTGGAACGAAACCTGAACATGCTCCTGACGCTGGCGCAGATTTGTCCCCTCATCGGCCTCCTGGGCACGGTGCTCGGGTTGATTGATTCGCTGGTCACGATGGAACAGCAGTCGCCGCTGATTCACTCCGGGGATCTGAGCCACGGGTTGTGGCAGGCGTTGATCACGACTGCAGCCGGTCTTGCAATCGCCATTCCCGCCTACGTTGGATACAACTTTTTGCTGGGTCGCGTTGAGTCCGTGGTGCTGGACATGGAGCGCGCCGCGGGGGAGATCCTGACTTTTCTCAGTAAGCGTCAGCCGGAAGCGTAGCGTACCTTGAAGCAGACCATCGATCCCGTTTATGAAAACCTGCTGCACATGGGGCGCAGTTTCCATCCGCGCGCCCGCCGCAAACGGAGTTTTGTCACCCTGTCTCCCCTGGTGGATGTTCTACTGCTCCTTGCATTCTTCTTTGTGCTGCAGTCCTCCTTCGTCCTGCAACCCGGGGTGTACGTCGACCTGGTGGATGGGGAATTCACAGCGGGGGTGGAGTACGGAAACATGGTGGTTACCGTCACCCGGGAAAAAACCTTACTGTACAACGACGAGCCGACAACCCTGCCGGGACTGGCGGATATCCTGTCGGGGGAATCCAAGGCGCATCCCGGCGAACCCTTGCTGATCCAGGCGGACCGGGATGTGCCCCATTCCACGATTGGCGGCATTTGCGATCTTGCCAAAGCGGCCGGCATCCGGGAAGCCGTCATTGCCCACAGTATTAAACGGTCCGCAACGAGTGAAACACCGTGACAACTCCGAATGTTCAGGAGAGCGGGCGGAAGGGGGAGGCGGCAGCAAAAAGGCGGCGTGCGCGCCGCCGGGCCGGCAGGGTGTCGGACTATGCGCTTTCCACCGCGATGGTGCTTGCCATCACCGGATTCTGGTTCGCGTGGCTGACCCCCCCGAAGGTGAATGCAAAGGTCGATGCGAATCCGGGCATTCGCCTCCGACATCTATCCCTGGCGGAGCAAATCGCCTGGGGCAAGGCCGGAAGGTGGCCTTCGATCCTGATGTCGGTGCCTACGCGGGAGGGGTTTAGCGGGGAGGTCCTCGCTGATAAGATTAACCCGCTACCACGGCTGGACGATCCGGAGATTGAACTTCTGTATCTCAAGCGAAACACGGCCGGAGACGGGCAGACGGTTTCGCCCTCCACGCCCGCCCTGCCCAGGGATGTTTTGCTATCCGATGCCCGGCGATCGCGGCACAGCCCGACTCTCCCCCCCCGGCCGACGCTGCCGTCGGTGGTTCGCCCGGTTTTCGAGATCGTGTTTTCCGGGGGATTGGAAAAGAGCGATTTCCTCAGAACCCCTCTCGCGGAACCCCTGATTCGTGGGGTCACCGGCTGGTGGGTAGCCAGGTTCTGGGTTGAGTTGGACGCCGAAGGGGATGTTCGCGTGGCCCTTCTGGAAGAGGGCACCGGGCAACCGGATCTGGATCGAGCGCTGGTCCGCGGCATCCACCAGTGGCAGGGGAAAGATACGGGCCGGACTTCCAGCGGTGAAGTCCGTATCGGGTCGGTCGGGCGGTCACCGGTCCCGGGGGACGAAGAGTAGAAATGTTCACCGTTTCCATCTCCAACCTGATCTTTATTCCCCTGCTGTTCACCCTTTCGATTCTGTTCGCTTGCAATGTATACTACACTGCAGTTCGGTTTGCTCGGGGAGTCCGGGAGAGGCGGACTCGAATTTACCGGTGCCAGGTGTGCGAGCATGTCTATGTCGATGACAGGGATCTGCCGCTGGCACGATGTCCGCGGTGCGGCTGTCTCAACGATGCCGTGCGTAGATAAGGAAATTGAGTGAGGATTTGATTGAAATCTGCAGTGCCCATACTTGGCGGAGTGAAAGGCAAGAGCGCGAAGATCATTGATGGGTTCTTTGCCCGCCCCGCATTTTCGGACAAGGCCGAGTCGGTCGCCCGCACGGTTTTGCGCGATATTTCAACCCAGGGCGATTCCGCGGTGGCACGCTATGCGAAAAAGTTCGACGACGTACGACTTTCTCCTGTCCAGTTCCAGGTCACCCCCGACGAAATCGAAACCGCCTGCCGGCAGGTGGATTCGGCATTTCGCCGCGCCGCGCGGGAATCCCACCGTCGAGTGACCCGGTTCAGCCGGGAAGGGAAGAGGCGCGACTGGAACATCCGGTCGCCCGGAGGAGGTACCCTGGGGGAACGATTTACGCCCATCCGCAGGGTGGGGGTGTATATCCCCGGGGGGAAAGCTCCCCTGGTTTCCACTGCCATCATGACGGTCACCCTGGCCCGGGTCGCCGGGGTGCAGGAAATCGTTGCCTGCACCCCGAGCGACTCGAGCGGACGCGTCAATGCCCATGTCCTGTTTGCGCTCCAACTCGCTGGCGCAACCGAGATTTATCGTATCGGCGGCATCCAGGCGATCGGTGCCATGGCCTACGGAACGAAGTCCTTGAAAAAGGTCTCGAAGATTGTCGGTCCCGGTAACGCCTACGTTACCGCCGCCAAGCGCCAGCTCTACGGCATTGTAGATCTGGACCTGGTGGCGGGTCCCAGTGAAATCGCTGTTCTCGCCGACAGTTCCGCCAATCCTCGTCACATCGCGCTGGATCTCCTGTCCCAATTGGAGCATGGCACCGGGGATGAAAGAGGGCTCCTGATCACCACGTCGAGGCGACTGGCGGAACGGGTCGCGGAGTCGGTGGGCCGCGAATGTGATTCCCTCGCACGCGGCGCGTGGTTGCGTGGTGTCCTGAACAGGAATCTCTTGATCATTTGCGTCCGGTCCGCCGACGAAGCGCTTGCGCTCAGCAACCGGTTTGCTCCGGAGCATTTGGAACTCGTGGTGCGCAATCCCAGGAGCTGGCTGCGCGGGGTGGAAAACGCCGGGGCCGTATTTCTCGGACCCAACACCCCCGAGTCGGCCGGAGACTTTGCCGCGGGGCCCAGTCACGTGTTGCCGACCGGAGGCACCGCGGCCGTATTCTCCGGTCTCACCGTGGAGACGTTTCGCAAGAAGACGTCCGTAATCGGGTTGACCCGCCGCGATTTAAAAGATGTCCTTCCGGTGATCGAGGCTTTCGGCCGTGTTGAAGATTTGGACGCTCACGCAAAATCGGCCCGGGCTCGATTTGAGAAGTAGATGAAATTCCCTGTCAGAAAATCGGTGGATGCGCTGCAGCCGTATGTACCCGGAGAGCAACCGACGGATCCCGAGATTCTCAAACTGAACACCAATGAGAACCCCTATCCGCCTTCCAGCGCCGTACAAAGTGCGCTCTCTGAATTCCCGGTCGAACTGCTGAGAAAGTATCCTGACCCGATTTGCAGCGAGTTGCGCAGTGCCATCGGCAAGATCCACAAGTGCGGCCCCGAACAGGTGTTCGTGGGAAACGGATCCGATGAAATCCTGCTTCTCTGCATCCGGGCGTTCGTGGAGCGCGATTCGGTCGTCGGCTATTTTGAGCCTTCCTATTCTCTCTACCCCGTGCTCGCGGCAATCGAGAATGTTAAAACTATGGCGATGCCGCTCGGGCCGGAATTTGAATGGGTGGATCCGCCGCTCACGGGATCCTCCCTGTTCTTCATTACCAATCCGAACGCACCCACGGGCATGCTGTTTCCGAAGCGGAACATCGCGCGATTCTGTGGATCCTACCAGGGGGTCGTCGTGGTGGATGAAGCGTATGCCGATTTCGCCAGGGAAAACAGCCTGGACGTTGCCGGCACACTTCAGAACGTGATCGTTACGCGCTCCCTTTCAAAATCATACAGTTTAGCGGGGCTGAGACTGGGATATGCGATCGGGGCGCCGGAATTGATCGCCGCCCTGTTCAAGATCAAGGATTCTTACAACGTCGATGCCCTGGCCCAGCGCATTGGCCTCGCCGCGCTACGCGACCAGGATTATTTCCGTAATGTGGTGGAATGGACCTGCGCGACACGGGAGCGAATTTCGACAGCGCTCAAGGAACGGAACTACGAAGTCGCTCCTTCGGAGGCGAACTTCCTCTGGATCCGGCCCACGCACTTGAAAGCGGAAGAATTGTTCAGGTATTTGCGCGAGCTCAAAGTCCTTGTTCGCTATTTCCCGGGAGATGTCACGGGAGATTACTTGCGGGTGTCGATCGGCACTGACGAGGAAATGGACAAGTTTCTCACCTACCTTCCGTGATGGGCAGCCTGCCTGATTGCACCGGTTCCACGGATTCGCATTCATCCGGAATCGAGCCATGAGCGAGACAATTTTCAGACCCGCCGTACTCTCTGATTGTCCCTTGATTGCCCGGCTTTACAGCATCGCGTCGGACGGAGTCGCGGACTATGTCTGGTCGAACCTGGCAGAGCCGGGAGAGGATATTCTGGATGTCGGTCGCCGCCGGTACGAGCGCGAAGGAACCGCGTTCAGTTACACGCACTGCACCATTGCGGTACGGAATGAGCGGGTGGCCGGGATGCTGGTGGCATTTCCCATGCACGTGGATCACAACGCAGACCCGGAAGACGACCCGGTTCTTCGCCCCTATGCGATCCTGGAGGAAGACGCGAGCTACTACATCTGTGGCGTAGCCTTGTTTCCGGAGTTCAGGGGGCAGGGGATCGGTTCCTGGTTCATGAATATCGCGGAGGATGATGCGAGAAAAAGTGACTTCACCAAGACCAGTCTACTGGTATTCGAACAGAACGCAGGCGCGAGGCGTTTGTACGATCGTCTCGGGTATCGTGAGGTTGCGCGTGAAAAGGTGGTTCCGCACCCGCTGATAAAGCTGGACGGGGACGTCATCCTGATGGTCAAAGACCTTCGGTGACGATTCAGTCCTTGAATTCGGAAATAACCGCCTGCAGCGTCGCCTTTGCATCGCCGAACAGCATCCGTGTATTGGGTTGAAAGAACAGGGCATTCTGGATGCCCGCGAATCCCGGATTGAGACTTCGCTTCAGAACGATGCATGTTTTTGCGTGGTCGACATTGATGATGGGCATTCCGTAAATGGGGCTGGACTCGTCGGAGCGGGCAGCCGGATTCACGACGTCGTTGGCTCCGATGACGATGGCCACGTCGATCGTGTTCATCACCGGGTTTACATCCTCCGGCTCGGAAAGCAACTCGTAGGGGACATTCGCTTCGGCGAGAAGCACGTTCATATGTCCGGGCATGCGGCCCGCGACCGGGTGAATCGCGTAGTTCACTTCCGCACCGTTTCTTTCGAGAATCTGGCCCAATTCCTCGGCGGCATGTTGCGCCTGCGCTACCGCCATGCCATAGCCCGGAACGAAGAGTACGGACCGCGCCGCTTCGAGAATGTAGTACGCATCCTCGGCCGACACGGGTCTGGCTTCCCCCTCGACCTTTGCGCCGCCCGAAGATGCGGCGGCGGATCCGAAACCCGAAAATAGCACGTTGGCGAGAGAGCGGTTCATCGCCTTGCACATGATGCTGGTAAGAATCAGTCCGCTCGCGCCGACCAGCGCTCCCGCAACAATCAGTACGTTGTTCCGGATGATGAATCCCGCCGCGCATGCCGCGAGGCCCGAGTAGCTGTTGAGAAGGGCGATGACTACCGGCATGTCGGCGCCCCCGATCGGGATCACGACCGCCACGCCCAGGACCAGGGCGAGGGCGACGAGGACCAGGAGCAGGACGGTGGTGTTCCCGGTTTGGAATGCGAAGGCGATCGCCAGACCCAGCGCAGCAACCAGGAGCAGCAGATTCAACCAGTTCTGCCCTGTAAACAGAATCGGCTTTCCCGTGATTTTTTCGGCAAGCTTCCCGTATGCGACCAGGCTGCCGGTAAAGGTGACGCCTCCGATCAGGACCGCCAGGGCGGTGGGAAGCGCAACCGCAACTTCCATGTCCGTCCCCTTGAAGTGTTCCGCAAGACCAACCAGGAGGCTGGCGACACCGCCTGAACCGTTGAAAATCGCGACCATCTCGGGCATCCCGGTCATTTTCACCGTGCGTGCCGCGATCGCGCCGATACCGCCGCCGATGGCGATTCCGATCACGATCCACTGGTAGCTCATGCCGGCGGAAAGAAGGGTGGCTACCACGGCCAGCAGCATGCCCATGGACGACAGGAAATTGCCCCGCCTGGCGGTGTCCGCCGAACTGAGCATCTTCAAACCGAATATAAAAAGGATGGAGGCTACGATGTAGCTGAAATTCGTAAAATTCGGCTGGAGATAGTCCGGAAGGTTCACCGGTCGCTTTTCTCCTTCCGCTTGAACATCCCAAGCATGCGGTCCGTCACCAGGTATCCCCCGACCACGTTGATGGTGGCGGCCACCAGGGCCACCGTCCCCAGGATTGTCCCGATCGGACTGTCCATGTTCCCTGCCGCGATGATGGCGCCAACGATCGTAATCCCGGAAATGGCGTTGGACCCGGACATCAGCGGAGTGTGCAACTGGGAAGGAACTTTTGAAATCAGTTCGAACCCCAGGAAGATCGCGAGAACGAAAATAAAGAGTAGCAATACCATTCGCGAATCTCCGGTCAGGTCTCCGATTCCATGGCTTTTCGAATCGTCTCGTGCACAACTTCGCCCTGGTGGGTAACCAGGCACCCTTGAATCAGCTCATCTTCCAGGTCCAGGAGGAAAGACTTTTGATCGTCGTTCCAGAAATGACCCACGAAATTGCCGAGGTTACTTCCGTACACCTGGCTTGCGTCTATGGCGGCACGGCCTTCCAGGTTGCCCAGACCGATAATTCGTACTCCGTGCTGAATCACTTCCTGATCGAGTTCCGATCCTTCGACGTTCCCACCGGTTTCTGCGGCCAGGTCAACCACGATGCTTCCTTTTTTCATGCCTTGAAGCATCTCGTCGGTGATGATTCGGGGTGCCGGACGGCCGAAGAGCTTGGCGGTGGTGATGACTACATCGGAGGAGGCGCAATGCCGCGCCATGGCGTCGCGCTGCTTGGCCAATTGCTCCTCGGTCAACGGTTTGGCATACCCATCCTTGGTTTGCCCCGTTTCGCCGAGGTCCACTTTGACGAATCGAGCCCCGAGACTTTTTACCTGCTCCTCGACGACGGCGCGCGTATCGAAGGCCTCGACGACGGCGCCCAGGCGCTTTGCGGTGGCGATCGCCTGGAGTCCCGCCACCCCGGCGCCGATAACGAATACGCGGGCGGGAGCGATGGTGCCCGCCGGCGTGGACATCATGGGGAAAATCTTTCTCAACCGCTCCGCGGCAACAATGACGGCTTCATACCCTGCAAGATTCGCCTGGGAACTCAAGGCATCCATCTTCTGGGCAAGCGTCGTACGAGGAATCAACTCCATGCTGATGGTGGTGACACCCGCTTTTGCCAGCAGGGCCACCAACCCGGTGTTCCGAAACGGGTCCAGATGACTGATGTGGATGCAGCCGGACTTCATGGCGCCCGCTTCCTGTTCGGGAGGCGGATTCAGTCGCAGAACCATGTCCGCCGCGCCGAGCGCGCCGATTCGGTCGTTGACCACGGATGCCCCGTTCTCCTCGTACTCCGAGTTCTCGATGTAGACCGACTCTCCGAGCCCGCTCTCGATTTGCACGACGGCGCCCGCGGAAACCAGTTTCGCTACATGGGGCGGCAGCGCTGCGACGCGCATTTCAGATGGTTCCGTCTCCCTGGGTACGAATATCTGCAACTGCTGTTCCTCACCTGGTTGAAGTAAACCTCCATTTAAAGCATAAACTCCGGGTGAGAAAAGAAGATTCTGGGCCTGTCCCGATTGTGGACGACGCGCGCGCCTGCCTTAGCCCGCATGTCTCACACTTTTTCGTCGCGAGAGCGTGGAGGTTACGGCGTATTACAGACTTAACGCGATGTGCCGGGCGCAGACGTGTAGACACACTTCAAGATCGGCACATCGCGTTAAGTCTGTAATACGCCGTGACATCCGGGC
>Ga0315336_1005500_pt1 | contig 13785 bp, 13 predicted proteins | sample ASW5metaG_FD_204512 | JGI IMG/M metagenome (GOLD analysis project Ga0315336, IMG submission 204512) | Ammonia-oxidizing marine archaeal communities from Monterey Bay, California, United States - ASW #5 | ecosystem: Environmental > Aquatic > Marine > Intertidal zone | place: USA: California...
GGCATCCAATGCCTTGTGGCGGAGTCGACGGAGGAGCCGGGAACGTTGGTGGGCATGGTGCAATATTTCCCCCATGACCATACCTGGGAAGAAAAACGAGTCTGCTATTTGCAAGACCTGTACGTAAACGAAACCATTCGAGGTGGCGGAATCGGGGCGGCTCTGATTAAGGGTGTAGAACAAGCGGCTGCGGACAACGACTGGAAGTTCGTTTACTGGCAAACCAAGAACGACAACACGCGGGCACGGGGCCTGTACGACAAACTGACCGGAGGCGCCAACGGGTTTATTACCTATCGTTTGGGTGCGGGGACGGCCACGCCATTGAAATAGATTGATGGTCAGCAATTTTTCGGTTATGCTGGAACGCAAAGTACTTCAACCCGGAGCGCGAGCATGACCCAAGAAACGAAATACCGTATTTGTCCATTATGCGAGGCCACTTGTGGACTTGAACTAACTGTCGATGGTGATAAGGTGGTTCAGGTTCGCGGAGATGCACAAGACGCCTTCAGTGAAGGATACGTATGCCCGAAGGGCGTTGCGATCAAAGACCTTCACGAAGATCCCGACCGTTTGAAAGTTCCGATGGTACGTGATGGTGACACGTGGCGCGAAGCGGGTTGGGACGAAGCCTTTTCGATTATCGAAAAGCGCCTGATGAACATTATCGACGAGCATGGTCGCTCTTCGGTGGCAATTTATTCCGGCAATCCGGGTGTGCATAATTTATCCATCGGACTTTACGCGAGTTCGTTTATACGCGCGTTGTCGACACCCAATTTTTATTCTGCGAGTACGGTTGATCAACGTCCAAAAGAATTGGCATCCGCACTACTCTTCGGTACAGGCGGGACGATTCCGGTAGTGGATGTTGACCGTTGTAATTATCTGATTGTTCTCGGAGCGAATCCATTGGATTCAAATGGGAGTTTGATGACGGCTCCAAACTTTGGGGAACGTCTGAAGCGATTGAAGAATCGCGGCCGGCTTGTCGTCATCGATCCCAGAAAAACGAAAACAGCGAAACTGGCTGACGAATACCTGCCGATCCGACCGGGCTCGGACGCGATTTTTCTTCTTTCGATTATTCATGTTCTTTTTGACGAAGGCCTGACTGATGTCGGCGCTCTGGGATCCATCACGACAGGTATTGATGAAGTCCGGGAAGCGGCGATTCCTTTCGCGCCGGAACTCGCAGCGAAACATTGTGGGATCCCAGCGGACAAAATCAGGGAAATGGCACGGGCATTGGCAAAGACCGATGGAGCGGCTGTCTACGCGCGCATGGGTACGTCCACACAGGAATTCGGAACACTTTGCGGCTGGCTGCCAGAAGTCATTCATTTGTTGACCGGAAATCTGGATCAACCGGGTGGCGCTATGTTTCCACTTGCCGCGCATGGCGGTGGGAATTCCAAAGGCGCGCCGGGCAAAGGGAAAGGCCTGCGAATGGGTCGCGCGCTGAGCCGAGTTCGGCAACGTCCCGAGATTTTCGGTGAATTCCCCGTGGGCGGATTGGCTGAGGAGATCGACACGCCGGGCGACGGTCAGATTCGGGCACTCGTTACGATTGCAGGTAATCCGATTTTGAGCACGCCGAATAGCGACCGGTTGGACAAAGCGTTGGAATCGTTGGATTTCATGGTAAGTCTCGATATTTACCTGAACGAAACAAGCCGTAGAGCCGATGTCATTCTTCCAGGACTAAGCCCATTGGAAGTGCCTCATTACGATTTCGCTTTTTCCGGAATCTCGATTCAGAACCATGCGCGATATTCCAAGCCTATTTTCCCAAAACCGGAAGGGTCTCAGGAAGAATGGAAAAACCTGCTTCGGTTGGCACATATCGTATCCGACCGTGACCGCGGCGGGAACCCTCCGGACATTTCGGAATTGGATGAGCAGTTCGTAACTCAAATGATCCGCCGTGAAGTCGGATTCGAGACGTCGTTGGTGTACGGCCGTGACCCACAGGAATTATTGGAAGCGTTGGGCGATCGCACGGGTCCGGAACGAGTGTTGGATTTTCAGATTCGAACAGGTCCGTACGGAGAAGGATTCGGTGCCGATCCCGCAGGATTGACTTTAGAGAAAATCGAAAATGCGCCTCACGGAATTCCGATCGGGCCCATGCAGTCGCGTCTGCCGGAAGCATTGCGAACGGTGACGGGAACAATTGAACTGGCTCCCGAAATGCTGATGGAAGATTTGCTGCGACTAAAAAGCACGCTTGAATCGGAACCGCCGGCGATGGTGCTTATCGGGCGTCGAGAGATCCGCTCAAATAATTCCTGGATGCATAATCTGAAACCATTGGTAAGCGGTAAGAATCGCTGTACGGCGATGATTCACTCCAACGACGCTGAAGCATACGGATTGGAAAAAGGCGATTTCGTTGATATTGAATCTCGTGTTGGGGCCCTGACCGTCGAGGTCGAAATAACGGATGAAATCATGCCTGGCGTGCTGAGTCTCCCGCATGGTTGGGGTCACGATATGGAAGGAAGCCGCATGGGTGTTGCGGCGGAAAATCATGGAGTGAATAGCAACCGATTGACGGATGAGGAAGCGATGGATGTTCCTTCGGGGACTTCCATATTGAACGGAATCCCGATTTCGATTCGAAAAGCGATTCCGGATAGTGAAATTTCCGAAACCGAGCAGGTTTCTCTGATAAAATAGAGGGAATCAATTCACCAGTGAGGAGCATTTTGTATTCCGATGTCTACCACTACTTCGAATCTCAACATACGACGACTGGTTCCTGAAGACGCCGAAGGGCTCGTATCTCTTTTCAAGAGTTGCTACGGGGAAACCTACGGCAATACCTCGTTCTACGATATCGAGGAATTGACCGAAACCATCGAGAGTGAAAAACTCCGGTCGGTGGTCGCCGAAGAAAATTCAACGCTGGTGGGCCACATGGGCATTACAATTCGCCACCCGGAAGCGATCGTGTGCGAAACGGGCAACACGGTGGTCCATCCTTCCACGCGAGGCAAAGGCGTGATGAAACAATTGGGTGAAGGCCTTCGCAAACTGGTCGTCCATGAAGGCTTTGTGGGATACGTGCATTTCCCGACGACGGCGCATGACATCATGCAAAAAGCATCGGTATCGCGCGGCGGACGGGAAACGGGCATCATGCTCGCATACGTTGGCGCAGAAACGGATTATGAAGCCATCGAGCAAGGTGACGGTCGATTGGCGGCGACAGTCGTGTACCAACCCCTCGAACAGGTACCGGAGCGGTATTTGTATTACCCCTCGCAATATGCCGAAGCACTGAAAGAACTGTACTCGAGCTTGAATATCCCCAGATTGGAATTAACTTCGACCGATGAGATCCCTCCGCACGCCCCACACGGGCACATCTCTGCCGAATACAACGAGCAACGTAAAACGCTTCATCTTTTCCTTCATAATGCCGGAGATGATTTGGGGCGGCTGGTACGAGCTCAAATCGAATCGCATGAAATAGATTGTGCGTACATTGATTTGCCAATGGATGAACCACGTATCGACGTTTCGATCGAGATTTTGAAAGCAGAGGGCTTTTTCTATTGCGCTCTGCTGCCGGAGTTTTCCCACACCGATCTACTTCGGATGCAATATCTTTCCAACGCGACAGCGGACGATTTCAAACCGAAACTGGCCAACGAATCCGGGGAAAATATTTGTACATTGATTCGACAGGACGCCAACGTATCTTAATGATTTCTACTTGACCGAATCGCACGAAAAAATTTAAGTCTCTCCGCACTGACTATTGCCAAGCGCCTAATATAGCCCCCATAATTATCGAGTAGACGACGCGATATCCGGACTGGATCAGAAAAAGCCGTACTCCCCAGCCGCAAAATGCGCTGTCTGAGCCCATAGCCGTCGCGATGAATCCGACCCCGCAGATTACACCCAAGATAATGCCGTCGGTTACGGTCGTGAAACCGAGAGTATGAATCAGCGCTGAAATGACGATCGCAGTCGTCGCCGCGGTGAAGAAACTGACGATAAATGGAGTCGGTGACGGTTCGATTTCGTCTTCAGTCTTGCCGATCGCGTCCAACCAGGCTTTCCCGAACAGCGGGCCGTACCAAATTCCGCCGAGCATGAACCCGGCCAATGTCGCGACGAGTATCGCGAGCCAATTCAAATCGCCAAATTCGAGCATTTTAAAATCCTCCGCATCAAGAAAACGCGCGTTCGTTTTCCGCAGTATACGTCAAAAAGGTTCTTGATTCATCACTAGGAAAACTCATTCAATCAGAAGTTGGATTGATATCCGGCTACAGTTTTTCGACACAATTGACACACAATCCATGTGAAAAAATGGCATCTGAATGTAGCGTCATGAATTCATCAATCTGGTGCCAATAGCCATCATCCCCACGAACTTTCTTACACGTCCCGAAAATCGGAAGCAAGAGACTGAGCTCATCAGCCATCTTCACCGCTTTGTCGAGATGAACCGCCATGTCGTGTTTCTTCTTTACGTTGCTAAAAATAAGCCTTTGTGTCACCCCATTCCATCGGGCAGCAACAAAACCAATCACGTTTCCGATAAGAAAGCTCAACGTAATGGAACCACGACTAATCCCATCTGTCGGCTCCTTGTGAAAGTACAGCAAAACAAGTGCACTTACCGTAAAAACCGCGGCAATGGAAACTCTGTGTCCTAGCGGAATCGGATATAGAACGATGACGAGGATCGTCAACATTACGTAGGCCATTGCGAGACGATGAACCTGTCGCGCGGTCCTCAATCGCCGAACCATTAGTAACATGGAAAAACTTGCACAAAACCAAATAGACCTGACGACAAATACGACTGAAATTGTAAACCGATCCTCTCCGAATGAAATATCCGACGCCACGAACAGCGTCGCGATCGGGAGAACGATCCAGGCCAGAAACATGAGCTGGCGTATTTCATTCGCTAATTGTTCGTGGCGAAAAATCTGTTCTACTTCCTGGTCCTTGAATTGCCCAAGAATGAGTGTTCGGTCGGGTGGAAGGTTTTCATCTTCCAACACGTCGATCGGCGGTATGCTGAAGATTCCCGACTCAGACACGTGGCGCCTCATCTAACTCTGCACAATCCACGCAGGTTCCCAATGTAAATTCAGCTTCGGAATGAAGTGAAATGTAATTGTCGATGTCCTTCCAAAAACCATCGTCGTCTCGAACTTTCTTACTTGCGGCGCATATAGGTATTAAGCCGCCCAATGTCTTCAACCGAGCAAATGTTTTTTCCAAACTCTTGACGACGAGTTCTTCTTCCTTCATATGAAGGAATTGCATGCGCCGTGCCCTCGCGAATTGCAATGCACCGTAGAAACTAATCACGTTCGCAATTGCGAAAGCCAATGGTACGGCGATGGCACTGGCTGGAAACGCGGGCACTTTAAACAAATAAAAAACTGCCATGGTTCCAGTAGAAAAGATGAGCGACACGAAGAGTCGATTACGTATCGTTAGGGGAAATAGATAATAGATGGCGAAAACGAGGATTATGTCGGTCGTGTAACTGGCCATGAAATCGATAGGCCTTTGGCTGACGACGTACATTTCCATGATACTTGCGGCTACCAGGTAAAGCACAACGAGAAATTCCAAACGAGCAGGTTTCTTGGATTTTGTTCCCATCACGATCAATAAAATTGATATGGTCGCCCATATACCTCGGATGGCAGACAGTCCGTACAGGTCGGGCCCCCAACCCTGGGTCCGAATATCGTTTATGCCAAATAGAACAAGGACGGGAAGCATTAATGCCGCAAAGAAGTTCGCCCGTCGCCAATTAGAAGGTAGGCGGTGAGTCCGATACTCTCTTTCCAAATCCGGGTCGGCAAACTCGTCGAGGAAAGGGCGAAAACTTGTGGGATTGTCAGGTTCGGATTGGCTATTCATATTCGAATACACCTGGTCCATGCGCAAGAACCTGTAATCCGACGCAAGGACAGTATTTCAATTAAAAACCACTTCAACAGATAACGGTTGTCAAAATCCTGCATTTCGACATTCTCCCAAACCGCAAATAGTATAAATGACAATGCTAAAACCGGTAATGGCAGTACGACTAAGTGCGAAAAACTCTTATCTGAAAAACATCACCGTCCTCTACATTGGCCATGGCCTGGTTTGAAAAATCCCCGTTTTCGAAACTATACTTTCGGCACTGATTTATTAAGGACTTCGAAGTGCATACGAAAGATTTACTAACTCGCGAAGAGATTGACCGCTTTTCTTCCAAAAGTAATTGGGGTGCAATCCGTGTAATCAGTTTTACATGGGTCTCGATTGCCTTGATTTTCCTAATGGCGGCAGTCTGGACAAACCCGTTTACGATTGCGCTCGCAATCGTTCTGTTGGGAGGTCGACAGCTGGGATTGGCAGTCATTATGCACGACGCAGGTCACCGGGCATTGTTCCAATCGTGGAAAATGAATAAGTTTGCTGCTCAATGGTTCGGAGCTGCCTTCGTTTTCAACGACGCGAAAGCTTATCGAATTCATCATGCCAAACATCACCGACTCGGCGGAAGCGAAGAAGACCCGGACTTGTACAAGTACGTGAATTACGCATTGGCCCGTAAAGACTTCTACAAAAAGATTCGACGGGATCTGACCGGCGTTACGGCCTATCGTGCCATAAAAGGTAACGTAAAAAAACACGGCTTCCGAATCGTTCGTAACTGGACTATCGCACAGGGAATTCTATTTGCAGCGTTGTTCGCCACCGGGAACGGCTTTCTCTATCTTCTCTGGCTCGCAGCCTACGCGAGCAGCCACCAATTCATTCTACGAATTCGACTTGCTGCCGAACACGGATCGGTAGAAAACCTCATGGATTCCGATCCCCGAAAACATACTCGAACGACGATTCCCAAAATATGGGAACGCCCTTTTTTCGCTCCCAATTATGTTAACTACCATTTGGAACATCACGTGTTGGCAAGCGTCCCTTGCTACAAACTGAAATCGTTTCATCGCCTTCTTGACGACAAAGGCTACTTCGAACAGGCCGAAGTCTGCACCAGCTACTGGCAAGTGCTTAAGAAGCTGGTTCTTCCTCCCGGTGTCGAAAAAGAAAAAATTATCGTCCCGACGCATTAAAGATTTTTCGCAGCGCATTCGAAGCCAATCCGCATACTTGAACCATCCCTAAAATTCCATTACCTTTATTCTTTCGAATATTTTAAGACGAAATGCGAAAAGGATAATTGAATGAGTAAAGCAGACACGTCTCCAATTACGCCCGCTGATGGTCCGGTAGCCGTAACCGGCTCCGGTGGCTACATCGGTTCCCACATCACGAAAAACTTAGTCGAACACGGTTACGAAGTTCGAGCGTGCGTCCGTGATGCCAAACGCTACACCCATATCGCGCATTTCGCAGCGATGAACCAGACCGGTCCTGGTTCGGTCACGTTGTTCGAATGTGACATGACGATTCCCGGCGCCTACGATGAAGTCTTCGCCGGCTGCAGCGGCGTCTTTCATGCGGCGGCCGAAATGGGCAATCTGGAAGGTTCGACACCGCAAAAGGTGTATGACGGTGGATTGGAAGCGACAAAGCTCGTCATGGATTCGATCAAAAAATCCGGAACCATCAAGCGCCTCGTCTACACGAGTTCCTTTGCGGCGGTCGCTCATCCGTCCGATGAGGGACATTTGTATACCGAAGATTCGTGGGCAGATATGTTCCAGGAGAAACGGCGTCCGGGCGGCGAGTGGACTAAGGAAGTCGTCGCTCACAATCGCGAAGTAGCCTATGCCATGACGAAGGTCGACTCGGAGCGATATGTGTATGCCGAAGCAGAAGCGAACGGTTTCGCCGCATTCGGCGTTTGTCCGTGTCACGTCATTGGACCGGTACTGAGTGCATCTCACGCGCGGCCGTGGTGTTGGCAAACGCGCATTGGCGACATGATGGAAGGGTATGGCCATCCTCGTATGCATTGGAATATCGTCGATGTCCGGGACGTGGCCGAGACGCAGAGACTGATTGCGGAAAGTCCGGACAACCAAAACGGCGAACGATACAACATGGTGGCCACGGACGAAAGCGGGATGATGCATCAGCAGGACCTGCAGGCGTTAATGGAGAAAATGTACCCGGGTGTGGCTGTCGGGGGCATTTATCGGGAAGGAAAGCAACGCCGATCTCCTGTTTCTACATTGCAAAAGCCAATCACACAATTGGGGTTAAAACCTCATACGGTTGAGGAAGCCATTCGCGACAATGTGGATTCGTTGCTGACGATGGGGTTCATCCAACCTCGGGCAAAAGCCGATGGTTGGCAGTACGAAGGAAATGATTTGGGCATCAAATCGAAGTGGAGCCCCCATGCGTATCCCGCGATGGACCCGAATGCAAAAAAATAGTGATATAATGACGGCTGCTCACCTGAATTATGGAGGATTCTGATTATGGCTATTCTCATCATCTGTGTACTCGGTTGTTCGGCAAGTTTGCTACTCAAGAAATGGACGACGAACAAATGGAAGCGGGCTTCCTGGGGCGCAGGAATCGCGTGTATCATTTGGCTCGCGGGTTTCTATACCCTTATGTGGTTTACGGACCGCGAAAACGGTATGGGCCCTCCCCTCATGAGACAAATGGTACCCACCTATTTCATCGCTTTTTTGTCAGCAATTTCGGTAATATGGAGTTCTGAAAAAATAAAAAACGACTCTGACGGACAGGATTGACTTCATGAGCAATATCGTTTTGGCCTGTGCCCAATACACTGCGGAGCCGGGCGATATTGAAGCGAATATCGCGAAGCATGCTCATTTCGCGCGGATGGGTTGGGAGCATGGAGCGGAAGTCATCTTGTTTCCCGAACTTTCATTGACTGGTTATGAGCTGGAACTGGCAAGAGAATGCGCGATTTCCCCCTATGACCCGGTACTGGAGCCGCTTGTCGAATTGTCGAGTGAGACGGGGCTGACGATTATTGCCGGATGCCCAATCGAATCGGATTCTTCCAAGCCATACCTCGGTGCGTTAATATTTCAACCTGTGCAGGAAACGATGGTCTACCGAAAAATGTACATCCATTCCAGTGAAGAAGACTATTTCATTTCCGGAAAAGAACCGATGGTGTTCGATTGTACTGGCGAATTCGTTGGAGTCGCTATTTGCTACGACATCAGTCATGAATTTCACGCAGCGGCAGTAAAACGTCTCGGGTGCACCGTCTACATGGCCGGCGTGATGGAGACTCCGGAAGGGATTGAGGAAGCCCGTATTCGGATGTCGATGCATGCGAGCGAAGGTAGCATGGTCACGGCTTTAGCGAACTACGGAAACAGCACGGGCGGACTTGAAGGCGGTGGGAAAAGTGCCGTTTGGGACGAAGAGGGTGATATTGTCGCGAGTGCTGAGCCCAATGGGGACGCATTGGTATTGGTGAACAAATTCGGGGACCAATGCGACGGAATGGTTCTCGAAGTCTAACCGGTCTCGCTAAGGTTCTATATCCAACATGTACGTGCACATGGATTCTTCCCGCTTAAACCCAAGGCGTTCATACAATTGATGGGAATTGGTATTGTCCAATCCGGTTTCAAGGGAGAGTCTTCCGGCGCACGTGTCCAAAGCCAATTCGCGCCCGGTTTCTATCAGGGCTTTCGCGATACCACGCCGCCTAGCCGTTTCGGACACGTAAATGTCATTGAGCACCCACATCGATGTAGCTAAAACGGAATGGAACGTCGGATAGAGAATCGTAAACCCTAAAAACCGGGGGTCGCTTTCCGGCCCTTCGATTGCAACATACACCACGGTGTCTCCGTAACTGATCCGGGCGGATAAAAATTCCTGACTGGCTTCCAGATTACTGGGTTGACCGTAAAAGCCCCGATAGGCATCGAATAAGGGCGCGATACCTTCAACGTGCTCCTGATTTGCTTGTACGATTTCGTAGGATTTCACTTCTGTACTCATAATGAATCCCCCTTCCCTGACCACTAGGATCTCACGAACAGATTAAAAACACAAGAAGATTCTTTGCAGAAAGCTGAAAGAGACTTCGCTTTTCGAGCTGCGAACCGCATAAAAATTGCCTTTTAAAGGATTTCATCCAGCCCTTTTCGAATGAGTTTAAAACAGTCGTCCGGGTTTTCCAATGGAAAGAGATGCCCATAATCGAGGTTTTCAAGAAAAACCGTGTTTGGACATCGTTTTTGCCACTCGCCCCACATGTCTTTCGTAAAAAACAAAGATGGTTTAGCCCGGATGCCGACGCAAGGTAGATCTACCCGTTGGAGTTCGGCCATGACGTTGGGTGGCTGGGAATAAATGTGCGCCTCCCATTCCTTTGGAAACGCCAAAGTGAATTGACCAGTGGGCGTTGGCACAACCCCATGGGCGGCCAACGCCTCAAATGCTTCTTCTGAGAGTCGTTTGTAAACGTAACTTTCTCGACAGGAATCAAGAAATGCTTCGCGAGTGTCCCAAGTGTCTTTTTTGCGTAATGTAGTTTTTGCAGGCTCGGCTCGATTGGTAATGGCTTTTGGCAATAGTTTGATCATCCCAGCTTGAATGCGGGTGAGCATCGCAGGTTCGATGAATACCAATGCCTTGAATAGATCCGGGCGTTTTTCCGCCGCGAATAAGGTGCAGACAGCGCCCAACGAATGCCCCACGCCTATAACGGGTGATTGATAGTTTTTCTCAATGAATGAGACAAGATCGTCAGCATAGATCTCCCAATCTCTGCGCTTCGGGACCGGCCCAATATTCTCCCACGTCGGTCGACCATTGAGCGCGCTCACACTGAATTGATCACTTAAACGGGAAAGTAGAGGCGTGTAGACTCCGGCGGGAAAACCGGTGGCATGGTAAAAATGGAGATGTTCCCCATTGCCTGGAAGGGTCATCCACGATGCATTTTCAGGTAGAACGGCCACACTCCCCTCTTTTCGATTGGATATTCAAACAAGTGCTCGAGACCTCGCGAAGAGGACGCCAATCACCAGACGGACTCGGGATTTCCTGGTTGTCTCGGACATCAAAACCACTCGATGAAACAACTTGGATTGCGTTTCTGTTTCCAAATCAAGAATACCAACTTTCGACGCAAGATGGAATGGCATTTGGTTTGAGAAACCCTAGGCTATTTCCAAAGACTTAGGTTCGCGGAAGCCGCTTAAGAGTCACGATGGTTGGCTAACGGATTCCAAGCTTTTGTCTCGTGGAATTACCCAATATTCCGCCGCTGTCCTTTTGACGTGGCAGTCTTACGTCATATTGATTGATCTTGATATTGCACGTCAGGCCACGGTCTTCATCAATCTTACGGGCGATTCGGCGGGTCAGATATTGAACGAAATTTGAATGGTTGCCATTTTTGATTAAGTGGACTTCCAACGGTACGCCGGCAGCCAATGCGAGACCGCCCAACTTTTGCGCATCAGATAGGCTGTTCGACATGAAAGTCGTCCCGGGAACCAAACTGCCGGCCCGCCCTTCGAAATAAAACGTCGGTGTTTTTACTTCATGAACGAACTCGAAGGCGTTTCTCAGTCGTGTTTCATCATCAGAATAGTAATCAAAAGGAGTATTTCCGTAACCCTTTCCGTCCCCAACGATTCTGCCCACATCCGGGGCTCCACCGAGAGAAAAGATAGCACGAAATTCGTCAGTCGCGACTGCGGCCAAAAGAGCCAAGGTTCCACCGCTGCTGTGCCCTATCAAGTAAATTCGTTCAGGATCAACGTAGGGTACATTTTTTAGATAAGCCAAGGCATCCAACAAGTCCTCCACCTCGCCGTAAAACAATTCGAACCGACCCGGATTCGTATTTTCACCTCGCCACGAAGGACACATCGTAATAATGTCTGCGTCTAAGAATGCACGGACGCTTCGGTCATTTGAGGCCGGCGATTCTTCCCACAAGAAAGAACCGATACCTTCAAATCCGCTCTTGGCCCAAAGGACGGCCGGGTGTTTTTTTCCATCGCCGGGGTCCGGTGACAAATAGGCCATCTGTTTCCCGTTTTCGGCGTCATAGAGAACACTTTCGAAATCGGACTCGGGGGGCCAAGCAGCGGAATTTTGGGAAGGGAGAGCGATTGATGTGATTTGGGTTCTAAATTCGGCGCGTTGTTCCAGAAAATTTTTCGGTGCATCTTCGGTGTTTTCCGTGTCTGAACCGGAAAAGAGATTACCTGATTTAAGGTCTTCGAAATTCACGCTACATCCGGTGGCAGATAAGATAATGGCGGCGTATAGTACGAATTGCTTCATGGGTAAAATTGACCTTCCAAAATACAAATTCAAGCGTACGGAACCTGTTTTGAAAATAACACAAGTGGGCCCACACTTCAATCGAAAACGGGCGTGCGAGGCGACGAAGTGTAACCGATGGCCATTTTTTGCACACTCTCGCTATAAAGTAGTAGATTGAACTTGATGGATGGAAACGGCTCGCCCGCGGTGTCGAAAAACTGGAGAAGCGCGATGAGAACAAAACAAGCAATTGTCGTTATAGGGGTGGCATTACTCACATTGTCGGTCACGGGAACGGTGGCCGCTCAGCGAGGTGGCGGTGACGGGCGCGGGATGACGGCGGAGAAACGCGATGCGGCATGGACTCTCGAAGCGACAGGCGTCGCGGCTCAACACGAATTGTCGAGCGAGAAAACGACAAAACTCATAGAGGCGTATAAAAACGCACGCAAAACCCAAGGACAGGCGACCCAAATCCTGCGTCAATCTGGACAGCGCGGTCCGGGCATGTTTCAGGAAATGTTGGCGCTGAATGAATCTGAACGCTCGAAATTTCGTGCGGCATTGAAAGATACCTTGAGTGAAGAAGAGATTGATAAAACTTTGGCCTCGCTCGGAACATTCAACAATCAATGGGATCGATTGGTTGATGCATTCGCATCTTTCGGGCTCGACGATACCGAGCAACAAAAAGGCCTGAACCTCATTACTCAATACGTGGTTGATTCGGACAAAGCACGCACAGAAGCGTTGGAAGCAATGGATTTTCAATCGCTACGAGGTTCAATGCAGACTTTGAAAGAAGGGCTGGATACAGCCATGACTGAAATCATCAGTGCCGAACAGATTGCTGACTGGAAAGAAAAGACCGCGCAACGGGGCCGCGGCGGTCGTGGTAGCGGCGGCGGTCGCCCACCGCAATAGATCGAGATTTAAGACCGCTCCCCGGCTTCGCCTATTTGAGGTACACGGCGTTTCGATTTGGCGAATGAATAAATTTCGCTGTTCATACTGTTACTTAAATACCAAAGATTTATTCCGTAGATGGAGATTCCTTATGAATAGTAAACTGATTTACACTTTTTCGATCGTCGCACTCGTTTCACTCTTCGGCGTGATTCCAACCTCACTCGAAGCTGCGGAAGATTCCAAAACGCCGGGTTTAATCAAATTCGTTGCGAAAAACACAGTTGCGACTGCTAACGGCACATTTCATAAATGGCAATTCATACAGACCGATTTCGACTTGGACAATTTGGGTGATTCGATTGTCGTACTTGAAGTGGATGTGGCCAGTATCGACACGAAAAATAAGAAAAGGGATAATCATCTTCGCACGAAAGACTTTTTCGATGTAACAAAATATCCGAAGGCGACGTTGAAAATCTTCAACATCACGAAATCTTCCGCCGGTTATAAGGCCACGCTTGAATGGACCATGCATGGAATCACCAAATCGTACGATAATTTTGCGTTCAAGGTCCCTTCGAAAGGTCCGCTAAAGGTGAGTGGTACGTTCAAAATTAATCGGATGGATTCCAA
>Ga0315336_1005501_pt1 | contig 13779 bp, 15 predicted proteins | sample ASW5metaG_FD_204512 | JGI IMG/M metagenome (GOLD analysis project Ga0315336, IMG submission 204512) | Ammonia-oxidizing marine archaeal communities from Monterey Bay, California, United States - ASW #5 | ecosystem: Environmental > Aquatic > Marine > Intertidal zone | place: USA: California...
CCTGAAGCCTGGGGTCAGATTCTAACCCTCTTGCTGCGCTTCGGCGCAGCGCGCCCGTGCCGGTTGCTCCCCCACTCGATCCGGCACGGGCGCATATTTCTAAACCCAAGTGAAAGGATGACGCGATCGTGAGCTTCCCCATTGCAGACTGGCCGGAACTGCCGGCAGCGCTGATCGCAGAGGTCAGGGATTTTGTCCGGATTGATCATCAGGCCGATGATGCCGCGATTAACGCATTTTTGCGCAGCGCCGCGTCCTTGTGCGAGGATTTTACCGGCCAAATGCTGGTCGCCCGATCGGTGACCGACATGTTGCCAGCGCGTCAGGCCTGGCAAAAGCTGAAACGCTTGCCGGTGCAGTCAATTGCTTCGGTCGAGGTTGTGGGTGCGGACGGAAGCGCGTCGCTGCTGGCGGTGGCGGACTATGCCATGGACATCGATAGCGATGGTATCGGCTGGATCAGGCTACACCGCAGCGACGGCGGCTCCCGGATCCGCGTGACCTATAGCGCCGGTCTGGCGACAGATTGGGAGGAGCTGCCTGCGGGCCTGCGTCAGGGAATCGTACGGATGGCGGGCTATTTCTACGCTAATCGCGACGGGGTTGATGCGGGCGGTCCGCCGAGCGCGGTTACCGCTTTGTGGCGACCCTATCGGCGGATGAGGATGGCATGATGGGACAGGAATTTTCAGGCATCTTGCGCGAACGTATCTCGATCGAACGGCAGGCTGTCGGGCGCGATATGCTGGCTTCTGCCGAACCGCAATATATTACCGTTGGCGTCTTCTGGGCAGCCGCTGAAGCGATGCAGACGGGCGTTGCCAGCGAGGCGGAGAGCCGTTCGGCCCTGCCGCGCTGGCGCTTCAGCCTGCGCGAAACCCAGGTGATCAAGCCGGGCGACCAGCTGGTCTGGGGTCATCGGATAATGACCGTTTCCAGAGTGATTCTGGAGCACCGTTTGGTCCCGAAAACCATATTGCAGGCGGAAGAGACAAGATGATGGAAAAATTGCAGAAGCGCGGGGAGGCCATTGCCAAACAGCGGCTGGCTCGCGCCAAATCCGAGATCAAATCTGTGCTTGTGGAAGAGTCGCCTGCCGATGTGCGGGTTACTGAAACTGATGAAGGAGTCCGGGTGGAAGCCCGGCGGTTGAAACAGCGGCTGATCGGGAATAGCAGCCTGCGCGATGTCGCCTTTCTGATGCGGGCCGTACGATGAGCAGCGCGCTGGAGGCGGTGCAGCAGCAACTCGTCGCAAGGCTGAATACGCACACGGAACTGACAGGCTTGGTCAGTGGCATATTTGACGGCCCGCCGCCGCGCGCGGATTTCCCCTATATCGCGCTGGCAACAGGTGCTTCGCTGGATTGGAGCCACAAGGGCGGGGTTGGTCGGGAGTTGAGCCTCGCGCTGACCGTCCACGATGACGGCGAAACGGCGGCGCGTCTGCACCGGGTGATGGCGCTGGTCGAGGAGGCGCTCGAGCCGGGACTGGATGATCCCGATGGCTGGCAGATTGTTACCTTCGATTTTCGCCGGACGCGGATCGTGCGCAGCGCGGTGAGTCCGTGGAGCGGCTTGATCGAGTATCGGGCGAGGGTTTTGAGGGAGTATTTACTTTAACCTCTGACGCCGGGCGAAAGCCCGCCCGGTCGGAGGCGTTTGCGCAGTGAACTGACGCGAGATCAAATAACCACCACATAAAGGAACCAGAATATGGCAGCAGAAAAAGGCAGCGCCTTTCTCCTGAAAATCGGCGATGGCGAGAGCCCGGTCGGCTACACGACCATCGCGGGTCTGCGGACCACGCAGATGTCGATCAACGGCGAACCGGTGGCGATCACCAGCAAGGATAGCGGCGGCTGGCGGCAATTGCTGTCGGGCGCGGGGGTGCGCTCGGTATCGGTGTCCGGAGCGGGCGTGTTTACCGGGTCGGACGCAGAGATGCGGATCAAGAATCACGCGCTGGGCGGCATCATCGATACCTATGAACTCAGCTTCGAAGGCGGCGAGCGGATGCAGGGCGATTTTCTGGTCGCGCGGCTGGACTATAGCGGCGATTATAACGGTGAGCGCAGTTACACGCTTAGCCTCGAAAGCTCCGGAGCGGTCGCCAGTGTCTGACCGGACCGCCAACGCCCTGCGCGGCGAGGCAGAAATCATCGTCGATGGAAGGCGTCTGATCCTGCGTCCCAGTTTTGCGGCGCTGGTCGCTGCCGAGGAAGAGCTGGGTTCGCTGTTCGATCTTGTCGAAAGGGCAGCCGGCGGGCGGCTTTTGCTTTCGGAAATCGTGGCTCTGTTCTGGCACGTTGTCGCTGATCGTCCGGATCATCTGACCCGCGACCAACTGGGCGAGGGGGTGATGACGTTGGGACTGGCCGGGGTGACGCCGGCGCTGAAGATATTGCTCCGGCAGATATTGTCGGGTGGCGGTGCGTGAACCGTGTCCCCGCGCAGGCGGGGACCCATCTCCCGTTGGCTCGGCAGACGATCTGTTCCGAGATGGACCCCCGCCTTCGCGGGGGCACACCTATTTCCTATCATCGATAGAAAAATTATCCGGCACCGTCTCCGCTGTTCTCGGCTGGACACCGGACCAGTTCTGGCAGGCAACGCCTGCTGAACTGGCGACAATATTCTCGACCTTTGCAGACAATATACCCGGCCATTCCGGCCAGCTCCCGCTTGGCGGCGAACAACTCGAACAACTGAAAGAGGCCTTCCCCGATGGATGAAGAAATCGAACGGCTGGTGGTCAGCGTGCGCGCCGATACCGCCGGTTTTGCCAAAGACGTGGCCGATATGAAGGGGCAGCTTGACGGTCCCTTCGCATCGGGCCTGGAACGCGCAGGGTCGGTGCTGGAGTCTACGCTCAGCCGCGCTATTCGCCGGGGTTCGCTGGAATTTGAAGATCTGCGACGGGTCGCGCTGTCGGTGATGAACGACATTGCCGGCGCCGCGATCAACAGCGGCTTGCAAAGCCTGTTTGGGGGCGGTTCGGGCGGCTTCGGTGGTGGCTTGGCCAATATCGGAACATCCTTGCTCAGTGCATTTCTGGGCGCGCCCGGACGGGCGACCGGCGGTCCGGTCAGCGGCGGTCGCGCCTATATGGTTGGTGAACGCGGACCCGAACTGTTCGTCCCGACCGCAGCAGGGCGGATTGAGCCACCGGTGGCGGTCGGCGCGGCGCCCAATGTCCGTCTGACCATTAATATCTCCGACAACGGCCAGGGCAGCGCGCCGGACCAGATGCGCCGGTCGAGCCGACAAGTGGCGCGGGCGGTGCGCAATGCGCTGAGCGCGAAGGCGGGCTGATCATGGGCTTCTGGCTGGCAGAGAAAAGAACGGGGCAGCGGAGCAGCTTCATCCAGCGCTTCGATCCGCGATTCTGGACAATCAATTTTCCGCGTCCGATGATGGCATCGGTCGTGACAACGGCAGCGGATGCGCTGCGCGTCGATGCGACCTTCTACAATAGCGACGATCTTGCCGGGCTGATCTGGGAAAGCGAAGATACGCTCGATCATCCGCTGCTCGCTTATGAAACGGAGCGTGACTATTCGCGGCTCAAGTGGGAATTCCACTGGCGATCTTCCGGGATCATGTCGCTTGATGCGATCAACGGACCGACGCTGACCATCGAAGGGCGGGATGCGGCGGGTGATCCGAAATCCTGGTATGTGCGGCTGTGGAACTATGCCAGCGGCACACCGACGGATGCGCAGATTTCGATAGAATTTTCTGCCGTGGATGGCGGCTTTCTGTTGCCCGGTGAGGCCGACCCGGTCTTTCCCGAAGATATTGACCGGCTGTTCATTTCGATCATTCCGCCGGAATATGACCAACTGGGTATGCGCTACGCCACGCCGAAGATCGGCTGGGTCGAAATGAGCGCGATCCGGACCGATGGTCAGGGAGCGGTGCTTGAAGTCGGCGACATCATGGTGCCGGAAAACGGTCTGTCGATGGCCACCGCCTACGACGACAGTTTCAACCAGACGCCGGAGCGCTTGCTGCGGATGACGCGAGCCCTGGGCTATCGCGGGGCGATCAATCACTATCTGGGCATGAGCCATTACTTCCGGCTGGAGACGGTTGGCGATGGGCTTTATGTCAGCCTGTCCGCACCCCAGGCGGGTGAAGAATTTGCCGCGATCAACCAGCCGGCGGCGGTGTGGCACCGCGACCTGATATCCCGTGCAGAAGCTATGGGTTACTCGGTGATCCTCTCGCTGTCCTACGAGTTGTTCGACGCGCATTGCTGGAGCGACTGGAAACAGCGGGCGGAGAATGGGGATCCGGCGCTGACCGGCTGGGAGCCGCCCTCGACATTGCTCTCGCCAGCCAATGGTGACGCGATAAATTATCTGCAGGCCGTGGCGCGGGCCTTCACCGCAATCGTCCGCGAAGCGGGCGCGGCGATCCGTTTCCAGGTGGGAGAACCCTGGTGGTGGATCATGCCGGACAAGCGTATTTGTCTCTATGACGCCGCCGCTAACGCAGCTTTCGGACCGTTTTCGGTCAGCATTGCATCGATAGACGGGACGCAAACTCCGCAACAGGAAGCGATGCTCGATCAGGCCGGAGAGATATTGGCGCAGTCGACGGCAGCTTTGCTTGATGCGGTGAAGCAGGAAGCGGGTGCGAGGCCGGTAGAAACTCTCTTGCTCGCCTATTTGCCGACAATTCTGGACCAGCAGGCTTCCGAGGCCAAGCGGGCAAATCTGCCGGTTGGCTGGGCCAATCCTGCTTTCGACATATTGCAACTGGAAGATTATGACTGGGTGATTGCCGGTAATCGGTCGGCCACGAAGGCTGGCATCCAATTGGCGACGCAGAGGCTGGGCTATCCGGTTGAACAGCAGCAATATTTCACGGGTTTCGTGCTGCAATCCGCGGATCGGTTCATCTGGAGCAATATGGCCGAGGCCATCGATGATGCGCGGACGCGGGGTACGGCGGAGATTTTCGTCTGGGCGCTGCCGCAGGTGGCGCGCGACGGTTTTATCTATTTTCAGGAAGAGGATGATGATGTGAACGCCTTTGCTGACGTGCGCTTTCCATTAGCTATTGGCCAGGGGGCCAGCGTGTCGCCGGGATTTTCGACCAATATCGTGACGACTATCTCCGGTCACGAGAAACGCAACGCCGACTGGGCGGACGCGCGGCTCGAATTCGACGTTGGGCCGGGCGTCCGGAGCGAGGAAGAATTGCAGACATTGATCGGTTTCTTCCGCGCGCGCCGGGGTGCTGCCAAGGCCTTTCGCTTCCGTGATCCCTATGACCATAGTTCGCGAGACATGGTCGGTGAGCCAACGCCGACTGATCAGCTTCTCGGTAGGGGCGATGGCCAGAAAACCGAGTTCCAGCTGGTGAAAAATTACGGTGATCCAGCTGATGAGCCGCAGCAAAGAAGGATCACACGGCCAGACCCGGAAACGCTGCAGATAGCCGTCAACGGCCAGATTGCTGGAGGCTGGTCACTGGGGCAGGCGGGAACGGTCCACTTTGACAGTCCGCCCGCCGAAGATAGTTATATCACTGCAGGCTTTATGTTCGATGTGCCGGTTCGGTTCGAAAGCGACCAGCTGACAGTGAGCCATGCGACGTTCCTGGCCGGCGATATTCCCGAGGTGCTGCTCGTTGAAGTCCGGGAGCCGTCATGAGTCTCGACTGGCTGGACCGGGGGGTCACGACCAGCGCCTATCTCTGGCGGCTGGAGCGTATGGACGGCGTCGCCCTCGGCTTTACCTCGCATGACCGCGATCTTGTCGTCGATGCGTTTCGCTATCGCGCGGCACCGGGCATGGTGCCTTCATCAATCGCGCTGTCTGACAGTCTGGAAATCGACAATGTGGAAATTTCAGGGGTGATGACGAGCGCAGCCATTGCCGAAACTGATCTCGATGCCGGGCGTTGGGATGGCGCGCTGCTGTATATTTCACTGGTCGACTGGGATCAGCCGGATGCCGAACCTTTGCCGCTGATTTGCGGCGAATTTGGCGAGATTGTGCGAACAGGTGACAGTTTTATCGTCGAGATGCTGGGCGCCTCATCCTTTCTCGATGAACCAGTTGCGCCGCTGACATCGCCCACTTGCCGGGCCGAATTTTGTGACCGTCAATGCAAGCTCAGCCTGCACCGTCATCAGCGGGAAGGCCGGATCATGACGATTGGCGATGACGAAATCGAGGTTGATACGCTGGATGGCACGGCAGACCGTTTTGCATTCGGTTCGCTGCGCTTTCTCGATGGTCCGAATTGTGGGCTGAGCTATGCGATTATCGACGGAGAAGCGGGTGTTGTCAGGCTCGCAGACCTGCCGGTCCAGACCGTTGTTCCCGGCACAAGGGTCCAGCTCACAGAAGGTTGTAACAAGAATTTCGCAACCTGCCGGGATCGCTTCGGCAACAGCATCAATTTCCGCGGCGAACCCTATTTGCCGGGCAATGATCTGCTCACCAGATATCCCGGCGCATGATATCCCCCGGAGAAGGATCACGAAAAATGGCGGACAAAGCTATGTCCCTCTGTGGTGCGCGCTTTTGCCTGCATGGTCGGGACGAAGAAACCGGGCTCGATTGTATCGGCCTTGCCCAGCAATGCCTCTTGGCTGGCGATTTCGAGTGCGACGCCCCCAACGGCTATTCTATCCGCGGCGGATCCGAGCAGTCGATCAGCGAATTTATGGCAGAGACCGGATTTACACGCTTCCCGCCGGAATCCGAGCTGCGCGAAGGCGATATCGTTCTGGTCCGGCCCAGTCCGGTCCAGTGGCATTTTCTGATCCGGGCTCAGGATGGCTTTGTTCACGCCCACGCCGGACTGGGTAAGGTCGTATTCTGCCCCGGTGAAACGCCATGGCCGATTGTCTCGATATTCAGACTGGCGGAGGATTGAATGGCGACATTGGTATTGAGCGCCGTGGGCACCGCAATCGGCGGGCCCCTTGGCAGTGCTATAGGGGCCATGATTGGCCAGCAAATCGACCAGAATATCCTGTTCAAGCCGAAGGGACGGGAAGGACCGCGGCTGCAGGAACTGGCCGTTCAGACATCGAGCTATGGATCTCAGATCCCCCGGATATTTGGCAAGATGCGGGTGGCCGGGATGGTGATCTGGGCGACCGATTTGAAGGAGACCCGCACCCGCGAAGGCGGCGGCAAGGGACGTCCGAGTACGACAATCTACAGCTATTCTGCCTGCTTAGCCGTTGCTTTGTCCAGTCGCCGGATCAGAAGCATAGGCCGGATATGGGCGGACGGGAAAATCTTCCGGGGTGTCGCCGGAGATTTCAAAACCGAAGCGCAATTTGCCTTTCATCCCGGTGGCGAGGACCAGCCGGTCGATGGTCTGATGGCCAGTGCGGAAGGCAATGGCGGGACGCCCGCCTATCGGGGCCTGGCGCTGGCGGTATTCGAAGACATGGACCTGACCGAATATGGTAACCGCATCCCGTCGCTGACTTTCGAAGTGATTGCCGACGACGGCTCGGTGGCGATTGCTGAAATCATTGCGGATATTTCAGGTCAGCGGATAACCATGCCATCCTCTGACATGCTCACAGGTTTCGCGGCTGGTGGTGAAGATCGGCAGGTGGCTTTGGGGGCTCTCACCGATTCCATCCCGCTGTCATTCTCCTCTGACCCGAGCGCCATCGATAAAATCGGAGCTTCGACGCGCAACGCTACAGGCGCTGAATCCGTGCTGACAATTGACGGTGATTTTGTCCGGGCGGCCGGGAAACAGGAAATTGCGCCGCCCGCAAAGCGCACCGCTGCAATTGCCGCTGCACCCCGGCAATTGTCTGTCCGCTACTATGATCCGGAGCGCGACTATCAGTCCGGCATCCAGTCGGCGTTCCGCCCGGGTGCCGGCAGGACGTCGCTTGCGCAAGATTTTCCCGCGACGATATCGGCGGATCAAGCCAAGAAAATCGCCGCAACCAACCTGTGGTCGGAATATGACGAGCGCTCGACTTTACATGTTTCCCTGCCGTTGAACAGTCATTTCTACCGGCCAGCCATGCTGGTCGAAATTGCTGGTTTTGAGGGTCTTTGGCGCATTCGCGAATGCGAGATTACCTTGGGTTTCGTAAAGCTTTCGCTGAGGCGGGCGAGCCCGGACAAGGCTCTGGTTTATGTCGAATCGGAGCAGGGCAGAAACATAGCGGATCCCGATCTCCGCGCCGGTCTGACTCGCCTGGTGCTCGTGGATTTACCCTTTGCCGTCGACGCGCCGAGCTCTGTGTCGGATTCGGCCAGACTCTATGCCGCTGCGGCCGGTGATGCAGGATGGCGAAACGCGCAGCTTTTTGCATCCGGACCGGATGGTGCGCCAGGTGAATATATCGGCCAGATACCGGCACCAACAAGCATCGGTACCACAGCGGAAACGCTCGATTCCGCCAATCCGGCTTTGATCGATCGGGTCAGTCATATCGAAGTGGTTTTGCAGAACCCTACGATGCATTTGGTCCATGCCGACGATACGCAATTGCTGGCAGGAAGCAATATTGCCCTGATCGGCAAGGAAATCATCCAGTTCGCGGCAGCCGTTCCCCTAGGAGAAGGTCGCTTCCGTCTTTCCCGGTTGATCCGCGGACTGGGCGGCACCGAGACCGAAATAGCAAGCCATGACGCCGATGAAGACTTCGTCCTGCTCGACAGCGGGTCGATGCTGGAAATCGGCTCTGCTTTCTATGCGCCGTCGGCGCCGGTTGTCGTCTTTGCGCTGGGGCGAGATGATCTCTTGCCCGTCTTTGCGGCAATCGCGTCACCGGGCCGCGCTTTGATGCCTTGGTCCCCGGTCCACCCGAGATGGAATTTTCTTGATGGTGGCGATCTTGAGATCAGCTGGACCCGTCGATCCCGCGCAGGAACAATCTGGTCCGATCATGTCGAAGTACCACTGGCCGAGGAAGTCGAAAAATATCGGCTTGAACTGGCGGCGGACGACGGATCAGTGGCAGCCGTTGTTCTGGAGTCGCCGGAGGAGCGCGCGATCATTTCAGCGGTGCGGATACAACCGTTTGTTACAAATAATATCAATAATATAAGCGTTAGTATCTTCCAGATAGGCGCCGCTGGCCGGTCCGCCGCGCTGGCTTTTGAAGTTCCGCTTTGATTCTATCCATTTTCATTTTCTCAACCTTTCTGGAAAGAGCAATATCATGGCAATATTGGAGACCGCGCGGTTCGAAATTCCGCTACTGGCAGCGGGGCAGGCGCATAAGGAATTGTTTCACAACGAGGCACTGGCCCGAATCGACTTTTTGATCCATCCGACCGTGCAGGCGATTGAAAGCGATCCTGCGAATATTGTGCCGGTTCCCGGACAGTCATGGCTTGTCGCACCGGGCGCTACAAATGACTGGCTGGGCCATGATGATCACATCGCCGGCTGGACGGGAAATGGCTGGCTGTTCATCGCGCCGCTGGCGTTAATGCGCGTCTATATCGAATCAACCGAAAATTTTGCTGTTTATCGCAATTCCTGGCAATTGGCGGAAACCATCCCAAATCCGGAAGCGGGCAGCGTCGTTGACATCGAGGCGCGCTTGGCTATCGATTCGATTTTGGCCGCTCTTGTGGCGCAAGGAATTCTGGTGTCCGGCCCGTAAAACCGACTTTCACGACCCGCTGGCAAGCGGATTTCCGCTATCCTACCGAGTTTACGGCCTATTTTTTGGGATAAATGGCGAAAATGGCGACATTTTCGCAACAGTTATGCAATTTGGTTGCTTGCACTGGCAAGATCAAGCGGGTAGAAAGCGGCGTGAATTTAGAACCTAATTGAGAAGGGGAATATAAATGCGGAAGCTTGCCTTAGGAATGGCGCTTGCCTCCACAGCGCTCGCAACACCTGCTCTGGCCCGTGATGGTCAGTGGTATGTCGGTGTCGAGGGCGGTGCGATGATTGTCGAAGACGTTGATCTGGATATTGCTGGTATCAGCAATACCGCCAGCATCGATCACGACACAGGATATGATTTCGACGGAATAGTCGGTTATGATTTCGGATCATTCCGTCTTGAAGCTGAAGTTGGTTACAAGCAGGCTAGCTCCGGCGACCTGATTGGTACGACCCCGGTTCTCGGCGGTGCGTTTATTCCTGGTCTCGGAAATTCCGGAAGTGCCGGATATTTCATTGATACAAACGGCGACGTCAACGCGCTCAGCTTCATGCTGAACGGCATGGTTGATTTCGGCGATGATGATGGACTTCAGGGCTTTGTTGGCGGCGGCGTTGGTGTTGCTCGTACAGAACTCACCAATATCATTGCTACGCCTTGGCTTGACGATTCCGATACCGGTTTCGCATGGCAGGCTATTGCCGGTGTTCGCGCTCCGATTAGCGACAGCTGGGATGTTGGTCTGAAATATCGCTATTTCAACACAACTGGCGTTGATCTGGTTGACTCTCTCGGTCGTGACGTTTCGACCGATGTGTCGACCCACTCGATTCTGGGTAGCTTGATCTACAACTTCGGCGGCGAACCAGCGGCACCACCGCCACCACCGCCTCCACCACCGCCACCACCGCCACCTCCACCGCCACCACCGCCACCACCACCGGCTGTATGTGCACCTGGCCCTTATATTGTGTTCTTTGACTGGGATCAGTCGGATATCACTCCAGAAGCGGCTTCGGTTCTCGACAATGCGGTTACCGCATATGGTGATTGTGGTTCGGCTCAGGTCATGCTGGCTGGTCACGCTGACAAATCTGGTTCCGCCAGCTACAACGTCGGTCTGTCCCAGCGTCGCAACACCGCTGTTCGTGCGTATCTTGAATCGCGCGGCATTGGCGGCGGCGTTATCTCGAGCGAAGCCTTCGGTGAATCGCGTCCTCGCGTTGAAACCGCAGACGGCGTTCGTGAACCTCAGAACCGTCGTGTTGAAGTTATGTACGGACCTGGTTCGGGTAACTAATACCGACATTACTACCAATTGTGAAAAGGGCTGGTCTTCGGACCGGCCCTTTTTCGTTTGCGCATCAATGATTTGACAGAGCCCGGTCTTATTGCAGGCCGTCGTTTTCCCATGATATGGTTTGCCGCTGTCGGGATATATCTCGGATGGAGAATCCGGATTAACATCTAGGGGCGCAGGGTCGGGCATCGCTTGCAGTGCAGCCGGGCTTATCCGATCACCATGCGGAGGCCATCGGTGCCAACCGGTTGGCCCAGTCTATGTCCGATATGACTCTACAGCCGCCGCTCAGCGTCGATATCTTTACCGAATATGCGTGATGCACTCCGAAAGCCGGAAGTTATTGAGGAATGGGAGAGGTGGGGTTTGGACGCCGGTAGCGATCAGAACCAACTCGGCGTTAGCTCAGCAGGCTTTCGAATAACGCAAGTCCATCAGTACCGCCGTGCTTCTTGTCGATTGCCCGCTCCGGGTGCGGCATCATCCCCAGGACATTGCCCGCTTCATTGATGATACCGGCTATATTGCGCGAGGAACCGTTGATGTCGTTATGGTAGCGGAACACGATCTGATTCTCGTTTTCCAGCCGGTCCAGCGTTTCATCATCGGCAAAGAAATTGCCGTCATGATGGGCCACGGGGATCGTAATGGGTGTATTGCTGTCATAGCCCGACGTAAAAATCGTGCCGGTATTGACGACTTCAAGTTCTGCATCCCTGCAGACAAAATGGATATTGCTGTTCCGCATCAGCGCTCCGGGCAACAGGCCGGTTTCGGTGAGGATTTGAAAGCCGTTGCACACGCCCAGTATCTTGATGCCGCGATCGGCGGCCTCGATAACCGGCTTGATGATGTTCGAACGGGAAGCCATGGCGCCCGATCGCAGATAGTCGCCATAGGAAAAGCCGCCTGGTATCGCGATTACATCCAGACCCGGGGGCAGTTCGCTGTCTCCGTGCCAGACCATATGAGGCTTTTGCCCCGAAACCGTTTCCAGTGCGACGGCCATGTCGCGGTCGCAGTTCGAGCCGGGAAAGACGATCACCGCAGATTGCATCAGGAAATAGTCCCCGGTGCCGCTTCCGGCATCTCGATATCATAATTTTCAATGACGGTGTTTGCGAGCAGCTTGTCGCACATTTTCTCGATTTCTTCGCGGCTGACGGATGCGTCTATGTCGAGTTCGATCAGCTTGCCAGCGCGCACATCGTTAACCCCGGAAAAGTCGAGACTTTCCAGCGCGTGATGGATGGCCTTGCCCTGAGGGTCCAATACGCCATCTTTCAGCGTTACAAATATTCTGACTTTCATCCTGCGCCCTCGCGTTTTGCCGTCGTCAACAACGCCATGCTATAGCGCCAAGATTAGCCGGGGCAAGAGTTAGAAGGAAAATTGGAAAGGGCGCTCCGCCAATTTCCGCTTTATCGTTTTAGAAATAGCGGGCGAATTTGAAATTCACGCGGTGGCGGCTCATTTCATACAGATCGTAATTGCTGTCCACCCGCGAGTAGACATAGTCGACCGATGGAGAAAACCCGAGAAATTTGATTTTTCTGCTGCCCATGTAGGCGCGAGCGAATCCGCGCCAATCCTGTCGTTTTTCAGTGGAATAGAGCAGCAAAGGTGCATCAAATGCGGACCGGCTGACGCTGGCCGCAACACCGGCATTCAATCCCATTGGCAATTCTCCGCCTAGCCCCAGATTGACACCATAGTTGAAGCTCGAAAAGCCGTCGGCATTGAGGAGATCCCGACGAGCGAAAACACTGGCCGATGCGATCAGCGACTTGCCCACCAGATGCTCATAAGTGGCGTTCGCGCCTAGTTGCCAGCCGCTATAGGAATTGCTGATCTGGGATTCGGTACGCCGAGCGTCCAGTTCGATGCCGAGTCTCTGTCCTTCGCTAAGCGCCTGCTGATATCCAAGCCGGCCACCATATTCACGGGTGGCGAGACTGCCGCCATACCAGCGCTGCAGGCCAACCGCTTGGAGAGAGATGCTGCTGTAGCGTGCAACCCGGAGTTCCGGACCGGCGGCGACCTGGATGACGATATCATCAGCCGCTTTGCCCGCATAATTGACGATCTTGCTGTCCGCATCGAACAGCAGGGCGAGACGGTCATTGGCCTTTACGCGAATACCGCCGGAAAAGCCTGCCGTTTGGCCGATGCCCGAACGCTCCCGGGCATTATCATCAAGCTGCAGGGGGAGTTTTATCGGGCCGAAGTTGATGTCGATGCTTTCGGCATCGGTAGCGCCGTTGATGTTGGTATCCGGCGCGAAGCCGAAATCGAAACTGAATCGCCAGATCCGCTGGTCGCGCAAAATGCTGCGGGTATTGCGAATGGTTTTGGCGATCTCGTCCGGCAGATTTTCATCATTTTGCGCCAACCGGAAATGATAGTCTGCGCTCGCTTCCTTGCCGGTCAGCAAATAGGCTCTGGCCAGTTCCAGCCGTACCCGTGTCTGGCCGGGATTTTCATCCAGAATAGTCCTGAATTTCTTGATAGCTCCTTTGACGTCGCCCGTTTCAATTGCGATATAGCCAGCGAGAAACCGTTGCTGCATTCGCAGTTCCGGGACCTGTCCAAGCGCATCGACCAGAGGCAGGGCCGCCTGATAATTTTTCTCGTGAATCAGCGCTTCCGCCTTGGCCAATAGTTGCTCCGGCGTCACGCGAAGGTTGCACTGGCCGGCCGTATCGCAGGCAGGCTGGAAACCGGGGACGATCTCGGCAGCGCCATCGGCCAATATGACCAGCGGAACCGCTGCCTGTGCTTGACCGATTCCCGCGATTGCGACGCAGGATACAGCTACAGCTTTGACGAGAGTGGCAGAATTGCGC
>Ga0315336_1005502_pt1 | contig 13778 bp, 18 predicted proteins | sample ASW5metaG_FD_204512 | JGI IMG/M metagenome (GOLD analysis project Ga0315336, IMG submission 204512) | Ammonia-oxidizing marine archaeal communities from Monterey Bay, California, United States - ASW #5 | ecosystem: Environmental > Aquatic > Marine > Intertidal zone | place: USA: California...
CCCTGGCGCGTGTGGCGTGCCCTCCATGCCCCAGGCCCAGGTCGTAAGTACCAGAAAGGCAAGTAGAAGTTGCCAGAAGACGGTGGTAAGCGGTGGTCCGTGCCAGTTGTGGGCACGTACATGGGTCATCGCAATTGCCCAGCAAAGGGCCCCGAGAAGCAAAAGCCCGTTACCAAGGATAGCCTCTGTGTTCTGCCAGTCGAAAGTTAGAGGGTTAAAGAGAAGACCGAGCCCAGCCAGCCCGAAAAGTAGTCCGAAGAAACGATGCGTGCCGAGACGTTCGCCTATCCAAAACCAGGCGATTGGCACGATCCAAAATGGCGTCGTGTAGGAGAGTATCGCAGAGCGGCCCGCATCGACGACGTTGAGTCCAAGATAGACGAGCCCCATACCGAGGGACATCTGCAAAATGCCGACCCCGAAAATGATCGGCATGTCCCGTTTTCTGGGCAGGACAGACCGCTCCTGGATCAACACGAAGGGTAGCAGGCAAAGAAGGCCGATCCCTATTCTGAACGTCGCGAACCAGAGTGGTGTCAAATCCTCTAGGCCGATCTTCATGATTGGCCAGTTGAGGCCCCAGATAAGGACAACGCCCGCGAAAAGTGGGAAGAGACGCATGCAATCCGGCCTTCCCACCTGGCTTAGGCCATGGTAAGCGGGCCAGCCGTCCCCGATAGCAGCCTAAAGGGCTTGGGAATCCACCTCTCCCGTGCGAATGCGCATGGCCTGCCCCACGTCAAGGACAAAGATCTTGCCGTCGCCGATTTGGCCGGTTTTCGCAGCATCGTGGATTGTCTCGATGGTCCGTCCAACAATTGCATCATCGACGACAACCTCTATCTTTACTTTTGGCACGAAACTCACCGCATACTCCGCGCCACGATAGATCTCTGTGTGCCCCTTCTGACGGCCATACCCTTTCACTTCACTGACCGTCATTCCTTCTACTCCAAGAGTCGTCAGCGCTTCACGAACGTCGTCGAGCTTGAACGGCTTAACGATAGCAATCACCAGCTTCATGTAAATGCTCCCTCTATAGAAGGGTGGATGTTTTTATCTTCCTCCTAGGCTGTAGCCGCGTTCGCCATGGGTGGTGACGTCAAGGCCGTCAGCTTCATCCTGATCTGGAACCCGAAGACCGACGATAGCTTTGACGAAGAGCGCAATAACGATACTTAGGATGAGCGTCCAACCAACAACGGCGATAACACCGGCAAACTGAACCCACAACTGATCCAGCATCGTGACCCCTTCCGCTAAGCCGAGACCACCTAGTTTTGGTACGGCGAACACCGCCGTCAGCATGATGCCTAGCATGCCGCCAGCACCATGGACGGCGAATACGTCGAGTGAATCGTCGATCTTCACCACCTGCTTGATGAAGGAAAGGGCCCATGAACAGACGACCCCAGCCGAAAACCCAATCGCTAGCGCTCCGATAGGGCCAACGAAGCCAGAAGCAGGCGTAATCGTCGCTAGGCCAGCCACCATACCCGTCACCATCCCGACGAGGCTTGGCTTACCGTACTTAATCCATTCGATCGCCATCCAGGTAAGCGATGCGGTGGCGGCAGCAATATGGGTGGCCGTCATCGCCATCGCGGCATTCGCATCGGCCGCCAGCGCGCTACCTGCGTTGAAGCCGAACCAGCCGACCCACAGCATGGCTGCGCCGGCCATCGTGATACCGGGGTTGTGAGGCGGCCTCACATCGTCTGGGAATCCCTTGCGAGGACCCAACATGACCGCCAACACTAGGGCCGTTATCCCCGCAGTCGCATGAACGACGAGACCGCCAGCAAAATCCATGACGCCGAGATCGGCGAGCCAACCACCGCCCCAGATCCAATGGGTGACAGGCGCATAAACGAGTAAGAGCCAAAGGCCACTAAACAAAAGTACGGCCGAAAACTTGATCCGCTCCACAAAGGCCCCAATGATTAGCACTGGTGTGATGATAGCGAAGGTCATCTGGAACATCATGAACAGCGATTCCGGAATGTCCCCGGACATGGCATTCAGGCCCATACCAGATAGTAAAGTCTTACCAAACCCGCCATACCATTGATTAGCGGCTCCACCATCGCCAAAGGCGATACTGTAGGCACAGACGACCCATAAGATGGACATCAAGCAGGCGATAGAAAAACCCTGCATGAGAACGGAAAGCACGTTCTCCGCCCTTACCAGTCCCGCATAGAAAAGGCATAGTCCAGGCAACGTCATAAACAACACGAGGGCGGTGGCCGTAAGGATCCACGCTGTGTTGGCGCCGTTCAAGACCGCCTCTTCGGCAAGGGCGGGGCTCGGCACTAGTATGAAGAGAAAGACAAAAAGGAGATGAAAGGCGTGCGAAAATTTTAGAACCGGCATTGTTTCCCCCAATAACTTTAGTTCGCTGACGTCAGTCCTAAAGGCCACGCCAACATCACCCAATGCGTCTTTAAGCGCATTCGCCAAACCCTACACCGGAAGGAAAGTACAGCAAAGTTTAAAAATTTATTAAACGCGCTGAATATACGTACATGCCGGGTGACGTGCCTAAAAGAAGCGCCTCAGACGAAGTGTGAAGAAATCATCCTGTTTTAAGCTAGAAATGAGTATGTCCTCTTTCTCATTGAAGGAGAAGCGACCTTCTAGTTCGATCTTGTAGTGATCGTCGATCCTGCGTTCAAACTCGACAAAACAGAATACAGCCTCTGACGTACGGTCGATGGTAAGCCCTGCTAGCCCCCCCGTGCTCTGAACGTCATTCAGAGCTAGACGCGCTCCTACAAAAAAATCTCCCTCCGAGGCGGTAAACGGCGTGCCTACCTTGTCACGGCCGTCATATTGGTATTCGGCTAGAAGGCCCAGCTCGTAGACCGTCTCAAAGATTTGATAGAGCGTATATTCAAAACCTCCGACAGTCGCAAAGAATCGCTTCCCGTGGCCACTTCGGGTCATCGCCTCCAATTTCCATAGCCACGCCTCCGTGGTCAACTGGACATCTAGGCTGGTCTGGTCGATCTGATCATAATGGGGAATGAAGACGGTCTGCCCAGTAGGCTGTGGTGTGAGCACAAGCAATGGCTCGCGACTCGTTCCATGAAAATGGGAAACCCCGACGTCCCAGTCCTCGATCGTGTGGGACCAACGAAACGCGAAGTCAACATGGGCCTCCTTGGCGGCCGAGTCGTAGGTCGGGTTGTCGTCGATCGGAAACAGGCCGCGCAAGCGAGCATTGTCATCTGGAAAGGTGCGCTCGCGAAAACCAGGTAGCACAAAAGCGGAAATCGCCCCCCAATCTTCCTGTAGCTGGACATTCACCATCGGCTGTCCAAGCTTGTCCTCGTTGTCAATGTCCTCAACCCCATCGAATTGGTTGATGATGTCAATTAAATGGCGTGATTCGGCAACCCCCCAGAAGACACGCCCAAAACCTACAACTAGGTCCCAGCCTTTGCCCACATGCAACCAGCTCGCCTCACGGATGTCAGCGTGGGTGCGGCGGTCGTCGTCAGCATCAAATCGGGCGAAAGGAACAAAAGTCAGGCGGTCTCTGTGCCGGTTCCATTCATAGGTAAGTTCCGGCTCCGCAGACACGGAGGGGGATATTTCTGCGTTATCTTGTTCAGAAAAGAGTGCCTGGTTTGGAAAATACCGCGCCTCGACTGCGATAAACCCGGAAATTTCAAACTCACCAGCAGTAGCACTGTTCGCAGCAAAAGAAAGCTGCGCGAAAGCAATAAAGACAAAAAAAAGAGCGCGCCCTTCCGTCAAGTTATCGACTTTCCGATCTGCAAACTGCCTATCTACATGTAATGCGCCAAGGCACTAAGAAGTCTAGCTTTCTAATGCGCACCAGGCAAAATCGCAGAAAGTTAGAAATTGCATAAAAAGTAACGGTTATCGGCTTTTCCATATCTAGATAGGCTTCGCGAATTATTGACTTTTCGGTTATATTCTCCACATAATTGCTCATACGTGTTGCATTTGTTTAGTGAGATCTAGATAACCGGTACGCCGATTAGCTTAGTTATCCCCTGACAATGTAAGCGTTAAATTGGCCGCGTCGCCACATGGTGTGGGGCGCGGAATTGAGGCATTTAAGACACTGTTTGAGGAAATAACTATGGCTATTGGTACTGTAAAATGGTTCAACCCAGCTAAGGGTTTTGGATTCATTGAGCCGGAAGACGGTTCAAAAGATGCTTTCGTCCACATTTCAGCGGTCGAACGCGCCGGACTGACATCGCTTAGCGAGGGACAAAAGGTTTCCTACGAGCTTCAGCCCGGACAGAACGGCAAATCTTCTGCCGAGAACCTGTCTATCGTTGAATAACTAGCTTGGCGCCGCCTCTAACTACGGTTGGGGGCGGCGGCCGGTTGCTATCTGTGCTGTAATCTTTAAACGATTGCCTCATGGGCTGAAGGAGGTGGGCGGATCGGCCCGGAGTCCTTCTTTCATCAGCGCAAAATACTACACAAACTTTCATCAGCGCAAAATACTACACAAAGATACGTTAAATAGTGCGCTGCCACGCCAACGCAAAGTTTATGCACCAGCCTGCGGGCGGGCTATTCGTTCTCGGGCATGCGCTAAGGGCAGCAATTTTCAGCCTTGGCGCCTTGATCCAAAGCAAGGAATTACCAAAAATGTTGAAGTCAGCAAAATCGAGGGCCGAGGAACAATTTGCCGCAACCCAGAAGAAAGGCAAGCAGGCTTTAAAGGAAAGGGAAAAAGCGCGGCAGGAGATGTCGGAACGTGTGGCAAGGCAACGTACACTTCGCCTAAATAAAGAGGCGGCCGACAAGCGAGCCGCTGAAAAGGCCAAAAAATAAGAACGGCACTACGTAAGCAGCTGCCAAGAGTAAAAATCCTAACGACGTAAATGGAAAGTGGTGCCCAGGGGCGGAATTGAACCACCGACACGCGGATTTTCAGTCCGCTGCTCTACCAACTGAGCTACCTGGGCAGATCGAGGTTTCCGGCGGCTTTGATAAGGAAAAAGGATAGTCCTGTCCAGCCACACAAGCTTAATTTTCTCCTTCTCCCTCTTCGTCTTCCGAAATTTGTGCCATTTGTGCTCCTTCCTCGGTTGGGATCCGGTAATCCTCACTCAACCATTTGCCAAGATCGCGGTCCGCGCACACCTTCGAGCAGAACGGGCGGGCGACCTTCACCGAAGGGTTACCGCAGATCGGACAGGGGAGCGTTTTTTTAGGCGTCGCTATAACTGTCCCCATAGCCTAGTCCTTCAAGCAACAGCGCTGTCTCATGAATGGGAAGCCCAACAACGTTCGTGTAAGATCCTCGCAAATTACGGACGAAGCGTCCGGCTACCCCCTGAATGGCATAACCTCCAGACTTATCTTCCCATTCGTCCGTCCTGAGATATGCCCTAATTTCGGCTTCAGCCAATCGCTTAAAGATGACCTTAGTCGTCACTAATCGGCTTACCATGTGGCCATCTGGGGCAATAACACAAATGCCGCCATAGACCCGGTGGCCTCGGCCGGAAAGAAGGTGTAGGGACCGTTTCGTTTCACCTTCATTCTTAACTTTAGGTAGTACTCGTCTTCCAAGTGCCACTACGGTGTCCGCCGCTAATACAAAGGCACCGCTGTTCCGAGCGGCGATGACAGTTGCTTTTGTTTCTGCAAGTCGCTTGGCGAGGTCGGCCGGTTTCTCACCCGGCACTTGTGCCTCATCTATATTAGCTGGATCGATCTTTGCAGGTGGAAGGCCCGCTGATGTTAAAAGTTCGACGCGTCTTGGAGATGCGGAGGCAAGCACGAGCGGGAAGCAGGCCGACATTAGCTAATACTATTTAAAGCGGAAAGTGATCCGCCCCTTCGTCAAATCGTACGGCGTCATTTCGACGGTGACTTTGTCGCCAGCCAACACACGGATGCGGTGTTTGCGCATCTTGCCGGCTGTATGAGCCAACACTTCATGATCATTCTCCAGCTTTACGCGAAACATCGCGTTTGGGAGAAGCTCCATTACTGTGCCGGTGAATTCTAGGAGCTCTTCTTTCGCCATAGCGCTCGTTACTGTACGTTCAATGTCCTCGATCAATCTGCCGCAAGATCCCATAAGTCAAGGAATTTCTTATTATTTCTGCTTGGGCTACACCTCTGGCGCTACCATAGCTTGGAAACGAAGCTTAATAAGATTAAGGAGTTCGTCCCGCACCTCTCGATAGACTTTGAGCCGCACTTCACGATTACCATGCACGTAGCTTGGGTCCATCGTCTTCCAGTATTCCACCTCTATTGCCATCGTCCGCGTCATCTCGACCGCCCTGTGCTGCGCCTCCGGTGAGAGCGAAATAACGAGATCAAAATAGGTATCCTCAAGCTCGTCGAAAGCCTTCGAGTGATGCCGGTTGATATCGATGCCAATCTCATCCATCACGGCTACCGCAAAGGCATCGATTTCGCCGGCATGCACGCCAACCGAATCCACATAGACACGATCCCCTAGCAGATGTTTAAGGGCGCCCTCCGCCATCGGAGAGCGGATGGCGTTGTGCGTACATGCAAAGAGCACGCTACCAGGAAAGTCAGCCATTTAGTTCCGAATATGCAGGACGCAGATAAGAGTAAAAAGCCGGCGTGCCGTATTCTCATCTATAGCGACTCTATCGGCCAGGCGATCGCGCAACTCCTCAGCACCTTCGTCGTGGAGCCCGCGGCGACCCATGTCAAGCGATTCTATCTGACTAGGCGTTGCCAATTTCTTGATCGCTGCGAAATAGCTGTCGCAAACGGTAAAATAATCACGAATGAGCTTGCGAAACGGCGACATTGAAAGCGTGATGCGCACCAGATCTTCGCCTCCCTTCGGGCAAATATCGAAGTTAAGCCGGTTCTCAACGATCGAAAGGTGAAGGTCGTAGGGGCCGGACGTGAAACCAACCAGAACAAAATGATTTTCTTCGAGAAGATCGAAGATGGCAACGTTGCGCTCGTGCTCTACCTCCGGGGACCAGCGGACGATGGATTGTTCATCGAGCGTGACTTCCGAAATGTGCTGTGTATTAGCAGACACTAATGCCCCCGTTCACACGTCGTCCCTGGGGTTTCGGCGAATGCGCAAAGAAAGCGCGTGAGCATCGAGTCCTTCTGCTTGAGCTAGAACCTCAGCCGCTCTCCCAAGCCGACTTAAACCGTCTACATTCACGTCGATAAGCGAGGTTCGCTTCAGGAAATCAAACACGCTAAGGCCGGAAGAAAACCGTGCTGAACCTCCAGTGGGAAGCACGTGACTGGGCCCTGCCACGTAATCGCCAAGCGCCTCCGGCGCATACCTCCCTAAGAATATGGCACCGGCGTTTTGCACAAGGACTGCGATCTCCTCTGAATCTGTGATAGCAAGCTCAAGATGCTCGGGCGCTATGGCATCGATCAACGGGACTGCATCGGAAAGCGCCGTGACTTTGATGATCGCCCCGTTCTTCTCCCAGCTTGCTTTTGCGATCTTGGCCCGCTTGAGAGTTTGAAGCGTTGTTTCTATGACCTCCTCGACGCGAGCTGCAAAGGCGGCGTCGTCGGTGATCAGGATCGCCCGGGCAGCTGGGTCGTGTTCGGCCTGAGCAAGCAGATCAGCAGCGATCCAGGCGGGGTCGTTTTCGCCATCGGCCAGTATGAGAATTTCGGAAGGTCCAGCTACCATATCGATGCCTACCCGGCCGAAAACCTGGCGTTTCGCAGCCGTCACGTAAGCGTTGCCGGGGCCAACGATCTTGTCAACGCTTGGCATGCTTTCGGTGCCGAAAGCGAAAGCCGCAATTGCCTGGGCACCACCTAGACGATAGACCTCGGTCACGCCGGCGATCGAAGCTGCAGCGAGAAGAAGTGGGCTTAGAACTCCCGCCGGTGTTGGCACCGTCATACAGATCCTCTCAACACCAGCAACGCGGGCGGGGATAGCATTCATCAGAACGCTACTTGGGTATACAGCCATACCGCCAGGCACGTAGATACCGACCGTTTGTAGAGGGCGGTAGCGAAATCCAAGCTTAATGCCTACCCCGTCCTGAACCTCGAGGTCTTCAGGTAATTGACGACGGTGATAGGCGTCGATTCGGCTAGCCGCAAATTGCAACGCTTCCAGGACATCATTTTCTATGACGGCCCTGGCTTTCACAAACTCGGCTTCATCTACGCGAAAGTCCGCCGAGGTCAGTGAAATGTTATCGAAACGTTCCGTATATTCGATAAGTGCTTCATCACCACGTTTATGGACTTGGCTCAGAATTTCAGCGACGTCAGAATCGACATCTTCCGGTACCTCGCGAGAGGCATCTAGTAATGCTTTGAACGCCGATTCGAAGCCGGGATCCTTTGTGTCAAGAGACTTTGGCATCAATCATCTCCTGGAACCGCTCTATCCACGCCGTGACCTCGCGAGTGCGTGTCTTCAGTGCTGTTCTGTTCACGGTAAGTCGTGAGGTAATGTCTGTGATCTTCTCGACCTCGACGAGACCATTGTGGCGAAGCGTCTCTCCTGTTGCGACGAGATCAACTATGCGCTCGCAAAGGCCCAACGAGGGAGCAAGCTCCATTGCTCCGTGCAGCTTGATGCATTCTGCCTGGACGCCGCGTGCGGCAAAGTGGCGCCTCGTAAGCGCAGGGTATTTCGTAGCGACGCGTACACGGGACCAACGCAAAGGATTGTCTTTCATTCCCATAGCTTCCGGTTCAGCGACGACCAGCCGGCAGCGCCCGATACGAAGGTCGAGCGGCGCATAGATCTCGGAATAGTTGAATTCCATAAGCACGTCGTTGCCTACGATGCCAATCTGGGCAGCTCCGAAGGCAATAAAGGTTGCGGTATCAAAAGAACGCACCTGTATCAAATCAAGGAAAGGATCCGAGGTCGCAAAACGGAGCTGGCGAGTGCTGGAATCTCGGAAAGCAGGCTCTGGCTCGACGCCAAGACGCGCGAGCAGCTGTACTGCCTCGGCAAGGAGGCGGCCTTTTGGCAATGCGAGTACAATTTTATTATCTTCCGTCAAGGCATTCACTCCTTTCTCGGCCGCACGTATAGCATAAGGGCGAGCCCTCGGCCTATGACCCGAGCCGAAAGCATTTAAAGGCCGGTTTTTCTAGTGTTTGAGTCGTTTGATCTCGGCGCCGCAAGCGGCAAGTTTTTCCTCGAGGCGCTCATAGCCCCGGTCCAAATGGTAGACCCGGTGGACAACTGTCTCGCCTTTGGCAACAAGGCCAGCCAGCACCAGTGAGACCGAAGCCCGAAGGTCCGTCGCCATTACCTCAGCACCCACTAGGCCGTCGACTCCACGTACCATCGCAGATGCCCCATGGACCGCAATATCGGCACCCATTCGGTTCAGTTCAGGGACGTGCATAAAGCGATTCTCGAAGATGGTCTCCGTGATCATTGAGGCGCGTTTTGCTGTCGACATGAGGGCCATCATTTGAGCTTGCATGTCCGTCGGGAAACCAGGGAATGGCTCCGTTATCACATCGACCCCGATCAACGGCGCATCGTTACGATGGACACGAAGGCCACCTGGCATTTCTTCCAGTGTTACGCCGGCGTCCGTTAGGATTTCGGCGAGCGCCCCGATCAGATCGAGGCGCGCACCTTCCAGAATAAGGTCACCTCCGGTGATCGCCGCTGCCATTGCATAGGTGCCTGTCTCAATTCGATCTGGGATCACTGTGTGGTGAGTACCGTGAAGCCGAGTAACACCTTCGATTCGGATCGTGTCCGTACCAGCGCCTTCAATGCGTGCCCCCATATCAGTGAGGCAAGTGGCGAGATCGACGACCTCGGGTTCGCGGGCTGCATTGCTAAGTTCCGACTCGCCCCGGGCAAGCACCGCCGCCATCAAAAGGTTCTCCGTCGCACCGACGGAGACGAAGGGAAAAACGAACTTACCACCGCGAAGCCCCTTCTTAGCAACAGCGTGAATGTAGCCCTCACGAAGTTCAATCTCAGCGCCCAGCTGCTGCAATCCCTTTAGATGGAGATCGACTGGCCGTGTTCCAATGGCACAACCGCCGGGGAGCGACACTTCCGCCTTTCCCTCGCGAGCAAGAAGTGCGCCAAGCACAAGGACTGAAGCGCGCATTCGACGAACAAGCTCATAGGGCGCTGTCGTGTTAGTCACCTTCTTAGCCCGCAACGAAAGCACGCGGCCGACATGGCCCTCGTTCGTTTCTTCACCTACCATGTGGATTGATACCCCGTGCCGGCCCAACAAATTGGCAAGAGTAGAGATGTCCGCCAGGTGCGGCAGATTCGATAGCGTCAATTCTTCGTCCGTGAGCAGAGAACCGGCCATCAAGGGTAGTGACGCATTCTTCGCACCACCGATCGGAATCCGACCCTCAAGCCGGTTACCCCCCCGGATTTGAATGCGATCCATATCTTTCCCCTCGCAAGCAAAGAGGCTTGGAGTTTAAGCCGGGGAGGAGGAATAGGCCGAACACGGCTCTGAGGCAAGCTAGCGTGCTTTAGAGTTTCGGCAGCGTCACGCCCTTCTGGCCCATATACTTGCCCGCCCTGTCCTTGTAAGAGGTCTCACACGGCCCTTCGCCCTTCAAGAACAGGAACTGACAAGCCCCTTCGTTTGCGTAGACCTTTGCCGGAAGCGGCGTCGTGTTCGAGAACTCAAGAGTTACGTGACCCTCCCATTCTGGTTCCAACGGCGTCACATTTACGATGATCCCACAACGCGCATAAGTCGATTTACCAAGGCAGATTACCAGGACATCACGGGGAATTCGGAAATACTCGACTGTGCGTGCCAATACGAAACTGTTCGGGGGAATAATGCAGACGGGGCCCTGGCGGTTCACAAAGCTTTGAGAGGAAAAAGATTTCGGGTCGACGATAGCTGAGTCGACGTTCGTAAAGACCTTGAATTCATCTGAGACGCGCGCATCATAGCCATAAGAGGAAAGACCGAAGGAAATGACGCCCTCGCGCTTTTGGGATTCGACGAAGGGCTCGATCATGGCATTTGTCGTAGCCATCTCGCGGATCCAACTGTCTGGCATAATCCCCATCAGCTAGCTCCTCGGCCGCGGCGCACACGTATTTGCGATTTACGCTTACCTAAATTCTCACGCAGCGCAGCGGCACGGCGCACATTATGATCTCTCACTTTGGGTCCTTTGGAAGAAAGATGTTTCTCTTTTTTCCCTCGTTGAGTCGGCCCTTCCTTCATATTGAGTTCTCTCCTTTAAAAATATCGTCTCAGAGGATGCGGCCCCCACCACAACCCGTCAAGAAGGCGTGCGTCTTCCTTGACCTTATTCATTCGTAGATTCCGTTGCAAAAAAGTGCGGTTCCTGTGTAGAGTTGCCGAAATAAGGATAAGCCCTTCTAAATAAGAATAATTTTTACTATTAAAGGGGTGAGGAGGAGGCATCTGCATTGTATTGCATATAAAAATTCCCAACTATTGGGAGGGCTTGGTATCCTCTCGGATAATGGAGATATCTTCGGGAATTGCGTTCTACATGCCCTGTGGAGTAGATGCGTCAAGGAGTAAAGGAAGATGGCTGAGCTAGAACGAGCGGATTGGTATGACATCGCGCGGACGACGTCCTGGACGCCGAAATACGTCAAGGAAGAGGAATTCTTCCCGCCGGAAATGAGTGATCCCTTCGGGATACCTCAGGACGTCTGGGACACCTACGATGAGCCCTACAAATGCACCTACCGGGATTATGTTCGGGTCCAACGGGATAAGGACGTAGGCGTTTATTCGGTCAGAGCCGCCCTTGGCCGCTCCCGCTTCGTTGAGAACGCGCCGCGGGGCTGGCTTTCCATTCTCAAATCCCACTACGGGATCATCGGTTCTGTCGAGTTCACCGCAGCCATCTACAATTGCCGCAACACGCGTTTCGGCCGCGCCGGCGGCATGCGCAACACCGGCACCTTCGGCATCCTTGATGAGATCCGACACGGCCAACTTGAATTCATCTTCCCACATGAATACCTGAAGATTGACCGTCAGTGGGACTGGGCAGTGAAGACCTATCACACGGACAACTGGACGGCGATCGCCGGCCGTCACTTCGTCGAGGACGTGATGGTCACCCGCGACACTGTCTCCTCGACGCTGATGAACGGGTTCTGTCTTGAAACTGGTTTCACAAACGTGCAGTTCATCAGCCTCGCCGCGGACGCCGCAAAGATGGGCGACTATACATTCTCGAATGTTGTCACCAGCATCCAGACGGACGAGGCCCGTCACGCTCAAATCGGCGCGCCGAACGTCCGCTTCCTGGTCGAGACCGGCCATAAGGACGAGGCCCAATACGTACTCGACAACGCGTTTTGGCGCTCCTGGAAACTATTCCTGACGCTGACGGGGCCAGCGATCGACTACTTCACACCACTTGAGCGACGTGAGAAGTCCTTCAAGGAATTCATGGAAGAGTGGATTATCGCTCAGTACCGACGCCAGATCGCCGACATGGGGATCGACGAGCCCTGGTATTGGGACATCTTCCTGGACGAGTTGAACTACGCCCATCACGGGCTTCACATGGGACTTTGGCGCTATCGCCCAACTCTTTTCTGGGACCCGAAGGCGGGCGTAACGCCGGCGGAACGCGAGTGGCTGGAGGAAAAATACCCTGGATGGAACGATACCTTTGGCAAATCGTGGGATATTGTAGTCAAAAACCTGCAGAACGGTGAGGTCGAGAAGACGCTGCCGGAAACACTACCGATGCTCTGCAACATCTGCCAGTTGCCGCTCGTCGCTCCGCCAAACTTAAAAACCAAAACCTTCAAGCTGCACGATTACACGCTTGAGCATGAGGATCGGCTTTATCACTTCTGCTCGGAGCCCTGTAAGTGGATCTTTGAGACGGAGACAGATCGCTACAAGGATCACAAGACGCTCATCGACCGTTTCCTCGCCGGCGATATTCAGCCGATGACGATACCAGGAGTGCTTGCCTATATGGGGCTTGCCCCGGGCGAGATGGGAGATGACGCGGACAAATACACCTGGGTCGAGGCTTACAACAAAGCGGAGGCGGCCCAATAAACAAAACGGGAAGGACCGGAAAGTCGACTGTCCATTTCCTGATCGTTAAGAAGAGGTACATTGAGGGGGAATTTTAATCATGGCTCTGTATCCACTCGTTTCGAGCTTCGAGGGCGAAGTGTTGATTTACCTGCTCGCCGTCGATACGGAAAACACGATGGACGAGGTAGCCGCAGCAGCTGCAGTGCATTCCGCAGGCAGATGGGTTCCGGCTCAGGAAAAGCCGCTTCGCGTACGCGTTCAAGGCGAGAAGGCGCCGCTGGCTCGCGATGTGAAGGTGAAGGATTCGGGTCTCGCACCAATGACGCCGGTCCAAATCTATTACGAAGACTAGTTTGGGAAAAAACAGCGCATGGCGTTCGAGAAAATCGGCTCGCTCGACGACTTCTGGGAAGGCGACATGGAGATGCGGCCCCTGGGCAAGGTTCCGGTCCTACTGGTCTATCCGGAAGGAGGCGAGATTCATGCCTTCCAGGGCATCTGTCCCCATCAGCAAATACCGCTTTGGGAGGGAGCCTTTGAAGACGGCGTGCTGACCTGCAAGGCACATGAATGGACGTTCGACGGAAGCACCGGGGTGGGGATCAACCCTGGTGGTTGCACGCTCGCCCAGTACAAGGTGAAGGTCGAAGGCGAAGATGTATATGTAGATGTGGAGGGGGTTGAGCCCGTTTATGCCGCGGCGACAGGCGAAGCCGTTTCGGCCGATGAATAAGGAGAATGCGCGATGAGTGCAATGAGCAACAA
>Ga0315336_1005503_pt1 | contig 13775 bp, 15 predicted proteins | sample ASW5metaG_FD_204512 | JGI IMG/M metagenome (GOLD analysis project Ga0315336, IMG submission 204512) | Ammonia-oxidizing marine archaeal communities from Monterey Bay, California, United States - ASW #5 | ecosystem: Environmental > Aquatic > Marine > Intertidal zone | place: USA: California...
CATCGAGCCGCTGAAGGGCGGGCTGAGCAATGAGAATTTTCTGGTCTCAGACGCTGCCGGAAAACATGTCGTGCGCTTCGGCAAGGATTATCCGTTCCACCACGTCTACCGCGAGCGCGAGATCATGACCGCGCGCGCCGCATTCGAGGCGGGCTTTGCGCCTGAACTGCAATATGCCGAGCCGGGCGCGATGGTTACCGCTTATCTCGGCGCAAAAACCTTCGGGCCGGACGATGTGCGCGAGAACCGCATCCGCATCGCCGAGCTGGCGCGGCACTTCCACGGAGAGATGCCGAAGCATATCTCCGGTGCCGGCTTCATGTTCTGGGTGTTCCACGTCATTCGCGACTATGCCCGCACGCTCGAAGCCGGCGGCAGCCGCATGACGGCAGAGCTGCCCCACTATGTCGCGCTGGCTGACGACCTGGAGCGCGCGCAACTGGCACTGCCGGTGGTGTTCGGTCACAACGACCTGCTGCCGGCCAATTTTCTCGACGACGGCAACAGGCTTTGGCTCATCGACTTCGAATATGCCGGTTTCAACACCGCCATGTTCGATCTTGCCGGCGTGGCCTCCAATGCCGGCATGTCGGAGCAGGAATCGGAAGACCTGCTTGGCGCCTATTTCGGCCATGCGCCGAACATTCCACTGCGCCGCGCCCACGCCGCCATGCAATGCGCCTCGCTGCTGCGCGAGGCGATGTGGAGCATGGTTTCGGAACTGCACCTGACCGCGCCCGGCGCGGACTATATCGCCTACACCGCTGAAAATCTCGAACGGCTAGACGCCGCTCTCGAACACTACCGCATGACATATGGAAAGACCGCATCATGACCTTGCCATCCCATGCCCAGATCGTCGTCATCGGCGGTGGCATCATCGGCTGCTCGACAGCCTACCATCTGGCGCGCGACCACAAGGCCGATGTGGTGCTTCTGGAACAAGGCAGGCTGACCTCCGGCTCGACCTGGCATGCGGCGGGTCTGGTCGGGCAGTTGCGCTCGTCGGCCTCGATCACGCGCGTGCTGAAATATTCGGTCGACCTCTACAAGCGGCTGGACGAGGAAACCGGGCTTGCCACCGGCTGGAAGATGACCGGCTGCCTGCGGCTTGCCACCAACCAGGACCGCTGGACCGAGTTCAAGCGGCTGGCAACCACGGCCAAAAGCTTCGGCATGGAGATGCATCTGGTCTCGCCCGAGGAGGTCAAGCGTATGTGGCCGCTGATGGAGACCTCCGATCTCGTCGGCGCGAGCTGGCTGCCAACCGACGGCCAGGCCAGCCCTTCGGACATCACGCAGTCGCTGGCCAAGGGCGCGCGCATGCATGGCGCCAAGCTTTTCGAGGAGGTGCGCGTCACCGGCTTCGAGATGAAGGATGGACGCATCACCACCGTGAAGACGAACAAGGGCGACATTGCCTGCGAAAAGGTGGTGAACTGCGCCGGCCAGTGGGCGCGGCAGGTGGGCGCCATGGCCGGCATCAACGTGCCGCTGCAGCCGGTAAAGCACCAGTACATCATCACCGAAAAGATCGACGGGCTTTCCACCGACGCGCCGACGATCCGCGATCCCGACCGGCTGACCTATTTCAAGGAAGAGGTCGGCGGCCTCGTGATGGGCGGCTACGAGCCGAACCCGCAGGGCTGGACGACGGGAGACGTGCCGAACGACTGGGAATTCCGCCTGTTCGATGACGATTTCGACCATTTCGAGCAGCATATGACGCAGGCCATCGCCCGCGTGCCGGCGCTGGAGAAGGTTGGCGTCAAGCAGATGATCAACGGGCCGGAAAGCTTTACGCCGGACGGCAATTTCATCCTCGGCGTCGCGCCGGAATGCTCGAACATGTTCGTCGGTGCCGGCTTCAACGCCTTCGGCATCGCCTCGGGCGGCGGCGCGGGCTGGGTGCTGGCGCAGTGGGCGGTCGATGGCGAGGCGCCGCTCGATCTGTGGACCGTCGACATCCGCCGCTTCTCCGGCCTGCACCGCGACCGGCAATGGGTGTCGGACCGCACGCTGGAAGCCTATGGCAAGCACTACACGATCGGCTTTCCGCATGAGGAATATCAGTCCGGCCGGCCGCGCATCGTCTCGCCGCTCTATGAGCGGCTGAAGAAGCATCGCGCCGTCTTCGGCTCCAAACTCGGCTGGGAGCGACCGAACTGGTTCGCACCGGCGGGTATCGAGCCCAAGGATGTCTATTCCATGGGGAGACAAAACTGGTTCGAGCCGGTCGGCGACGAGCACCGCCATGTGCGCGAGGCCGTCGGCATCTTCGACCAGTCGTCATTCGCCAAATACGAGATGAGCGGCCCCGACGCGCTGAAGGCGCTGGACTGGATCTGCGCCAACGATGTCAACAAGCCGGTCGGGCGGCTGACCTACACCCAGCTTCTCAACACGCGCGGCGGCATCGAGGCCGATATCGTCGTGGCGCGGCTTGCCGATGAGAAGTTCTACATCGTCACCGGCACCGGCTTCCGCACGCATGACCTGTCGTGGATCAGCGACCACATCCCCGCCGGCCTCGACGTGACACTGACCGACGTGACCGAGGATTTCGGCACGCTGTCGCTGATGGGGCCGCGGGCGCGGGACGTTCTGGAGGCTATAACCGAGGCCGACGTGTCCAATGCGGAATTCCCCTTCGGCCATGTCCGGGAGATCGTCATTGCCGGCCACACGGTTCGCGCCTTGCGCGTCACCTATGTCGGTGAACTCGGCTGGGAACTGCATGTGCCGATAGGCGCTGCCGGTGAAATCTTCGACGCGCTGATGGCGGCGGGTAAGCCCCACGGCATCCGCCCGGTCGGCTATCGCGCGCTGGAATCGCTGCGGCTGGAAAAAGGCTACCGCGCCTGGGGCGCCGACATCACCCCAAACGACACGCCGCAGGAAGCCGGGCTTGGCTGGGCGGTGAAGCTGAAGAAAAACACCGATTTCCTCGGCCGCCGCGCACTGGAAGGGCTGAGCGGCGGTCCGCTGAAGAAGCGCTTCGCCGGTTTCACCGTTGACGACCCGGACGTGGTGCTGCTCGGCCGCGAAACCATCCTGCGCAATGGCGAGCCGGTCGGCTACCTCTCGAGCGGCGGCTTCGGCTACACACTCGGCAAACCGGTCGGCTACGGCTACGTCCGCAATGCCGACGGCGTCAGCGACGAGTTTTTGACCAGCGGCGATTATGAACTGGTGGTGGCCATGGAGCGGACCAAGGCCCGCATCCATCTCAAGCCGCTTTATGATCCCGCGATGGCGAAGGTGAAGGCTTAAGCGCTACGGCAATTTCGCGGCGGTAATGTCCCGGCGGTTCGCCTCCAAAGCCGCCGCCGGTTCTTCCTCCACCGGCCGCGGCTCATCACCCCAGGTCACCGTCTTGTAGTCAAAACCATATTCCAGCGTCGGCTTGACGATCTGGAAATAGGGCGACAGGTCGAAGTCGCGCGGGGTGTAGAGCGAGTGATGGCGGATGTGCAGGATTTCCTGGCGCATATAGGTCGATTGCGCCGAGGCGCGGCCGGGCGCGCGGGTGATTTCCGGCAGGATCGGATAGCGGATCTGGCCATAGGCTTCAGCGATCATCGACGAACAGATGGCGCGGGTTGGGTCGCCCGAACCGAAGGCGATCAGGCGGCGGCGCCAGCGCACCGGTATTGGCGGCGTCGGCATGAAGTAGCGCAGCATGTCGGTGATGTTCTTCAGGTCGTATTTCAGGCCGAGCCGCGAGATCATGAAGGACACGACCTTGTTGCGGTCGTCCGGTGTCAGGCCGCGGGCACGGCAGATGCGGGTGTTGTAGGTGCGGTATTTCGACAGCGGCACGGCCACGCAGCCCTCGCCGAGATTGACCTCGATCAGCCGCGGCCGCTCCGAGCCATCCTCGGGTTCAGGCAGCGCATCACCGACATAGAAGGCCGAATGCGACCAGGTCGACTGGGTGAGGTATTTGATGACGGCCGAAATGCGCTGGTTGCCCTCGATGAGAAGGATATCGCCGGGCTCCAGAACACGGCGCAGCGTTTCGGGATCGGACGGCGTATAGGGCTGGTAGCCAGACGATTCCTGCTGCAGCCGGCCAGCGAGCCAATGACCAATGCGGTCAAGCAGCGTGTCCCTCGGGGCTGTCATTGGTCTGTCGCAGGGCGCTCTTCGTCAGCCCCGGCCTGGTAGTTCTTGACGATCCGGCGGGCAGTCTTGTTCGGCGCATCGTCGAAAAGCCGCTCGGCCTCGCGCAGGGCCTCCTTCTTCAGCGATTTTTCGGAGCGCTTGATCAGCCGGCGCAGCAGCGCCAGTTCCCTGCCATTGCCCAGTGCCTTGCCCTCTTCGTCGATAAGCCGGCGCAGCACGAAAAGGTCGTTAAGTTCGCCAAGCCGCTCGCCGAGTTCATCTACCGCCTTGCGGCGTGGTTTCAGCGGGCGCGGCCAGAAGGCATGCAGCAGCTGAAGATGCATCCAATGCGTCTTCACGCATTTGCGCAGTTCATGAAAGTCTTCAGGCGCGCCGTGCTTTTGTGCCTTCTCGAGCGCACGCGACGCCTGCCGCATGGCCTTGCGGGCACCGTCGGCAAGCAGATCGGCGGCAGCCTCCGGTTCGTATGGCAGCACGAAGGTGCCAAGGGCCATGCGCCCGCGTTCGCAGTCGGCGAGCGCCTCGTCGATATCGGCCTCCAGCCCGGCGCCATTGGTAGAGTTTGCGGCGCGGCGCGCGACGAGAACGCCGCGCGGGCCGGCAAGGGCGTTATAGGCGGTGTCCTGCGGAAACGCCTTGATCAGGCGGTCGATCGTTTCGATCAGCGCCGTTGCCTCGCGCGCGCCGGCCAGGCTGCGGCCAAGATCGCGATAGCGGGCATTTTCGCTGCGGCAGAAATCCTCGTCCGCATCCCGCACCAGCCGGAACAGCGCGCGCAAGCGCTTGAAGCGGCGGCGCGACTGATGAAGCTTGACCTCCGGTTCGGTGCGAGCCGCCGCAAGGTCCGCCATCGCCGTGCCGATTTCCTCGGTGGCGATGCGCCGTATCTCGGCGGTGAGCGGCAGGCGCGGATCGATGCGAAAGTTCATGCAACCTCTCCCGGCCGGCCGTGCAGCGCCAGCGAAGCGTTGTAGAATTCCGTTTGCCCGGTCACTTCGCGGCCAAGCCAGGCGGGCAGCGCACTATTCGGGACATCCTCCGGCGTTTCGAGCTCCGCCATGACCAGCCCGGTCAGATCGCCGCCAAAGACGTCAACCTCGTAGAGATGCCCGCCATGGCGGACATTGTAGCGCGTTTTTTCCACGACGCATCCGACGGCAAAGTCCAGCATTTCCTCCGCATCCGCCAGCGGGATCGCATATTCGAATTCGTCGCGGACGCGCGCATGGACACCGAATTTGAGCGTGAGCAGCGCCGCACCGTCGCGAATGCGCACGCGCACGGAGCGATCCGGCTCGGCATCGAGATAGAATTGGCGCATCGAAACGGCAGCCTCGGCCAAGGCACGCCAGCCTTCGCCAGTCACCAGGAATTTGCGTTCGATTTCCTTGGCCATGGCGCGAGAATAAAGCCTACCCGGCCCTCCGGGGCAAGCCGTATTGACTTTAATCATTCGATTGATTAAACTGCGAGGCATGATCAGGAAACCGAGCTTAACAAACACGCAGGCAGCATCGTCTCCCTCCGCTGAGCAGACGCGGACCGCGCTCATTCGCGCAGCGCTGACGCTTTTCGGGGCCAAGGGCTTCGAGGGCACGTCGACGCGCGAGATCGCCGCCCAGGCCAATGCCAATATCGGCTCCATCGCCTATCACTTCGGCGGCAAGGAGGGGCTGAGGACGGGAGCGGCGGACTATATCGTCGCGACCATCCAGGGCATTGCCGGCCAGGCGCTGGGCAATTTCGAGCTTGCTGGCGGGACAAAGATCACGCCGGAGGCCGCACATGCGCAGCTTCGGGCAGCGCTTGAGCGCATGGTCGCCTTCGTCGTCGTGCAGCCCGAGGCTGGCGAGATCGTGCAGTTCCTGCTGCGCGAACTTGCCCATCCGACAGCCGCACTCGACCGCATCTATAGCGGCGTGTTCGAACCGACTCACAAGCGGCTCTGCGCGATGTGGGAGGCTGCCACCGGCGAAGCCGCCGAGAGCGAAGAAACCAAGCTCGTCGTCTTCACGCTTATTGGGCAGGTCGTCTATTTCCGCATCGGCCGCGAGGCCGTGAAGCGGCGTATGGGCTGGAGCGAAATCGGCCAGGCCGACGCGGCCAAGATCGCGACGGTCGCCGGGCATAATCTCGATGCAATCCTGAACTCCCGGAAAGGCAGGAAGCCATGAGCTTTCTTTGCGCCATCCCTCTCGCCGCCTCGCTGTTTTCGTCCTGTGCGGGCGAAGCGCCGCTGGCCGTCGGCTATGTCGAGGGCGACTATGTTCTGCTGGCGCCGATCGAGGTGGCGCAGGTGCGTTCTATCGCGGTGAAGCGCGGCGACCGCGCCGAGCCCGGCAAGCCGATCGCGCTTATGGAAGACGCCGATGCGAAGATCGCCGTCGCGCAGGCAGAAGCCGCACTCGCCCAGGCACAGGCCGAGCTTGCCGACCTTCAGATCGGCAAGCGGCCTGAGGAAATCGCCGTGCTGGAAGCTTCAGTGCAATCGGCCAAGGCGCAGGCCGACGACGCCCAGCGCACATTGAGCCGCACGCAAGACCTGACAAAGCGGGGCGTCGCCACGCAGGCGCAGCTGGACGATGCGACTACGAAAATGGAGGTCGCGGCAGCAGCAATCGGTCAGAGCACCGCCAATCTGGCAGTCGGGCGCCTGCCGGCACGACCCGAGACGATCAAGGCCGCGGAGAACGCGGTGAAGGTCGCGCAAGCCAAACTCGAGCAGGCGCGCTGGCAGCTTTCCAAGCGGACCATCGAAGCGCCCGCACCGGGCCGCGTCAGTGACGTCATCCGTAATCCCGGCGACGTCGCCGGACCTTCTGCACCGGTGATTTCCATGCTGCCGGACGGAGCGGTGAAGCTGAAGGTCTATGTGCCGGAAGCGCAGTTCTCGTCGGTCAAGATCGGCACGGAACTGTCGGTGCGCTGCGACGGCTGCCGCCCGGATTTGAAGGCGAAGGTGAGCTACGTCTCGCCCGACCCCGAGTTCACGCCGCCGGTCATCTACTCGCTAGAGACGCGCCAGAAGCTGGTCTACCTCATCGAAGCACGGCCGGAAGGCGATGCGACGCCGTTGCAGCCGGGGCAGATCGTGGATGTGATTTTAGGGGAGTAGTGAGTAGTGAGTAGTGAGTAGTGAGTAGTTAAATCCGGATTGAGCGCGGCCATGTCAAAGATAGTTTCCTCTACTCGCTATTCACTACTCACTACTCACTGCATCGCCGAAGGCGATGCACAATGAACGCCATCGAAGTCCACAACCTGGTCAAGCGCTTCGGCACGAAAACCGTCGTCGATCATGTGACGATGAGCGTGGCCGAGGGCGAGATCGTCGGCTTTCTCGGGCCGAACGGCTCGGGCAAGACGACTACGATCCGCATCATGTGCGGGCTGCTGACGCCCGACGAAGGCGACGGCCAGGTGCTCGGCTACGATCTTCTGACCGACAGCCTGAAGATCAAGCGCGAGGTCGGCTACATGACCCAGAAATTCTCCTTCTATGAAGACCTGACCATCGGCGAAAACCTCGAATTCGTCGCAAGGCTCTACCAGCTGCGGCCGGTGGAGGAGCATGTCGGCCGAACGCTGGAAGAGCTGGGACTGACCTCACGGCGCGACCAGCTGGCCGGCACGCTTTCGGGTGGCTGGAAGCAGCGGCTGGCGCTCGCCGCCTGCATCATGCACAAGCCGAAGCTGCTGCTGCTGGACGAGCCGACCGCCGGCGTCGACCCCAAGGCGCGGCGCGAATTCTGGGACGAGATTCACCGGCTGGCGCGAGACGGGCTGACCGTTCTGGTCTCGACCCACTACATGGACGAGGCCGAGCGCTGCCATCGCATCAGCTACATTTCCTACGGCAAGCTGCTCGCCACCGGCACGGTCGACGAGGTGATCGCTAATGCCGGGCTGAGCACCTTCGTGGTCAGCGGGCCGAGACTGAACGAGGTCGCGGCAGCACTCGAAGGCAAGCCCGGCGTCGAGCAGGTCGCGCCCTTCGGCACGACGCTGCATGTCGTCGGCTCCGACCGCAAGCTGCTCGAAGCGGCACTGAAGGAGATCAAGGCGCGCAAGGACACGAAGGTTGAGCCGGGCGAAACCAGCCTGGAGGACGTGTTCATCCAGTTCATGGCTGGGTCGAAGGACAACATGGCATGAACGCTATGTTTTCCTTCGCCCGCCTCGGCGCGCTTTTGATGAAGGAATTCATCCAGATGCGCCGCGACCGCATCACCTTCGCCATGATGCTGGGCGTGCCGCTGATGCAACTGGTACTGTTCGGTTTCGCCATCAACAGCGATCCGAAAAGCCTGCCGGCGGCCCTCGTCGCCACCAGCAACGACCAATACACCCGCGCCATGGTGTCGGCGCTGCAGATGACCGACTACTACCGTTTCGACTATGTGGCGCAGAGTGCGGCGGAGGCCGAAGAACTGATGGCCAAGGGCGCCGTTTCCTTCGTCGTCACCATTCCCTCGGATTTTGCACGGCGCGTCGAGCGGCGCGACAGCCCGCAGATCCTGATCGAGGCTGATGCGACAGATCCTTCGGCGGCGAGCGGCGCGGTCTCGACGCTGAGCACTGTGGCAAGCCAGGCGCTGCTGCGCGAACAGGGCATGCAGGCCGAAGCCGCCGAGACCGCCAAGACCCAGCTTCAGGTGGTCGTGCACAAACGCTACAACCCCGAAGGCATCTCGCAATACAACATCGTGCCCGGCCTGCTCGGTGTCATCCTGCAGATGACCATGGTGATGATGACCTCCATGGCGCTGACGCGCGAGACCGAGCGCGGCACGATGGAAAACCTGCTGGCCATGCCAGCGAGCCCGGCCGAGATCATGCTGGGCAAGGTGCTGCCCTTCCTCGTGGTCGGCGCGGTGCAGGTGGCGGTGGTGCTGGTGGCGGCCAAGCTGCTGTTTGCGATCCCCTTCGTCGGCTCGCTGTCGCTGCTCTTGTCGGCCGTGCTCGTCTTCGTGCTGTCGCTGGTGCTGCTCGGCTACACCATCTCGACCATGGCGCGCACGCAGATGCAGGCCATGCAGCTCACCTTCTTCTTCTTCCTGCCGTCGCTGCTGCTGTCGGGCTTCATGTTTCCCTATCGCGGCATGCCGGACTGGGCGCAGGTTCTGGGTGAGATTTTTCCGCTGACGCATTTCCTGCGCATCGTGCGCGCCGTGATGCTGAAGGGCGCTGACTTCCAGGCGATCGCCGGAGAAGTCAGCGCATTGGTGCTGTTCGTGTTCCTGTTCGCGGGGCTGGCGCTGTTCCGCTTCCGGCGGACGCTGGATTGAGGGCTTTTCTCCTCACCCGAGCAATACGCTCTTGCGCTTGTCGCCGCCGGCCTTGCGCCAGGCGTTGAGGCGATGGGTTGCGGCGGCGAAGGAAATCTTCATCGCCTGGGCCACCGAATAGCGGCTCTTGCCCTCGTCGAACAGGCGATAGCAGCATTCGACGCCGTCGGCGGTCAGCTTGCCGTCGCAGGTCTTGTTGCGCGGGTCGGCGGGGTCGAATTTCTGTGCCGGCGGCTGGAGCATGCCCTTGAGGCGTTCGAGATCGGACTCGATGCTGGCGATGAGTTCGAGCACGGGCTTGGGATCGAGGGGCTGCTTCCTGGCCGACATCGCGACTTCCTTCTTATGAGTATAGCTTAGCCTATATAGGTGAAGGTATGGCTATAAAAAGACCGCGGTCTGCTTTTTTGTCGCGGCGGTCCGCCCTGCCCCGGCCATTGACCACGGCGGGACATGATCCTAGTTTAGAACTATTCTAAACTAGGTATTCGCACTCATGCTTTCCCGCGTTTTCGGCTTTGGCCGCCGTCCCTTCGAATCCCTGTCGGAACAGGAAATCCTCGCACTGGCGATCTCTTCGGAAGAAGACGATGCGCGCATCTACCGCGCCTATGCCGACGGCCTGGCTGAGCAATATCCCGACTCGTCCAAGGTGTTCGAGGAAATGGCGGAGGAAGAAGACGGCCATCGCGCCGTGCTGATCGAACTCCACCGCAAGCGCTTCGGCGAGCGCATTCCGCTGATCCGGCGCGAGCATGTGCGCGGCTGGTATGAACGCAGGCCCGACTGGCTGGTGCGCCCGCTGGGCCTCGACAAGGTGCGCGCCATGGCCGAGCAGATGGAGGATCAGGCCTACCGCTTCTACATCGAGGCGATAAAGCGCACCTCCGACGCCTCGACGCGCAAGCTGCTCGGCGATCTGGCGGCGGCCGAAAAAGTGCACGAGTCGCTGGCCGTTCGGCTCGGCCAGAAACACCTGACCGACGACGTGAAATCGCAGGAAGCTGCGACCGAGCGGCGGCAATTCATCCTGACCATGGTGCAGCCGGGACTGGCCGGCCTGATGGATGGTTCGGTCTCGACGCTGGCGCCGATCTTTGCCGCAGCCTTTGCCACCGGCGACACATGGCAGACGTTTCTGGTTGGCCTGTCGGCCTCTGTGGGTGCCGGCATTTCCATGGGCTTCACCGAAGCCGCGCATGATGACGGCAAGATTTCGGGCCGCGGCTCGCCGATCATCCGGGGGCTGGCTTCCGGCATCATGACGGCGATCGGTGGGCTTGGACATGCCCTGCCCTATCTGATCGCCGATTTCTGGACGGCAACGACGATCGCCGCGATCGTGGTCTTCATCGAGCTCTGGGCCATCGTCTTCATCCAGAACCGCTTCATGGAAACGCCCTGGCTGCGCGCCACGCTGCAAGTGGTGCTCGGCGGCGCTCTGGTGCTGGCGGCGGGTGTGCTGATCGGGAATGCTTAGCCATTCACCACCAGACTATCCGCCGGCGCTTCCGCCCTTTCATCAAGCCCATAATCGCGTACGACATGGGCGATGCGCAGGCGGTAGCCTTCAAAAATGCCGCCGCGTCCGGCCTGCTGCGCCTGCCGGTGTTCCTCGGTGTTGCGCCACGCCTTGACCGCCTCCTCGTCACGCCAGAACGACAGCGACAGCATGCGGTCGGGATTGGTCAGGCTCTGGAACCGCTCGACCGAGATGAAGCCGTCCATGCTCTCGAGCAGCGGCTTCAAATTGCCGGCGATGCCGAGATAGGCGTCGCGCTTGCCTTCGGCGGGCGTGACTTCGAAGATGACTGCGATCATGGCAAGACCTTTGCGGCGTGCGGCCCCGAGGCCAGTTTCAAAAAGATGCGGTCCTCGCGGCGGATGAATTTTTTCTCCTTGGCGAAAGCGTAATTTTCCCTCCCGAGCGGGTCGGCAGTCAACCTGGCGCGGTAGGCTTCGTAGGCGGCGAGGTTTTCGATGTTGTAGACGCCGTAGGCGGTCGTTGCCGAGCCTTCATGCGGGGCGAAATAGCCGATGAGATCGGCACCGCAGCGCGGGATCGCCTGGCCCCAATTGCGGGCATATTCCTCAAAATCGGTCTTGCCGAACGGATCGATCTCATAGCGGATGAAACAGGTGATGGTCATTTTTCTTTCCTCATGATTGCGGGAGGGGAATGGTTCGATCTTCATCGAAGCATCCGGCTGGTCGATCTGTCATGCTCAGCGCCGCCAGAACGGCTTGGCGCATTCGCGCGCCACTTCACGTGGCGAGATGCCGATGTCGCGCAGCAGGTGATCGTCGAGTTCGGCAAGATCCTGGCGCTGCAGCCAGCGCTCGTAGCGGGAAACGATGCAGCGACAGAACCGGAGGAATGGTGCGAAGGCAGAGCCGGGCCTCTCGGGTTGCCCCAAATTCGCAGCGTCTCGAAGGGCGGTATCGGTCATGTTTTTCTCCATCGTCATGCAACAGAGAATACAGCTTGCAGCACACGAATGCTTCGATTAGCATCGAACTATGAAGAACGGCCCCGACATAGCGCGCATTGCCAGCCTGGTAGGCGACCCGGCGCGCGCCAACATGCTGACGGCACTGATGGGTGGCGGCGCGCTGACGGCCAGCGAACTGGCGCTGGAAGCCGGCGTCACCGTGCAGACGGCGAGTTCGCATCTGTCGAAGCTGATGGAGGGCGGGCTGCTGTCGCTCGCGGCACAGGGGCGCCACCGCTATTACGGCCTGGCCAGCACGCAGGTTGCGGCGATGCTGGAATCGATCATGGGCGTGGCCGCCACGTCCGGGCCGCAGCGCGTACGCCCCGGCCCGCGCGACGCGACGATGCGGGAAGCGCGCATCTGCTACGACCACCTCGCCGGCGACCACGCCGTGGCGATGCTTGACGGCTTTCTGGCGCGCAAGATTCTTCTACGCGACGGCGACAAGATCACGATGGGAAAGGCCGGCACCGGTTATTTCCAGGCGGTCGGCATCGAGCCGGAAACGCTGAAGAAATCCCGCCGGCAGGTCTGCCGCGCCTGCCTCGACTGGAGCGTACGGCGCTCGCATCTGGCCGGCACGCTGGGTGCCGCGATCTTCGACAAGATCCTCGCCGAGAAATGGGCGCGCCGCGACGCCGAAAGCCGGGCGGTCGTATTTTCGCCTGCCGGCAAAAAGGAATTCGAGAAGGCTTTTCTCGGTTAGGCAAAAGCGCGGCGTCATCCCGGATGCCGTGGCGAAGCGAAGGCTATCCGGGACCCATTCCGTGAGATTCGTTGTTCCGGAATGGGTCCCGGGTCTCTGCATTCGCTGCGCTCATGCTCCGCCCGGGATGACGACCGTTCTTAGCTGCCGCCAAATGCAAAAACCGATGAACCGCTCATCGAGCGCTACTCGGCGGCCTGAAGGTTGATGTTACCCTCGGCAAGCGTCGTCAGCTTCTTGTCGGTCGCTTCCTCCTCCTTGAGGTTCTTCACAAGCACGGCGGCGCAGTCGTCGCGGCCAAGCTGCTTGGCCCAGGCGGCCAAGGTGCCGTAGCGCGTGATCTCGTAATGCTCGACAGCCTGAGCGGACGCGATAAGCGCGGCATCCAGAACCTGCTTGTCGTCGATGTCGCCGCTGACTTCGTCGGCCTCTTCCAGAATGCCGTCAATGGCCGGGCAATTGACGCCCTTGGCCGTGACCCCGTGCATCTCGAACACCTGCTCGACGCGTTCGATATGGCCCTTGGTTTCCTGAAGATGCTTCTGGAAGCCAACCTTGAGGTCGGCGTTCGTTGCCTTGTCGATCATCTTCGGCAATGCCTTCTCGATCTGCTTTTCGGCATAATAGATGTCCTGCAGCGTGTGCACGAAAAGATCGTCGAGTGTTTTGATGTCTTTCGAAAAAAAGCCCATGGTTTCGGCCCTTCCTGTTTCACGTTGATGTGGGAAGTTTTTGAGCACGGATGCTCGAGGGAGGCCGGTCGAACCGGTGCTCCATCGGCCAGGTCTCCCCGGTCCATTAGCCAACGTGCCGATGCGGGCACGGTTCCTTCAAATCTTCATCGAAACGGAAAAACTTGGCCTCGCATCGATGCGGGTCAGTTTTTGCGCGAGCTGCCGATTCAACGCAAAATATGTGGCGCAAAAGGCACAGTCGGTGGAATCACGACGATCGCCAGCAAAACACCGCCAAACCAACGCTTTTCGGCCATGATCGGGGCCGGTTTTGTGAAGAAGTTAACAGCGCATTCACCGTCTATTCACGACAATAGCCTAACAATCGCGTCCATATTCGGAAGGGACATCCGAGGGACTTGGGACTTAAGAAAATGGCACTCTGGAATCGCATCACCAACTACGCAGTAGCGCTCCGCGAATT
>Ga0315336_1005504_pt1 | contig 13773 bp, 9 predicted proteins | sample ASW5metaG_FD_204512 | JGI IMG/M metagenome (GOLD analysis project Ga0315336, IMG submission 204512) | Ammonia-oxidizing marine archaeal communities from Monterey Bay, California, United States - ASW #5 | ecosystem: Environmental > Aquatic > Marine > Intertidal zone | place: USA: California...
ACAGGTGTCGCCGACGATTCCCCGGAGGGCGATGCCCTCGCGAAGAAGGGCGACGGAAGCGGCTTTCAGGTCGTGGCCCAATTTCGGGCTCTCGGCGTCCTCGAGCCAGCTTTGAAGGGCGGCGATGTGCGCGACGGCTATCCACGCGGCGCGCCCGTCTCCCGCCGACAGGGCCAGGCCCACCAGTCTTCCCCGCGGCGGGGAGGGATCGGTGATGAGCGGGTAGACCGCCACGGGACCTTCGAGAGCGCCGAGGAACGCCTCTACGGAGGCTCGATCTTCGCAGCGGACGATCTCGGTGCTTGATTCCTCGGCCGCGAGCATGGAGAAGAACCCGAGCTCTCCGTACAGCGCGTTCAGCGCCTCGCTGTCGATCGGCCAGAAGGCCAGGTCCTCCCAAGGGACTGGCAGGGCGCGGTCGACGTCGAGATGAGCCCGGGCGAGCTCGACGTTGACGCGTTCTCCCGCCGCCCGCAACGCGTTTCCGGTTCGCCCTTTGATCTCGTCGATCGACTCCAGGGCTGTTGGCACGTCGCCATAGGTCTCGATCAGGCTTGTGGCGCCCTTCTTTCCGATGCCCTTGACGCCGGGCAGCACGCCGTCGTCGCCCACGAGTGCCAGCCACTCCGAGACCTTCTCCGGCAAGACCTCGAACCGCTTCCGCACGATCTCGGGGGTGTAGCGAACGTCCTTGAACGGCTCGTACCACCAGACCCGCTCACCCACGAGCTGGGCGAGGCGTTTGTCCCCGCCCACGACGACGACGTCGAGTCCGGCTTCGACCGCCTGCCGCACGTAGGAAGCGACGGTTTGTGCTGCATCGGCCGATGTGACGACCTGAATGCCATGGGTCTCGATGAGGGAGGGCAGACGCGGCGTCTGGGCGATGAGGAGGTCGGGGCCGTCCAGCTCTCCGGCCTGGAGGACGGCGACCGCTCGGTCGGGAATCTTGAAGGCCAGGGCGCGTCGAAGGCCCCCTGTCAGAGCGTGCAGGGCGTTGGTCGGGGTGCCGTCGGGTGCCTGCATGTCGGTTGCGGCGGTGTGAAAGCCGCGCAGGAGCACGTCGGTTGCGTGTACGACCAGCGCCCGTCCGTCCAATTCAGCCCTCCTGTCAGGGACGGCGACGATACCGCAAGGGGTCGATCGCGCCGGCCGCGATGAATCCGGCCCAGGTGTCCAGCCGGACCTCGCCGTGCGCCCGCTGTGCTTCGAGGGCACTCAGCTGCGCGGTACGAAGGGCCTCAGCGGCTCCCACGGGTCGACGTTTATGTAGGTAGAGACTGTACATCTCATCCATGAGGGACACCGTCTGCGCGTCGGAGACCGACCACAGGGTCATCACGAGGGTTCTCACCCCGGCGACGCTGAATGCCCTGCGCAGACCGAGTACGCCTTCGCCGGACCGAATCTCGCCGAGGCCGGTCTCGCAGGCCGAGAGCACCACCAATCCCGTTCCGGTCAAGTCCAGGGTGGCCACCTCGGCCGCGGTGAGGATGCCATCTTCGGGCGCGAGGGGATCGGCCGCGACGTTGGCACCGGCGAGGACCAGGCCGGAGAGAACCATCGGGTCGAAGCCGACACTTCCGGTGCCCTGGAGCGCTGAGCGGCAACGGCCGGTGGCGAAGAAGCCGTGGGTTGCGAAGTGAACGACCTCTCTTCCGCGGAGCGCATCTGCGACGGCGGTCTCGGTAGCACCCGAACCCAGCAGGCGAGTGAGGGGTTCGCCGCGTCGCCGCCGTCGCCAGCGATCCGAGAGGGCGTTCGACTCGATGGCAGCCCCGGGAAGAGGGCCGAAGTCGCCGTCGTTGCAGGGCGCCAGGCTCCCTCGCTCGATCTCCTCGGTCCCGGTGGTGAGGCTGGCGTCGTAGTCGACGTCGCCAACCACCAATGCCCCCCGTCCTGGCTCGGATCGAGGCAGGAGCAAGTCGTGGGCGCGATCCAGCCAGGTAGTGGCGCGATCCTCCAGGAAATACCGGCCTTCACCAACTGGGAGTGCGATGAGCGGGGCCGAGGCGAGGGCGCCGTCCGGAACGACGAACAGGTGTTTGGTGCCTCCGAGAACGGGCTCCAACGGCGTCCAGAACAGCTCGGCGACGCGGGCGCCGCGGGCATCGGCGCGAGAGGCCAGCGCGTCGGGATGATGGATTGCGTTCCGCCACTCGGCAACGGCCTCATCGAGGGTCTCGCTGACTCCAAGCTCTATGCGATGGACCTCGCAGTCACCGGCCATCACGGCGAATGCGACGTAGTGGGGCATCTCGCCGCGTCGATACCGGAGGATGTCGACCAGCGCCGCACCTGGAGGCAGTGCCGCACACAATTCGGCGGGGCCCGCCTCGGCCACCTGCCGCGCGTCTCGATGAGAGGCGCTCCGCTGGAGAAGCTCCCGTTCGAGTCGATCTCTGTCCTTGGAGAGCGCGTCGAGGCGCTCGGATCGGTTGTGCAGGTCGGAGGACAGGGCCAATCGGGCGAGGTCGCGGCGAACTCGCCCGAGGTCTGCTGCGATGTCGGCGGCCTTGGAGTCGCCGTGGGTCGAGATTCGGGCCGCCCGCAGGCGATCGCCGATGGCGCCCTTGAAGCGGAGGGCATGGGCCCAGGCCTCGGTATCCTCCTCCGGGAAGGCGGTGAGCCAGCCATCCAGGGTGGTTCTGATTCTGGGGAGCCAGGCCAACGCCTCCCGTTCCGACAAGGCGTCGAGCTGGGTGAGCCGTGCCTCGACGAGGGTGAGGGCCTCAGCGCGGAGGATGCGTGCCCTCTCGGGTTGGTTCTGTGCCTCCAACATCGCAGCGAGTCTGTCCAGCGCCCGCGCGACTGCGGGGTGGCCCTCTCCGAGCGTCTCGCGACGGATCTCGAGGGACTGCTCCGCGAGGGGCAGCGCAAGGTCGTATTCCCCCTTTGCCTGGTGGAGAATTGCCAGGCTGTGCATAGCTGTCGCCACGGTGGGGTGTCGATCTCCGAACGCGGCCTGCAGGATCTCCACTGCTTGCTCGAACAACAGTTGGGCGGCCTCCAGGTCTCCTTGTAGCTGGAGCAGGATCGCGAGGTTGTTCATGCTCGAGGCGGTGTCGGCGTGGTCGTCGCCAAGCGCGGCTCGCCGGATGGCCAGGGCTTCCTCGTACAGGGGTAGAGCGGCTTCGAGTTCGCCCTGCTCCATGAGAACGTTGGCGAGGTGGTTCAGGGTTCCCGCTACCCTGGGGTGTTGGTCGCCGAGCGTGTCGCGGTGGATGGCCAGCGCCCGCTCGAACATCGGTTTGGCGGCATCGTAGTCACCCTGGGCGACCATCAGAGCCCCCAGGTTGCCGATGTAGGTGCCCGTTTCGGGGCTGCCATCGCCGAGTTTGGTGCGACGGATCTCGATACTCCTCTCGTACAGTGCGCGGGCCGCCACATAGTCTCCCTGCTTCTTCAACAGCAGCGCGAGGTTGCTCATCCGCGTTGCCACGTTCGGATGGTCCTCGCCATACACAGTGCGCGCGATGGCGAGGCCTTGCTCGTACAGCGGCCGCGCGGCTTCATAGTCCCCCTGGTCCGCGTAAAAGGTGGCGACGTCGTTCAAGCTCGCGGCATAGCGGGGGTGGTCTTCGCCTACGTCGATACGAGTCATCTCGAGACCCTGCTCGAGCAGGGGCCGAGCTGCGGCCAGGTCTCCTTGCAGGTGCATCACTGCCGCGAGGTTGCTCACCGTCGCGGCCTCGTTGCTGGCGTTCCTCACTTCCAGGGACTGCAGGAGGGCCAGACTCTCCTCGTACATCGCTCGGGCTGCGTCGTACTCCCCGAGAGTTTTGAGCAAACCTGCATAGTTGTTCAGGCTGGTCGCCAGCTGAGGCGCGTCGCCCAGGGTGCGCCGGATGCCGAGGCTCTGCCCGTACAGCGTTCGGGCGACGTCGAGGTCCCCGATGTCCAGAAGCAGGGTGGCGAGGCTGTTCATGTTCGCGGCCACCCAGTGGTGCTCGTCGCCCAGCTCGGCGCGGAGGGTCCCCAGGCTCTGCTCCAGTAGCGCTCTGGCTTCCTCGTACTCACCGCGAATGCGCAACAAGACCGCCACGTCGTGCTTGCTCATGGCGACCTCGGGATGGTCGGCGCCCAGTTCCTCCTTCTTCAGCGCCAGTCTCTCTCGCGCGGCGGTTTCCGCCTCTGCATACCGACCTGCCGCAAACAGCTGCTCGACCTGGCTGTCCAGCTCCAGGACCGTCGGACTGGCCCAGGCCACAGTCGCGACCATCAACAACAGTGAGCAGAGACCCGACAAACACGCTCCCGCACCGACCATACACGCATTGGACAAATAGACGTTTTTACCGGACATCCGGCCGTTCTCGCCGTGACTTTCGGTGGATAGGCTCGATTGCACAACCAAGCAACACACACATTGCCCCTGGAGAAACAATGAAGGCCTTGCAGATCTACGACGCTCAGCCCGAACCGGACCTCGAACAGGTGGCACGCTACGTCAACGCGGTGGACGCCATGGGCAAGTACCACTTCGACCGCGGCGACGCGCAGACAGCGCTCGGCTACTACCAGCGCGGCGCCAAACTGGTCGAAGACGCGGTCGGCCCGAACAGCCGCGACCTGGTGCCTGAGCTGATGCATCTGGCTGAGGCCGAGGTGCGGCTCCGCCGGCCCGAAGTCGCCATCGAACACCTCGATCGCTGCCTGGACCTCTTGAGTCGCGACTCCGACAATCCGGTGGTCGCGCGAATCTATCGGCTGATCGGTACGGCGCACTTCAGCCTCGATGAGATGGTCGAGGCCGAGCGGGCCTTTGCCGACGCGCTTCGGGTGGCAGAGCGCAGCCTGCCCGACGATCATCCGATGATTCCGAGGTTGAAGGCAAACATGGCCGCGGTCGCTGGCACCGTCGGCGACAACGCACGGGCTGAGTCTCTGTTGATCGAGGCTTTGCGCCCGGGGACTCTGCCCAGACCGAGCCAGGCCGTTCACATGCGCAACCTCGGGGCACTGCAGCTCCGGATGGGCCGGCCTACCGACGCCGAAGTCACCCTGAACGCCGCGCTTGCACTGGAGCCTGGCAACGAGTCCTATGGCGCGCTCCGGACCCGCAAGTGGCTCGCGCAGGTCCAGGCGGCAACCGGCCACTACGGTGAGGGGGTCGAACACTTCCAGGAGCTGATCCGCCTGCAGGAGGCCGCCCACGTCGGCGACCCATCCATCCCGGGCGAGACGCGCTACGACCTGGCGGCGATGCACTCTCAGTACGGCGACTTTCACGCTGCTGGTAGCGTCCTGGATGATGCTGCGTCGGCATTCGAGTCCTCGGGCGACACCCTCGATGTGGCGAGTGCGCTCATCGAGGCCGGTCACGCCTATCAGCAGGCGAGGGATCAGAGACGCGCCGAGACCCGGTATCGCCGCGTGTCGGAGTTGATCTCGCTGCTCGAGGGGACCGGTCGGCCCGAGGAGGCCGAGTGGCTTCGCGCCCAGCTGGCCGCCGTTGATACAGCCTTGTTACCGCCCTGAGACGGATTTCGATTGTCGCTCGACTTAGCCTTCTGGCAGGTTGGGAGGTCCAGATGTCCGGTCTGTCGATGTTGCGGTTGTTGTGGGGCTACAACGTCTTTTGTAGTGTCATGCTCCTCTTGATGGGGTTTGCGACGCACGATCCATTTGCCCGAGGCCTGTCCGGCTTCTCGGTCTTCGTGGCCGCCCTGTTCTGGTTGGGAGCCCTGATGGCGGTTGGGCGATGGCTGTCCACGTCGCCCATGGGGACCCGCATGGCCTGGCAGGTTGCATGGGGGACCGGCTTCTGCGGCCTGGAGCTGTTCTTGTTGGCCCTCAGCCCGGGTAATGGCTCGATGATGGGCCTCGTGGTGCTGGTCATGGTGGGCGCGATGTACCCCGGCCCGGCCATGCGAGAGCGGCTGGAGAAACAGAGCCTCGCCAGGGGGTAGTGGGGTAGTCTCTGGCCGATGCTGGCACTCGAACGCGTCTACGGAGACGGTCCACCTCCCGCCTGGCTCCTCTTTCTAGAGGGCGCCGGCGCGGCGTTGTTGGGGACGGTGGGCGCGCTGTTCCTGTTCCCCGATCAGACGGGCCTGGTGTCGATCTTTCTGTGCGCCATCGTCTCGCTCGACTCCATCCAACGCCAATTGGAATGGAACAAACGGCTGATCGTGGACGAGGGCAAGCCGGCGAGAACGGTCAACACCGTCTTCACCGGGCGGGTTCTGTCCCTGTTCGCCGGACAGGTGGTTGGCTTTTCCGGACTGGTGTTGTTCGTTGAGGTGGCCACCATTCAGACCGCGTTCAGCTACCAGCTCGGCGACTTCGTCGGCATGCAGTTCCCGGCCATGACCTTTCCCGCGGTCACGACGGTTCTCGTCCACAACCTCGGCGTTCTGTCGCTGTTCTTCGTGCTGTCGCTCCTCTTCAATCACGGTGGCGCGCTGCTCGCAGTCGCCTGGAACGCATCCGTGTGGGGCGTTGTGTTCGGCTGGCTGGCGCGCTCATGGTCAGCGGATGGCGGCCCCCACCTCATCGAAGCCTACCTCCGCGTGATCACCGGAGTCTTCCCGCACATGGCGCTGGAAGCCTCGGGGTATGTTGTCGCCGGATTTGGTGGGGTCTTCCTGGGAAAGGGACTGGCTGGCTACGACCTCAAGTCCACGCACTGGGAGAGTCTGCTGCGCACCGTCACCGTAATGATGCTGGTCGCCGCGGCGCTGGTGTGCCTCGGCGCCATCTGGGAAGGGCTTGTGGCCCGCTCCCTGGTGACGGTACTCGCAAGCTGACTATTCTTGATTCGGCTTGAGGTGCTTCTCGGTCTTCGGGAGCTTCCGAAGCACGTCGAGGGGGGAGACCATGTCGAGGTCGTCCTTGGTCTCCTTGAGGGCGATGTGGATGTCCATGGGTTTGGTCACACCGTTGGAGTGCAGCAGTGCCACGATTGCAGAGACGTGAGCGGCCGCGCTCGACGTGCCCTCGTTGGCGTAGTAGCCCCACTTTCCGTCGACTTGAGTCTCTTGGAGGATCCCGTCTGGCACGCCATCCCCGTCCTCGTCGGCCGACAAGTTGCCACCGGGGGCGAGCACGCTGACCGTCTTGCTCCGGTTGCTGTAGTCGGCGAGGTTCCCAGCCATGTCGACGGCGCCCACCGCGATGACTTCTTTGTAGGCCGCCGGGTAGGTGATCGTGTCCGAGAACCCGTCATTGCCCACCGAGGCCACGATGGAGACGTCGCGGCGCTCCGCGTATTGGATAGCCTCGTAGCGCACCATGGATTCGACGTAGCCACCGAAGCTGAGGTTGAGGACGTCGGCGCCCTTGTCGACGGCGTAGACGATGCCCGCGGCGATGTCCATGACCGTACCGCGACCGTCGAGGTCGAGAACGCGCACCGGCAGGATGTCTACGCCCGGCGCCAGACCGACGACGCCGATCTCGTTGTGGCGGGACTGGGCGATTGTGCCGGCGATGTGGGTTCCGTGACCGTTGGTGTCCACGGGACACGAGGCGGACTGGGCGACAAAGTCGTAGCAGTCGTTGGCGAGCAGGTTGTCGATGCCGTCCGCGTGGACCGAGACGCCCGTATCGAGAACTGCGACCATCGTGCCTTCGCCGGTCGTGATCGCCCAGATGTCGTCGGCGGCCATGGCCGACATATTCCACTGATAGCCGTAGTAGGCGTCGTTGACCGACGCGGCCACGTCCACCACCAGCGGCTCCGCCCACTCGAGCAGGTCGGTGTCCTCGAGGGCGTCCAGGATCTCGTTGCGATCTCCAGAGAGCTGAACCTGGACGATGCGGTCGATGCCGATGCGGTCCTTGAGCTCGGGTTGCGCCCTTTCGCCACCCTTGCGCTCGGGTTTTGTACGCACCCGTTTCCCATAGGGGTCGCGCACCTTCTCGGCTTTGCCCCGGGGACGGTCGAACTCGTGGCCCAGCTCGGCTTCCGCGCGGTACTCGTCCAGGTAGTGCTGGATGAGCGGCGAATCGCCGTCGTGGAAGTGGAAGGTGGGATTCACCAGATCGAAGTCGTCGAGGATCTTGCTGAGTTCCGGTCCGAGGTCGAGGTCGTCTCCATCGACGACGATCTCGGCGGCCCCCTTGGGTGTCAATTTGATGGAGTAGAAACCCTTGACATAGAAGGTTTCCAGGAACGCGTCGGAGGGGGCTTCGCCGCCCTGTGGATTGACGATTTGCCGACCAGCATTGACGTCTTCCGGCACCTGTTCGGGGACCGCTTGTGGGCCGGCATTACAGCCGCCGGCGCCGCCGGCTTCGCCGGTCGCCATACCTACGACCCCGCTGTTCAGGGCGACTGCCCCACCCAGCGATGTCAGAACAAGCACCGCCAGTGCTCCTCCCCAGACCATAGTTCGATTGTTTTCCATTTCGATTGCCCCCAGTGTTGGCTTTGGCTTTTGACACGCGCAGACACCTGCAACGCTGCCCACGGTAATGCAGCGGTCGTGCCAAAGGAAGGAAAACGGCGCATCCTATGGAATGGAGCATGTCCGCGAATATTGTCACCCAGATTGGCAGTAATTTGGCAGCCGCGGGGTGACAAAGAGCGACAAAGGGTGGGCCGCGGCGGGCTGGCGGGGGATCGGGGTATAGGGCGACACGGAGATTCACATGCACAAGCCATCCCGAGAAGAGGCCGAGGCGGCCGTTCGGACCCTGCTCGCCTGGGCCGGTGACGACCCCGATCGAGAGGGCCTTCAGGGCACCCCGGGCCGCGTCGTGCGCTCTTATGAGGAGTTCTTCGCCGGATACCACCAGGACCCGTTGAGCTTTCTGTCGCGGACCTTCGACGAGGTCGGCGGCTACGACGAGATGGTCGTCCTGCGCGACATTCCGGTCGAGAGCCACTGCGAGCATCACATGGTGCCGTTCGTGGGGCGCGCACACATCGGCTACCTCCCCGACAGTCGCGTGGTCGGCATCAGCAAGCTCGCCCGCGTCCTCGATGTCTACGCCAAGCGCCTCCAGATCCAGGAAAAGCTGACCCAGCAGGTCGCCAAGGCCATCCAGGAGGTCCTGCAGCCGCGCGGCGTCGGCGTCGTCATCGAGTGTACCCACGAGTGCATGACCACCCGCGGCGTGCACAAGCACGGCGTGAAGATGGTGACGAGCTGCCTGTTGGGGAGCTTCCGCGATGACCACGCGACCCGACGGGAGTTCCTGTCTATGATCCACAATGGCGCCTGAGAACGAGGAGCAGCAATGACCCGTCACAGTCTGATCGCCGGCCTTTTCCTGCTTCTTCCTGGAATTGCCCTTGCGATTTCCCCCGGCAGTACCGATCCACGGGAGATCATGGACGCCGTCGAGAACCGCGACCTCGGTGATCAGGCGACCAATCGCCTACAGATCACCATCACCGACAAGGCCGGGCGCAAGCGCACCCGGGGCGTGCAGTCCCGGAGCCTCGAGTTCGACGGTGGACGAAAGCAGCTGATGCTCTTCGAGAGCCCCGCCGATGTGCGCAACGCCGGTCTGCTCTCGGTGGACTACGACGATGGCGCCAAGAGCGACGACCAATGGCTCTACCTGCCGTCCCTCGGCAAGACGACGCGGATCTCCAGCGCGGACAAGTCCGGCTCGTTCATGGGCACCGACCTGACCTATTCCGATATGACCAAGCGCGATCCGGACGCCTATGACTACACGATGGTCGAGGCTTCGGTCGAGGCGGGTGGCGAGACCTGCTGGCTCATCGAGAGCCGCCCGAAGACCGACAAGGAGAAGAACGAGACCGGCTACCTGAAGACCCAGGTGTGGATCGCCAAGGACAAGCTGGTGCCCGTCCAGATCAAGGCCTGGGTCGCCGAGGGCAAGAAGCTCAAGTACACCCAGTTCAAGGACATCCGGAACGTGGATGGCATCTGGATCGCCCACCAGATTCTGGTGCGCACGGTGCGAAACGGTGCGACAGAGTCCTCCTCCACCCTGGTCTTCAACGAGCTGAAGTTCAATGAGGAGAGCGTGGTCCCCGACGACTTCACCGAGCGCCGCCTCGAGAAGGGTCTGTGAGGGGAATCGCTTGATCTTCTGGCTGTCGTTGGCGGCCCTCGCTCAGGACGACTGGGGAGAGGACGACGATGTCGGGTTCGGCGACTTCGACGTCGTCGTCGAAGAGGAGGACACCTCGCCTCCGTCGCCCTTCAGTTTCGGCGGTTCGGCGCGAACGACGGAGTCGCTGTGGGTCGAGCGCCTGTCGGATCAACCGTGGGCCAAGGCCCGCCAGAGCCTCGATCTGTGGACGCGCTACAAAGAGGACTCGTGGCGCCTCGAGTTCTCCGGGCACGCGGAGATCGACTTTCCATACTGGATAAGTCGCGATGACTTCGACGAGCAGACCTTTGACACCTACGCCTGGCAGGTGCTCCCTCGCGAGGCCTTGATAGCCGTCAGTGTCGGCCAGTTCGAGATCACCGCTGGCCGTCAGCTCATCGTCTGGGGCGAGGGCATGCTCCTCAGTCCGGTGGATGTCGTCGCCGCCCGCGACCTGCGGGATCCAGGGCTCGCCGATCTTGAAGATCTGCGGCTTCCGGTGACCGCCCTTCGCGTCGGCTGGTTTGCCGGATCCCACCGCGTCGAGGTGACCGGGGTTCCAGAGTTGGACTGGGGCTTTCGGAGCTCGCCCGCCGGTCCGTATGGGCCCGTTCCGACCCTCCTCGACGACAACGGGGTCAACGACAATCCGCTCGTCGCGCCGCTCTTCGAGGACGTGGAGTACGCCTACGTTCACCAGCAAGACCGCTTCGCCCTCGAGCAGGTTCAGGGCTTTGCGCGGTGGCGATACTCCGGCCCCGTCGACCTTGGGCTCTACGCGGCCTCTCTGTACGACAAGAACGGCATCATGACGCTGCCCGACCCGACCGATTTTCTCGCCGCCGCCGATGCGGGTCTGATCGAGCTGTCTCTCGATCACCGCCGCTACGCAATGGTCGGCCACTCCGGGACGGGAGGGGTCGGCGATCTGCTGTTTCGGTGGGAGGCCAGTCTGGACATCGACCGGCCGTTCAATACCGCGGATCTCGAGGCCCTGGTCCCGGAGCTCAAGTCGCGCCGTGCCGATCTGGTGAACCTGATGGGCGGCGTCCAGCTGGCCGCGATCCCGCGAACGACCCTGGATTTCGAGGTGGCGGGAGGGGTCTTCCCGAAGGAGCCGCAGAATCTGCTCTTCAAGGCGAACGCGGTGACGTACGGCTTCCGCGGCGCCCACACTGCGCTGAAGGAGCGCCTCAACCTCGGAGTCAGCGCCCTCGGAACGGGGGTCGACCTGAAGTACGGCGGCTTGGTCCGCGCCGACGCCTCCTACGAAATTCGCGATGGGCTGAAGGCGATGGTCGGCGGCATCGTCTACCGACCCGGGTCGGAGAACGGCTTCCTCCTCGGGCTAGACACCCACGACCAGGTGTTTGCGCAGTTGCGCTACGACTTCTGAGATACACGACTGAACGCGACATCTTGTGGAACCGGGTGATTGGCTGGCCCCGTACCGTGCTTGCATGCGGAATGCGCTCCTCCGATTCATCGGCCGGATCATTGGAATCAGCCTGGCGATTTGCACGATTATGTCGCTCGCCGCGCTGTTCTTCGGCTACCAGAGCTTTGACGCGACGACGGGCGCGGTGGTGCCAGTGGTGCGCAAGGTCGTGGTCCTGAAGTCCGACCCCCTGGCGGCGTCCGACGCGTCCAGCGTGGCGAAAGTCTTGCCCATCACCGCCGAGCAACGGGCCTTCTACGACCAGGTTGCCGGACGGGCCACGGCGTTTGTGGACCACTGCGGCATGGGCGGCGCCAGCGAGCTCGACATGATGTGCGAGGGCGACGTCTGCGTACATCGTCCCGCCGGTGCCTGGGACGACGGGGAGACCCTGCGTCAGTATTGGCGAGAGCCCATGAAATTGGTGTTTCAGGCGGCTTATCAGGCGGGGTATCTAGACCGGAAGGATCTCCCTTGCACGACGGCCCGAGACGCGCTCTACGAGGGATTCTCGGCGCCGGTTGCCGAGGCAGGACACGGGCCGTTCATCCATTGCGCGGCACGGAATCGGCTTCTGGAGCAGGGGACGAGCGCCGACGATCGGACGGCTGGCCGGCTGTGCAACGATCTGGCCGGCGTCCGCGGCGGCCGACAGATCTTCCGGGAGTAGATCACTCGGTGAAGTCGCGCACCCGCTGGAAGGGGTCGGCCGTCCCCTTGAAGTAGGCCCCGAGGAACGCCAGATCGGCTGGAGCCACCGCGAACGGTTCTCCGCCCGCCGGGTAGATCGACGTCCCCTGCGGCCCTATGCGGACCTCCTCGACTTTCCACTGCTGGCCCCGTGCATGCACGTCGATGGTGCCCTCGTCGTGTTCGGGGCCCCGATAGAAGCGGATGCGGGCCTCGTTGTCCTCCTGCCAGTCGACGGTCATCATCAACTGCGCGCTGCTGTTCTCCCGCATGCGGGTCATGCGCCCACGGTCGTCGTAAGCAAACTCCTGGGAGTACACGACGGTGCCGTCGACTGCCGTCTGGTAGACCCGCACCAGCCCGTGTTCGCCGAAGCTGTGGTCTTCGGTCGCGTAGCCGTGGACGGGGTGATCGGTGAGCTCGCCGTCGGGCCCGCGAAGCTCGAAGCCGACAAAGCGGCCCTCGGCGTCGTTGATCCACTCGGCGTGGAACGCGCCCTCTTCAGACGCAACCGGTTGGCCGTGTCGGCCATAGGTTCGGATCGATGCGATCTGGTCGGTTTCGGCCCACTGCAGTTCCCGGCGGTGGATGCCCTCGACCTCGATGGGCTCGCGATCGGCCCCGAACCAGGCCACCTCGCGCACTTTCGTGCGAGACCGACTCGGGGTGTCCAACAGTCTGTCCAGCTCGCCCGCGACACCCTCGCTTCGCATTTCCAGGCGTCCAAAGGTGGCGCCAAGTGGGTCGCGCAGCCCCAGGACCCGCCCGAAGGGGATGTCGAGGCTCATGCCGTAGGAGATCGGGTGGTCCCGCTTCGGGGGCTCGGCATAGAAGAGGCCGGCGATACGCCCCAGAGTGGGGTTGCCGTCGAGATCCACCATTTCCATGGCGCTGGTCGCCCCCAGAGCGTCGTACTCCATGCGCAGCTTGTAGGGCTCGCCGGTCACGGGGTAGGCGGTGATCTCGATAATCCGCCCGTCGTCGGCGCCGTAGGCGTACTCGAGCCGCCGCTGCAGGTGAGGGAAGAGCGGGGTTCCACGCGGTATGCGCTCGAAGGTCGCGATGCGATTCCAGCCGTCGTAGGTCCACTCCAGACGCACCGCCGGCTCGCCCTCCAGGGTCAGGTGCACGAGGTTTGCCACCCGCCCACTGACGGTGAGTTCGTAGTCGACGTCGCTGACGACCTGCCCGGTGTGGCGCTCGCGAAACCCGGGAACCGGTCCACCGTCGACGTTCTTCTCGTGGAAAGAGACCAGTCGCCCCCGATTGTCGTAGCCGAAGTCCATGCGATGGGTGCCCGTCCAGTCCGACGCCGGGTTGCCATCTCGGTCCTGGCGCTGCCGACTCGTCTCCCGGCCGCTGCTGTCATAGATGCGCACCTCTTTGAAGAAGCCGTCGAGCATCAGGTCGGGCTCTCCATTCTCGTCGAGGCACCACGCCTCGGTCAGCAGCCCGTGCTCGAAGCGGTTGGCGGTGGAGATGCAACCGTTGGGCCCGCGGATCGGGCGCCCGGACGTGTCGTAGTTGGTGTCGATTTGCCCCGAGTCGGTGTAGACACGGCGCAGCTGGGCGTGCCCCTCGGCGCCGATGAAGGGCACCCCGTCGGCGTCGAAGATGCGCCGGGC
>Ga0315336_1005506_pt1 | contig 13764 bp, 10 predicted proteins | sample ASW5metaG_FD_204512 | JGI IMG/M metagenome (GOLD analysis project Ga0315336, IMG submission 204512) | Ammonia-oxidizing marine archaeal communities from Monterey Bay, California, United States - ASW #5 | ecosystem: Environmental > Aquatic > Marine > Intertidal zone | place: USA: California...
CTTCTGCTTCCCTCAGCTTGTGGATAATCTGTTCGCTCGTGTATCGCTTCCTCGTCATTTCCTGCCTCCTTACACACACCCGAATCCTTCGATTCTCTCTCAAAATGCGGATTCGTTTTCAGGGGGCAGGTCAGGGTGCAGGCTCGGGATAGCAAATCCCCGACCGGTCTGTTACGGAGAGAGCTCAGCCGGTGCCGGTCCGTCCAGCGGCGTGTCCGCCACGTCAGGACGAACGCTCCGAAGCGCGGAAGCATATCGGGCAACTCCCTGTCAAAGTCGCCAATCGGACGAGCTATCCCCCAGCCTTGCATCGGAACCTCTAAATCCTTGCCCCGGAAGACACTGCTCAGGCCCCGGCCGAAGTAATCCTGGACACTGCGCAACTCGTAGCGCGCGCCGGCGGGAATTCTGAGTTGGGAAACGTCGACATTGACGCTACAATCCTCAGCCCAGTTGTAGACGATCAAGTGAGCCCGGTTCCGCTCGTAGGGGTTCATGCGGACGTAGACTTGGGGTTGCGTGGGCAAGTCTGCTGCCGTTCACAGGTAGCGATATTCTGGAAAGTATTTCTCGAATTCTGCGCCTGAAACTATTGATCTATTAGGGTTTTGTAGTATTGTCTTTCCGCTAAATACGTTGCCGCGAATCTCGACGTCGCGGCAGCGGTTCACTTCGACGGCTATGCGGCGGGATCCATGAGCGAAGATATTGCCGCTTAGCAGCAGACCCCGGCAGCCTCCTTCAGGGGCCCCGAACATATTCGAACCCTGTCCGCCCTCGGCCTGGTAGTACGTGTGGTTTCCGACGAAGGCATTGTTGATGTGTTCCGTATTCGTGTTGCCGAACATCAAGTTGCGGTGGAGCCCATCGGCGCCGATGCCGTTGTTGAACAGCACGTTTCCCTCGACGAGGAAGTTGCTGAATACGTTATTGAACGAACCGCACCCCTGTAGCGCCTGCCGGTAGTGCTGGAAGACAATATTGTCCCGAATGAGCTTTGTCGGCCAATCCGATCGGTTTCGAATGTAAAAGCCAGGGCCATGGCTGCGGTCGGGGCCATCCCAGCCGCTGTTGTAGGCGATCAGACCCGCGATCTCGATCCCGGAAGGCTGCGATTCGAAGAGAGTCGTGCCCACGTCGTGGATGACGAGATTGATGAGCTTCGTGCCCGGTCCGGCTTGGCTGTGAATGCCGATCCCGCGCGGGTCGGCCGGTGTGCCCGGCTTCGCCGCCCAACGAACAGGACTCGTGTTGGTTATCTCGAAGTCCCAGTACCAGGTATGCCGGTTTTGCAGGAGCAGGCAGTCCGCGCCGGCTCGGACCTGCGTTACCCTCGCGCAGTCGATTGTGGCGCGTTCGTTGGGTACTTGCCGGACGATGATCGGACTGCCGGCGGCGCCTCGCAACGAGGAGACGAGTGTTTCGTCGAAGGTGTAACGTCCGCCCCGCAGCCAGATCGTATCCCCCGGGTTGACCGAGCGTGGATGCGATAGTGCGGTGACCAGATCCCAGGGTCGCGACCGGCTGCCGGCGTTGTTGGGCGAGCCGTCGGCGGCGACATAGAACTGCGTAGCGGCCGCCGGCACGGTTGCGGCGACGACAAGACCCGCCAGAACCTGGAGCCAGGAAGAGATGCGAATCCGCATGAAGCTTTCACCTCCGTCTGAATCGAGAAGCAGGCGGAGCCAAGAAGCTATTCGGCGGGATAGGGAACGGTCTTTAGCCGCACATCCCTGATCAAAGGACAAACAGAAAGGGCCCGCCGCAAAGGGCGGGCCCGACCGCTCAGAGACTCGCCGGTCTCCAGGGGGAAAGTAGCACGGATGTCTACGGACTCTGGTGTTTTGTTGTTTCCGAGCAGTGGAGGGCACAACGGCACTCGTTGGGTTAGCGGAACGGCGTCCGCTGCCGAGATCAGTATACGCCCCCGATGCCGATGGACTGGATTTGAAATAGGGCGGGTGGAACCGTTCTGGCTAGTTGGTGATGACGCCAGACATGGCGAAGTACTAAATTAGATTATCGTTGATATATTGCTGAAAAATAGATGGTTTAGATATAGTCTAAATAACGGTATAGCTGTCCGGTCTAATACTCGCGAGAGCGACACTACTTTTATTTGGAAGTGGCGTGACCGGCGCTTTGACAGCTATGGTTTTACTGCGATCAGCGAGATTTGCTCCAGCGTCGGCCAACGGCCGTTGCTTCGTGGCCGGCGCTCGGTGGGCGTGAGTTGTTGGACGGCAGTGCGTGCGGGCGGGAGATCGGGAAAGTACAGCTTGTACACTTCGTTCACAGCATCATAGTCGCTTCGATCGTCGAAGTAGAGATTCGTCGCGACAACGTTGCTGAAGTCCAGGCCGGCCTCTTCGAGGTTGTCGAGGAGGTTCCGCATTGTTTGCCGGAGCTGATTCTGGACCGTTGCCGCGAAGATGCCGCCATTGATTCCCGGGATGAAGCCACTCTTCGCCGAGCAGTAGAACGTGTCCGCGGCGAAGACACAGGGGCTGGCGGTCGGGCTGGGCTTCATGTTCTTCGGGCGCACAGCGAGGCGTTTGGACAAGTCACGCACCGCAACGCCAGTGAATTCGATCCGCGCCTTGTGGGGCAGGGAAGTGACGAAGATCGTTGCGCGCGCCGGTGTGTTGCCGAACTCGAAGTACGATGCATAGACCTTGTTCATTTCCCCGTAGGCGATGTTCGGGCCAACGTAGGGATTCACGAACACCATGTGGCTGTGGTCGAGCCCGGCGGCTTTGAGTACCACGCCGACGTTGTCGAGAGCTAGCGCCACCTGTTTGTCGATTCCTTCTGGGATCTTGCCCGTCTTCAAATCGCGACCCAGCATGCCGGAGACGAAGAGTCGGTCGTGCGTCAAGATGCCGGGCGAATAGGGCTCGTCGATGCTGACTCCAGGAATGGCGACCGCCTTCTTCATCGACAGATCACGAACCGCGACGGCGTTGATGGTGATGTACATTCCGTTGTCACGCTTATAGACTCCGACGACGGCGCGGGCGGGCGGGTTCGTCGCGAAGTGCTTGGCGTAAGCGCGGTTCATATCGTCGTAGAGCGACATGTCGTCGAGATAGACGTGGGTATAGGCGATGTGGTCACGCGTGAGCCCGGCTGCCCGCACGATCGCCTCGACGTTCGCAACCGATTGATCCACTTGCTCGGCGATAGTTGCCGGAATCGTGCCGTCCGCTCGCCGCGGTCCCTGGCTCGCGACGTACAGATAGTCGCCTGCCATCACGCCTGGTGTGTAAGGGCCAGTGGGTTTCTGGCCATCACTAGGGATGATCCCTCGGACATCCTGTGCCGGAGAGGCCACGGCGAAGAGACAGAGTGCGAGTAGGAATCGTGTCATGTTCGATTTTCGGGTCCTTCCGTCAAGCAGCTAGACGGTAACATAGCTTCCGATTCGCGAAGCGGCGGGTCAACGCTCCTTGATGGACGCCAGTATTTTCCCGATGAATTCGTCGATCGCGCTGCCCTCAATCCAGCGGGCGACCACGACGAGGTCGTTCTCCTCGTCCACGTAGATCAAGTTGGTGCCGTGGCCGCGATGGGAGTACGCGGTCTCCGGCGCGCTGGGTATCGACTTGCGGCCGGTATTGAGGAAAAAGTTCATAAACCCGTAGCCGTCGTTCACCGTGCCGGGCGTACGCGCCATCGCGAACCACTTTTCCGAAAGAAGCTGCTTGCCCTTCCATTTGCCACGGCGCAAGGTGAAGTAGCCGAACCGGGCCTGGTCGCGCGTCGTGAGGAACATCCCGCCGCCCCAATGTCCGCCGCCGCTAGCGGATTGAACTTTTAGGCCGTCCAGGGTGACCCAGGAGTTCTCGTAGCCGTGCCAGCGCCATGTGTTCGACGCTCCGATTGGGTCCATGACGTGTTTCTTGAGGACCTGTGGGAGCGGCTCGCGCCAGACGTGGAGTGCGGCCAACGCGAGAAAGTTCACTCGCACGTCGTTGTACTTATAGGTCGTGCCGGGTTCGTTGCGCGGTCGGGTCAGCCACTTTGTGGGCTCCACGTCTTTTGGAGGCCGGTCGGCCCAGTCGGGCTTACCCCACAGCGTCCCTTCCCAGTCGCTGGTCTGGCGCAGTAGGTGGTCCCAGGTGATCTTCGAGTTGTGTTTGGAATCGAAGTGGTCGGTTGGCATGTAGGGCTGGACGCGATCATCCACGTCGCGAATGAGCCCTCGGTCGTAAGCGAGGCCGACTGTTGTGGAGAGGAAACTCTTCGTCACGCTGAACGTCATATCGACGCGTTGCGGCTCACCCCACTCGGCGACCAGATACCCGTTACGGACAATGACGCCCGTCATGTCGCCGCGTTTCTTGTGTGGTCCCACCGCGTCGCCGTAGGGCTCGAGTCCCCAAGAAAGGTAGTGGTTCTGTCGCAGGTCGCGGCCGGCCTTGGTTTCGCTCACTTTGGCGAACTCGATGGCTGCCGCGAGACGCTCTGCGTCCATGCCGACCTGTTCGGCTTTGCGGTGCTCCCAGTTGTCCCCTGGTCCGGGATAGTAGACGGATTCCTGTGACGCAGCGACGAACGCTGCCGCCAATGTGCAGACGAGGATTCGAAGTATCATTCGCATTCCGTTACACCGCACTTTCGGCCTGCCTTCAATAGACTTCGTGGTAATGATGCGCGTAAATCTCTTCACACCGCGCTCTGAGACTCTGGTCCGTCACGTAGTCATCCCCGAAACGGTCGGCGCTCAGGACAGATGGATCGATCCAAGGCGGCCGGTCGCTCACGATATCGGCGACCATGCGGCCGACACCCGGGGAACGATCGATACCTCCGACGCCGCAGGCCGAGGCAACGATAAGACCGCCAATACCGGCGGGCTCGGAAACGATCAGCCGGCCATCGGGCGAGATGGTGGGCAAGCCGCGCCGCTCCTGGACGACCACCGCATCAGTAAGTGACGGAAAGAATTCTGTGGCGGCTGTGCGCAGTTGCTGGTAGTAGATTGGGTCCGCCGGTAGTGAGGCGATCTCGAAGCCGGCGTCGAACTCATCCATGTCGAAACTCATCGGGCGGTAGCCATAGCCGCCCACCAGCAAGCCGCCGGCCTCGTGCCGAACGTAGATCTGCGGCTCGGTGATCCGGACGATCGGTTGACGCGGCAGAACGTTGTTCACAAGCCCTGTCACAAACGCTTGATGGCGGACCGGCACCGCGCGCAGGTTTAATCCGAGTTGCTGGCCGAACTGCCTTGTCCAAGCTCCCGCCGCTAAGACGACCCATTCCGCTTCGATAATACCTTCCCGCGTGCGGACACCACTGACACCCCCGTTCTCAATCTGAAGGCCGCTTGCTTCGACTCGGGTTTCGATGGCCACGCCGCGATCCTTGGCAGCGGCTGCATACGCGACGGCAACGGACTTCGGCTCGACGTATCCGTCGCGGGGGATCAGCAGGATGCGGGAATCCTCGGGCGGATCGAAGGTCGGTACGAGCTTCCGCGCTTGCGATCCTGAGAGAAACTCAACGTCATGGCCGAGATCGCGTGCCGCGGCGTGCCGTTCTTCCAGGTCTTTCTGAAACGGCTCGGTGAGAGCGACCCGCAGGCTGCCCGTCTGACGAAAGTCGACCGCGTGGCCCGTGCGCTGCTCGAAGTTTTCGAAGAACTCGATGCAGTACGTCCCAAACTGTAGTGCGAAGCGATCGACGTTCAAGTAACCAGTCTGGCCGGCGGCCTGTGGTGTGGTGGCGCTGGCGATCGGTCCGCGGTCGATGAGAAGGATGTCATCCTGGCCGGCCTCGGCAAGATGAAACGCGGCGCTTGTGCCAAGCACGCCGCCACCGATCACAACTATTTTCGCCGACTTTGGAAGCATTGCTTTACTCCGTCCCGGAAGGCTTCAGGTAATGATGCACGAGCAATAGCAGCACCACGACCCCGGAGCCGAGAGATAGATAGTGTAGCGCTGTGAGCAGTGCCGCCGGAATCACGTCGTTGTCTCCGGGTCATTCGGTTGGAACAGCGGGGAAGCCGGCAGATGTCGTGTGAGCGGGAGGGCCAGTAGAAACGCGACCGACGCCGCCACGATGCCGAACAGAGCCGGCCCGATATCGCCCGGTGACCCCAATCCGAAACGCCACACGACAGTTGAGGTGATGCCCACGATCATCGAGATGACAACGGCATAAACCCGCGATCGATCGTACCAGAAGATCCCGACCAGGAAGGGTACGATCATCGTCGGCGCCCAGAAGTCGTAGACGAACACGAGGATGTCGGCGACGTTGTTGAAGAAGAAGGCGCAGACAGCGGCCGCGGCTCCCGCCACGAACGTTGTCGTCTGAGCGACTCGCAAGAGCTGCCGGTCAGTCGCCTTTTCGTTGACGTGCCTGCGGTAGGCATCTTCCATGACGACCGTTGCGAAGCAGGACAAACCACTATCAGCGGACGACATCACGGCGGCAATGATGGCTGCGATCATGATGCCGGCAAAAGCCGGATGAAACGTCGAGCGGACGAGCGCCGGAAACGCGACCTGATAGGCACGGTCGAGAGCCGCGTCCTGGCTGATCTCCTGCCCAATCGCCGCGGCCCTTTCGATGACTTGCTCTTGCTCCACAGCGACTGCTGCTTGCACGCCGGGATCGATCTGCGCGGCGGTGCCGAGCGTGAACGTCACGATCGGCAGAAAGAGCAATAAGAAGATTCCGGCCCCGGCGACACCCCATCGAGCTTGAGTGCTGTCCTTCGCGATAAAGCATCGAACGGTGTAGGGAGGCGCGAATGTTTCGCCAAGCAGGAACGCGAAGAACAGACTCACCACTTTCGTCATCGACCAATTGCTTGTCAGTACGGCCTGCCCTTCGTTGGCAGCGGCGAGCATTGGTTCGAATCCACCGTAGCGTCCCAAGAGCAGCGCCGCCGCCGTGCCCAGGCCGGCAACGAGAATGGCGAACTGTAGGACGTCGGTATTGACGACCGCCCGCATCCCACCCACGGTCGCGTAGAAAACTGTGACGGCCGCGCCGATCAGCAATGCCGTCGAATAGGGAACACCGAGGATTGTGTTCGTCACGGTCCCCATCGCCGCCATCTGCGCTGTCAGGGCCCCCACCAGGAAGATGATGCAGTTGACCACAGCCAACTCGCGAGCTAACGGACCAAACTTCATGTGGAAGTAGTCGCCAACCGTGATCAGATTCAAGCCGCGTAGCTTGGGCGCGACAAACAATCCGGTGAACAGCAGTTGCAGATGCCAACCGCACGTCACGAAAGCCGCCGCGATCCCAACCTCGAAGACGCGAGCCGTCATACCAACCGACGCGCCGCCGCCGATCATCGTCGCCGCGGTTGTAGCGAGGACGACGGTCCAGGCGACACCCCGGCCCGCGAGCGTATAGTCGCTCGATGTTCGGATGCGCCGGGCCGATCGAAGCCCGATCCAAAGCAGCAGCGCGAGGTAGCCCGCCAGCATCGAGAGTTCGAATAGGCGGTCGGTGGGCATGCGGCAGGGAGAGCGGAGCTTCGGATCAGGTTCTTGCGAATACCGCCTGCGTAGACGGAGGGGTGATGATAGCAGTGCCGGTAATGATTATCGACAGGACTTCCGATCAGGATGACAAGATAGGTCCGGCCAGCGACGTTGCAGAAGGTCTAAGCGGAGGTGGACTCCTGCGTGATGACGGGGTCTGCTCAGGAGTAATCTGACCCGATTCACAGATCTATCCCTCCACCGCTTCCGCCGGCAGGACATGTCGGAAGTCGCTCCTGCGGCGCCTAGGCCAGTAGCCCGAGGAGTAAACAGTTCGCTAGAGATCTGTTCACTTCACGCACATGCAAACGCTTTGACAACCCAGGTCTGAGGGTCCACAGGAACCACGGCAGCACCTCCCTCACCCCCTGAGGACTGGATTCTCTATAGTTCTGGCGCCAATGGCGGGTTTGGGGCCCGAGGTCCCGTCGTCGCAAAAGGTGAACACTTTACTAGCAAACCGTTCACTCGGCTGGGTCGGCGAACGGCTCGTCAGCGCAAGATCTTGGACGTCAGTCAGGGACTTCCGCGAATGGGGAATCGAGGAAGCCTACTGGAGAAACACTAGGGCCTCATTGCCGGCGGAGGGCTGATGATTGCAATGGTGTTCGCGGCGGCCACGCCGGAGACCAGCGTCGACAGGAGAGCGGCCGTGGCGATGACATCTGCCAAAAACCTCATCAGCGAACTCTCATGAATCTCTAAGCCTGATTGCCAAGTCAGTCGTGCCGCCAACATCCGTCAGGCGGAAGTCGCGGCCGGTATGGCGATAGGTGAGCTTGGTGTGGTCCAGACCCAACAGGGACAAGATGCTGGCGTGCAGGTCGTTAAGGTGGACGGGATACTCGGCGGCGCGCAAGCCCAACTCGTCGGTGGTTCCAATCGCTTGCCCGCCCTGGACGCCGCCGCCGGCCATCCAAAGCGTGAAGCCATAAGGATTGTGGTCGCGGCCCTCTGTGCGGCCCCGGCCTCCGTCGGACGTAGGCGTGCGGCCAAACTCGCCGCCCCAGATCACCAACGTCGACTCGAGCAGGCCTCGCGATTTCAAATCGGAGAGCAGCCCGGCGACAGCCTTGTCCGTCTCAGCCGCTCGCGTGACATGGTTCTCGTCGCACTCGGTGTGGCCGTCCCAATCGATATTGTTCTGGCCATTCCCTGACCAGACCTGTACGAAACGGACACCGCGTTCTACCAGCCGGCGGGCCAGCAGGCAGCGTCCACCGAAATCCGCGCTGACAGGATCATCCAAGCCGTAGAGCTTCTTGGTCGCCTCGGTTTCGCCTGAGATGTCGCTCGCTTCGGGAGCTGACATTTGCATGCGGAAGGCGAGTTCGTACGACTCCAGGCGCGCCATCAGCTCCGAGTCGTGATTGCGAGCGTCGAGATGCGATTGGTTCATCTGCCGTAGAGTGTCGAGAAAATCCCGCTGCTGTTCCGGCGTTTGTCCGGGCGGGGGCTTCAGGTTGAGGATGGGGCTCGGTCCAGGCCGGAACGACGTACCTTGATACGCGGCAGGCAAGAATCCCTCGCCGTAGACTTGCGGGCCCGAGCGGACGCCGCCCTGAAGCAGAACCACGAACCCAGGCAGGTTTTGATTCTCAGTGCCCAGGCCATAGAGAACCCACGAACCAAGGCTGGGTCGGCCGATGCGCGGCCAGCCGTTGTGAATCAAGAACTGTCCCTGTGAGTGCGTGAACCCCTCGTGGAAGTTCGAGCGGATCACAGCGAGTTCATCGACCTGCTGAGCCACGTGTGGAAACAGGTCAGACACTTCCAAGCCCGACTCACCGTAGCGGCGAAACGTTCGCTTCGAGGCCATCAGGGTTTGCTTCGCGAACTGTCCGTTCTGGAAGTCTTCCGAGCCGAAACTCTCCGGCGGATTCTGTCCGTCGAGTTTCGTGAGCAGCGGTTTCGGGTCGAAGGTATCGATGTGGCTCGGACCACCCTGCATGAAAAGGTGAATCACGCGCTTCGCGGTTGCGGGTAGCGGTGGTGTCCTCGGGGCGAATGGGTTCGAGGACGGGCGCGTCGCCTCGCTTCCCAGAGCGGTTCGGTCAAATAGGTCCGATGCGGCCAGCCAGCCGAGACCGAGACCTGCATCCCTCAGAAAGCTTCGCCTCGTCTCGTTAGTCCACATAAACGAACTCACTCATATTGAACAGTAGAAGGCAAAACTGCGGAAGCGAGTTGCGCTCCAAATAGTCCAGCGCCATTTGGCGTTCTTTGTCGGTTGGGGATCGGCCGAGCGCGAGATGCCAGCCGGTTTCCACGGACTGCCGGGGATCATCGCCGGCCTCGTCTCGGATTCGCGAGGCGAACGCCTTCGCCTGCTGCGTCGCGAACGGGCTATTCATCAAGGCCAATGCTTGCGGCGCGACGGTCGAGACTTCTCGCCGCGCACAGCTTGTCGCTGTATCGGGCGCATCGAAAATTTGCAGCATCGGCAGTGCTAATGATCGTTTCACTTGGAGGTAGATGCTACGCCGCGTGTGCTCAGCCGGGTCCGGATTCTCAGGCCATAGGTGCGGCATGCGAGCAGCGAGAATTTCTTCGCTTGTGAGCGGTGGGATGACCCCCACGCCACCCATCTTCAGGTTCAGCGTGCCTGCCACCGCGAGTATCGTATCGCGGAGGGCGTCAGCGTCGAGTCGTCGGCGATTCATTCGGCTCAGGTAGAGGTTGTAGGGGTCCTTTTCGATGTCTGCTTCGTCGCCCACACTCGACGAGCGATAGGTGCTCGAAAGCATGATGAGCCGGTGCATCTGTTTGATGCTCCATCCGCGCTCGGCAAACTCCACCGCCAGCCAATCGAGCAGTTCGGGATGTGTGGGCGGCTCTCCCTGGCGACCAAAATCGTTGGGCGTACTGACGATGCCCTGGCCGAAGTGATGCTGCCAAATGCGGTTGACCATTACGCGGTCCAGCAGCGGCTGGTCCGAAGACGTCAGCCACAAGGCGAGCGCCTTGCGTCGCTGCGGGATGAAGGCGCCAGCGTCGGGTTCATCGATCGGTGGGCCGGGATTGAGCACCGCCGGGAAACCCGGCTCGACGGCTTCACCCTTACGTTTGAAATCGCCGCGAACCAGGATGTGTGTATAGGGAACGCTCTCTTCGTGCGCCAGGACCTTTGCCGTCGGGTAGCGCTCCGGTGCTTTCAGATACGCTTCACCGAGTTGCTGCATCAGGGCGGCGCGCTCTTCCCCTTTCGAGCGCTTGGCCATGCGCTTCAATATCCGCGCTTGCTCAAGCAAAGGGAACGAACGTGTATTCGACTGCATGTCGAATAGGCTGACGAGGGGAATCTCACGCTCGACGCTGCCCGCGAAGAAGGCGGAGAGACTGTAGTAGTCGCGTTGCGCGATCGGGTCTGACTTGTGATCGTGGCAGCGCGCGCATTCCAGCGTGAGTCCGAGAAACGCCGCGCCGATCATGTCGACCGCTTCCGCTTGCCATTCGGCCCGATAGAGATCTCCGTAGTACGTGTACTCCACGGGAAAGGCGCCGAGGGTGAAGAGGCTCGTCCCGATGCGCCGCTTGACGTTCTTCTCTTTCTCCTCGGGTAGATGGAGCGTCCCTTCGAGATCCATGTTGGTGGACCAGATCTCGTCAGCCGCGATCTGCTCCTGAACGAACGTCGTGTAGGGTTTGTCTTCGTTGAACGACTCGATGACGTAGTCTCGATAACGCCAAGCGGTCGTGTAGAAGTGATCCGTTTCGAAACCCGACGTATCGGCGTAGCGTACCAGGTCAAGCCAATAGCGGCCCCAGCGCTCTCCGTAGCGCTCGGATTTCAAAAGCCGGTCAATCAGCTTCTCGTAAGCATCGCTCGATGAATCGTTGACGAACTCGTCGACTTGCTCCGGCGTCGGTGATAGACCGTGTAGATCGAAATGCGCGCGGCGAACCAGGGTCCGTCGATCGGCGGGCTGCTTCGGCTGCAGGCCGTGTTCTTCCAGCTTGGCGAGGATGAAGGCGTCGATGGGGTTGTGGCCCCAGGAACTGTTTGCGGGCGTGGGGACCGGCGGGCGTTCAGGCTTGCGAAACGACCACCAGGAGGGCTCATCGGAGGCCTGCGCGTCCGTCGGCCAGGGCGCGCCGGCGTCGATCCATTCACCCAGCAGCGCTACGTCCGACGGATTGAGGGCGGCGTCGCCGGGCGGCATCTTCAGCTCGCCTTCTCGCTTCACCGCCTTGAGGAGAAGGCTTTCTGAGGACTTCCCCGGCACGATGGCAGGCCCGCGTTTACCACCTTTCAGTAGGCCTTCCAAGGACCGCACATCAAGGCCCGACATGCGGGCGGCCCCATGGCACGCAACACAACTCTCGTTCAGAACACGCTGTGCGGATACTGCAAGTGATCCGTCCTGTCCAGACAGAGGGGCGGGCAGAAAAACCCACAACCAAGCCAATACCAGGGGGACGAATGCGGCGAGCGCGCGGAACCTAACCACGACGGTTTCAATTCTAAGGCATCAGCCATCGCCACCGGGCGCGGCACACTGCGGACGAGACTAAGCGTTCTTCCGCTTGTACCACTCGATGTCGGGGCCGATCTTGCCTTTGCCGGTGCGGGTGAGTAGCTCCGTCAACTCACCGCCGGTGAATGGCTTTTGGTGCTTGATAACGGCGACGTTTTGCTCAAGCTGTTCAACGGTTTCGACACCCGAACAAATCGTGTCGGGTCCCTGGGCCATCGCGAAGCGCAGGCATTCGGGGATGGTCGCGATCTTGTTGTCGAGGATCGGGCCCATCGCGTTGGTCTTCATGGCGATCTTGCCGAGCCCGGCCGCTTTGACTTTCGGCAGGACGTTCTTCACAAAGCTCAAGTAGTGCGGGTCGACGAGATTCACGGGGTGCTGCACCGTCTCCCACCCTTCGAACCCGTTAAGCAATGCGAGGTGGACCTCGGGGTCATGGTGGCCGGTGAAGCCGATGTGGCGGACCTTGCCTTCCTTTTTCGCTTTGACGAAGGCTTCGAGTGACCCGTTCGGCCCGAAGATCTTCTCGACCTCGTCCATGCGAGCGACTTCATGGCACTGCCACAGGTCAAGGTGGTCAGTCTTCATGCGGCGCAGGGTATCTTCAAGTTGCGCCATGGCTCCGTCGCGCGTGCGCAGTTCGGCCTTGCTCATCAGCAGCACCTTCTGACGCTTGCCACCCTGCAGGGCGTGCCCGAGGAACTCGTCGCTCAGGCCGCTGTGATACTTGTGGGCGCTGTCAAAGAAGTTGACGCCGAGATCGATGGCCCGGTGGATGACTTCGGTCGCGTTCCTCGGCCCCTTCTTGGCCATGTGGAATCCCCCAAGGCAGAAATGAGAGACATCCAGGCCGGACTTGCCGAGTGTACGCATCGGCATCGGTCCCTCAGCGGAGGCCACGGTCCCGCCGGCCAACACCACACCTCCGGCGACGCTGCTCTTGAGGAAATCACGACGTTTCATGGAGCCTCCAGATAGTGTCATACCTGACCCCAAGGGACAGGGTTCAAACGTCTCCAGGATACCATCGGCGTGTGTTGGTACTGGTCGGAGCAGCGACCGAGCGAGAAAATCGGTGCCAAGAAAGTCGAAGAAAGCAGTCTACTATGTTCGGGCGGGCGTCGCTTGGGGCTTTGTGCCGGAGAGCGGTCGTAAGGTTCTCATTTCAAGATAGTTGGAGCCGGATCGGTAGGGCGCTGGAGCACCTATTTAGGTGTCTTGCCACTTTGGTGTCCGTTGTCAAAATTGAGACTGTCCCATTTCGGCCCGTTTTTCTACTAACCGTCGTACAGCCATGCGGGAAAGCGGATCTGGCTGTTCGATGACTTCCTGGCAGTGGCGGAAATACAGGCGCCCTGCAGGGCATTTGGAAGTGTGATCTCGCTCCGCAGCTTCTCCACCCATCGGAGGCTTTCCGGGTCATCTTGACCATAGGCAAACGTTTCGACTGAGGACATCTGACAACCAGCCTCCGTGATCAGTTGGCAGACCTCGCCCGGGGTGTATTCTCTGGCATGTCTTGGCTCATGCTCGGCGTTCAAGCCAGGTCGTTTGTAACATGTGTAGAGACCTGGGTGCCCCCCCTCTAGTACCGCGGCTATCGAGCGTAGAGAGCTGATGTTCGGAGTCGTAAGGACGAGAACTCCATCAGGTTTTGACCGGCCCCCTGAAAACGAATCCGAATCTTGAGAGAGAATCGAAGGATTCGGGTGTGTGTAAGGAGGCAGGAAATGACGAGGAAGCGATACACGAGCGAACAGATTATCCACAAGCTG
>Ga0315336_1005507_pt1 | contig 13762 bp, 7 predicted proteins | sample ASW5metaG_FD_204512 | JGI IMG/M metagenome (GOLD analysis project Ga0315336, IMG submission 204512) | Ammonia-oxidizing marine archaeal communities from Monterey Bay, California, United States - ASW #5 | ecosystem: Environmental > Aquatic > Marine > Intertidal zone | place: USA: California...
ACTCTCAGAGGCCTTGCCATCACGTCAGTCCACCACACGCGGAAAACCAACGCCAGCTAAATGTTAAATGTTAAGATGTGACCCCTATTCCCTCAACGATTCTCGCGCAGCCGGCAGCAACGTACATAGGTTACCGACTCCTCTGTGACATAGTAGGCAACCACGATCGTCCCGTCCGACAACTGCGTGATCGACGGCATGCCGAAGGTGAAGAAATGCCAGGCGTTCAGAGCGTCCTGTTCATTGTCCTGTTGCGCCGCCAACGTTGGTGCCGCACGGACTACTGCCGGGGCGACACCCCAGAGCTCCACATGCTCGGCTTCGTGGAACGTCGTGCCGTCCGCCTCCGACAACAGCGCCCGAATCCCCAATGGTGGACGCCGATGATTGGTCACTGCCAGAACCCGACCGCTCTGCAATGTAAAAATTGCGGTGCGCTGTCCCCAGAAACCACCGTCCCGAGGCACCGTCCAGGTTCGGCCCAGGTCGGATGAGGTGGACAGGTGGACATTGACACCGCGATCGGTCGTCATATCGTGTGTCCAGTAGGCTGCCAGAAGGTGGTCGTTTGTCAGCTGGGTAACAGCCAGATCAAAGTAGTACGGGTTCTCGCTGACCAGCGTGGGCTGCACCGGATCCCAACTCCGGCCGCCGTCCCCGGACCGCGTAATCAGGTTTGCCCAACTCCCTTCGGGGACCAGATCGTTGTCGCCTTTTCCTTCTCCTGTCGCGATCAGCGCGCCGTCGGCCAAACCCGTCATCTGGCCGATGCCACCGATCGCGCCGTAGGGTTCGACGTCGATAGATTCCTGCCCGGACCAGGATTCGCCGCCGTCGGCTGAGCGCAGCAGCACATTCCCGGCGGGGTCATCGAGACGCTCACGAATTTTTATCCAGACGATGAGTTCATCATCCGGCAGAACAGCAAGACCACCCGCCCATTGGTTGCCGACCGGATGTTCGGCCGAACCGAGAACAGGGCCCATGCATTGCCAGGTCAGGCCGCCGTCCGTGGATCGGTGGAGCTTGACCAGGCCGTCGCCACTCTCGCGCGCGGTGCCATGACGGCACACGCAAAGCAGTGTGTCATCCGGCATCGTGACAAGATATGGCGCCAGGACATACTCGCTCACGCGATGGGGTTCCGGATTGATGTAGAGGACAGCGTGATCGAGTACTTTCAATGAAGCCATAGGTATTCTGCAAGTTTCGGCGACTGTGTCCGCAGTCCGTAGCCATACTCATGCATTCCTGTATCGAGCTTGAGTTTCGTGAGTACGAAAGGACGTCCACACTCCGCGCATGATTCAAGGGCATTCACGGTTTTACAGTGAGAGCATGTTTTCCGTATTATCATGATCTTCCAATGGCTGCAACCGAAGGTTGGCAGAGGCTATCGATTTTTCCTTTCATCGCGTGAGCTTGCGTTGGCCTTCTTGGATATCGATTCTAGGTCGACAACCTCGCGTTCGTATGTAATTGTAGTCAACGTCGCGCGGAGCGGTATGCGAAACATACACTCTCCCGCTTGCAGCAAATAGGTGCAGCCATGCGCAAAGTCAGCATTATCGGTATCCTTCTGGGCAGTACGTCACTGGTGCACGCGGCGCCAATCGACGGCGAAATTCAAGTAAACAGTGAGAATGGACACGCCTACATCTGGTTCTCGGGCCCGCTTTACTGGGAGGACGCTAACAACTTTGCCGACCAGTATTCGACACAGGTCGACGGAATAACCCTTAGTGATTGGCACTTAGCGACGATATCCAATGCAACCGAGAATGCGTTCATCTTCGAAACGGTAATGGACAATGGTACTTCAGATGCATCCTTTATTGGCGGCATCATCACCGATGGGAGCCTCTTCAACTGGCAATGGGTAACCGGAGAACCTTTCGTATACTCGAATTTTGCGGCGGGGACGGCGATGACCCTGGTTCGAGAAAATGTCATTCACATGGGAGGACAGTGGGGACCCTTTTGGAATGATGAAGACGGACCCGGATCGCCCAGCATCGTCCGAAATCCATTCGTCATTGAACATCCGGACAACTCTTCAGGCGTGATCCGAATCGGACCCGCGCGCTACTATCCGACGCAGTCATCCACCGGCAGTGTTTATCAGCTCTTCGGGCGTGACAGCCCCACTGACGACGTCTGGTATGACATCGGGGATGCGGTCCTGGGCACGGGATCCCTGATTTACGGATTCGAGACTGGAGTCGGCGCCGATTGGTTGCCGTCAAGAGCCTGGGAAATTTCAGAACATACCGATGGGTTCAGTCTATCCTTTGATGGGATTGATGATATCGCTTTCCTCTTTCATGATCCGCTGTTGAACCTGGATTCGGGGATGACATTGGAGGCGTGGGTGAAGCCGGCTCCGTCCGGATCAGGAGGTACGGTACTCGCAAAGGCAGCCTCGACAGCATTGTCGTGCTACCGACTGGGAGTGGATCCGACAGGGCAGCCCGTATTCCAGGTCTTTGACCCGGCTGGAAGCCCATTTGTCAATCTTCTAGGTGGCACCGTAGTACCCAACGATCAGTGGACTCACTTGGCGGCGACCTACGACGGAGTGATTGCAAAGTTGCTGATGAACGGCGTCCTGGCTTCATCAGACCAGGCAAGCGGATCGGTTCGCGTCAGCAGTCTTTCTCCGTTCTCACTCGGCGGCATCCTGAGTGCTGACCCGTTTGCCGGCGAAGTCGATGACATCAGACTGTGGAATCACGCACGAGACGAGCAGAGCATACTGGACAACCACGAAACGCCACTCGCGGGCACTGAACCCGGGCTCACCGCCTACTGGAAATTGAAAGAGCCGGGTTCCCAGGTTGTCCTCGACAGCACGTCCAACAGCCTTGACCTAACGCGCGGGGACAGTTCTAGCCCGGACAGTTTCGATCCGGATTGGTTCTCCGAATCGTTCCCGGGCCAGTCCGTATTTGCGTCCCTGTTCGAATTCGGGACTCCCTGGTTTTCCGTACACTGGAACACGCGGGCAGGGAAAAGCTACTGCCTCGAGACAGCACCAGATCTGGTCACCGGACCCTGGGCGGCACTGGTGGAAGACATTCAGGGCACTGGCGGGGTCCTGAAGTACTTTGAGTCACCGGCAGAAGATCCTCCAGCCGGCAGGTATTACAGAGTTGTTACAACGCCAGGCGCACCGCCCCAATAGCTGGGACCCGGACCCAAACTACGAGAAACAGGCAGGAAAAGAAAGGTCAATACGGGCTGTCGTCATGACGGCCTAGTGTGAAAGTTCAATGCAATGCATGTGCTGCGCGCCTTCGCGCGACCGCACCATGCTCTCTTCTCTGTTCTTGTGCACGATCCGCGACCTTCCGGCGTCTCGGATTACGGAAAATCGTGCTCCGTCTTCGTGCACCCTCTTCGTGCTCCGATCCGTTCGCCGAATCGCCAGACGAAGATGGTGCACGAAGACGCGAGACGAATGACGGGTCATATCGGTCTGCATGCGCTTTTTATGTGGCTGATTAGTTTATTAAAAAGCTAAATGTCAGACGATTTACAAGAATTTACCAATTAGCTCGCCAATTTCTTGGTCATCCAGTACAACAAATGTCTCCCATTCAATAATATCTGTCCAACGAGACATCCATTCTTGAACTGTGGCTGCATCTGGAACTTCAACTACAAGCCAAAATAGTTTCGATGATGGGTCATGCCACCGCGCGATTAAGTCACACGGTTCAGGGGGGGGTGGAATATTCGCCACTCGCAAATCGCGAACCAATTTCTTGTATTTCTGTTTTGTCCCAACTACCAACAATCATAAGTTTCATATTCTTATCCCAGGGTATGAATTTATTAAATTAGGCCGAAAAACAACAAGGCCTGTAGGGCCAATATCAGGAAGGTCTTTGCTGTCAACTTCAAGTCAGGTATGCAGAACGAAATACTTCAGGAGTTGCCGCTTCTTAGCGGCAATCTCTTGCACGCTCTTGTTCGATTCCGATTACTTTCTCAATGAAGTGTTCCGTCTGTGAACGAATCATACCGACAAGTTCCTCATCCATATATTCATACTCATCGGGAATCTCCATTACCTCGATTCTTGGCAGGATATCAAAGTCACGAAAGCGGTTCAGAATTCGCGCTTTGTGGCCTCGCTCCATAACCAGGACAATGTCCGCCCACTGCAGGTCGACCTCGGACAATTGGCGAGGACTTTTCCCGCTCAAACCCACCGCACGTACTTCCACCCTGGCATCATTGGCGTACGTCGCCTCCGCGGTCGGACTTCTCCACTTATTGCGCGAACACACAAAAAGAATATGAGGTTTCTCCGGCATGTCTAAACAATCGAACAAGTTATTAAATAGTTTTCTCGTGATCTCCGCTCAGTAGATAGCCTATAGGGTCTTTTCGGACCAGAATTGCTCATTTTCTATCTCACCATCACTTATTCTGTGGTGATATAAGGTTTTCTCTCCTTCTCAACATCGCCGGGTCGAGTGCCACGCTCCGTCCGTTAAATCGGTACCTTTTGAAAATACAATGCGCTCTTCGTCTTCGGTTTCCGACGATTGGAGGCTGTTTCCATGGATAGGAAGCTTGATGTCACAGCACACCAGGTTGAGCATATGGGCGAAGGTGGGGACATCCGACCCGTTGTCGAACCCGTCGAGGTTCACCCTTCACAAGCCGTCATTTCACAATTGCCCGGTAGGTTTTCGAAGTGGAGAAGCCGGCGGGGTCGAAGCCGGTCATGGTCCCGCCATCCCCGACCAGGTTCAGGCCGGTGGATTGCCACAAGGTTGTTTGGGCCCCGGAGCTGAACTGCAGGTCGTAGCGGACGCCGGGCGAGGTATCCAACGTGAACAGGGTGGTGTTGGTGAGGCCGGCCGGCCCCAGGACCAGATCGTTGATGGGCACGACATTGAACCGAACTTCGCTGAGGCCGTGGAAGTCAGGGTCCCCCCAACTGCCGCCGGTGTTGTGCGCCGTGATTACGACGTAGCGGGCCGCGGCGCCGGCGAAGTCAGCCTCTTCGCTGCCGGTGTACCCCGGTTGGCTGGAGGCGATATCAAACACGAAATCGCCCAGCTTGGTCCATTCCCAACTGTTGGTACCCCCCGTGGTCGAGTACTCGATGGCCACGTTGCGAAGTCCGCGAGGATTGGATGGCGAGTTGTAGTTCCAGACCCAGAGGGATCCCAATCCGTAGACCCGGCCGAAATCGTACTTGATCCAGGTCCAGCCCGGCTCGGTTCCCGGGTGAGGATTGGCTCCGGCCGCCTGGGAGAGCCACATTTCGGTGTTCCAGGTTGTGCCATGGGCGCCGCCGCTCAATCCGGCCCCGTTCACCGTGTTCCCGGGAAGTGTGGGATGGGTACGGTCGGCTGCTTCAGCGCGCATGGGACCGTCGTCCGACACATCGTCCCAGTGACCGGCGCCGATATAGTCCGTGTAAGGGATCTGCACCGTGAAGGCCCAGACCGGTCCGGGCCACGGGCTGTCGGGGTGGCCGGCCTTCCGTTCGTCGACGCGCCAGTAGTACGTCTGGCCCGCCTGCAGGAGGCCGGGATCGTAGGTCAGTCCCGCCTGGTTACCCTTGAAGACCGTGACCCCGGGTAGGAGGGAAGAATCGGCGGAGGCCACCTCCCCGGAATTGGTGCCGAAGTATACATCATGGGTTTCGGCCTGGTCGCCCGGGGCCCATCGAAGCACCGGCTCGCACGTCACCGCCGGGGCGCCATCCCGGGGAAAAGGATTCCAGGCCGGCATCAGTTTGGCGTCGTCGTCCCCCGCTCCGAAGGGCTCCAGGAATCGGATCCCGTGCACGGTGGCGCGCATCCGGAAGGCCTTCACATCGACGTCGTCGTAGTACACCACCAACGTTGAATCATCGGACAAATCCACCATGGACGTATATGCCGTCGCCGAACCCGCGTTCAGAGCGTCGCTCCAGGTGGCGCCTTCATCGGTGGAGTAGCGCAGGCCGGTGTACAATGCGGAACCGGTGTTGTCGATGCTGCGTTCGCCCAACAGGATGACATTGGTGTCCGAGGATGGGCGATGCAGATAGGGGGCGTGCCCGCCGAAACCGATGTCCTGCGAGACACTCCAGGTCTCGCCGGTATCGGAAGAGACTGAAAATTTCATCGAGTGAAATCCGCTGTTGCGTTGGACGGCGTAGAGAGTTCCGTCCATTCGCCGGATCACATCGGTTTCGGCGTCGAGCCATGACCCGTCGGGGTCGATATCGATCACGTTACTCCAGGTGTCTCCCTGGTCGTCGCTGAGGACGACCGCCCCGAACGCGGTCGACGGCTCCTGCCAGTACAACGGGAGCACGAGCCGCCCACCGGGCATTTCGCGGACCGGTGAACTGACATAATACCCGGGCGCAATGAGGGTGGGGCCGCCCCAGGTAACGCCGTCGTTGTCGGAGATGAGCAGGAGAGTGCCCTGCGTCTGGGCGCTCGCGTCCTCGTCATAGAACGCCAGCAGCAGTCGTCCGCCGGACAGGCGGGTCACCGAGGGATCGTTATCATTGGACGGGCTGTCGAACAAGGTCTGCTCGGCGCTCCAGGTACGGCCTTCGTCGCTGGAGGTGGCGAAGCTGATCAGCCCGCCGTTAGGATAGGCCGGGCTCGGCAGGGAGAAGTGGTCATAGCCCGCGTTGAACACGCACAACAGCCGCCCGTCTCCGAGCCGGCAAACGTCCGGGAACTGTTCGGTCCCTCCCGCCCCGGCGTCATCCGCCACGATCACATCGTACGGACTCGCGCCCGCGGTTCCCGCCGCGATAATGAGCAGAAGAAGAAGCGCGGCCTGCAGCGGCGGTTTTCGGTTTTTGGTTTTCGGTTTTCGGTTGTCAAAGTCTGCTGGGTACGACTCAGGCCAAAGACCCCAAAAACCGAAAACCGAAAACCGAAAACCGTGGGAGTTAAACGCTCTCATGACCGAGTATACCACGGAATCACGGAAGGTACATGCTCATGCCGTCGTGACCGGTGCGGAACGTGTATCCCTTCTTGTCATAGTGGGTGAAATCGGTGGAATCCTCGATGGTGGCGGAATCGACGTGGCCGTCCGCGAGGACGAAGTTTGCGTGTTCGTTATGCCAGTATCCGGTGTGCTTGGGAAAGTTCATAGACATCTGGGCGGCGCCGGTGCTCGACGTCTGATACCGCGAACGGTTCCCGGAAGATTCGCCTGCGTCGATGAAGGCAATGGTCATGACGGGGTGCGCAAGGTTTAATTCGTGGGGCCAGGGCCGGGCTCCACTGGGGTTGCTGTCGTAGGGCGGGCCGGGGGGCGCGGTCTTGCTGGCCTGGGACGACGCGAAACTGGGTTCGCTGTTGATCCCGTATTTCGTGGGAAAGCGATGCGCGTGGACATCGAGGGGCGACGCGGGGCAGGAGTAAACCTCGTAGTTCTGCACGTAGGCGTCGACGCCCCGCTGGTGGTCTCTGTCCACCCAGAACCACTGCGGTTTACCACGATCCGCCTTCGTATAGATCGGAACCAGGTACCCTTCGTGATCCCCGCTGTACATTTTCCAGCCGATTTGAAGTTGGCGAAGATTGGATCCGCAATACGCTTTCAGCGCCATGTTCCTCGCGCTCTTCATCGCCGGCAAAAGGAGTGCGGCGAGGATGGCGATGATGGCGATGACGACCAGGAGTTCGATGAGAGTAAACGCGCTGCGTTTCCGATCTCTGAATGCGAAACTCATTGTGGGAGAGGTCAGGTTTCGGGTTTCAGGTTTCTGTGCGGCCTCCGGCCGCGGTTTTCGGTGTTCGGTTGTCGGGTTGGTTGGCCGGATTTTTCAATCCAGCTGAATTTGAACATCGAACATTGAAGGAACAGGTAAAAGACCTCGATGTTCGATGTTGAATGTTCAATGTTCGATGTTTGCTTCGTTGCAGAGAGTTGTGCAAGGATTCAGAAACAAGTTGGGCCTGTAGATTGGAGTCTGTTTTTTTCGTGTATCCTGATCGATTAGGATTGCGATTAGGATTGCGATTAAGATACATGGAAAACAGTGACACCGTGTCACAGGCCAACCTGAAACCTGAAACCATTATTCATGTCCCCTTCGGTACTTTACCGCACGTTTTACCTATCCGCAGGGTTCCCGGGACCCGCCGGCAGAGAGGCCTGGCGAGCGGTGACTTGCGTTGGCCGAGAACGGCTTCCACGGCAGCCCGCCCTAATCCAACCCGATCAACCTCGATCGTGGTCAGAGAATGAGAATCCTCTCCCTCCACCAGGAATCCATCAAATCCACAAACGCTGACGTCACCGGGCACCTCCAGGCCTTCCGCCACGGCCCGGTCGCAGAAATCACGAGCGGGATGGTCCTGATTGAATAGGACGGCGGTTGGGCCATCGGCCCGGAGCACTCGCGCCAGTATCTCGTCCTCCTCACCGGCTCGCACCACCTCACCTTTCAATCCGCGATCACGGACAATAAACTCGAACGCCGAGGTGCGTTCGTTCTCGTTGGTCGCACTGGGACTGCGGGGATGCCACTTCCCGTTCAGGACATGCCGGTGGCCGTGACCCACCAGGAGATCAATCAGGGAGGCCATTCCTTGAAGATTGTCTGTGGCCACGGAGTCCACCAGGGGAAATACGGCATCGATAATCACCGAAGGGACTGAGGCGTCGACGATGAGAGGATAGATCGCCCGGGGAACCCCTGGCCCGATGTAAATCAATCCTTCCGATGCTTTTACCCGCGGGTCGAATCCGTCCGGATGCCCGGCGTGTTCCGAGGGGGAATACTCGATCCGCAGGCTCAATCCCGCATCCATCGCCGCCGCTTCAATGCCCCGAAAGATCTCGGCCTGGAAGTCCGCGCCCTCGAAGATCTTTGCGCAGTGGGAATAGATCACCAGCGCTTCCGTATCCGGTAGCGAATCCCGATCGCCCAGGATGTCGACGGATTCCGCCGCCCCCTGGAAAAAACTGCCCTTGCCCTGCACACTCCGCACCAGGCCGGTCCGCTTCAATTCGTCCAGCGCCTTCACCGCGGTGATGGCGCTCACGTTGTAGAGTTTCTTGATTTCCTCGATCGAGTAGAAGCGGTCGCCGGGCTTGAATTCCCCCTGCGCATATCGGCGGCGGATGCTGTCTCGGATGTGGAGGTATAAGTGGGTTTGTTTCGATGATGTGGCCAATGTAGTGATTCCTTGGGTTTTTACTTTACACACTCACCATATACTGCACAATGAGTGTTGTATAGTGCAATCCTGATAGTATTGTACCAAAGATTTCGGACCGGTGCCACCGCAGGGCAGAGAGGCACTTGGGAACAGCAGGGACCTACCCGGAACCGGGGAAGGGAACGAAGACTTTGTCGGGAACGCTTTAGCGAATCAATTTGGTAAGATTGGATATTTCAAGAAAGCACACGTCGAGGTTCGCGACAAAATCATGGAAATGAGCGTCTTCGAGTAGATCCTTATGCTTCAACCCCTCAAAAGATTGCGCCTGGTTCCTGCCCGGTTCTGTGGGGCAAGCGCGGGATTGGCCGCGCTCATTCTGACGGCGCCGCTTTTGGCCGAGGCCGCCTTCGTGGACCGGACGGCCGATTTCTTTACTTCGACTCGCAACATCGCTATGGCGTGGTGCGACATCAACAACGACGGGTATCCGGAACTCTGCACCGGCTACGAAATTTGGTTCAACAACGACGGCACGAGTTTTACGCACACCGGGCCAGTCCCCGGGTACGGGCCAAAAGCTACCTGGGCGGACATGGACAACGACGGGTTCGTGGACGTGTTTGCCTCACGGGCCGGCGATCTGACCGACAGCATCCTGACGCGCAATAACGACGGTGCCGGATCTTACACGGAGATCGCCCTGCCGGTGGAGACCGCCGTGACGAACTCGATCAGACGTGCCGCCTGTTGGGCGGACCTCGACGGCGACGGGTTCGTGGATATCTACGCGGGCGGATACGAGCATGACCCGGGGGGCTGGGCTTATCCCGATTTCATTCTCGGCAACCAGGCCGGCAGCACGTTCACCCTGGACTGGACCCAGACCGCCATTTACAAAGCGCGGAGCGTCATCGCCTGCGATTTTGACGAGGACGGCGACATGGACATCTACGTGTCGAACTATCGTCTTCAACCCAACCTGCTCTGGCTGAACAACGGCGCTTACGCGTTCACGGAAGAAGCGGGGACTTACGGAGTGGTGGGCGGGAACGGTCATTCCATCGGCTCGTGTTGGGGCGACATGGACAATGACGGCCATTTCGACTTATTCGTGGGCAATTTCAGCCATCCCGGCCAGCCCGCGGCGCAATTCCTCCGCAACCAGGGCTCCGGGGGGAATTGGCAATTCACCCTGGAGGATGTGCTGGACGGGGCGGATTGGCAGGAGTCATATGCCTCCCCGTCGCTTGCGGACTACGATAACGACGGCGACCTGGACTTGTACTACACAACGGTGTACGGTGGCGACGCTTCCCGGCTCTATCGCAACGACGGGAACTGGGTGTTCACGGACGTGACGGCGGCAGAAGGCCTGGGCGGGATGCTGCCGACCTACCAGGCGGCCTGGGCGGATTTCGACCGCGACGGGTTCCTGGATCTCATGACGGGCGGCAAGCTCTTCCACAACCAGGGCAACGCCAATCACTGGCTGGAAGTCACTCTCAAGGGTAACGGCACCACCGTGAATCGTTCCGCCATCGGGGCGCAGGTGCGAATCGACCTCGGGGGGGGAACCATCCTTACACGCCAGGTGGAAGCCGGAACCGGGGAAGGCAACCAGAACGATCTGACCCTCCACTTCGGGCTGGGATCGCGAACGGCTCCGGTCGACCTGGACATCTTCTGGCCCGATGGAACCACGCAGACGGTGCCGGGAGTGGCAGTGGATCAGATTATCCTCATCGAGTCGGTGTTGACCGTAGCCAACACAGGGGCGACCGGGGTGACCCAGGATGCCGCCTCCCTGACCGGCGACCTGGCGGGCCGCGGCCAGAACACCACCAGTGCGTGCGTGATGTGGGGCACGACCAACCAGGGACAGACCCACACCTGGCCGAACCAGGACTGCATCGCCGACGCAATGAACGGCGGGTTCTCGATCCCGGTGTCCGGCCTGGCCCCGAACACGACATACTTTTACATCTGCTATGCCACCAATGATTCCGGAGAGGCATGGAGCGACGCCGCGACACCATTCACAACCGGCGGGATGCTCCCGTTCGAAGACTCTTTCGACACCCGGAACCCCGGTGAACTGGCAGGGCAATACGGCTGGCAGGCCGGACCGGCCCAAGCGGCCGTGGTCCAGTCCGCGGATACCTATAACGGCATCGGCCGGGCCATTGATGTTACCACCGGCATGGTGTGGCACGCCTTCTCGGGGCCGGGCCGTACCAACATCCTGTGGACGGAATTCCAGGCCAAACCGGTGCCCCAGATGCTGGGGGCGGTCCCCGCGGTTGCCAACGATCCCACCGCCATCTTTCACGTGCAGTCGGGGACAGGCTATCTCGTTGTCTACGATGGCACCAATCCGGTCGTTCTCACGAACGAGCCGGCCGTCGCCGCCAATACCTGGGCCCGTTTCACGGTGCGAAGCGACTACGCCGCGCAGACGTGGGATCTCTGGCTCAACGGTGGCAGCGTTGCGCGCAATCTTGGCTTCTACAGCAGCGCCCGCACGGAATTTTGCGGCCTGCGAATCTTTCAGGGCGAAGTGCCGGGCAATTCTTTTGTCGACGAGGTTACGATCGGCCCGCAACGACCCGACGGCATCCCGTTTATCGATGATGATGCGGACGGCATGGATGACGATTGGGAGGTCCTGCACTTCGGCTCGACGACGGTCTCGGCCGGCGGCGTGCTCGACGATCAGGACTTGGACGGGTTCCGCGACAAGTTCGAATTCGTGGCCGGCACCGACCCCATGAACGCGGCGTCGCTGCTGGAGATTCTTCCGGCGTCCGGTGTCGCGGGTTCCAACTTCGACCTGGTCTGGTCCAGCGTCTCGAATCGGATCTATGCGATATCCAGCACAACGAATGTCGTCGGCGGTTGGACGCTGATCGTCACCAACATACCGGCCACGCCGCCGACCAACACCCGGCAGATTCTGCGCGAAGAGGATGGCGAAATCTACCGCATCGAGGTCGAGGAGTGAACGCGGCATGAGAAAAACATTCATGCAGACAGTCGTTGCATACGTCGCCCTGGCGTCGGCGATAGGCGTGGATGCCGCGAACTACTATGGGAACAACTACCCGAACGACCTCGTGATCAACGCAGGCAATCCGCAGCCATTCGCGTCGGGTGACTGGGTGTTCTTCGGCAGCGCGAACCTGGTCGACGGCGTAGGCGTCTGGGATGGAACGGTCATCGTGGAGTCCACCGGCATCGTAACCTCCGACAGAATCTGGATCGGCAGCGGCAGCGCGCAGACGAGCGGCAGATTGATCATCGACGGCGGCACGTGGACCGCCTCCAGCGTCCTACACCTTGGGATCCGGGGTCCCGACGGTCTCGGCCCGGATGAGGTGAGCGTGGTTGAAATCAAGAACGGCGGCATGCTGAGCCTGGATGGTATCGAGATGGCCGAAAACAATGGCGTCCTGGCCGAGCTGATCGTTGACGGCGCAACACTGAGCAACATCGGCGCCGGCCATTTGGGTACCGGCACCGGCAACGCTGAAGTCACGATCAGGAACGGCGGAACCGGGAACAGTGGTTTCACCGCCATGGAAGCCGGATCCGGCCACAGCAACCTGAGCGTCGATGGCGTCGGCTCGCAGTGGGAAGGCCACTCGTTCTACATGGGAAGTAACACCCGCTCGGCCAGTCTCAACATCACCGGCGGCGCCACGGTGCTCGCAGACCATTTTTATTGCGCCCGGGGGACGGCGCTCTGCGAGGTTACGATCAGCGGCACCGGCTCCTCACTGGCTCCCGGATTCGACGTGGTCATCGGCGAGGTCGGCCCCGCGCGGGTCACCATCGAAGAGGGCGGCATCTTCTCGATCGGCAACCTGGGCACGGGCCTGGACGTCTCCAACACCGGGACATTGATCTTTCGCGTCGGCAACGGATCCAAGATTGCCTGCACGGGGAACGCGATCATTGACGACGGCGCCACCATCGTTGTGAATCTGGACAGCGGTTTTACCCCTACGTTCGGGGTGCCCTATGACCTGGTCACGGCCGGCGGCACCCTCACCGTGAATACCGGCGCCCTGGTGCTGGACCAGAGCCATCTGCCGACGGGAATTACGGCGTCGCTGAGTGCGGGAAGCGCCCTGGCGGTGACGTTTGCGGGGCCCCCGGGAGGAACTTACGATGGGAATAACTATCCGAACGACCTGGTGATCAACGCGGGCAATCCACAACCGTGGGCGTCGGCCGACAAGGTGTTTTTCGGCAGCGCCAATATGGTCGACGGTGCGGGCGCCTGGGACGGCACGGTCATCGTAGAGTCCACCGGCGTGGTCACCTCCGACCGGATCTGGGTCGGCAGCGGCTCCGCGCAGACCAGCGGTAGATTGATCGTGGACGGCGGCACGTGGACCTCCTCCAGCGTTCTTCACCTCGGGATCCAGGGGCCTGATGGAAGCAACGCGGATGAAGTGAGCCTGGTCGAGATCAAGAACGGCGGCACGCTGAGCATCAACGGCCTCGAGATGGCCGATCAGGGTGACGGCAGGCTGATTGTCGATAACGCAACCCTGAGCAACGTCGGCGCGGGCTGGATCGGCCTTGCGGGCGCGGGCGATGCGGAG